>Ga0265314_10000330_pt1 | contig 66496 bp, 60 predicted proteins | sample 4126metaG_FD_203106 | JGI IMG/M metagenome (GOLD analysis project Ga0265314, IMG submission 203106) | Rhizosphere microbial communities from Carex aquatilis grown in University of Washington, Seatle, WA, United States - 4-1-26 metaG | ecosystem: Host-associated > Plants > Roots > Rhizosphere >...
GGAACTGGCCGACCTGGACAAGCGCGCCTCCGCGAAGGAAAAGGAACTGGCCGACCTGGACAAGCGCGCTGCCGCGAAGGAAAAGGATCTCGCCGACCTGGCCAACGTAAACGACAGCAAGCCGCGGAGTGCCGACCCAGACCTCCTCGCCGCTGAGTGGGTCCTTGCCATCGGCGGGTCGATTCGTGTCCGAATAAATGATCAGGATCGCGATATCTCTCGGGCGACCGAGCTGCCGAATGAACGTTTCCTCCTGACATACGTGCATCTGGACCGCAATATGAAGGTCTCAAACAGCGAGCTAGAGCGCTTCGAGGACTGCGTGAACCTGAGATACCTCGGTTTGGCGCAAACCAAGGTGACAGATGCGGGGCTTGTCCACTTCAAACGGTGCAAGAATCTGACGCACCTTATCCTCGGGCTTACTCAGGTATCTGATGAGGGGTTGGCCAACTTCAAGGATTGCAATGACTTGGAATGGATTCATCTGACTGGGTGTGAGCGTGTAACCGATGTGGGGTTGATTCAGCTCAAGGGCGGCAAGAACCTGACTACTCTGTTGCTCAATGGGACGCAGGTAGGCGATGTCGCGATGGTACATTTCAGGGACTCCAAGAACTTAAGGGGACTATCGTTGGGGTCCACTATGGTCACCGATGCCGGCCTTGCGAGCGTCGCGGATTGCGACAATCTGATTACCCTTGATTTGTCGAACACGCAGGTCACCGACGTGGGCCTGGCGAACTTCAAGGAATTCAACAACCTCACATATTTGGCCCTCGGCCACACGCGAGTGACGGACGTGGGACTCGCGAATTTCAAAAAGTGCAAAAATCTCTCAATTCTTGAATTATGCGTTACGCAATTGACCGACGAGGGGCTGGCTAACTTCAAGGATTGCCGCAATCTGACACATCTCAACCTAACGGAATCGATGGTGTCCGATACCGTGCTGGACGATTTCAAAAACTGCAAGAGTCTAAAATGGCTCTTCCTCAACGGCACTAACGTGACAGACGCCGGCTTGGCGAGCTTGCGCTCGTTCGCCTCGCTTACAAACCTTGGCCTCGGCGGCACTAACGTGACAGACGCCGGCCTGGTGAACTTGCAGTGGCTCACCAAGCTGACGAACCTTTCCCTCAACGGCACTAACGTGACAGACGCCGGCCTGGCGAGCTTGCACTCGCTCGCCGCGCTGAAAGTCCTTAGCCTCGGCGGCACTAAGGGTCGCGGGTTAAATTACTTCCCAAGAATCGGTGCCGCGCATAGGATTGGGGTAGGGGAAGCTCCAGGAGGAAAAGCCGTGGCAGTTCAAGCATATGAGCCAGAAGTGGAGCAGTACATGAAGACGCTCTACGACTCGTTGAACGAGCGCGATCGGCGCCGTTACGCGGCGGTTGAAGCTCGGAGGCTAGGGCATGGGGGCCAAACGTACATCCGGGGCTTGTTTGGCTGCGATTACAAGACCCTGCGACGCGGTTTGGCCGATCTGAACGATCCCCCGGACTTGCCTCCGGGACGCGTTCGTAAAAAAGGGGGGAAGGCCATGCTGTCTTTGCTTGCACGGGTTGCTTGAGGCGTTTCGTACAGTGATCGATACGCACACTGCCGGTGACCCGATGCGAGAGGGCGTGCTGTGGACCAATTTGACACGAAGCGAGATTGTCGCGGCGCTGGGACAGGAAGGTTTCCAGGTCAGCACGACGAGCGTTGACCGTTTGCTTTCTGAGCTTGATCTCGGGCGTCGCAAGCCGCAGAAATTGAAGACGATGGGGGAGTGTAAGGATCGCGACGCACAGTTCAAGAAGATCGCAGAGCTGAAGACACGGTATCTGAAGGCCGGTCTTCCTGTCGTGTCGATCGATGCGAAGAGACGCGAGATTTTGGGCGACTACGTGCGTCCTGGCAAGGTGCGATCGACGGCGCCTTTGCGCGGTTGGGACCACGATTTCCCGCACCTCCGGAAGGGCATTGTCATTCCGCACGGTATCTACGACCTGGGTCGAAACGAAGGCTACGTGCATCTGGGTACGAGCCACGACACGAGCGCTTTTGTGATTGATTGTATGTTCGACTGGTGGCGGAATCACGGGGTCCGTCAGTATCATGGCGTGGACGAGCTATTGGCCCTATTCGACAGTGGCGGATGTTGCGGCTGTCACACGGTTCTCTTTAAGGATGGGCTGCAGCGATTCGCCGATCTGACAGGACTGACCGTCCGTGTGGCGCATTATCCAACGTACTGCTCGAAGTACAATCCCATCGAGCATCGCTTGTTTCCATATTTGACGCAAGCCTGCCAGGGAGTGCTGCTCCAAAGCATGGAGATGGTCAAGTCCCTGATGGCGAAAGCATCGACGCGCACCGGACTCCGTGTGTTCGTCGAAATCATCGATCGGTTCTACGAGATCGGCTTGAAGCTCCCCGACTTCATCCGCAACTCATTGCACGTTCGATTCGACCGTGTGTTGCCGCTCTGGAACTATGTGGTTAGGCCAGTCGCAGGTGAAGAGTATTGGGAAGTAGTTTAACCCGCGATCCTAACGTGACAGATGTCGGCGTGATCAAGCTCCAGAAGGCACTTCCCAGTTGCCGAATCTCCCGCATAGTGTATCCTGCGGCAGCCCCTCGACCGCCAGCACCGCGCCGGCCTGCCTTGCCCTAGCCGGCGACAGCTTGGGGCACATGGCCACGATCGGCACGACTTCAAGTGGCTCGTCTGAGATGAACAATTCCGACCGCCGATGCGGGCGGCCTGGTTCGCCGATTTGCCTTTCTCGACGACTTCGCCGGCAGGGCCTTCGTGCCGGGTTTTGTCTTCCTCGCCATGATGTTCTCTCCGGTCTGGGGACCGTGCCGCGGCCGACGAAAACACCGGAGAGAGGCTTGATCGGCTCGCGGCTCATTCGGCCGGCAGCGTTGCAACACCGTTCGGCCTTCCCCTAATTATATTGTACGTTCGACCGTTTTCGGCTGGATTCGGCGGCAAGAGATTTGGAACTCGGCAAGGCGCGTCGTAGACCCTGAGGCGTGACAGCAATGGATATTGACGAAAACAGCATCGCACGAAAGCCAGAAAATATGAACCGGAGTCGGTGTGATGAATGTTATGTAATTGCGGTCAGGTCTCTACTTCTATGCTGGCCCGCACCCGGACGTATATCGGAATCTTCCGCCCAAGGTCCTCAAGGCGAACGACAACGGCGATCGGGATGTTCTGGACCTTGCGTGCCCAACGTTTGTATGCGGCGATCGCCAAAGTGTAATGGCCGTCGCTGTACTCTTTTCGGTGCTGGCCCCATTCGTAGCCGGCGTGCTGTACCGTTCTGCGTGGCGCCGTGGTTCCCAACTTGGCGATCAAACCCTCGCCATATCGACCGTCGTTGCGTTGATCGCGGCCGTTCGGCACGAACCGATCCAGCTCTCGCGGTCGCTGGCCAGCACGCAGCGGGCGAAACGGCCGGTACATGTGGTTGCAGCTGCCAGACCCTCGGCGGCGGCTGGCCGGCGCGATGGTTCAAAGGCAGGCTGCAGATTGGCGGCGAGTGGTTCAAGAGGCATGTTGTTCTTAATCGAGGTTCCGTGAGAGCGATTATGCCTTTGCCGCTGGTATGCACGACCACGGCGGTCACCGTAGCACGCCCACCAAGGGGCAGCAATGAACGCCTGCCGCGGTCACGCACTCCGCACATCAGCCGAAGTAGCTGGTACAGCCACCTGTCCAGCTATGGGCTTCCAGCACAATCATCGAAAGCCCATGTGATGGCAGGCGGGCGGCCGTGGCCATGCCGCGATCCCGGCACCTTCGACGGCCACGTTGTCTATGTCGGGCCCTCTTCATAACGACCATCGTTGCGTTGATGGCGGCCATTCGTTGATTGTCGGAGCTGCGACCGGAAGCCGCATCGTCATGTCGCGAAGGAACTATTGGCGTCGTGGCATGCGAAGTAATGTCGGTCGAGATCTACGACTGAAAAGTTCGAAAGCGATTTCGAACTTTGGCCACGGCAAACGCAAGCCCAGCTGAGTCCAGTAAGAGCCAGCTGTACAACAGCAGGCCGTGGCGCCAGACCGAGGCCTTGCTCGCCGCGGCAACTTGGAGCCGAGCACGGTCCCACGCTGGCCGCCAACAGAACGCCGCAGGCGGCCGGCTACGGGTTCGTATTGAGCGCGGCGACCAGGCCCACTACGAAGCCCTGGGAAAGGCTGTTGTTGAATGCAGCCCTAAGGAAGAGGTGACCGGAAAGGCAGCGCCAGACGCGAAGCTAGGGCCTTCAGCGAGGTCTCAGGCGATGGCCACTCGCTGCTCGAAGCGGAGCGTTTCACCGTGTACTACTTGTACTACTTTACCCCCGCCGTACTACGATTCTCCGCTATTATTTGCACTTGAATGCGACGGCTTGCAATGGCACGGATTGTGATATAATCACCGTCGCAACAAGAGTTTCCAGTCGATTTCGGTAAGCCTTTTAGGCGGTTTCCCAAGCTGGATGTCGCCGGTCCGAGTCCGGTCGCCCGCTCTGAACGTAAACCCTAATCATGTCTTAGATTACCCGCCGGCGGTCGGCAGTGCGGCCCAGACGTCCAGCGATAAACGGCCGGTAGGACGTTGGGCTTGTCGTTCGCGGGCTTGGGCATGCCCCTTATCTCTGGGTGCTCGATCGGGAATCGGCAGGGCCGTGGGTTTGAACGGGGTTGCAACGCACCGGCGGCAAAGCCCACTTGCCGTTATCGGCAGGCATCGGTGATTGCTCGCGTTAGCTCAGGGGCCACGGAGCGGAAAAGTCGGGCCAGATTCACCAACTTATTCCCAGAAGAAATCTTCAACCACGAAACACACGAAACACACGAAAAAAGGAGCGAGCCAATGGTTGGCGCTCAACTCGCAGGGTAAGGCGCTCAACTCACGGGGCAAGGCGCTCAACTCGCAGGGCAAGGCGCTCAACTCGCAGGGCAAGGCGCTCAACTCGCGTGCGCGAACCGACAGCGCTCAGCCCTCCCGGATGGCGTGCGGTGCGGACAGTTGCGGACACATGCGGACAGTTGCGGGGCGGCAACTGTCCGCAGGGCTGATCTGACGCAAGTTGAAGTAATGACACCCTTTGGGACGGAAGCGGAGGAGATGCGGACAGTGCGGACAGTTGTTTACCCTCTTTGATTAAAATGTGTTTTCGAACCGCTCATCGACGCCAGATTGCCGCTACGTCGATCTGCGACATGGTTCCCCCCGATGCGTTCTTTCAATTCGTTCTCGCGGTGAAATGGTGCTGACGCTACTGCTCGATCGTGCTGACGCTGACGGCCGCGAGCATGAGGCCCGATATCGCAACGCAAGGCGATTGGTTTCAATGGGTTGCGACCTTTGCTGACGCTGCTGACGTTGCTGACGCTGCTTTTCCTAACTTCATGGCAGGGGGGGCGGGAACTACCGACCACTCACCCTCCCTCTCTGATCTGGAATCGCACCACAATGCGAAATTGAATTGCCTCGTTGCCCTGGTGCCGCTGGCGCGGCAACGCGGGGTTTCTACGCGACTGCGTCATCTTGGGGGATTAGGCGGAGCCAATTGAAACGGCGAGAAGCTGGAATCTCCAGGCAGGTCATGGTACACAGCTTCCTGGTCCTGGAGAAACCCACGCGAGCCGGTTGACGTCATGCACGTGATGTTCATTCATCCGAATTTCCCCGCCCAGTTCGGGCATATCGCCGAGCATCTGGCGACGAAACGCGGCTGGCCCTGCACGTTCGTCACGTCGATCGACACCACTCACTATCAACTGCCTTTCGTCCACGTTAATTACCGGCTTACTCCGGGACCGCAGCCCAAGACGTTTTTTAATACCAACAGCTTGCAGGAATTGTTCGACCATCTGGCGGCCGTCTATCGCTGCCTGCGGGAACTGCCGCAGATCAAGCCGGACCTGGTGGTCGGGCATGTTTCGTACGGGACGCTCTTGTACCTCAAGAACCTCTATCCGGAGGTCCCCTTCGTCGGCTATTTCGAGTTGCTGCCGCCGCCATTCTGGACGGACGGGCTCGCCCTGCGGCCCGATTTTCCGCCACCGGAAGGCGTGCGGCTGTTCAACGCCACGTACCACGCGTTGACGTATCTGCACCTTCACGCGCTGGAGGCTTGCTACACTCCGACCCATTTCCAGCTCGGCTTGGCGCCGGCGGAGTTGCGTCACAAGATCCGGGTGATTTTCGATGGCCTGAACACGGAGTTCTTTCAGCGGCGGCCGAGCGGCCGGCCCGCGAGTTTTCGGGGCCTGACCATTCCAGCGGATACGCGCGTCGTGACCTTCGTCTCGCGGGGACTGGAAGCGATCCGCGGCTTCGACATCTTCATGCAAGTCGCCAAGCGAATTTGCCAGGCGATGCCCAACGTCGTATTCCTGGTGGCCGGCGAAGAACGCACTAATTACGGCCACGAAGGCCACCACATCGGCCAGCAGAGCTTCAAGCAATATGTATTATCGCGCGACGATTACGACCTGAGCAGAATCCATTTTCTGGGGCGCATTCCCGCCGACGACCTGGTGACGCTTTACAGCCTGAGCGATCTGCATATCTACTTGACCGTGCCGTACGTGTTGTCGTGGTCGCTGTTGCAAGCGATGGCGACCGAATGCGCGATCGTCAGCTCCTCAACCGCGCCGGTAACGGAGGTCATCGACCACGGCGTTCACGGACTGCTGGCCGACTTTTACGACGTCGACGGCCTGACCGACCAGGCGCTGGCCGTGCTGCGCGACCCGCCCGACTTCCGGCATCTGGGCGCCAACGCGCGACGACGCGTCTTGGAACGCTACGAGAGCGGCCGGTGCATCGACCAATTGGTCGAATTCTTCCAGAGCCTGCGGCCCTGAAGCGCTTACCTCAGGCATCGCTTTGGCTGGCTTGAAACAATCAGGCTGCACGATCCTGATTAATTTGCTCTCACCCCGTTTTCGACCTACATTTCAGATGGTTCAGCCAGTTCTCCATCACCCAGTCGTTGGAGGAGTGAGCTCTCGTCATCGAGTTAGGCTATGCGGTTCAAGTCAGCCGGCCCTTTCGCTGGGCCGGCATCCATTTCAATTCAACCGTTCGTTCGAACGAAGGGGTAGTCATGCAGACCAAGAACCACGGTATTCGGCAAAGGATCGCACCGCGGTGGCAAGCCTTGGGCCTGGCTGCGTGCGCCACGGCAGCCTTGACCGCCGGCCTGGGGGCCCAGAGTCCCAGCCCTGACGTTTACCGCGTCGAAGAAGATTGGGAGCTCGTCGTCGGCGAGCCGGACCTCGATAGCAACGGGCCGCAGGTTACCTGCACGATTTCTCCGGCCGACATGCAGACGGCCTACTGCGCCTTCGACATCAACTACCACACCCAGCCCGAGTACTCGGCCGGTGGCTTGCAGTTGCACACCTGGGACCCGACCGATCCGGTTGAGATCGCCAATTCATCACATACCGGCATGTTGCAATACGGCGGCGAAACGGTTACGTGGACCCAAACCATGACCTGGAACGACAACGTACTCACGTTCCGGGTACTGAATGGTCAATCGCAAACCTGGGGTCACTTCGGCCGACCGAATGGCCTCTTGGTGCTGAACCTGCCTACCTCGCTTGCGAATCTGAACAGTTACGATCCCAACGTTTCGCTCGACAACTCGGGCGTGAGCTTCGCCAGCAACCTCGTCAATTCGCTCACGCTGACCGCCGTTCGCTGGTACGACGTCAACGGCAACCTGATCCAGCAAGTGACCACACCGCAGGTCGTTCACCCACAGAATTAGTGCCGGCGACCGTTCGCCGAATCGATTCGAACCGCAGATGAAGAGGTCATCAACCATGACTCGCCACAAATCGCGTACTCGAAATAACCGCCGAGGGGCCGTGGCCGTGCTGGCCTGCTTCCTGATGATCGCCCTCTTGGCAATGCTCGCCTTCGCCATCGACCTGGGCTACCTGGCCAACAGCCAGGCCGAGCTGCAACGCTCGGCTGACGCCGCGGCCTTGGCCGCCTGCTATGAACTGGTTTACAAAGGCACGCCCGGCGACCCAGTCAACCTGTCGACCAACGTGCAAAACGTGCCGACCGTCGCCGGTCAGTACGCCGCCTTGAATCACGTTTGCGGCTCGGCCCCCGGGCTCGCTGCCGCCGATGTCGTGGTGGGCTTTATGGCCAACCCGAACCAGCCGGGCGGGACCATCAACACCTCGGCCAACCAGAACACGTTCAATGCTGTTCAGGTCACGGTCCACCGTTCGTCGAGTGAGAATGGAAACGTCCCTTCTTTCTTTGGCCGCGTGTTCGGCGTGCAGGGCGAGAGCAGCAGTGCAACCGCCACCGCCGCGGTGATCAACAATTTTGGCGGTTTCCAGGCCCCGTCGACCAGCAGCGGCGCGGGAAACCTGATGATTCTGCCGTATGCGCTCGACCAAGGGACTTGGAACGCATTGCAGGCCGGCAGTACCAGCGTGACCACCGACGTCTGGAACTATAACGCCAGCGGCCAGGTCGTCGCCGGCTCCGACGGCATTCTCGAAGTGAACCTGTTCCCACAGGGCACCGGCTCGCCGGGCAACCGCGGCACCGTCTACATCGGCAACGCCCAGGGCACATCGGATCTGGTGCAACAGATCCTCTATGGTATCAGTCCCTCAGACCTGGCCGTCTATGGCGGACAACTCACCTTCGACAGTAGCGGCAATCTGTACCTCAGCGCCAAGCCGGGCATCAGCGCCGGCACCAAGAGCGCCCTGGCTTCGATTATCGGCCAGACGCGTTTGATCCCGATCTTTACATCGGTCACGGGCAACGGCGCCAACGCCAACTACGACATCGTGGCGTTCGTCGGCATTCGGGTGATGAGTGTCGATCTAACCGGCTCAATGAGCAGCAAAAATCTGACCGTTCAGCCGGCGCTGGTTTACACTCGCGGCGGCATTGCATCCACGTCGAGCACGCAGCAGAGCTACGGGGCCTATTCGCCCGTCTGGCTGGTCAAGTAATCGCGCGAAGGCTGGTTTGGTCGCGGCAAGAGGAACAAAGCCATGCATGAGCGACGGCGTCGGAAAAGCGACTCGCGGCGCGGGGCCGCCTTGGTCGAATTTGCCGTGGTCATGCCCGTATTTCTGGTGTTCATCGTGGGAATGATCGAAATCGGCCGCGCGATCATGGTGCAACAACTCATCACCAACGCCTCGCGCGAAGGGGCCCGTGTGGCGGGCTACGATTCCACGTCCCTGACCTCGACCGTCACCAGCGCCGTGAACGCATCACTGAGCAACGCAAAAATCACAAGCGCCACGACCACGGTCTCGCCCGACCCGCCGTCGGGAGCCTCCGATGGCCAACAGGTGAGCGTTACCGTGAGCATTCCGTATTCACAGGTGAGCTGGGTCCCATCGCCGTTTTTCCTAAAGGGCCGAACACTCCAGGCCACTTCGGTCATGCGCCGAGAACCGGCACCGTAAACCGTGGAGAAGCTGTCCATGCACGTCGTGAAGTCAAGTCGCCTCCGACGCGCAGGCCGCCGCGGCGCCACGCTCGTCGAGTTCGCCGTCGTGGCGCCGGTTTTCTTTCTCGTGGTGATTGGCATGATCGAGTTCGGCCGGGCAATGATGGTCGCCGCGTTGCTGGCCAATGCCGCCCAGCAAGGCGCCCGCGCGGGCGCATTGAACGGCGCCCAGTCGGCGGACGTCACGAGCGCCGTATCCAACTACCTGGGCGACGCCAAGATCTCGGGTGCCAGCACCACCGTTACTCCCAACCCACCTTCGAGCGCTTTGCCAGGCCAGGACGTGACCGTTACAGTGAGCATCGGCTACTCGCAGGTCACATGGCTGCCGGCACCCAAGTTTCTCGCCGGCAAGACACTCACCGCTATGTCGATCATGCAGCGCGAGACGGGGCAATAGCCTAATGGCTGGCCGCTTTTCCGTGGCCCGCCGGCGCGCTCAAATACACCGCGTTGGCCGCGGCCACACTGGCGCCGGGTTCAAAACGATAACCTTGTTCGGCCAGGAGCTGCTCCAATGCCGCGAGAAGGAGCAAGACGTTGTTCTGCCGTGAACCGTGCCCCATCAAGCCGATCCGCCAGGCCTTACCCTTGAAATCACCCAGGCCGCCGCCGATTTCAATGCCGAACCGCTCCAGAAGCCCGCGCCGCACCTTGGCATCGTCCACGCCCGAAGGCACCACGACGGCGTTGAGCATCGGCAACCGGTGACCTTCCTGGGCAGCATAGGGAATGCCGATCGCGTCCAGGCCCGCCGCCAAGGCGCGGTGATTCAAGGCGTGCCGCGCGAAACAGTTCTCAAGCCCCTCCTCGTGGATCAACCGCAGTGCCTCGTACAAGCCATACGTCATGTTGATCGGCGCCGTGTGATGGTAAACCCGCTCCTCGCCCCAGTATTTGGCCAGCATCCCGATGTCGAGATACCAGCTTTGCACCTTCGACTTGCGCTTCAAAACCACCTCGAGCGCCCGATCGTTGAACGAAACGGGCGCAAGTCCAGGCGGGCAGCTCAGGCACTTCTGGCTGCCGGAATAAATCGCATCGATGTTCCAGCGATCGACCTCCACCGGCAAGCCACCCAAGGCTGTCACGGCGTCAACCAGCAAGAGCGCGCCGGCATCGTGGACGAGGTTCGAAATCTCCTCCAAGGGCTGCCAGGCCCCTGTCGAGGTCTCGGCCAGTACGATCCCAACGACCTTTGGCTTGGCCTTGGCCAGCGCGTCCTTCAAATCGGCCGGAGTGAACACCTGGCCCCAAGGACGGTCGACTCGCGTGACCTTGGCGCCCGCCCGTTCGGCCACGTCCACCATGCGGGCACCGAACACGCCATTGACGCAAACCAGCAACGAATCGCCCGGTTCGACCAAATTGACTACGGTACACTCCATGCCCGCCGAACCCGTGGCGCTGATCGCCAGCGTCATCCGGTTCTCGGTCCGAAACACGCCGCGCAGCATTCGCTGCATGTCGTTCATCAACGTCAGGTAGTACGGATCGAGGTGTCCGACAGTCGGGGCCCCGAGGGCCTGCAACACACGTGGATGAATTTCGCTGGGGCCAGGTCCGAGCAGCACGCGGACGGGAGGCGCGAGTGGCGGGCCGGGAAGGATTTTTTCGGTTGTCATTGGTGATTGGTCAATGGTTCGTTGTCGCTAGTCAGTGGTCATCGGTCAGTTGTAATTGGTCATTGGTCGGTGGGTGCTCCTTATCTCCTCATCTCATTTTCTCCTCACCTCCTCCTCATTCCCCGGGCGGCGGTTCTCGCACCAGGCGACTGATCTCCTTGAACTGGGGTGTGCCGGCGACCGCGCACCACTCGAAGAGCGCCGCCTCGGTGGTCGTCAGCGTGGCGCCGGCCGAATCCATGCGCCTCAGCGCGATTTGGTAGTCGATGTCGGCCCGCGAGCCGATCGCGTCGATGGCCAGGTAAACGCGCCGACCGGCGGCCATCAGGTCGAGCACCGTCTGCTGTACGCAGACATGCGCCTCAATTCCCACGACCAGCACCTTGAACAATCCGCGCTGGTCCCAATCGCCAAACAGCTCACCACGCTCGCCGCAACTGAAGCTCAGCTTTGAGGGGATCGGGCCGAGCCGCTCGGCCAATTCCGGCACGGTCGGCCCGAGCCCTTGCGGGTACTGTTCGGTCGCCGCGGCGGCCACACCCAGCACCTTTGCGCCGTCGAGCAGCCGTCGAATGTTCCAGACGATCCGCCGGTGGCCGGGAACCAGCGAAATCAGTTTTCCCTGCACGTCGACCACCAACAAGCCCGTGTCGGCCGGCGACATCAGTTCCGGGCTGCGCGGTAATGGCTCGTGCTCGCTCATTTTGAACAGCATAGCAACACCGGCTGTCCGCCACCAGCTTTGAAGGCCGGTAATGTCAACCTTGACAGGCATCTTGGGCCGGTGCTCCGTTGAATTCCGAGCGACGACTTGGCTAAGATGGTCTGGTGTGGAGCAGAACGGTATCATGCACTCCCTCAATCGAGACCCTTCACCCATGTCCATCGCCGAAGTGCCTTCGCCCGAACGGCGTTTCGTGTTGCGCAATGTTTCGTGGCAAACGTACGAGTCGTTGCTCAGGTTGGGCTTTGCAGCCTGATAAGAACCTCGCGGCTAATTCCGTGGCGATGCTGTCAGCCAGGAAAGGCTAACCTACGTGCCTCACGCGCAAGGAGGGCGTTCCCTGCAAATAGGGGAATTGGTATCCTGGGAAGCATGGCCTCCGACCGCAGCAACCCCGACCGCACGTTGCCGCAGACCGACGAGGACCTGCGCCGCGCGCAAGAGCGGAGTTTGCGGCCGACGAAGCCGCCGATGTCCGTGCCGGGCTACCAGGCCGAGCGCTTTCTGGGCGCGGGGGCGTACGGCCAGGTCTGGGTTGCCGTCGACGGCAATACGGGACGCCGGGTAGCCATCAAGTTCTACAACCAGCGCGGCGGGCTCGACTGGTCGCTATTGTCGCGCGAAGTCGAACGGCTGGCCCTGTTGTTCGCCGACCGCTATGTGGTGCAGTTGGTCGACGTCGGCTGGGACGCCGATCCACCCTATTACGTGATGGAGTACCTCGAACACGGCTCGCTGGCCGACCGGCTCGAGCATGGTCCCCTACAGGTTAAAGAGGCGATCGACTTGTTCCGCGAGGTTGCGATCGGCCTGGTCCACGCACACGGAAAAGGAATTCTGCACTGTGATCTGAAGCCGGCCAACGTGTTGTTGGACCAGGACGGTAAACCGCGGCTGGCGGATTTTGGACAATCGCGGCTAAGCCATGAGCAAGTGCCCGCCCTGGGAACGCTGTTCTACATGGCCCCCGAACAGGCCGACCTCGAAGCCATTCCCGACGCGCGCTGGGATGTTTACGCTTTGGGCGCGCTTCTACACTGCATGCTGACTGGCAGTCCGCCGCACCGCGATCCGCGCCTGATCGCCCAAATGCAGGAGTCGGGCGGCCTGGAAGAGCAATTGGCGCGTTACCGGCAATGGATCCGATCCGCGCCAAACCCCAAACTCCACCGGACCGTGCCCGGCGTCGACCGCGAATTGAGCGATATCATCAATCGTTGCCTGAATGTTACCGCACAAAAGCGGTTCCCCAACCCCCAAGCCGTGCTCGACGCCTTGCACGCGCGCGCGGCGCGGCGTGCGCGGCGCCCGCTGTTGGTCCTGGGCGCAGTGGGTCCGGCAGTGCTGTTGCTGGTGATGTCGGCGTTCGGATGGGACGTTTTCGAAACGGCGTTGGGCGAATCGAGCGATGCACTCACGCAACGCGCGCTGGAAAGCGATCGGTTCGCCGCGCAATTCGTGGCCGAAACCGTAGGCACCGAGCTCGACCGCCGTTGGAGCTTGCTGGAACAAATTGCCGCTCGGCCCGATATTCGCGCGCTGGTGATCAGCGCCGCCGGCCAGCCGAACGCCCCCGCCCGAGGCGAACTGCAGGAGAAGCTGGTCGCGATCCACCGCCAGCACCCACTGAACGTCCTCGACCGCTGGTTTTTGCTCGACGCGCACGGCCACCAGTTGGCCCGCAGCCCACTGTACGCGCCCACCATCGACCGGAATTTTTCGTTCCGCGACTACTTTCACGGCCAAGGGCGCGACTTGCCGGAGGAGTCGGTCGAAGTGGCGCCGATCACTGCCCCGCACCTTTCGATCGTATTCATGAGCGAGGCGACGAACGACCGGACGGTGGCCCTTTCGGTGCCCATCTGGAGCCATGACGAGGGGGACCCCAATCGCACGGTTCTGGGCGTGCTCGGGCACGCAGTGGGCCTGGGGCACTTCGCCGAATTAAGGCCCGACGAGCGATCGGGCAACGACCAGATCGCCGTGCTTATCGATGCGAAACAAGACTTCAAAGGCAAGAAGGGCGCGATCCTCGAACATCCGCGCCTGGCAGCGTGGCTCGAAAAGCACCCGGGCTCACCAGCCGACTGCTACCTTGATTCTCGCGACTTGGACGACTTCGAACAACTTCGCACGCGGCGACGGGAACTGCTCCGCGAAATACAACTACAAAGGCGGCCCATTACGGAGGACGAGATCCGCGCGACCAACCGCTTTGCCTGGTTCGAACGGTACCATGACCCGCTCGGCGGCGATGGTAACGAACGCCTGTTGGCGGCGATCGAGCCAGTGGTGGTCCACGGACGACCGGAGCCGATTCGTGACACGGGCTTGGGGATCATCGTGCAAGAGGGGCACGAGGCCGCCGTGCGGCCCGTCGCGCAATTGCGCGAAGGCCTTCAGCGGCGCGGCATGGTGGCGCTGGGTGTGGTCTTGTTCGTGGTCACGGCGCTCTGGGGTTTCGTGATCGTCGTGCTCAACGAATCGAACCGTTTTCGCTGGCTTTTCCGCCGGCGGCGCAGCGTCACGAAGGGAGGTCCGGCGCCGGGATGCAGCGAAGTGTCGCCAGGCGCCCCTTCGGAGCGGAGCAATTCCCAGCATGCCACGACCAATCGCGCCGACGACACGCGGCCAGCGCCGGAGTAGGAGGAACTGCGAGTGGCGGAGCTCATCGCACAGGGAACTCAACCGCACCAGCGTTGGCGGCGCGCGCTGCCGCAAGGCGAACGAGTCGTGTTGGGCCGCGATGGAAGCTCCTGGTCGGCCCCCTGGGATGCGCACATCTCGCGCAAGCATTGCGCGTTGTGCTGGGACGGTGGGCGACTGGCCGTCGAGCGTTTGCCGAATACACCCAATCCGATTTTCGTCGGCGGCCGTGAATCCGACTCATTCTCAATCGGTCCCGGCGAGCACTTCGTGGTCGGCGAGACAACCTTCACACTGGCCAGCGAGACGATCAACCTGGTGCGCGACTTGCCTCGCCCGCTCGAGGAACAGAACTATACCGCCGAGGAGCTGCAGCGCGTGCGGTTCCGCGACGCCGACCAACGGATTGAAGTCCTCAGCCATTTGCCCGACGTCATCTCGGGCGCGGTGAACGACCCCGAGCTGTTCATTCGGCTGGTCAACATGCTGCTGGCTGGTATTCCACGTTCGTCCGCGGTCGCGTTGATCGAGGTCGATGAATCGGGCCGTCGGGCGGCGCCCGTTTGCATTCTGCACTGGGACCGGCGACTGGCCTCCAGCGCGGCATTTCAGCCCAGCCAACGTTTGATTCTCGATGCCCTGCGGCGCAAGGAGAGCGTGCTGCACGTGTGGGGCGCCGCACCCGATCCGAAGGCGGCCCAGTTCACCGTCAGCGCCAACGTCGATTGGGCGTTTTGCACCCCAGTGTTGGGTGAAGCGTGCCGCGGCTGGGGCATTTATGTGGCGGGCCAATTCGCCGCGGTCACACCCAGCGGCCGCGATACGCTCGACCCAGGCGACTTGCGTGAAGACCTGAAGTTCACCGAGCTGGTCGCGTCGACCTTGAACGCGCTGCGGCACGCACAGTTCATGCAGCGCCGGCAAGCCACCTTGCTGAACTTCTTTTCCCCCGCGGTGCTCGAAGCGATCACGGCCGAGGACCCCGATCTGGTGTTGGCGCCGCGTGAAACGGAAGTTTCGGTGCTGTTTTGCGACTTGCGCGGTTTTTCACGTGAGACCGAACGGAACGCCGGCGATCTCCTGGCACTCCTGGGACGCGTGAGCAAGGCTCTGGGTGTAATGACGCACCATATTCTGGAACAAGGGGGCGTCTTCGGCGATTTCCAAGGCGACGCGGCCATGGGCTTTTGGGGCTGGCCCATGTTCCAGCCCGACGCCATCGAACACGCCTGCCTGGCGGCCTTGGCCATCCGTGTCGAGTTCGAGGCCGCGGCCAGGCAGCAAGACCATCCCCTGGCCAATTTCCGCATGGGCATCGGCCTGGCCACGGGCCGCGCCGTGGCGGGCCGGATCGGCACGGTCGACCAGGTCAAGGTCACCGTCTTCGGTCCTGTCGTCAACCGCGCCAGCCGGCTTGAAGGGATGACCAAGATGCTGCACACGCCCATCCTGCTCGATGAGGCCACCGCCCGCGCCGTTCGCGAACAAGTGCCGAGGACCGTAGCCCGCTGCAGGCGGCTGGCGGTAATCAAACCCTACGGCCTCGATGCGGCCGTCGAAGTCAGCGAGCTGCTGCCGCCCGTGGATTCGTACCCAGAACTGACCGACGAACACCTGCGGTTCTATGAAGCGGGTCTCGACGCGTTCCTGGAGGGCGACTGGACCGAGTCGCTCGAACAACTGCAACGCGTGCCGGCCAGGGACCGTGTCAAGGATTTCTTGACTGGCTACATCGTGCAACACAACCGCACTCCACCGACGGGGTGGAACGGGGTGATTGCGATGACGACTAAGGATTGAGGGTGGTTGGGACTTGTCCGTTGTCAGGGTTCACTTGTCGGTTGCCAGTTGTAAGTACCACCGTCCTGGTCGTGTGGTTGTGGAGGAGCGAATCCAGGCCGCGTTATGGCTCCAGCGGCGCCAACTCCGTTCCAAAATTGAGCGGTTGCTCGACAGCCCGCGCCAAACGGCGCAAAAACTCGCGCCGTGGTACCTCGCTGGCGCCCAGGCGCGCCGTGTGCGGTGTCAGTTGCTGGATATCGACGAGCGCGTAACCTCGCAACCGCAGGTGGTTCAACAAGTGAACCAGGGCCACCTTCGAGGCGTCGCGGACGAGGTAGAACATCGACTCGGCGGCGAACAGGCCCCCGATCGCCACGCCGTAGGTGCCGCCCGCCAGTTGGTCAGCGTGCCAGACCTCGATGCTGTGCGCATGCCCCAGCGTATGGAGTGCTTGGTAGGCAATCCGCATCGCCGGCGTGATCCAGGTGCCGTGCGCGCGGCGCTGCGCCGTGGCGCAGCCGGCCATCACTCCGGCGAAGTCGCGGTCGCAGGTTACATGGAATTTGCCGCTACGCACCGTGCGGGCCAGGCTGCGTGAGACGTGCAGCGCGTCGAACTCGAAAATCGCCCGCGGATCGGGCGACCACCAGGCCAGCGGACCACGCGCGGCGGGCCAGGGAAAGATGCCGTGGCGATATGCGTAGAGCAACCAATCAGAATCCAACGAACCTCCGACGCCGACCAGGCCCTCAGGCGCGGCGAGCTCCGCGGGAACGAAGAACTCTTCGGGCGAGGGACGGCGCGTAGGGCGGATGGGAGGCATGGGCGATTGTCCAGAGCGACGGGGGTGTTCCCCCTCGGCGCCGCCACCTATAATAGCCTACCGGTCAATTCGCCAAAGCCATTCTCGCTGGAACCGACTCGATGTCCGAATTCCCGACACAGCCATCGTTTTCTTCACCGCAGTCGTTTCCCGCGCCGGCGCCGTTCCCCGCGGCGCCTCCCTCGTCGAAGCGTCTCTCCCGGTTGACGTGGATTCTCGCGGCGCTCTGCCTGGGGCTGGTGGCGCCCCATCTGGCGGAACAGATTCAGTACTCGATGACCCGCGGGCAGTTGCGCGCCCAGTCGGAATCGGCCGCCGAGCAACTGGCCAGGCTCGACCAAAATGTCGAACTGGTCAAGCTCTCCGACACGTCGCGGGCCTTTCGCCTGGTGGCCAAACGGATTGGACCCAGCGTCGTCCACATCGACGTAGAACATCCCGTCGAGCAAATGAACCCCATGGCCTGGGACGATTTCGGTTTTCGGCTGCCACCGGGGCACCCTCGCGAGCAACCACGTGAACAGGCGCAGGGCCAAGGATCCGGTGTGGTGATCGACGCCAAAGAAGGGTACGTGTTGACCAACGATCACGTGGTTCACGGCGCGGAATCGATTCAAGTCAAGCTGAGCGACGGCCGAACGATCGACAGCGAACATGTTCATGTCGTTGGATACGACGAACTGACCGACCTGGCACTGCTCAAGGTCGACGCCGACGGTCTGGTGCAGGCCGAATGGGGCGACAGCGAACAGCTTGAAGTCGGCGATTGGGTGCTCGCAGTGGGCAACCCTTATGGGCTCGACCGCACGGTCACCAGCGGCATCGTCAGCGCCAAGGAACGGCGAGGATTCAGCGATACGGCCAATGTCTTCCGCAACTTCTTGCAGACCGACGCCGCGGTGAACCCCGGTAATAGCGGCGGGCCCCTGGTGAATATCCGCGGCGAGCTCGTGGGGATCACCACCGCGATCGTCGGTCGCTCGTTTCAGGGAATCAGCTTCTCGATCCCCAGCCAGGTGGCCAAGGATGTGTACCAGCAGTTGCGAACCAAAGGCACGGTCGAACGTGGTTGGCTCGGTGTGGTGTTCGACGAACTGACGCCGGACCTCGCCAAGCGATTGGAGGTGCCCGGACCGAGCGGTGTGCTCGTCAAGGACGTGCTTCCAGGACAACCGGCCGCCGCGGCCGGGCTTCAGCCGGGCGACGTGATCGTCGAGTGGAACGGAGAAAAGGTCGCTGTGCGCGAGGAATTACAACAGATGGTGGCTCGCACCCCCATCGGCTCCAAAGTCGCAGTGGTCGTAGTGCGCGACGGACAGCGGACCAACTTGGAGGTGACCGTTGCTCGCCGGCCCAGCCCCGACCAACTCCGCCAGCGGCGCTAGGTCTTCGCAGAATACGTGCCCCCCAAACCTCCCTGCTGCCGCTAGTTAAATCAGACGGACGCGCACGGTACGACGTGCGTGCCAACTGAATCTGGCCCCGCAATTGAAGTTTGGAGCGACCCATGTCTTCCACCGTGACATCCATTCAAGAGACTGAAGGTTTTGCGCTTCCCGCTGGCGACGCCCCGGAGCCGGTCGTCGAGCCCACACTGGCCGAGCTGGTGGAGGAAAACGAAGCCAGCGAAATCCGCACGCTGGACGACGTCCGCAACCTGTTCCGGGCGATGGGCACCTGCTGCCGCACAATGGTCCAGGGTCGCGACGACGTGATCGCGTTGGTACTGACCGCACTTTTCGCCGACGGCCACGTGCTGTTGGAAGACCACCCCGGCAGCGGCAAGACCACGTTGGCCAAGGCGCTGGGAAATACGATCATCCGCAATCAGCCCAACGACCTGTTCGCCGCTTTCCGCCGTATCCAGTTCACACCCGACCTGCTCCCATCCGACGTGACGGGCGTGACGATGTTCGACACCGAAACCAACAGCTTTACGTTCCGCAACGGGCCGATCTTCGCCAACGTGGTGCTGGCCGACGAAATCAACCGTACCAGCCCCAAGGTACAGGCCGCGTTGCTCGAAGCGATGGCCGAGAAGCAGGTCACGGTCGACAACCAGACGCACCGGCTGGAAGGTGTGTTCTTCGTGCTGGCCACCCAAAACCCGCTCGACCTGGCCGGCACCTACCCGTTGCCGCGTGCCCAGCTCGACCGTTTCCTGTTCAAGATCAAGATGGCGCACCTGGCGCGCGAGGGCGAGCTGGCTGTGCTCAGCAAGTGGAAAGCGGCCCGTGCCAAGCCATGCGAGTTCGGCGTGTCGCCTTCCGACCTGCTGGTGGCCCGGCGAGTGGTCGAAGAATCGGTTCGAGTCACGCCGGCCATCCACGAGTGCCTGGTCGACATTGCCGAAGCGACACGGAAAGACAAACGGATCGCATTGGGTGTCTCAACGCGGTCGCTGGTGGTGGCAATCTCAGCCTTGCAGGTCTGGGCGATGGTCCACGGCCGCGATTTTGTCTCGCCCAAGGACATCAAGGCCTTGTCGATTCCCTTGTTCAGCCATCGCTTGGAGCTGGCCCCCGGCGCTCACGACGCCGACCAGATCCTCGCCGAGTGCGTCGCCCCGGTCGTCGAGCGAATCACCCGCAAAACGATGGCGGCGTGAGGACTACTCAAAGGAGCCTTAAGATTGGGTTGCCCTGCTGCACAAGGCGCCGGGGACGATCGAGCGTGTCGCGATATTCCATGTCGGCGGGGATACCCAGCAGGTAATACAAGGTCGCGATCATGTCCCATGGGTGGACAGGATCCTGCTTGGGATAGGCCCCGTGCTTGTCTGATTCGCCGTACACCTGCCCGCCGCGAACGCCGCCGCCGGCGATCAGAAAACTGTAGCAGTGCGGCCAGTGGTCGCGGCCGCCGGGTCCGACATTATTGGTCGTGGCCGCGCCTATACGCGGTGAGCGGCCGAATTCGCCGATGGCAACGACGAGTGTACTTTCGAGCAAGCCGCGCTGGGCGAGGTCCGACAGAAGCGCGCTCATGGTCAGGTCAAAAACAGGTGCGCGGTGATCGCGGATCATGGGAAAGTTGTTGCGGTGCGTGTCCCACGAACCGTCGGGTCCGGGCCCCGGCTCCTGATCGGCACGTGCCGGCCAGTTGACCTGCACGAACCGCGTGCCCGCCTCGACCAATCGCCGCGCAAGTAGGCAGCTTTGCCCGAAGCGTGTCAAGCCGTACCGCTCGCGAACGCCTTGCGGCTCGTCTTCGAGGCGGAAGGCGGCCAGGGCCTTGGCCGATTCGACTAGCGACGCGGCCTTTTCGAAGTACGGGTCGAAATTCGCATCGGCCATGGGCCGCTGGGCGACGATCTTGGCCCGCAATTCGCGCCGGCCCTGCAAGCGGCCCGACGTCACGTCGGAGGGGAGCGAGAGTCCGTCGACGCGTAGCAGTTTGACTGGGTCGTCGTACATGGTGAAAGGATCATGGCCGCCACCCAACAAACCCGCACCCTGGGCAAGCCCGGTCACGACCCCTTCACCGACCGGCGCGCAGAGCGCCACGTAACCCAATCGACCGGCTAGGGCGGGGCGGAATCGGATCGCCGTCGCGCCAATGCTTGGGAGGTCTTCGCGGGTGGGAGGCACGGCCAGGCCCGTCGCAGTAAAGTTACTCGAATCGTGCCCCGTCAACAGCATGTAGATCGCCGAGCCGTGGTTGGGCAAGCCTTTCGGATTCACGTGCGCCGACCGCACGAGCGCGAACTTGTCGGCCTCCATCGCCAACCGCGGCAATACTTCGCCCAGGAACATGCCCGGCGCGCGGGTTGCGATCGGTTGAAACTCACCTCGAATTTCAGCGGGCGCGGCGGGTTTTGGGTCCCATAGGTCGATATGACTGGGCGAACCCTGCATGTAGAGCACGATCACCGACTCGGCACGGCCAAATGCGATGCCCGGTGACCGGCTATCGGCAGCACGCGCTTTTCCGCGCAAGAAATCGGGCAGCGCCAGGCCCACCAACCCCAACGTGCCCACGGTCAATAGTTCGCGGCGAGTGGGTCCGTCGCATGACCTTCCGGGTCGAGTAAGGATCGAAAGCACTGCGCGAGCCTCGTAGGGTTGGTACCGATACTATTGTCTGCCGAATGGCGGCGCGGCGTCAATCGAGGCAGCCTCTAGACCTTGACGTTGTCGTCGCGGGGCCGTGCGTTGAATGCCAACTCAGCGTCGTCGAAGCGAAGCAGGATGTGGCCACCTAAAGCGGCAAGGTCGAGGGGGCCCTGGGCCGTCAACTCGACGATCACTGCCACGCCCACTCCCATCTCGATTTCCGATGCCCCGGCGTCCTGGCTGCGCAACATGGCGCTGGCCTCGAACCGCTGGTACGCCGCCACCCCCGCCTGCGCCAGGGGAGGCTCGAAGGGGACGCTGGCGTAAAGCCTCGGCCGGCGAGGGTCTTTGCTCATGTCGGTGTAGCCGAAAATCGCCATGCGGCAGCGAAAATACTTCAGAAACACGTCGCGAAAATGCTGCGGCGACGACGCCTCAGCGCAACTGTGGATCGAAAACGTGTAGCGGCCGGCGCGAGGACTGCGGACCTCCTGCGTGAGAAATGCCTGGAAGCCGGCAGGCAGCATCGCCGCCGCTCCGGCGGAAAGCGGACCGTAACCGATCGCCACGTGCCGCTCGCCGCTACGCGACGTGGGTGACGGCTCGCGCGCGATCCGCACCGCCAACTCACCCACACAGTCGCCCGAAGCCAGCGGCGCCGCTTGCCAGCCCTTGAACCGTGATGTCGTGCCGAGTTCCAACAGTGGCGACGCGTCCTCAAAACCCAGGTTCACCAACGGGCTTGGGTCGTACGGCGGCACCAAGGCGACATCGCCGGTTGCCTGGCAACGCGCGCTCGTCGCGGGCGCATCGCCCAACAAGGCAAAGAGTGGCTCGCCCTTGTTCACCGGCAGCGGCCGGCCCGTGCGGTCGGTGAACATTGCGTGGTGGTCGATCCCCAAAAGATGAAATAATGTTGCGACGAAGTCGGTCGGCTCAACGCGGTGCGAGGCTGGGTAGGCGCCGGTCTTGTCGCTGGAACCATAAACTTGCCCGCCGCTGATCCCTGCCCCGGCCAGGGCCATGCTGAACACCGGTCCCCAGTGGTCGCGTCCGCCGACAGCGTTGATCTTGGGAGTGCGGCCAAACTCGCCGACGGCGACAACGAGCGTTTCGTCGAGCAGACCTCGCTGGTCTAGGTCGTCGATCAGGGCCGTGAAGCCGACGTCGAACTGCGGGCAAAGCGCGTCTTGCAAGCGATCGGCATTCTGAGCGTGGGTGTCCCAGAGCGGGTTGCTTACGGCTGTGTCGCCCGGCTCGCGGGGCCAATTGACATGGACCAGCCGCACGCCCGCCTCGATCAGCCGCCGCGCCAAAAGCACGCATTGGCCCCATTTGTGCCGGCCATAGCGCTCGCGCAGCGCCGGAGGTTCGCGCTCGATGGCAAAGGCCTCGCGCGCCTTACCCGAGGTCAACAATCCCAGCGCGTCTTGCTGAATCTTGTCGTACAGTCCGGCCGCGGCGCCGCGCTCGATTTGTTCGAAGTGCCTCTGCACCTGGTCTAAAAGGCCCACCCGCCCCGAAAGCCTCAAGGCGGGCAAATCGCGGGGTGGTTGCAAACCCTCGATGGCGAAGCCGGCGTCCGAGGGATCGCAAATGAATCGTTCGGGATCCCAGTGGCGACCGAGGAAACCACCGGTCTGTCCGGCCGGCTGAACGTTGTCGTTGAGCCGCATCACGTCGGGAATCCAAACCGAAGTGAGCGGCCCAAGCGCCTCGCTCGGCTTGAGCATCTTGACGATCGAACCGAAGTACGGCCAATCGGTGGGGCGGATCTCGCGGGAATTGATCCCTTGGTACTTGTAACCGGTGAGAATCCAATAGCCGCTGGAGTCGTGCGTGTTGTCGTCGGTCGAAAGCGAACGGATCACCGCCAGCTTGTCGGCAATGGCGGCGGTGCGGGGCAGCAGTTCGCAGAACTGGATGCCGGGTACGTTGGTTGAAATCGGTTGGAACGGGCCACGGATTTCGAGGGGAGCGTCGGGCTTCGGATCGAATGTCTCGTGCTGCGGCGGGCCGCCTTGCAACCAGAGGAAGATCACGTTTTTCGCGCGGCCGAACGTGCCTTGCGCCGCGGGGGAAGCGGCCGCGCGAAACCGCAGCAGGTCGGCAAGCGAAAGCCCCAGCACACCCAGACCGCCTGCGCGAAGCATCTCACGGCGGCTGACGCCGTCGCAAAGTGTATACGGGCGATCGTAGAGTGAGAACACGGGAACGCGTATCCGGGGGGTTGGCCAGCAATACCCGCGCAGCACAAACCGGCAGATTGCGTGCCCGCGCGGCAGGGAATTACTCCAATCCAAGTTTACTGATGCGTGCGGCGAGATACAAGCAAGGATCGTGGTAGCATGATCCTCTGCTTGTACAACAAGAATTACTTGTAACAGTTTCTAACGTGAAGCGTCATCATTGGGGGCGGGAAGGGTGAGGGACGCGAAAGCGGCGAATGTCCGATGAATTGAGCCACGGCCGGCGCGAGTGGGTACTATCGGCCCTCGACAAGTTCGAGGGTCCGCTGTTGCGCTACGCCCGGCGGCTGACCGGCGACTTGGATCTTGCGCGCGACGTCGTCCAGCACGCCTTTTTACGGCTTTGCGATCAGGAGCCATTGGAACTTAACGGCCGTTTGGCGGCCTGGCTATACACAGTCTGCCGCAACCGGGCGATCGACCTCAAGCGCCGCGATGGGCGGCTTGAACTGTTTCCGCGATGCGATGGCGCCGAAGGAACGAGCCGCGAGACCGACCCCGCCGACTGGCTTGAATCCCAGGATACCGGCGATGTCCTGCATAGCGCCGTCGCTACGCTCTCGGAAAAACAACAAGACGCCGTCAACCTCTGGGCCGAAGGTTTTTCGTACCGCGAGATCAGCCAGATCACGGGCGATCGCGAAGGATACGTGCGAGTATTGGTCCACCGGGGGATCATCGCGCTACGCGAGCATCCGGGTTTGCGGCGGCTCATGGACGAGGAAGGCGGAAAGCGAAAGGCAGTGAGCAGTCGATGTGGTGAAATTGGCGAGCACGGCGAGCGGGGGGCGTAAGCCCCGCGGTGTTCTACACAGCTTCTGGTTCCTGGCGGCGAAATGAGAATGTTGGGTGATTAAGAGTTTCTCAGGGCGTAGCCCTGTTCAGAACAATCAGGATTCAAGCATGAACGACGACCAACCTCAGCAGTCCAGCCAGCGCGATATACAGTTGACGGCCTACGCGCTGGGTGAGTTGAACGACGCGGAGCAAGCGGTGTTCGCGGCGACCTGTGACGAGGCCGAGCGTATCGTGGCAGGCGATATCGCGCGTCTGGGGAAGCTGTTGCGCCGCGCCGCGCGCGAAGACGTTTGCCCGGCCCGCTCCGACGACTTGCACCGCATGATCGAGGCGCGATTGACCGAGCGCGAGGCCGCGCCCTCGGTCGACGCACCGCCGATCACGCTACCGCCGACGTTTTGGCCGCGGCGCCGCGTCTGGCTCCCTTTGAGCCTGGCCGCTTCGCTGTTGGTGGTCGCCGCGACATTCGTCGCGCTTCTGAACCTGCCCGCCGACGTTCCGCAAGTGGCAAAGAACGATTTTCAAGGGACGATGGTCGATGGCTTGGACGCGACGCTATCCGTCGAGGGACTGTCGGAAGAGCTTGAAGATGTCGACCGTTTACATCGGTTTGAAGGTTCGGCTCCTGTGGATTCTGGGGTCGCATTGGATTCGGAGGGCATTGTGTACGAGGAGAGCGAGATTCTCGGAGCGGTGGTGCCACCTGCCGGAAGTAGCGCTGACACTCGCTTGCATCGTTCACGCAGTAGCGTCACGCAGACCCAGCCAGGTGGCACAGGACCGATGACTGGCCCCGGCGGAATGAAAGGCTCCGGTGCATCTGGTGGCGCAGCAGGTGCGCCGTCTTCTCGAGCGCGATATGCCGGCGCCGGCAGCGAATCAGACAAATTGCGCCGGCTGGATGGCGGTCGTGGATCGTCCGACGGGGAGGACGACTATGAGAAGCAAGAGAGTCAAAGGCCGGAACGGCGAAACTTGGGGATCGAAGGGAAGCAGGGAGTCGACAGCGACTACAGCTACAGCGTTCCGGGCAAACACATGGGACCAGGCGGGGCGCTCGGTAACAATCGCGGCGAACCAGGTGGATCTGGCTCCGACGGTAAACGAGGCTACCAGGGCGCGGGCGGCGCGCCCGGCAAAGATCGCTATGTTCGTGACGAGCAAATTAGCACCGAACAGGAGGCGCGTGAACAAATTAATGGCGATCTCTATTCGCGGCATGGCACCGATGATAAGTCGGGCGTCGCGAGCCAAGGGAGTGGCAAAAGCGATAGTCCAGATGACGCCCGAGATGGAATTGTTGTCGGTGGTCGCGAGTTGTCCGATCGCAAGCTCGGTCTAGAAATGCGTTCCAACCGGGCCAGTTCGACCAATGGGGGTCCAGAGACTCGGGACGCTCAAAGTGCTACGCCCGACTCTCTTGGCCGTGCATCCGGTGCTCATGGCGAAATCAGTGCCGGTGCCGGCTTCCAGCCAATTTCAGGCCAAGGAGGCGCTCTAAGGTTCGGCGATCTTCCGGCCCTATCCGACTCCGAAACCTATGCTCCCATCACCGAAAACGCCTTTCTTGCCTCCGGCGAGCATCCGCTTTCAACTTTCTCGATCGACGTCGACACGGCTTCCTACGCCAACGTGCGACGGTTCATCAATACGCACGCGCTGCCACCACCCAACGCGGTGCGGATCGAGGAGCTGATCAACTATTTCAGCTACGATTATCCGCAACCTGAAGGAGATAAGCCGTTCTCGGTGACAACCGAGGTGGCGGGCTGTCCCTGGAACGCCGAACACCGCCTGCTCCGCGTTGGCCTCAAAGGACGCGCGCTCGACCCTGCCCGCCGCCCGGCGAGCAATCTGGTGTTCCTGCTCGATGTCTCCGGCTCGATGGACGAGCCGAACAAGCTGCCCCTGGTCAAAGAAGCATTGCAGCTCTTGAGTCAGCAATTGAGCGAGAACGACCGCGTGGCAATCGTCGTCTACGCCGGTAACTCGGGACTCGTCTTGCCACCCACGCGTGGCAACGAACGCGAGAAGATCTGCGCCGCGATCGCCAGCCTGACGGCCGGCGGCTCGACCAACGGCGGCCAGGGAATTCAACTGGCCTACGATGCCGCGCAGGCCCACTTTGTGCCCGGCGGCACGAATCGCGTGATCCTGGCCACCGACGGCGACTTCAATGTCGGCGTGACCGACACCGACGACCTGGTTCGCCTGATCGAGGAAAAGGCAGCCGGCGGCGTGGGCCTGAGCGCCTTGGGCTTCGGCGGCGGCAACCTCAAAGACGCCACGCTGGAAAAGTTGGCGGACAGGGGCAACGGCAACTACGCCTACATCGACACTGTGGGCGAAGCCCGCAAGGTGCTCGTCGAACAACTCTGCGGAACACTGGTGACGATTGCCAAGGACGTCAAACTTCAAGTTGAGTTCAACCCGGCCCAGGTCGGGGCATACCGGCTGATCGGCTACGAGAACCGTATCCTGCGGGAGCAGGACTTCAACGATGACCGCAAGGACGCCGGCGAGATCGGGGCCGGGCACGCGGTCACGGCGCTTTACGAGCTGGTGCCGGGAGGTAAATCGGCTCCAGGTGGCGTCGACGCGCTCAAGTATCAGCGCGTGCCGCAACTGGCCAACGCGGCCGCGCGGAACGAGCTGGCCACGCTCAAGCTCCGCTACAAGCCGCCGGAGGGGGAAAAGAGTAAGCTCTTGGAGCACGTGATCAGCGACACCGGCCTGGCCTATGGCCGCGCTAGCACGGACTTCAAGTTCGCCGCCTCGGTTGCCCTCTGCGGCATGTTGCTCCGCGGCTCGCAGTATGCGGGTAACGCCACCTGGGACGCCGTGGTCGAACTAGCCGGCGAGGGAATCAGCGAAGATGCGCTCGGATACCGCGCGGAGTTTTTGGAGCTGGTCAGGAAGGCCAAGGCGATTGTTGAGAAGTAGGTTAGGCTTTTCAGCCAGACTTGTGCGGCTCGTGGCTCCGTCAGGCGGAAAGACTGTACCTACGCCAGCAGCTCCCGGTATAACTCCGCGTGCCGCGCGATCATCCGCTCGACGCTGAATTCCCGTAGCACGCGCTCACGCCCAGCGGCGCCGAATCGCCGGGACAGCTCGACATCGTCCAACAAGATTCGGGTCTGCCGTGCAAAAGCCGCGCGGTCGCCCAGCGGCACGAGGTAACCGGTTTCGCCCGGCACTACCAGGTCGCGATTGCCCGGAATGTCGCTGGCCACCACCGGCACGCCGGCGGACATGGCTTCCATGATCGCGTTGGGCAAGCCTTCGTATTCGCTGGCCAGCCATACGACGTCGAAATGAGGCATGAACTGTGGCACGTCTGAACGGTGCCCAAGAAAATGCACGCGGTCTTCGATTTCCACCTGTCGTCGGAAGCGCTCGAGCCGGGCCCGGTGTGGGCCTTCGCCGACCACGAGCAAATGGACATCGTCGCGAATCACCTTCAACAGGTCGGCGGCCCAGATCAGGTCCTTGATGCGCTTCTGCGGCCAAAGCCGCGCCACCGCACCGATCAACCGCGTGTCGGCCGGCAGTTTCAGTTCAGCCAACAACTCCGCCCGGCTCACGTCGCTGGGTGGCAGGAGATCGACGCCGTTGGGGATCAGCGTGAACTTTTCGGCCGCAATCCCGTGCCGCGCGTAAAAGTCGCTCACACCGCTGGAGTTGACCACGATGCGGTCGGTCCGCCGCGCGAGCCAGCGGTCGATGGCCAGCTCGTGCCAGACTTTCCAGGGATCGACAGAGCGCTCGCCGGCCACGATTCTGCGCACTCCGGCGGCCAGCGCCGCGACACGTCCGTAGGCGTTGGCGGCAAAGAGCCAGGTGTGAACCAGATCGGGCCGCAAGGACGTAATGTACCGTTTGAGCCGCCAGTAGGCGGACGGATCGATTTTGAGCCGCTTGCCGATCAGCGTCACCGGCACGCCGGCCGCCTGCAGATCGGCCTCAAACGGGCCGCCGCGCGTGAGCAGGCACACATGGACCTCGAATTCGTCACGCGGCAGCCCTGCGGCCAGCAACGTCAACTGCTTCTCGGCCCCGGAACGGTCGAGTGTCGGAATGATCTGCAGAATGCGTTTGGTCACGAGCTCCTTCTCCCGCGGGCCACCAGGAGCTCGAAGAGCGCCAGGTGCTCCGTCACCATCTTATCCAAGGAATAGTTGGCGCTCACTCGCCGACGCGCCGCTTCGCCCAGCCGCCGCGCGGCGTCGGCGTGGTCGAGGACGTCGTTGATTGCCGCGGCCAAAACGATGGGGTCGGCGGGCGGGACCAGCCGGCCATGACAATCGTCGATGAGCACCTGGTTGGCTGGGATCGAAGTGGCGACCACCGGCAGGCCAAGGGCCATCGCCTCTAACAGCGCCAGCGACATCCCTTCTTCGAGCGACGGTAGCACGAATAAATCGGCCGCGAGCAGGAATTCCTCGACGTCGTCGAATGCGCCGGCCAGGCGGACCTGCCCGCCCAGCCCCAGGTTGTCGATCCGCTCGGCCAGCTCTTTTCGGTACGCCCCCTCGCCCACCAGCCAAAGCCGCGCCAGAGGGTGCCGAGCCAGGACTGCCGGCCAGGCCAACAACAGATGGCCCAGTCCTTTCATTTCGTGCAGCCTGCCGGTGTAGAGTACCAACGGCGCCTCGGGCGCCAGTGCCAACGCGGGGTCGAGTTCGGCCAGCGATTCACGGGCTTCCCGCCGGGCCACCGCATCGCGTTCGGCCGGCAGGGCCACGCCGTTGGGCAGGTAGCGTATACGATCGCGAGGGTAACCGGCGGCGATCAGCTCGCGCTCGATTGCCGGGCTGGGAGCGATCAGGGCATCGGCGTCCATGAGCCGCCGCTTGATCCTCAAGCCACAATTGGCTTCGAGTTGCCACTGGCAATCGCCCGTCAGTCCGGCCCCCTCGGCACGGACCACCACGGGAAACCCGCCGCGTTGTCGCTCGCCCAGCGCAGCATAGGCGTCGTGTTTGAGCATTGAGGCATAGACCAGGTCGAACTCGCCGCGGTTGCGGCGCAGCCAACGGGCAAGCGACTGCATGTAGCGCCACGTGCCCCACACGCGGTGGGCAGGGTTTGTCAGCCGCACGACGCGAACGCCGTGGTGCTCGATTTCCGCGGGCCAATCAGCCTGCCAACGAGCAGTGAGCACCGTGGTCGCCGCTCCGCGCGCTTGGAAAGCGGCAGCGAGGCGGGCCATGATGATCTCGGCCCCGCCCACCAACGGCCAGAAGCGCCGCGTGACGAGGATCAAACGCGGCTGGCTCACGGCACCGCCCCTTCGGCCAATTCGGTGGCCTCCAGCGCCGCGACGTAAGGCAGGTTCCGATAGGCGTCGCGATAGTCGAGTCCGTAGCCGACGACGAATTCGTCGGGAATTTCAAAGCCGACGAAGTCGGGGACGATCGACACCCGGCAGCGCCCTTGCTTGCGGAGCAAGACCGCCGCGCGAACCGAGCGCGGCGCCAGTTCATCGAACTGGGCAACCAGCTCCCAGAGCGTCTGGCCTGTGTCGAAGATGTCGTCGACCAGGAGCACGTCTCGGCCACGGATGTCCGGCAGGAGGTCGGCGTTGATGGTCAGAACGCCCGGCGTCGTGGCGGCGCCACGGTAGCTGCGGGCCTGCACTACGCCGACTTTGAGCGGCAGCTTCAAGAGCCGGATCAAATCGGCCAGCAGCACCACGCTGCCCGTCAGGACGCCGATGATCGTGAGCGGACGGCCGTCGTAGTGGGCCGCGATTTCGCCTGCCATCCGCTCGACGCCAGATTTGATCTCGCCTTCGCTCAGCAGTAGCTTCAACCGTCCACCTTTCGCTTCAATCGGGGTCGGTGTAACCATCGTCCCCGGAGTGGTAGCTGTCAAGGCTCCCGGAGTGGACTGGTCAACAATCCGAGCTAAAATGCGGGACAAGAACAAGATCCACGCAAACATTAGAGTGGACAAAGCCCACCAGCCCAAACCGATGAAGGAGATCCTTCGCATGCCCGCTAAGGTCAAACCCATTCCCGACGGATACCACACGGTGACTCCGTATTTGATCGTCCAGGGCGCTGCCGCCGCGATCGACTTCTACAAGCGGGCTTTCGGGGCGACCGAGCTGTTTCGGTTGGCGGACCCCAGCGGCAAGATCGGGCACGCCGAGATCAAAATCGGCGACTCGCCGATCATGCTGGCCGATGAGCATCCCGAAATGGACATCCGCGGCCCGTCGGCGCTGGGAGGTTCGCCGGTGGGCATCGCGCTCTACGTCGAGAATGTCGACGCTTTGACGAATCAGGCCATCGCCGCCGGCGCCAAGGTGCTCAGGCCGCTCGCCGATCAGTTCTATGGCGACCGCTCGGCCACATTGTCGGACCCATTCGGCCACAAATGGACGATCGCGACACACAAGGAAGACGTTCCGCCCGAGGAGATTCAAAGGCGGTTCGAAGCCATGATGAAGTAGGTCGTCGAGCTATCTCGGCAACTCGCGGCCCTTCGTTTCGGGCGCGAACGCCAGAATCACGATGCCGATGAGGAACAACAGGCTTAAACACGTGGCCGATTGCTCCAGTGTGTAGCCCCAGTCTTTTTGCATCCAGCCGGTCGCGAACAGAACCGGCGATGCCAAAATGCGTCCGGCGTTGAAACAGAAGCCGCCGCCCGTGCCGCGAAGACGCGTCGGAAATAGCTCGGGAAAGAAGACGGCGTACCCGGCGTGCATGCCCAACGTAAGAAAACCGAAAGTGGCGAGCGCCGAGCAGGTCAGCCCGGCCGAACGCATGCTCCAGCCGTCCGGCAACTGAAACAACAACAGCGAAATCGCCAATCCCCCGGCATGGAATAACAAGAACGCACCCCGCCGGCCAATCTGTTCGCACAAGGGACCAAAACTCACCAGACCCAGCCCGCCGCCTAGCGTGACCAGCAACATGCCGAACATTTCCCAGCCCTTGAATTCTTTGGCATAGGCATCCTCGAAGACCTTGCGATCGACGATCGACTGACGCTCGATCGCAAGCTCGGCTTCCAGGCCAGGTTCGGGGCCGATTTCGCGCGGCGAAACGAACCAGCGCCGCCAGGGGCTGGCGGGGACGTACGTCGCATCGAGGGCCGATCGGCGGAGAAAGTCACGCCTTTGGTCGCGGAGCAGCAAATTCTTCCCATAAATGTGAACTCCCCAGAATGTGGCCAGCCCCACGCCAGCCAGGCCAGCACCCACCAGGGTGCGGCGGATGAGTGCGGGGTCGAACAGTTCGCGAAAGCGTCCGAGGCGCCGCTCCGGGCCAGTGGCGTTTTCGCGCACTCGCAACCAATCGTCCGGTTCGTGCAATCCCCAGCGAACCCAAATCGTGAGCACAGCCGGCACGGCCCCTACGGCAAAGCCCCACCGCCAGCCTAATGCCGGATTGCCGACGATCCACTGGCCAGCCGCGACTGCCAAGAGTGTGCCCAACACGCTGGTGGAGTGAAAAATGCCCAGCGAGCGGGCGCGGGCCACCGATGGAAACACCTCGGCGACGAGCGCCGTTGCCACGGCCCATTCGCCCCCCACGCCCAACGCCACCAGGAACCGCAGCACGGCCAACTGCCACCACGTTTGGGCCTGCGACGACAAGCAGGTAAACGCGGAATACATCAAGATCGTGTAGACCATCGTCTTCACGCGGCCGATGCGGTCGCTGAGGACACCAAATGCGACACCACCTAATGCCCCGCCCAACAGGAACGCGCCCAACGCGATGTTGTTGTAGTACGCAATATCGCCGACCGACGCATCGCCGGGCAGCAACTCGGGCATCGCCTGGTTCATGCTCGATACGAAGATCTGGCCTTCGAAGACGTCGAACACCCAGCCCAACGACGCGATCGCCAATACCAGCCATTGATAGCGGCTGATGCCGGCGTGCCAGGGCGTTTTCAGTGGTGCGGTGCTCAAGTCGACTCGAGATTGACGAAGATCTCATCCACGAACAACCACACACCATGGGCGCGATCAAATCGCCCCGTCAAACAGCGACCGCACCGGCCGGCCGTCGGCGACTCGATAGGGCCGCCCCAAAGCATCGTGGATCTCGGTATTTGGATCGATGCCGAAGAGCGAGAAGATGGTCGCGGCCAGATCGCCTGGGGTGACAGGATCGAGATCGGGATAGGCGCCGAGCTTGTCGCTCGCGCCGTGAATGGCACCGCCGGTCACGCCGCCACCGGCCAAAAGCACCGTATAGCAGTCGGGCCAGTGGTCGCGGCCGCCGGAACGGTTGATGCGCGGCGTACGGCCGAATTCGGCCAGCGCCACGACCAGAGTCGAATCCAACAGCCCGCGCGCGTCGAGGTCTTCGATCAACCCTGAAAATGCCAGATCGGCCGGCGGCAAGAGGTCGTTCTTCAAACGAGGGAAGTTGTCTTGATGGCTGTCCCAGTTGGCCAGCTGGCCATTGGTGATCTTGTCGTGGACGTTGACGAACTGCACCCCCGATTCCACCAGTCGCCGGGCCAAGAGCAGGCTCTGGCCCAATGTCGTTCGGCCGTAACGTTCGCGCAGCACTACCGGCTCAGGCCCCAGGTCGAAGGCGCGGCGGACTTCGTCGGAACGCAAGAGGTTGAACGCCCGCTCTTGAAACACGTTCATCGACCGCGGCCCCCTCTGCTCGCCGTCAGCCGAGCCGCCGACGTGCGACAACAGGTTGCGCCGGCCTTCGAGCCGCGCCGATGGAAGATCGGAAGGCAGCTCCAACTCGCTCACGCGGAAATCGGGCGAGTTCGGATCCTGCATGACCTGCAACGGATTGAAGGCCGGGCCGAGGAAGCCGGAGGTCTGGCCGGGCAGCATCACCACGTTGTACATCACGTGCGGCAAGGCCACATGCGCCGGCGCCGTGCCGCCGCCGGCCGATAGGCGGCTGAGCGCCGCGCCGTAGCAGGGGAAATCGACCGTCGGGTCGTTCGATAAAAGTTCCAGGTCGCCCTTGACCGGCGTCCGGCCGCAGAGCGCTTCGACGGCACCCGAATTGTGGTTTCGCATCGGGTGGTGAAAGCTTCGCACCAATGCCAGTTTGTGCATCCAAGGAGCGGTCCGCGGCAAGTGTTCGCAAATGCGCAATCCCGGCACACTACTGGCGATCGATTGAAACTCGCCACGGACCTCCGCCGGCGCGGAGGGTTTCATATCGTAGGTGTCGATATGGCTTGGACCACCGTAATAAAAGATGACGATGCACGATTTGATTTGTGCTTGCGGCGCACCCGGCGATGTGGCGGCAGCGGTCGCCTGGGCCTCGTAGAGTTTGGGAAGGCTCAGGCCAAAGCAGCCCAGCCCGCCCATCTGCAAGAATCGGCGTCGGCTCGAAGGCGAGTCGGTCCGCGCGTCATTTCGGCTTTGGCGAGTCATGATTCTTCGGGGGTTGACGATGAGGGTTTCAGCGTGGGTTAGGCTTTCCAGGCTGGCAAGGAGGTCCGTGATAAACTGAAACCGCGCCAGCTGCCTGCCAGGCTGGAAAGCCTTACCTACGCGAGTCTTCCTTCTGTCACGATCAAATCAAACCGGGGATCGGATCGCCAAAATAAATGTTGTGCGGTCGCTGAAGATCGTCGTGCCAGACGGCCGTCGACGGAATGCCAAGCGAGTGGTAGATCGTCGCGGCCATGTTTTCGGGCGACTGTGGGTGTGTAGCTGGGAAAGCGCCGATCTTGTCGGACGAGCCGATCGCCCGGCCACCCTTCACACCTCCACCGGCGAAGAACACCGTTTGCACCGCGCCCCAGTGGTCGCGGCCCGGCAGCTTATAGAACTGCGCCAAGTGCGAGATCTTCGGCGTGCGGCCAAACTCACCGGCCATCACAATCAGCGTGCTCTCGAGCATACCGCTGACTTGCAAGTCGTCGAGCAAGGCCGATAGGGCCCTGTCGGTGGGCGGGAAAAGCTTGTCCTTGAGGTGAGGGAAGGCTTCGCCGTGAGTGTCCCACGACTCGTTATTGCCCAGATGAACCTGCACCAGATTCACGCCGGCCTCGACCAACCGCCGGGCCATCAACAGCGACCAACCGAAGCTATTGCGACCATAGCGATCTTGCGTGGCGTCGTCGGCGTGGGTCACGTCGAAAGCCCAACGGACCTTGGGATCGGCCAAGAGCGAGATCGCTCCCTGCCGGAAACGGTCGAAATTCGCAGCCTGCGCGAATTGTTCGAGTTGGCTCCGCTGCTGGTCGAGCTGGGACAGCAAGTTCAGGCGGCCGTCGAACCGGCCCTGAGCAAGCCCCTCGGGCAGGCTCAGGTTGGGCGCCTGAAACAGGCGGTTGTCGGTTTGGCCCCGTTGCTGGTGATCGAACTGAAATTGCGGGAAGGCGCCGTACGAAGTCGAGTGGAACGGCGAGGCATCGACGAACCAAGGGTCGCGGCGCTGGCCCATGATGCCCGCGAACTGGCCGGGAATGACGCGCCCCGAATTATGGATCAGTCGTTCGGGCAGGACCACCGCCGGAGGGAGATTGTTCCGTAGTGGCGTGGCATCACCCGCCACGGAGGCGATCGAGGGCCAATCGGTGGGGCGCGGCTTGCCGGGGTCGAAGCCTGGCGGCATTTCAGTACGGCCGCTGAGCATGATCGCATGCCCGGCCGAATGGTCGTTCGAACGGTGCGTCAGCGAGCGGCAAACGCTCCAGAGCTGGCTGCGCTGGGCCAAGAGCGGCAAATGCTCACAGATCTGAAGGCCCGGTGTGTTGGTGGCGATCGGCTTGAATTCGCCGCGGATCGTATCCGGGGCGTCGGGCTTCATATCGAAGCTGTCGTGCTGGCCAAGCCCACCGGAAAGGAAGACGTAAATACATGCCCGCGCTTGCGGGGCGCGGCCCGGCACGGTGCCGTCGGGCGCGGCGGCCGCGCGCAGCGCGTCGAGATGGTTGATGCCGAGGCCCAACAAGCTCATCGAGCCTGCTTGAATCGCCGTCCGGCGCGTAAGCAGCGGGTGACGGGGAGGAGCGGCGGTTGCGCGGTTCATTGTGTCCCTCGCGGGCACAGGAATGCACCCATCAAAAACTGCTTATCACTGTAACGCCTCGCGGCCCCTCAGGCAACGTGTTCGTATTGACCCACCACCGCTGAAGGCGATACTTGGGTACGTTGATTCAACGACAATTCCTGGCCCGCTTCGGATGTCGCCATGGAAGGCAGCTCCACAGGTGTTTTCACACCTCCCCAAACCCGGCAAGCCGGCCACAACGCCAAACCTTCGGTAACGCAAGCCGAGTCGTTGGGCCACAGTTCGGACACGACCACGGTTTTGCCGCCGTCGCTGGCCTTGGGGCTGACGGCGGTCATCGTCGGCACGAAGCTGGCACTCTTGCCCTTCCCCGTGAACACACCTGTTGAGTTCATCCGCTGGTTGTTCCGATTGGCCCTCGTGGTCTCGCCCGACATCGGCTTCGTCGCGGCGCTGACTCTGGTCTGTACGCTGGCATCATGGCCATTGCGTGGCCGCCGCGGGGCTGCCTGCTATCGCTGTTCGCTGTATGGCGTGTACATCTTGGCGGCGGTGTATGCCGTGGCCAGCTTGCTCCTTTTTCGAGTGATGCTGGTGCCTTTCTCGATTCGGTTGTTGTCGTTCGCCGGCGGGCCTGTGCTGATGGCATCGTCAATCGCGCCCTTTATGACGGCCGGCGCGATTGCGAGCCTGGTGGGTGCGCCGCTCTTAGTGTTCATTGCGCCCTTACTGACGCGCGCTCTTCCCTGGTTCCGCGACGGTGCGCCTCGAGCGACCCGCGTTGTGCTTGCCGCGACGGCGATGGTCGCGATCTATGGTGTCGTTTGCCGGGCGTATATGCGCTCGCACTGGACCGACCCCAATCGCTGGGAGCGGCGCGTCGCTCACAGCCCGCACACGCTCTTGTTGGCAAGTTGCCTGGAGCAAGCATTCAAGCTGCAACCGTTCGGCAGCACGTTTTCGCTACCCAACGCTGACGCCAGCGACTTCGCGCCGCGGGCGGACCTTACGACGAGCGTGTCGTCGGCCGCCAACGCGGATGCACTGTTCATCGACGGCCACCGGCCGAAAAACGTGGTGCTGATCGTGCTCGAATCGGTCGGTGCAGAATACTTCGGCGTGCAAGGCTCGAAGTACCCGACGACCCCTCGGCTCGACCGGCTCGTCGCTGAGCAGGGACTCGTGTTCAAAAACGTCTACGCCCAGGCGGCGTGCAGTTGCAATGGCCTGGTGTGCCTGACGGCGAGCACGTTGCCGCGGCCCGATTGGTTCCTGATCGTCCGCGACAATCCCCATTTCGACGTGCCAACGATTGCCCAGGCACTGAAGACCTGGAATTACCGTACATGCTTCGCCCACTCGGGGCATTGGAGCTGGAAGGAGCGGGACCGGTTCCTCAAGGCGCGCGGCGCCGATGTGCTGATCGACGCCGCCGATCACCCGGAAGACAAAGCCAGTTCCTGGGGCATGCACGACCAGACGATGTACCGCGAAGTGCTCGACTGGATCGGGGCGGGGCGCGCCGATGAGCCGAAGCAGCCGTTCTTCGTTTTTGCCTACACGCTCGACACGCACCATCCTTACCTCGAATCCGATGAACCTTACGACTTTGGCGTCGAAGATCCCGAATTGGCCCGCTACCTGAACGCCGTCCGCGCGGCCGATGCTGAGATCGGCCGATTCATCGAAGAGCTGTCGCGGCGCGGGCTCGCCGATTCGACCCTGGTGGCGATCACCGCCGATCACGGCGAGAGTTTCGGGCAGCACGGCCAGACTCTGCACAGTTTCAGCCTTTATGAGCAGGCCGTCCACGTGCCGCTGGTGCTGCTTTATCCGGGCTTTCGCGAGCCGGGAAAGCGAGAAGAGACCATCGGGCAGCACGTCGATGTCGCGCCGACGCTCTTGAACCTCTTGGGCTACGCTCCGCCCGCGGAGTGGCAAGGGGGCGACTTGTTGTCCTCCGTCCGATCGCCAAGGGCCTATTTCTGTTCGGCGGGTAACGAAGTCGTGCTGGGCCTGCGCGACGGGCGGTACAAGTACCACTTTTACGTCGCGAGCGAGCGCGACGAGTTGTTCGATCTTGAAACCGACCCGGGCGAGGAGCGCGATCTCGCCGCGGACGATCCCAAGCGCTGTCTCGCCTACCGCCGCCGCGTCGCCGGGTTCGTCCAGCACCAGCGCGAGTTTCTCGCGCGACACGGTGCCCGGTAGGCACACCTGTCGGTGCCAGCACGCTTGCGGTGAACGAATGCTCTCGCCATGTAAAAGGGCGAAGCATGGAGAAACTGGGGGCCCGACTGCATCGATAAGCGATCGGCATTCGTGCATTTGTTCGTCAGATTGCCGTTGTCTCAATTGCATCGTCTCAGCATTATTGCGCACCGACGTTCCAACAGAAAGCCATGAACGGGTGCGTGGCCGAGCGGGAGCCACGACATTGGAGCGCCGAGACGCCTCTCTGGGAGAACAACCGATGCAAAAAAGCACGTACCCGCCTGGTCCACGCGACGGCGTCTTGGGGATCTTCCATCAATTCCAAGCGCGCAGGGACGTTCTGGGCTTTGCCGAGAAGGTGTGGCATGAATACGGCGATTTCACGTTCGTCCGGTTGGGCTGGGTGCGGTTGTACTTCGTCAACCGCCGTGATCTGATCCGTGAAGTCCTTTCGACAAAGGTCCGAAGTTTTCGCAAGCTTGGCCGGCAAATGCGAGCATTGCGCAAGATCGAGGGGGAAGGGCTCGTCGTTTCCGACGGCGACACTTGGGCTCGGCATCGTCCGCTCGTACAAGGGAGTTTTCACGCCCGCCATTTCGAGCGCTATTCACGCGCCATCGTCAACTACACTCAGCGTCGGATCGAACGCTGGAAGCCCGGAGCAATATTCGATCTGGCTGAAGAAATGAACGAGCTGGCGCTGGAGATCATTGCCAAAATCGTTTTCGATGAGGACTTGTCGGACCAGTCGGCGCGGCTGCGCGACTCTGTGCATGTGTTTCGCCGCTATATGCAGCGCGAAATGGGCGCCCCAATCAACCTGCCCGACTGGCTGCCGCTGCCTGGGAAAATTCGCCAGCGCCGGTCGGTGCGTGTGATCAACGAGCTCATTTTCGGCAAGATTCGCGAGCGCCGGGCTTCGGGCATCCTGCACTCGGATATGCTCGGACAGATGCTCCTCGCGGCCTCGGTACGTGACGACGAATCGCCGATCACCGACGAAGAAATCCGCGACGAAGTGGCGACCCTCTTCGTCGCAGGTCATGATACGACCTCGGCCGCCATGGCCTGGTTCTGGTATGTCCTTGCCGAAAATCCTGACGCGGAAATGCGCGTGCTACGCGAGGTCGACGCCACCTGCGGCGACCGGCCGGTCACGCTTAGCGACCTGCCACGTCTCAAATTTCTGGAGGCGGCGGTGAGGGAATCGATGAGGCTTTACCCGCCCTCCGCGTTCCTTTTCGGGCGCGAAGCGATTGAGGACGTGGAATTGGGAGGTCACACGCTCCGGCGCGGCAGTTGGATCTTCATCTCGCCGTACCTGGTGCATCGCGATCCCGCCAACTTTCCCGACCCCGAGCGATTCGATCCCGATCGGTTCAGTACGCGCCGCTTCGAAGAGATTCCGCCCTATGCTTACATCCCCTTCGGCGGAGGGCCGCGAATCTGCATCGGCAACAGCATGGCGACGATGCAAATCGTGCTGCTGGCCGCGACGATCTTGCAGAAGTTTCAACTGTCGCTCGAACAAGCTCGGCCCGAACGCGACTTGGAAGTCGTCCTACGGCCCAAGGGCGGATTGCGCATGCGGGCTGAGGCCCGACGCCGCGTGGAACGCCTCAGAATCGCGGCATGAATCTGATTCATCGCGCCCGGGCTTAAGGCGCCATCTCCGAGAAATCGCCCGGCGACGCACTCGAAAGCGTCTACCTCTTCACGGGCTCGTCATGCGACGAAATGCGCACTACAGCTTCAGGCTCTTCGTCCGAAGCGCCGGCCACGGCCGCCGGCTCATCGTCGGATTGAGGCGTATTGAGTAGTGGTGCGATGTGACGCGCCAAGACCAGGGGCCCGATCCAACCGAAGTGTCCGCCCCAATGGCCGTCCTTGAGCATATTCACATCAAAGGGTTGTTGGTGCAGGCCTTGCGCGTACTTTGCTCGTTCGGCCCGGCTCAATGACTTTGGAGGGTAGAACCCGATCATTCCGCTGGAAAGCCTGTATTGCCCGTCGCCCGTGCCGGCCAACAGGCAGAACCCTTCGAGCGTTGGTACGTCCAGGTACGAATAGAAGTTGTGTATGCCCTGCTCCGTGTGACCCATGGCCGGCCGCAGATCGTAGTTATTCGCCATCGTCGACGCGATCACCACCGCGTTGGTCACTCGTACTCCGGGGGGCAAAGCTTCGAGCGTCATGATCGCCATCGTACCGCCGCCGGAATAGCCGACCACATGCACCGGCCGGCCTGGGTACTGTTGCTGATAGGCAACAATCTTCGCCGCCGCCTTTTTTGCCTGCAACCGATTGCGCGGGCGATTCAAATGGTTGTAGACGAATAAGGCCGGGCCTGTCGTCCAATCGAAGAACTCGATCGCCGTCGGCACGTCGGCTTTCTTGAGGCCTCGGATGATGGTGATCTTGTTGGAGCCAAAGATGCCCGGCAAATAGAGCGTGTAACCCTGATCGAGCCGCTCCGGAAAGAGCAGTTCTTTATCGGGGGCGATCACGCGGCCTGGCTGCTTCTTCACGCCGGAATCGACATCGGCCACGTGCATGAGTGATGAGCAACCCCCAGCGAAGCAGAGCAGTGCAATCAGAAGCAGTCGGTTGCCGTTTCGAATTGTCATATCGGTCGACATCCCCCCCACTCGAGCCGGCGTTGATCGTGGATGGAAACCCAGGTTGTCGCGTTAGCCGTTGAACCAGTAAGAGCGCGGACCTTCCACGACCTATGGCTGGGCACCGGATGCCTCCCCCGCGCCAATGAAAGCACTGCAATCCTGATTATTCAGTTCGGAATGCATCCCGGGAAATCGTGCTCAATTTGGAATCGCCGCGCAGGTCTCTGCCGAATTCCCAGCATCGCTGGTCGTTAAAACTTCCCCAATCCGACAAGTATTGTGGGAACTTCGTGCCACAATTCTCCATGCAAACCCGAACTACGCAAGCCGCCCAGATTTCCGCATCTTTCTGCCGAGAGTCCGCGCCGCCGCCGAACAGGGAGCTCCTCGTCGCGGAAGTTTTCAATGGGTTGAGTTAGACGCTCCCGTGCGGGATCGCTATACTCACCCCCCCGATCAAACGTGTTTTCGGCTATGAGCGAAACCATGACCAAAATCGACGACTGCTCGAACAAGTTCTGTGTGGTTGGCGCGGGGTCCTCGGGGCTGGCCGTGGCCAGGCATTTCGTGGCTGCCAGATTGCCCTTCGATTGCCTGGAACGCGAGGACGACGTCGGCGGGAATTGGTATTACGGAAAACCCCACAGCAGCGTTTATGAATCGACGCACCTGATTAGCTCCAAGCGTCTGACCGAGTACGTCGATTTTCGCATGCCGACGAGCTATCCGGCGTATCCCAGCCACCGTCAGGTTTGGGAGTACTTGCGCTCGTACGCTCGGCATTTCGGGCTGTATGAAAATATCGAATTGAAGACGCCGATCGAGCGGATCGAGCCGGTCGACGACGCTTGGCTGGTGATTTTGAAAGACGGACGGCGGCGCAAGTACCGGGGGGTGGTGATCGCCAACGGCCATAATTGGGACCCCAAATGGCCCGAATATCCCGGCAAGTTCGACGGGCAAATATTGCACTCGGCGCAATACAAAGTGCCGGACGTTTTTCGAGGGCGGAGAGTGTTGGTCGTGGGCGGAGGCAATTCGGGGTGCGACATCGCCGTCGAAGCCTCGCAGAACGCCACGGCCGCGTTCCATAGCCTTCGCCGTGGCTATCATTACGTACCGAAGTTTTTTCTCGGCAGACCCACGGACCGATGGAACGAGCAGTTGCTGCGCTACCGGCTTCCGCTGATTGTACGACGCGCGCTGGCCAAACTGATGGCCCGCATCGTGCTTGGCCGGCCCCGAGAGTTTGGCCTGCCGGAGCCGGACCATCGGTTGTTCGAAACGCACCCGATCATCAATTCACAACTGGTCTACGCCGCGGCCCACGGTCGGATCGCCGTTAAGCCTGACATTGCCGAGCTCTGCGGCGACCAGGTTCGCTTTGTCGACGGCAGTCGGGAGCCGATCGACGTGATCGTTTACTGTTCGGGCTATCGGATCAGCTTTCCGTTCATCGATCGGGAGCACCTGAACTACCAGGGCGAGCGGCCCGAGTTGTATTTGAACATCTTTCACCCTACCTGCGACACGCTGGGCGTATGCGGATTGATTCAGCCTGACAGCGGTCAATTCGGGCTGGTCGACTACCAGGCCCAATTGCTCGCCCGCTTTTTCGTGGCCTTGGCCTGCGACCCAATCGCGGCCGAAAAATTTCGCCGCCGTCGCGCCAGCGACCAGAGCGATCTGGGAAATGGCATTCGCTACGTGCATTCGTCGCGCCATCTCTTGGAAGTAGAACATTTTAGCTACCGTCGGACGCTCCAACGCCACATCGCCCGATTTCCCCAGACCCATTTACCCCAGATCGGCTCAACGAAGGCTGTCCCACATTCAGCGGCGGCAGACGCTCGCGGCAGGTCAAATCGCGCGGCGGCCTGAGCGAACCGTCGATCTGCCGTTTGAGTGCGGTCGATGAAAGATCAAGGGTCCCAGAAGGGAAGCGGCAACGTCATCGCCGAGTTGTGACCGTCAGCTCATCGTCGGCGATCGTCACCCGCACCGCACCCACTTCGGCAGTGTCGAGCACCTGAGCCCCGCTGGCGCGATAGGCAGCTTCGGCTTCGCCCTGCTTATCGGAGTGGCTGCCGCTGATCACAACCCAGTCGGGCGTGCTCCAAGCGGCGAAACCGGGCGGGTTGCTGCGCGAGCTGCCGTGGTGAGGCGCAAGGATCACGTCGCAGTCGAGCGCGCTCTCGGCGATCACGTCGTCCAAGCCCGGCGTTTCCAGGTCGCCCGTCAATAGAATTCGCCGGCCGGCGTGTTCCACCGCCAACACCAGGCTGTTGGCATTGTCGCTCCCCAAAACTCCGCGGCGCGTGGGGTGCAGCACCTCGACATTTGCCCCAATTGCACCTAGCCGCTACAATGCCCCTGAGGTCACCATGAAAGCCTATTCCTATGTCCGTTTCTCGACTGCCGAACAATCCAAAGGGGATTCACTGCGCCGACAGGTTGAAGACTCGGCAGCCTATGCGAAGAAACATGGACTAACGCTCGACGAATCCCTACGACTGCGCGATTTGGGGGTCTCAGCGTTCAAAGGCAAGAATGCGGCAACTGGCGCACTTGGTGCATTTTTGCAAGCCGTAGAAACCGGCCGTGTTGCCAAGGGTTCAATTCTGATTGTTGAATCACTTGACAGGTTGAGTCGTGACAACCTCGATGATGCCTACGGGCTTTTCCGTTCAATCATTAAGTCAGGAATTAAGATTGTTACGTTGAAGCCTGATCGGGAATACGATAAATCAGCCTTGAACAATATCGGATTGCTCATCGAACCACTGGTAATTTTTTCACGCGCGAATGAGGAAAGCGCGATGAAGGCCGACCGTTGCGGTAAGGCTTGGGACAAGAAACGGGCAAACCTCGACAAGGTGAAGCTAACTGCGCAATGCCCATCGTGGTTAAGGCTGTCGAAAGACCGAACACGTTTTGAGGTTGACCCCGACAAGGTTAAAACCATCAAGACAATTTTTAATTGGTGTGTCGATGGCCTTGGCCTTACTGTCATCGTCAAGAGGTTAAATTCCCAAGGGTTCACACCTATTACAAGTGCCAACGACTGGAAACGGTGGTACGTTCGCAAGATGATACTCCGCAATCGTGCGGTCATTGGCGAGTTTCAACCTCACCGGGGCCATGTTGGTGACCGAAAGCCAGTAGGTGAACCAATTCCATGTTACTTTCCCCCCATCATCAATGAGGGATTGTTCCACAAGGCGCAAGTTGCGCTAGAACGTCGAAGGAAAAAGCAAAAGGGTAGAACCGGGAACTACGTGGCAAACCTCTTCACTGGGCTTTTGAGGGATGCCCGTGATGGCGGGTCAATGACACTCGTGTACAAACGCAAGACGCATGTATGCGTTGTTTCCGCTCTCGCCCAACGAGGCGTAAAGGGTTCGATCTATCGCAGTTTCCCTTATCGCCCTTTAGAAATGGCCCTACTTGAGTTGGCAATTGGATTGACGGAAAAGGATGTAATGCCAACCGCTAGTAAGAAGAATGTAATCGAAAGCCGCTTGGCGGACGAAGAAGGTAAACTCGCCAATATTAACGCAAAGATTGAAAAGGCAAGACAACGGCTCTTGGAAGACGCTGATTTTGACTTGATGGCCGACTTGTTGAAAGAACTTCAGGCCCAGCAAGCCGAGTCCAAAGCGGTCGTCGAAAAATTGAAGGCGGAAATGATTCAATCCACTGATAGCGACTTAGCCGATGCCAAACGGCTTGTCGAGTTGCTTGAAAAGGCCACCGGGGACGAATTGACCGACTTGCGAACCAGAATCAAGGCCCGGCTGCAATCGTTGATAAGCGAAGTGTGGATTTTGGTCGGCGTTCGGGGGATGCGTCGTGTTGCCCTTGTTGAGGTTCTCCTTCGTGAGGGTGGAACAAAACTTGTTTGGGTCGAAGTTCGGGGCGGTCAACTGAAGTTTGCGGTCGTCAAACCCTCCAAGGGAAGCAAAGTAGGCTTGACAGATTTGGCGTATCAAAAACGGTTTGAAGACCTCCTTGACGGCAAGAACATTCACAAGGTGGGTAACGATGGCATGGACTGGTTGATTGACTTGCCTGGTTGCGGCTTGAAACTTGTTTCGAGCAAAGAACTGGCGACAGTTTCAACGGATTGAGCGGTCACCTCCAGGCGACGAGCGCCCCAAGATCAGCCACACCGCCACCGGCCGGGCTGCTCGACACGAGCAAGCCGCAGTCGGCGCGCGGCTAGGCCCAACCGCCTCCCGATGCCCCAGGCTCGGCCTACTTCGGAAACTGCTGCACGATCTTCCCATCCAGCAGGCCGTCATCGACGATCTTCGTGCCCTGATAATACTGCTTGAAGAAATGGGCGATTCCGGCCGCCTTGCATTGCTTGTCGATCGACCGCACCCATTCAGTGTCCATCTCGCGCCGTTTGCCCACCCCGGCCTGTTCGCAGCCGGTAATGATCCAATCGAACGAGCCATCCAAATAAGGCGTGAAGTCAATCGGTTCCAATAGCGGCTCGGCCGAAACGAACCTAATCGCCGCTGGCACCTTTTTCAATACTTTGAGCCGTTTCAACGATTTCACTTCGCCACAAGTGACGCCCAGCCACACATTGGGATAGCCATGCCCCCAGTCAGGCGGCAGGCGATCAAGGATCAATTCCGGCCGCTTGGTGAGGATGAGCCAATCAAGGTATTCGCAGTCCCGAATTATTTCCCAAGCCTCCGGCCTCCACTCATCTGCTCCCGGATGAAAGAAGTCCGACATGCTGCAAGTGAATATGCGAGAACGAGTCTCCAGCAAAGCGGCTCGTCTGTTCCACTTTTTCGGGCCTTCCCAATGCAATGTCCGCATCGGCCCCTCAAATGGGACTTGCCCTGCAAATCGCATGAGTCCATCAATATAACAGTGTAAGCACTCTGCTGACACTTTGTTGCAACCCCACCAAAAGTTCATGGTGTGGTGCGTCCAACCGATGTTGCTGTTTTCAGCCATATCTATATCTCCTTTAATAATTCCAATATATTTATATCGGCTTTTAAGGCAGCTCATTTTAGCACACAGAAATATTGTGATTGATTTGGCAAGTGAACTGCGCGCCGAAACCGTATTTCTGCTTTTCGCGCGAAAAGCGTGTTTCTCCACTTTTTGCAAATACGGAGCGGAGCTGCTTAGCGAGGCGAGTCTGCGGTTTTACAATAAAAGTGCGCGCTGAAAAGCGGCACAGGTCCATCGGCCAATAAAACCGTATTTCTGCTTTCCGCACGAATAGCGCGTTTTCCCGTTTTTTACAAATACGGCCCTCGGCGTCCCCGCTCGATGATCAGACATTAAAACCGCTTTTCTGCTTTTCGCAAAAAAGGCGTGTTTCTCCACTTTTCACAGATAGGGCGCGGCGCTTCGTTTACACCCAACACCGCCTCTCATTTATTTGAGTCATGTCATTTATTTATACATATTCACACAAATACTGAGATTATTTTCTGGCGATTTCAGGTTTTCGATTGTGCTGACGATAGAAATAGTAGGAGTTGAATAAGTCATTCAACCCTTTCAAGTTGGCACGGATGCCCGCTCCTCGATCGTTTCGGGGAAGCGGGCATGTGCATTTTTATGGAGGTTCTATTTATGGCAAAGAAAAAAGCAAGCAGAGAAGCCCGAACTGCGTGGGACAAATGGCACGTCCTTTATCTGGACGGTGACACCCTCGGCTACGGACCCGGCGTCCCGATCATCTACTATGTGAAGCATTTCATCGCCGATGATGGCGCGGACGGATATGAGGTGAGCATGGATGGCGAAGACTCATGTGGGGACTTGCTCGCCGAGTTTTCTACGTTGAAAGAGGCGAAGGCTTACGTCAATGAGCTAGTCGCAGAGCAAGAAGAGGAAACTCGACAAGCAATCGAGGAGGAGAACGCACTCAACGCCGCTCTGGAGTAAATGATCTGTGCGCAAGGGGCAGCGAGTGTGCCAGGACGGCAGCTCGCTTTGCGGCCGACTGGGCTTGACCGCAAAGCGAAGTGCCGTCGATGTAGACGGACGTCATAATTTTCTAATAAGGAGAATCACATGCCAGAAAAGACGAACGAAATTGCGGATGGGGTCAGCCTCGAAGACGCCAATCGAATGCGCGAGATTTACACGGAAATTGGCAAGTTGCCTTACAACCAGCAGGAAGCCCTGCTCAAGATGGCCGAAAAACGCTTGAAGACCTTGAAAGTCGGATTGGAGGTAACCGCCTACGAGGAGGCACTCTACAAGGAAACCTGGCAGCGAGCAAAGGGGCGAAATCACCGATGAAGACATCAGAAATTGTGTGGGGCAAGAAATATCGGACACACCTTCATGTCGGTGATGGCTGGAGCGATGTAGTCACGGCAATTAGCCCGGCCAAACACGGTAGAGTCGTCGTCCGAGGGAAGAACGGCCGCACTGGCTGTCTCCGGGCGAAGGACTTGAAGCCCTAAATCAGCCAGCCGCCACGAAGGTGGGGAGGAAATTGATCGGCCAATGGCCCCGGCAAGGATGCTGCGACCGTTGGTAACCGGCGTTTGGCGTGCGCCTCCTGATTGCCGTCATCCATCCTTGATGGTTCCGGGCAGCCACAACCTCGGTTTCCGATGGGAGGGCGAGGTTTTCGGGGCCACGACCGGGCGAATGGAGGCGTGATCCATCCAGCAGTGCCGAACAGAAAATGGCGGGGATTTTCGTCAGAACGAGCAAAACTGACGACAACTTACTAAATAATAATATGAAACCATATATGTCTCTAAGAGAAGTAGCGGCCTTGATTGCAGTGCCGTCGTACCGAATCACGTACTGCATCAATCAGAACAAGGTGCAGGACACTCAGGTGCGGATAGCCAACCATCGAGCTTTCAGCCAGCAAGATGTGCGGCGATTGGCTGCCTATTTCGGCGTCTCCATCGTGGAGGAGCCGACCAACGAAACCAACGAGGACGAATGACATTTTGCCAGATTGAAAGCAGTTTTTCATTTCCGCGCGCCAAGCCGCCTACCTACACAGCTTGGCGGCAGGTTCCAGACGGCTTGAAGACGAAAAGGCAGTGGACCGAGCGAGGCCGACAGTTGCTGAACCAGCCGACGCCCTCGGCCATCCTCAAATGGGAAAATGAGGACTACGAAGCTTGTCAAACCAAGCTCTACGCCGAGGACCAAACCAGGGAAACCCGCCTTCGGCCCAGCAGCGAGGCCGCCCTACTGTATTTCCAGCTCTTCACGGCGACGACCTCCAAGTCGAAATACCTGTGGTGGAACGACGACGGATGGCAAACCTGCGCACAACGGTTTACGCACGGCCAAGCCAAGAACCACATCGCCGGTAGCCAGGCTTACGGCGTCTTTGGTGGCTACGAAACAACCTTCGGTGCGATTGATCTCGATCTCCACAACGGCGATCCCGACGTTTTCCTCTCCCAGTTCAAGGTTTTGCTCAACGAGTTCCACGGCCACGATGGCTGGCATTACCAAGTCAGCGAAAGTCATGCTCGTGGCGTTCACCTCATCCAAGCGTTTTTTGAACGACGCCCGCTGGCCGACTATCGAGCCAGACTCCGCGCCCGGCTGAAACGCCTTGACGCCGAAAATCCCAAATTGGCCGCACGAGCCAGGGCCGCCGGGATGAAAACCCTCGGTGAGTTGGAGATCTACCCGGACAAGAACCAAGGCTTTCGCCTCCCCCTCTCGGCGGGCCGAACGGTCCTCATCGACAAACCCTTGCGGATGACCTATGAACCGTACCGAAAGGACTATATCCCCGACGCAGCCTACTACATCGCATGGATACACCACGGCAAAAAATACATGCCCAAGAAGCACGTTTTTAATTATGTTGAGGAACGGTTGGCGATCCCCAAACGAAAACCAATTCCGCTCACAACGACTGCAACGACCACCAAAACACCGATTACCCCAACCACGATCGGTTCGCTTGGCCCGATGAAGGGTCGGTATCGCCAAACGCTCGTCGATTTTTGGACCGGCACCGACAACCCGCCCGACACGCTCAATACGGCCATCCGTTTGCTCGCTCTGGTCCTGCCTTTCTACATCAAGGACGAGGACCAGGCCGTCCAACTCATCGAACAATATATTGACGAACTCCCCGACCACTCGTTCAGCGACCGTTTGAAGGCCGGAAATCGAAAAAAGGTCAGCCAGGTCGTGAAAAGCACGGTCCGGCAGGTCTACGCCGGGTTCACGGGCCAGGACGATCCCGAACAATCCCGTCAGAAGTTGACGGCCACGGTCGCCGCCTGGAACAAACGTGGCTTCGACCCGACCAACAAGACCACATGGTCCAGCCACGATTTCCCGCAGTTAAATAAAATGCCAGCGTTTAACTGGAAGCCAGCCGAGGTTCAACAGCTCAGTATCGTGGCCAAGGTGTTGAATGTTGATCTCGAAACCGCCTCGCAAATCACAAAGCGGTTCATTTCGTTCGTGAAAACACACCCCGGTGAATGCCCGATCAACTTCGTTAAATGTATTTTGAAGCAGTTCGGTGTGAAGTGCGGCCACAACGGCAAGACCAACGCCTTCCTCAAGACATTACACGACCTCAAGTGGATTTATGTCCGTGTCGCTGAGCAAAGACCGTGGCGGGATGAACATCCACGCATTTACCGAGCGGGTCGAGCGAGAGCTTACGGTGTCGGCGTCGAGTTGATTGACAAGTTCAACAAGTCAGACAAATGCTCCGCTACGCTCCGCAATGGCTCGCCTGCGGCAGCGCCATTAAGGACCGCAGAGCGGTTTGTTTACGACGCTGAAGCCACATCGTATTTAATTAAATTAAATAGTCCTCCTACACATCTATTATATGCGTCCCATTACGACGACCTTTGTTTTCCAGACTTCGACCCAACCCTGGAAAGTCTAATCACATTAAATAAAGGCAGTCCGTTGGAGCCGGTTTTCACATAGCTCCAACCATCATCAGCAGGCATTTCACGAATTGCAACGCTGATGGTGCGCGTACGGAACCGTCCCCTCTTCACCCTTCATGCGCTGCCGAAGGCGAGCATGTACGGAGCGAAGCGGAGTATCTGTTGAATAAGTGAGTATTTGCATTTCTCTTGTTTTTACCACATGTGTTTCACAATAACAGGTGCGCTGGAAGCTCCACCTCTTTTATAAGTAAACGGGCCGATGCCTCGCTTGAATGCACTTTTCCGTTTTGTCAATCTCTCGTTGATTGCGCGAATTGTCAGTTATTCCTAAATGGTCGCAATAAGCACGATCGAGCATTACCACTCGAAGAAAAAGTGCGACTCTGGAATGAGAAAAAATATTTTGCGAGATTTTCTCAAGTCCTCAAGTAAATCCTTTGAGAATCCGATTATCAGGTATCTCTATTAGAAAAGGAAATGAAGTTATGAGTACAGATAGATTTTTTCATGGTGTGTTGGAGTTCTCGTATTGTCTTGCTGAAGACCAAGAAATTGACGACGATGTAAGACTGGACATGATTTGCGGCGCGTTGCGAGATGCTGCCTCTATGAGTTCCCAGTTGTCAGAGGGAGAGTGTGAAAGCCTCTCGGAGGAAGATGGTTTTCGTGGATATTGGGAGTTAGAGACGGGTATTAAAGAGATAGTGAGCTGCGAACATTGCGACAAACGGTGGAAGCCGGAGGAAAGAACACCAGAACATAGATACATTTGCCCAAATGGGTGTGAATGAATGACTTGGTGTGTGTTATAGATGCAAATCCTCGATAGAGGAATGCGTTATCGACGACGACACTGGGAGATTATTATCGCCGCCAGACTACGACGGCAAGATTATGGATGTCCTGTGTTGGGATTGTGTTAAAGCTGGTCATTGTCTTGAGTAGTTGTGTGCTTGTGTGCGATCCACCCGCACCCATATGCCTTTCTTCCATTGCGTCGTATGGGTGTAAGTAGCTACGGCGATTTCGGTAAGTGGTTAGATGCGGTGTCGTAAATCAAGCCTCCATGCAATAACCCTTCGCCCTCATCGAATTAAAAAGCATGGATCGCTGCCCGACCTGCAACCGAACCGACATCAACATCGTTTACTGCCGGGCCTGCTTCGACTGGTGGTGTTCGGTATGCCAAACGGCTGAAGGCCAATGCCCATATTGCGGGATGCCGGGCTTACCGGCCATTCTGCGCGCGGGCTTGTGGTGGGGCCTTCGTGCCGATGTGAGGTTTTCCCGATGTTTCTGCATCGGGATGAGGTCGGGCTTGTATTGCATCAAGAACAAGTCCTGCCATCCCCTTGAAACAGTCCTCATCGGCGTTAAGGCCGAAGGCGATGAAGCTGAGCAGATCGCCAGCCTTATCGGGGTAGAAGTTGGCTGGGTGGTTGGGTTCTGCGATGGCCTTCAGCAGGTTCCGGTGCCGGACACCGCCTCGCTGGCCTACCGAGAAGGCTACGCAATCGCAGTCTCGGCCGAGATGAAGAAGTGGTTGGCGTAGGGGTGGTTGACCGAGGCCATTCCGCCGTTCTCATGCCGCCATCAGCCTACATGCAAGCCCACATTTGACCTTGGTCCCCGGCTCCCGGCGGTCCCCTACTTCTCCGCCTTCTTCATCTCGGCGATCTGCCGTTTCATCACCTCGATTTGTCGGTCCCAGTCTTCTTGAGTTAGCCCAACGCCCTCGAATTGTAAGTCAGGAAAGTTTGTCGAGAGTGTCTCGGCGGCGACATCGCAGATCCGAAAGCGGACCATAGCGGCTCCTCCACCTGGAAAATATCCCTTATCCGTCATGGTCGTGTCCGAAAGCAACGGCGAGAGGAGGTCCATCGACATATCTTGGCATGATTCCCTGAGTGCAAGGCATAAGTCCGCACGAGGTTGGAAGAGGCTCTCTTCGAGGTAGTTCTTGAAAACGCCCTTCGCTCGATCTGGAAAACATTTGCCGATCAGCACCAGGCAATCGTAATGCCCACCGATCCGTGGTTCGTTTAGGAACTCGACGGCACGACTAAAAACCGATTCGTCGTGCGTCTCGTAGATCCCCGATGCGCAGGCAAGAAAAACGTCCTCGTCCATTGTCTTCTCGAATATCTGTTCGACCTCGGCAGCGATGGCTGGATTAGATGACCACGAGACGGCCCGGACAAACTCCAAGACATTGACGCCGTTTTCCCTCATATGTTCTCGGCTGAGATCCAGTCCTTTGAGCCGGTCGGCGACTAACTTGGATGCCTCGTCCGGGAAGTAATACGCCAGTCGAAGGGCCGCTCCTGTCTGGAAATGCCCACTCTCTGTGCAGAAAGGCTCGCTCTCTGCGTGGTCACTTCCACGAGTATGGAAGTCGATCAGGAGCGATTGGAACAGGTCTTGGGCAGGGTCCGACCTGCTCCAAGTTTCCCGCACGGCTTTTGCCAGGCTTTCGTTTTCAACAGGGCTGTTGATGTAGAGATGAACCGTAAAGCTCGCAACGTCCCTAATTTTGAAGGTCGTGTGATTTCTGATGAAAAAATAGCTGCGATTGGTGATTTGGCCGAGGATCATAAAGCAAATGTCGCCCACCTTGGCGGTGTAGGTTGCACTTGGTCGTTCGTTCTGAACGGGAGCCACGGTTTTGAGCGTCTCTCTCTCGTATATGTTGATCGGATTTATGTGAAATATATCAACCGGAGGCGTGCGTATGTATGCGTCGTCAACTGACAGCTTTGTTGGCGAAGCATCATCGAGTGCCTCCAGCAAGAAAGGAATCGCCTTGGGGCCATACTCTACGAGCCTCTTCCATGATTGGAAACGAAATCGGTGCTCAGGTAACTCCGCATGGTAAGGGACAATCACAAACGATACTGGAAAAAAGGGAGCCTCACCGAATAAAGGCTCGACATAATTGAAGTTCATTTCCTCGACCTCCGCCAGCGTCTTGATGAGCGCTCGAATCTCCGTGGCTTCAGCCTCGGTCGCCTTGATTGGCTGGGCCACACGGATGTTCGGAACTGGCAGTAGACGGAAACCGAACGAGTCGTCGGCTGGGTTGCTTTCCTCGGCAGCCGCACTTTCTCCTTCGGGTTCGTCGCAAGCGAGCAAGCCAACGTCAAGGCCGGCGGCAAGTATGTAGGCGAGACAGAACATCAAGCACGGTCGGGCGAGCAAGAACAGGCGTCCGCTGCGCATCGTTGGCTCCTTGGAAGTGATCGGCCCCTTGAGTACGAGGCCGGCTGACGATTCTACCAGATTCGTGGCCGTGGGAAGGGTCGCAGGGCCGGCGAAGCCACCCGGAAGTCGGCGTTGGTCTGTTGTGGCAGTCCCAATGCGCCTCGGACGGAGGCCATCCACAACCAAGCTTTCGCTCGCCATTTTCCACTTTCGTGGAAAACGGCTCGCTTCCTGCTGCCTGAAACCTAGGAAAAACAGCCCGCTCCTCCGGCATGAGAGCGGCGGAATGGCTTCGGTCATGGACAAAAGCATCGCAGCGATCGAGATGATCAAGACGGGCGGTTGGCAGACTTGCTCAACAACCACACCGACGCCATCAAGGCGGTCGCTATGCCGATGCCCCCGCCGATGATGAACCCCCACGCCCAGACGTTCTCCGGGTCGGTTCGCCAGAATTCTTCCGGCCCCAGCCCCAACCAACGAAAGCGATCCATCGCAACGCCTGCGAACCAGCCGACAGTCCCACCCACAAGCCCGCTCACGAGCGTGAAGACGGCCACCAGAACGAATCGCATGACTTCCGTTCTCCCATTGTGCAGAACAGCCGTCGCTTTGCCGCCGGTTCAGCCCGCCGAGCGACGATGCCCCTGGAGGCAAACCTGTGAATTCTATCCGTTAATGTTCCTTGTGTCACATTCATGGTCGGTCCACTTGACGCTCATGCCTCGACTTCGTCGATGCTCCTGATCGACGAGATGATTTCGGCCACCGGCACGCCATCGCCGCCAGGTTGATATCGCAGGAGCGAGCTGTTTCCAGGGTCGACATGCACTTTCCCGGTGCAAGCCCAAACAAAATGAACACGCTATCACTATTTTAATTTATATAAACGTAAACATGGGCCAAGAGCGGCCCGGAAAGAAGAGGAAATGATGAAAAGTACAAACCAACAACCCTATCAGATTCAAGCGCTGGACGAATTGACGTCTTCGCAATTGGAACTTGCGGAAACGATTCGGGACGCCGTGATAAGAACGGTCCAATACTGGGAACATCCCGATGAAACGATTGATGAGGATAGTCCCCTTTCGGAAGGCATCCTTGCGTCGATTGCCAGCGTGTTGGCAGAGCATGAGGGATGAGATAATGTCAATGCTCGTGGAGAGTGAGCGGTTTCGTCACGTACAAAAGCCTCGCAGCGATCGAGATGATCAGGGGAGCGAACCATTTCCGCTTGCGGAAATGGTGAGCATCACCAGCCACCAGCCAGGCCCACGTCCGGCCTCCGCTCCCAGAATACAAGTTGTGCATTTCGAGCAGGCCATCAATTTGGCTGAACAGCAGACTCACGCCTCACTCGCCGCCGGGAAGCTTTCCAGCCTTGATGCGTTCGCCAAAGGTTTCCGTGGGATCGCAGGGCACTTTTAGCTTATGAACTTTATCTATGGCTGCCAAGATCCGCTGCTTGTTGTTTTGCTTCTTGAGCAGCTTGCCGAGTTCGTTTCCGTAGTCGTTGAGCACCTTCATGTCTCCGTTGTCGTGGCAAATCATACACTTGACCGTGTCTACTTTTTCGGCGAATTCCTTTTCGGTGTCGGTGCCGTCTGGCTTGTAGTATTTCCCCTTGAATACATCAAAATACGGCTTCCTGGCGTTGGCCGAGGTCACGGACAGGGCGACGATGGCTCCGACGACCATGACAAATCCATATTTAATCATCATCGGATCATCCTCCAACGTGATTCTATCCGTAGGTACCGTTGTTGCAACGGGGAGGATTCCGACGACGGGACATGCGCGTGGAAGAACGGTCGAAGTATGTCAGAGCTGGCGAATTACGGGAACTCTCGTCGTCAGTGGGGCAGCTTCTTGGTCAGGCACAGGTGCGAGACGTATCCAGGGCCGGGATGCCGCCTTCACCGCGCTATTTCGGCCTTGGTCCTCGCACCGATCGAGATCATCAAGGGAGCGAGCTGTTTTCGACCGACAGGGCGAAAATAGCGAGCGACATTGGCACCCAGCCAGCCCCATATTTGCCTTCTGTCCCCTGGTCCCGATGATCAAACTGGCCAATTGTGAGGCCGGCGGCATCCGATCGTGGCCTCTTGATGGGGCAAAGCCCTGGCCTGGCGACTTTATTTTATTTTGATTGCTGGGGCCGAAGGCCGGGCAGATCGAAGGCTTTGACACCCAGGCTGGGCCGCCTCATCTCGTCGATTTCGCAGCCAGATTCCTGAGCAGCGAGCTGGAGCGATCTAATCGGGGGTCGGCCCTGGTGCGGGCCGGCGTCGAGGCAAGCAGCAAAGTTGGCATGACCAATTCAAGGGCTTGTCCTTGTGATTGGGAGCGCTTACAATGCTGTCAACGTCGGCCGTAGCCTAGCAATCGACAGGCCCTGAGATTGCCAAGATAAGGGTTACAAGAGCCATGTGCCGTTGAGCTGATCATGCTCGGCGAGCCTCTTTTGGTGAGCAATTGGTTGTTGAGTGGCAACCCCACTCAAGCGTTGGGCGATATATCGCTCGATTTGGAATGCTCACACTACAGAACGAGACGAACGCTGTGACCTCATTGTTGATGCGCGAAACTGGTTCGTCGGCGAACCGTGGCAGGGCTGCTGGTTTTGGCGCGCGTGTGTGGCAGAAGACAAGTAAACAATTACCCCGATGTCAGAAAGGATGAACACTATGGACAATTTCAAACGGAAGACGATGACGGTCCGAGAGTTGTTGGAAGACATGATAAACGGAACCATCAGCCCTGGGCCGATTTGTCATTCGGACCTGCCGGATGACCTCCTGAAGGAGATGCGACGACTCTGGCACAGCGTCGGCAAGGCGTTCTATGGCACCAGAGGCACACTGGAGCAGTGGGAAATCGGCTTCGTGAGGGACACGAATCCCGACAAGGAAGTGTTGGTCTGGCAGCGAATCGAACGTGCAACCAAGGGCTATCTGGCCGACCATCCGAAAGCAAGCTTAGATGAGACAGTAACGGGCATTTGCCTTTGCAGCTTCGGTGCTTCCCAAACTGAATACAACGTGTATTGGGACCGGGCCGCCATTGGCATTGTCGAAGACGGTCAACACCAGGAGGGTTATCCAATATGAAGCCGCTCCGTCCCCCCAACCCCCCCCTCCAACTTCGGCAACGCCAGGTCCGGGAAGGGGCAATCTGGGTCGTGGGTCGGCCTGATGCAGGATGGTGTTTGCGGATCAATGGCCGATGCTCGACGTGCCTGGGGGCTAGCGGTCTTCAGGTTCGACGTACTCGATCACCAACGGCGATGAATCGTACTCGACGGTTGTGGTTCCATCGGACCAGTTCACTGCTCTGCTCCAGCCAAGTCCCCCGCCTTTCCAATGCCCCAGGTCCGTGATGTACGGCCTCGGTCGAAACCAACGCCAGGCGGGCGGCCCCACCGCGCACAACACGGCCACAATCGTGGTGAACAGGAAGATCGTTCGTAAACGGAGCTGCATGGCAAACTACCGACCGCATCGGCCGCACAAGTTGTCATCGAGCTTTTGGCCGCACCAGACACATTCCTGTCGCCTGATTCTAGCCCTGGCACGCCGTTCGCAATCCTCGGCCTTCACGCCGAGCCGGAACAGCGCTGCGGCAGCGCCCCAGCAGGGAACCAAAATCCACCACGGCAGGCCGAAGGTAAAGACGCCCACTAGGCCACCTGCAAAGAGCGTCAATTCCATCCATAAGAGGATTTCTTCGAGGATCTTGTTGATTGTGCCAACACATGCGTCTGTCGATATTCACGAGTTGACCCCCGGCTGGACATGAAACAGCCGATGGATGAATGATGGCTGCAAAGTTTTCGGTTTGGCGTCCATCTTTGCCGTATTGTACCAGGGCCAACAGCCCCGCCAACATCGAGATTGGTTAGTTCCTTATCAGCGAGGCCCAGGAGCGGGAAGGTGGACCACCCCAAATCAAGCCTGCGGGGCCAGCTTCTCCGTCAACTCCGCAGCCGACTCGCAAAACACCAGCCGCCTGCCGATTGCGTCACCGATCCTGTCGTCCACGTGTTCGAGGTTGGCTAGGTCGGCAAGTTCGACTATATGGCGTGGCACTGGGAAACACGTCCAATTTCGGCCAGCCGCATCTTCGACGGCAAACTCCTCTGGTTCGAGCAGGACGAAGCCGGGCTTTGAGCCTCGGTAGCAATAGAAGGCGGTTCGCAGGTGAATCTGAAATCGCATGACCATTCGTGGATGATAACGGCCAAATGCCGGTTCGTGCAACTGGTCGGGAACGTCGAGATTGCTCCGCCTGGGGGCGTGGCGGTAGAATGCCTGGATGACCACCACCAAGCCCCGCCGCCGTTGGTTTCAATTCAGCCTCAAGGCCGTGATGTTGCTGGTCGTCGCCGCTGCCGTTCCGTGCGGGTGGCTGAGGTGGAAGATGATCATCAAGCACAAAGAGCGGGCGGCAGTGGCGGAGATTGAAAGGCTGGGCGGACTCGTTGGGTACGATTGGAAGCCAATTTACGTTTCAACAGTCGGAAAACCTTTCAGCCCCCCGCAGCCTCCAGGACCGGCTTGGCTGCGATCCATTCTCGGTGATGACTTTTTTGCGAGCGTCGTTGAGGTATCGGTCAATAATGGAATGACGGACGATGGATTTGTACGGTTTGGCACGTTTGCAAATGCCGAAGAACTATGGCTCGGCCAGACACGGGTGTCAAATGTGGATTTGGAGCAGCTCAAGGGAATGTCGCACCTGCGGAAACTGGATCTTTCCTGCACAGGAATCACGGATGACGGCCTTGAGTATCTTCAATACCTGTCATGCCTGCGAGAATTGACGCTTACCGAAACACAGATCACAGACACCGGGGTCGCCTATCTAGCACGATTACGTGGACTCACCAAGTTGAGCCTCAACATCACTCGAATCAGTGACGAAGGATTAGTGTATCTTGCGGACCTAACAACCCTTGAAGAGTTGAAGGTTTCATCAACATATGTCTCGGACGCCGGGCTGACTCATCTCCGTGCGCTTGCAAACCTCAAAGCGCTGACTGTTGGAAACTACGTGACCGACGCAGGCGTTGCCGAACTCCAAAAGGCCCTGCCCAACTGCGAAATCATCCGATGACCACAGCCCAACCTCGCCGCCGCTGGTTCCAATTCAGCCTCAAGGGTCTGATGCTGATGGTCCTGGTCGCCGCCATTCCGTGCGGGTGGCTCAAGTGGAAGATTGACCGCAAGGCGAGAGAGCGGGCGGCCGTGGCGGAGATCAAGCGGGTCGGTGGCTATTATGGGTACGATTGGCAAATGGCCCGCAAAGGTTACGACAAAGGGCAACCACCTGGGCCAGTATGGCTTCGGAAGCTGCTAGGTGACAATTTCTTCTCGAACGTGGTGAGCGTATCGCTAGTGGACCTTTCGGGTCTTCCTGAACTCACCGAAGAGTGGCTTCATCTTCTTGAGCCTTTGTCAGAACTCACAAATATTCAGATTGGCACGCCCATCACCGACGACGGAATGCGATACTTGATGAGGTTCACAAAGGTTAAGGAGCTAAAACTCTGGACAAGCGGCGTGACCGACTCTGGGCTTATCGGACTCAATGGACTAACGCAGCTTGAGGGGTTGTACCTCGAAAGGATCGGCGGGACTGATGCCAGCGTGACCGACGCCAGCTTGGCGCAGCTCAAGGGACTAACGAAGCTAAAGACGTTGACGCTTGCCGGTACTGGCGTGACCGACGCCGGGCTAGTTCACCTCAGAGCATTGACGGCACTAGAGGTTTTGAATCTTGGCGACTGCCGTGTGTGCGATGCTGGCTTGATCCATCTGGAAAGACTGCCCCTGCTACGGGAGTTGTACCTGTATGAAACGGACGTGACGGACTCCGGACTGGTCCATCTCAAGGGCCTAACGAGCCTGGACCTTTTGTATCTTTACGGTACTGCTGTGACCGACGCCGGGCTAGTCCATCTCAAAGGGCTAACGAATCTAGAGACGTTGATGCTATCACATACTGCTGTAACCGACGCCGGTATCGCCGATCTTCAGTCGGCCCTGCCCAAGTGCAAAATCCTCCGATGACCACAGTCGTGCCTGAACTCCACACAGCCCGATATCAGACCAAAATCAGATCGTTGCGAGCCGCGCTCCTGGCAATCGCATTCTCGGTGGCGGCGTACCTCTCGCCAGCAGGTGGTCTCCGGCGAATGTTCATCCTTGGGGTGGTCGGCAACGCCTTTTGGGCCGCTCTCTTCATTTGGGCTTTGCTCTGGTCGGCGCATTTGACCCGCCGCCGTCGGCGCAGGCGGTTGGCCGACCAGCAACGCCACCTTCAATTGCCCGGCGTTGGCCCCATGCGGTAGAATGCCGAAATGGCTCCCGTCGTCAAAAGACTCGCTCCCCTTTCAAAGCCCAGACGCAAATGGCACCAAGTTCGGTTGCGAACGCTGATTTGTTTGATGGTCATCGTCGTCAGTCCGTTCGTTGGGCTGAAGTTGACGATTGACAAAAAGAGGCGAGAGCGTGCTGCGATTGCCGTGTGCGAACAATCGGGCTGGGAATTACGGTACAAATGGGTAGCTAATGCCAGCAAGGAGGAACCGGGGCCTGCATGGCTTCGGTGGCTCATGGGCGACAACATCTTGTCCAGCGTGGTGTACATCAGATTCAATGGTCAGGTCACGGATGATACGCTCGTGGTCCTTGAGTCGCTGCCTGATTTGGAGGAGGTATATGTCATTGGCAAGGGCATTTCGGACACGGGACTCAAGCATTGCACGGGGTTGCATCAACTAAGAGTGCTCGACGTGTCTCGCAATGCCGTGACTGATCAGGGCCTCGTCTATCTCAAGGGGCTAACGGGATTCAAGGGGATGGGAGGACTTCAGCACTTGAACGTTGCCCAAACTGCCGTGACCGCCGCTGGAGTTGCCAAGCTTCAAGAGGCACTCCCTCGCTGCCAAATCAACCGATGACCACCGCCACACTTCGCCGCCGTTGGTTCCAGTTCAGCCTCAAGGGCCTGATGCTGCTGGTCGTGGTCGTAGCGGTTCCCTGCGGTTGGTTGAAGTGGAAGATCGACCGCAAGAGCGAGGAAAGGGAGGTCGTGGCGGAGATCCAGAAGCTTGGCGGGAGCGTTACTTACGCATGGGAATCGAGTCAGTGGTATATCTTTAATGTGCGAAGACGGAGGTCCGACACCTCGCCACCCGGTGCAAGTTGGCTTCATGCAATGTTCGGGGATGATTTTTTAACCAATGTCGAATGTGTCCATTTGCCGCCACCCAAGGACGTATTTCTTCGGAAGTGGACACTTTATCTATGGGCTGGCCATCAATACACAGAAGGGACCGCCGCCACTGACAGCGATTTGATTGTCTTGGCGACGTTACGCAGCCTTGAAGAACTGCACCTGCCGTTTACTAACATTGGCGATCTGGGCGTGGCTCATTGCAAGTATCTTACCAACCTGCGATTACTTAATCTGGAATACACGAATGTGACGGACATTGGACTTAGCCACCTTCAGAGTCTCAGTGGCTTGCATGAGTTATCCCTTGCGAACACTCTCGTTACTGATAACGGGTTGCGCTATTTGCGCCAAATGACGCAACTGACGCATCTTTCGCTTCAGGGTACACGGACGACCGACGCAGGCATCGCCGAACTCCAAAAGGCCCTTCCCAACTGCGAAATCATCCGATGACCCGCCGTTTCTTCCAATTCGGTCTTGCCACGATGCTCGTATTCGTGGCCGTCATCTGCGTGGTCCTGGCCATTCGGTCGAACCGACAGCACAATCGACGGGTCGCCATCGCCAAGATCGAGGAGTTGGGTGGGGAGATCAAATACTTATCGGAGTTGAGTACACTGTCGTCAACGGCGTGGGATCTGCCCGCAATCGGTCGTTTAGCAAGACTCTTTGGCGACGACCCTTCCACTTATGTCATTTTGGTGGTGCTTAACGACGCCAAGGTGACGGACGCCGACTTAGCCAACCTGCTGACGTTTAGTGAACTTCAGGGGCTTGTTATCGGTAATGACTCTGTCACGGATGCCGGTCTGCTGAGCCTTGGATCATTGCCAAATCTCAAATTGATCCAGTTTCTGGACAACGCCTGCGTGACGAAAACAGGGGTTGATGAATTTCACAAGGCTTTGCCCAACTGCAAGGTCATGAACAAGTCCAAGGTGTTGTGACCATCCCACCCGCTACGGAGCCGCCACTTCGGTCTTGCAATCCACGACCACGGCTCCCGTCCTGTTTCCTGCACGAATTGTGATCATCTGGCGGCCGACGCTCTCGAAATCTCCCATGTCTGGAACCGGCGTCTTGGCTTCGGCCTCGGCGAACGGAGCCGCTTTATCCCAGATTGCCTTGATCCAGTAGTCGCCTGGTAGGAGATCAAGGGCCAGGAATTCCTCAACTCTGCCATAGTCGTTAATCCTCCCTTCGTATTTCAACCGAAACAACCGCTCGAAGTTTGCAGTTGTCCAATCCGTTTCGGCAATGGTCGCTGGGACGAGGAAAATCCAAAGCGGACCATCCTTGCTGGTCGGTGTAACCGGAAGTTGAATTCGGCCGCTGATCAAGCCGAGACGATAACGTATTTCTGCAAAGGGCAGGTTTTCCCGCTGGTCGCTCACTTCGGCGATGGCTATCTTCTTGTCCCATATTGCCAAGAGCGTGTCTGCCAACCACCGTTGTTGCGAACCGACAACACGGCACGGCAGACTGTTTGTGGATTCGTACACATCCCAACGATCCGTCGAGAGAACCCGCTTATTCAGCAGATCGTCGAAGAGTTTGCGGTCTTCTGGAATTCTCCTTGAGGCGATAAAGTAACGGAACACAGTCTCTTCGTCGTTCGAGGCCAATGCCTCCAATGACAAACTGCGTCCCTGCCGGTTACATTCGGCGATCATATCTTCATTCAACTCGAACCGCTGAGCGTCATCGAGCGTCCAAGCCAGCCAACGATCATCCCGCCCAAGCCAAAGGCAGAAGCAGTCACGTCCATCGATCGAAGCAAGGAAGCTGACCATCGGCCAGCACCAAAACGTGGTCAATCGACCGGCCGAAAGGAACTTGCGAGCACATTCCTTGTAGTTCATTTCAAGCAATTGGTGCGGCGAGAATTGGCGAATCTCTCCCTGTTGACGATAAAACGTCAAAACCGAGTCGAGTGTGCTGGCGGATTTCTTTGGATCGAATGTGACGACGAATCGACCATCATCGGAAACGAAGATCGAACTTTCGGCGGAGATGGTTTGTTTCGGTGTGGTCGTCCAGATTGGTTCGTCGGATTCATCACCTCTGAACACCTCCAGTAATGGCGTCATTCTCCGTTCTTCGGGTCCAGCCAAACGGCCCGTGTATGGGTCGAAAAACTTGCCGGGCGGTGGGAATACGACATTACGTGGTTCAAAGACGGACTTGCCAGGCGCTGGTGTGAAGACGACAAGGAACTCGCCGTTAGTAGACGCTTGCTTCAGCCTCGAATGGCAGAATCCTGCGTCCACGATCTGCAAGGAGCCGACCAAGATACCAATGGTCGTGATCCCGCTGGCAAGCCATCGCTGAAGACCCATTTCCGCCTCCATTCTTTTCCTACACCAAGCTACCACCCGGTGGGCGATTGCGTCAATTCGAGGTTGACCCAACGTCTCACTTCAACCCCTTCAACTCGGCGACCTTAGCCAGCAAGTAGCCGAGTTCGTCGCCATCAAGGTCCGCCGCCCTGGCGACAGCATGAATCTCCTTGATCAAATAGGCCCTGGTTCCCTTGTACTCGGTGAATTCCGCCTCGCCCGTGAAACGAACGATGAGGCTTCGGCTGGAAGTCAGGTGCAGTTCCTCGATTCAAGGCGTTGTCCATTGACTTGCCAGGAAGCAGGCAAGGGCGATGGAGAATTGGCCGTCAGCCTCGATCTGCCGCAACTTGTCGGCGAGGCCCTGGCGGATCTCTTCGGGTTCACGGATGGGAAGTTCGATCATGGTGGTGGTCATTGGGATGGAGGCAGGCTTTAGCTTACGGCTGGGGTTGGTTGAGGCAACTGGTCGCCGGTGGCCTGGCTGCCGTACAATGAGTCATCCCCGACTCAACGAGCCGCCGCCATGCCACAACTTCGATTTTCGCTTCGCAGCTTTTTCCTCTTCCTGTTCGTCGCCTGCTTGATCGGCTCGAACGTCTTCACGGCGTGGGAAAACAGGCGGCTGAACGAGAAGCTCAACCAGAAGGATCGGATCATCGACAACTTGCAGGTCCAGGTGGGGCAGTTGGTCGTCACAGATCCCACCAAAGTTCATGTGGTTGCGATTCCGACATACGAACACCTGACCTGGAGGTGGCGTGTGCATGTTCCAGACGAAGGCGTAACTTCGCTCCGGCAGGCAACGCTGAAAATTCCCGAAAGTGGAATTCGCATGAACCGGTTAATACGTGCTCTACCTGTCGGCGAGAGCGATGTCATTGTCGCCGTCCACAAAGACATCGACGACAATTGGTACTTGAGCACGATTTTGGCCCGCCGGTCACCAGCGGGGCCGCTTGGGAAGCAAGATCAGCAGACAAGGCCGTTAAAATGGACCACTGTTAGTCCTTGCTGGTCCACCGACCAAGCGGGGACAAATGGAACGGAGTCGATGACGCCCGGCGAACCGATGGTCTTGCTGCGGCATCGCAGATATAAAAGAGGCGCAGGTAGTCGGTTCCGTGCTGATCCAGAACCCTGCGATGGAGTGTTGATTTGCATCGAATAGGGGACGCCGGGATCGTGTCGGGCAAGGGTTCTCGATTGGCCCAGGACGACGACCGATTCCCGACGTACCCGCCTAAGTGCGATGAACACCAGGAGCGGGAGCCATGACCGAGAACCGAGACACCATCAGTATTCTTCAATGTGACACCAACAGCCGCAACAGTTGCGTTCCTTTGCCGACAAGGCTAATCTGGTAACAACAGATGTGGGCACAGCAACGGAGAATTGACTAATGGCAAAGACAAAAACCAGGGGCGAGGGCAGCACGGCGATTCGAGCCTACTTTTCCAAGAATCCCACCGCCTCCGCACAGGAAGTCGTGGACGCATTGAAGGCCGAAGGCGTCACTGTGAAGATTGGGTTGGTCTACAGCGTCAAGGCTTCGGGCAAGAAGAAGAAAAAGAAGGCTGGCAAATCGAATGCCGCAGTCCGAATGGAAAAGGCGGCAGCTTGGGCCGATGGTGTCACCGGAAGCACCAAGGCCGACTTGATCCGTGAAACTGCCACGAGTATGCCCAAGCCGGTGCGGCCCAAGGATGTGATCGCTGCACTAAAGGAAAAGGGCGTCACTGCCTCGTCTGCCCAGGTCAGCACGGTGCTAAAGAGCATGGGGATGAAGAGGAAGCGGAAAGCGGCGGTGGCTGGTGCAGCACCAGCAGTTGCCTCAAACGGGTTGAACATCGACGACTTGGTGATGGCGAAGAAACTTGTCGGCCAGGTCGGCAGCATTGAGAAAGTCAGGGAAGCCCTGGCTGCACTGGCGAGGTTGGGCTAAATCATCCGGCAGCCCGGCTGGCTCGTTGAGAGTTACGAAACCAGCCGGGCAACGCATCGAGATCAAGCTGGCGGCTCGATCTCGATGCTGAGCTACGCAGCCTTCCGCATTCCTCACGCCGTTTTCTTCAGTGTGTCGAGCGCCTCAATCGCCCGTCGTGCTCGTTCAATGCCGAGCCGCTCAATGAAGTCATTTATGGCGGTCAAGGTGGCGGCCTGTTCTTCAGTCAGGTCTTGGCCGCCAACGGAGAGAGTGGCCTTGGTTTCGGACGGCTTCTTCCTGCTGTCGTGATTGCTCATGGTCGCTCCTTGGGGTACTCTTCCATGAAGATCGGCACGAATCAGCATCGAACAGCAGGTCGTCAAGATAGGGAGGCCAGGTTAAGTCTGCGGATCGACTCTGCCGAGCCGCCCAAGCAACCGCAAGACTGATCTGTCGCCCGGTCGATCATCTCATCATGGACACCACGAACCTTCGGCAAACAATCGACGCCGCCGTTACCGACCTTGGATACAATGCCGATCGCTGTAACGAGGGCATGTTCATTCAAAAGGGCATCTACTCCGGCCGCCAATTTCGTTACGAGGGTGTCCGGACAATTTGGTTTGCCGAGGAAGAGGTCGTCAAGCTATACGGCGAGGGTGGCACTTTGCTTGGGACGCTGACCGTGGCCGAAGTGCCCACCGAGATGCGACAGGCGTCGTAGCGGCCCTCCATCCTCGACAACGATTGTCCGGTGCTGCCGAAAGACTGAACCGTTGCCGGGACGATCAATTCAACCATGAACTCCACGGATCTTCGACGAATAATCAGCGCCGCCGTTGCCGAGCTGGGCGACGAGAACCAAAAGTGCGTGCTGATCCGGGAGGGTTACTTCGGAGATCGCCATTCCCGCTTCGAGAGCGTCCGAGCGATCTGGTTGACAGAAGAGGAATACGTGGGCAAGCTCCACGGCGACGATGGCAAACTGCTGCATTGATTGTGGCGAATTAGCCGGCCGAGGTGAGGCGAGCGGCGTAGCGGCTACTTCAGTTCCTGCCGATATGGCTCACCTTCCTGGTAAAGCTTGAGACGAACTCCGAAGTCGGCTTTCTCTTTGTCCGTTGCAAGTTCAATCGCCTTCTCTTGCCATTCAACGGCCTTGTCGAATTGACCAGCTTCGGCATAGGCGGCGGCAAGGGTGTCGAGAAAACCAGGCGTTTTCCAATCGGACAATTCACAGGCTTTGGTGGCATCTTCGACTGCCATTGTTCCGTCTCGATACATCCCATCCCAGCAAGTTGCACGTAGCCACGCCCGGCTGTTGTAGGCCGCTGCGGAATCTGGATCGAGACGTATGGCCTCGTCGTAGTCGGCGAGTGCCTTGTCGAATGCGCCTTTGGCGGACCATGTCGAGCCACGGCTGATGAGCGCCGACACATTCTTCCGATCGAGACAAATGGCATCATTGTAATCAGCGAGTGCCTTTTCAAGTTCGCCCTTGGCGTGACAAGCTGCACCACGGCTCTGATAGGCCGATCCCAAATTCGGGTCGAGACGTATCGCCTCGTCGTAGTCGGCGAGTCCCTTTTCGTAGTTACCCTTGGCTACCCACGCCGTTCCACGATCAGCATGTGCTGCGGAATTCTTCGGATCGAGGCGAATCGCCTGGTCGTAATCGGCGAGCGCCTTATCGAGATCGCCCTTAACATGCCAGGCAGCGCCACGGTTGTGGTAGGCCACCGAATTCTTCGGATCGAGGCGAATCGCCTCGTCATAATCGGCGAGTGCTTTATCGTATTCGCCCTTAGCTTTCCAAATTGCCGCACGGGCGGTGTAGTGTGTTGACTTCTTCGGATCGAGACGAATCGCCTCGTCATAATCGGCGAGTGCTCTATCGAGATCGCCTCTATGGTTCCAGGTAGCACCACGCATTAGGTAGGTCGGTGCATGATTTGGATCAATGCGAATCGACTCCTCAAAATCAGTGAATGCCTTATCGAGGTCTTTCTTTAGAATCCAGACAGCGCCACGGCGAGCGTAGGCGCAAGAGTTCTTTGGATCGAGACGGATCGCTTCATCGAGGTCGCTGAGCGCATTATCGCATTCACGCTTGCCACCCCATATGCTTCCACGGCCAAGGTAGGCTTCTGAATTATTCGGGGCGAGTTTAATCGCCTCGTCGTAATCGGCGAGTGCCTTGTCGACGTCGCCCTTTGCCCGCCAAGTCATGCCACGGCCACGGTAGGCGTTGGAATTTGTCGGATCAAGGTCAATTGCCGCTTCGTAATCGGTGAGTGCTTTGTCGACCTCGCCTTTGTCGTACCAAATGCTGCCACGGTTGATATAGGCCCACACATCCTTCGGATCGAGGCCGATTGCCACGTCGTAATCGGCGAGTGCCTTTTCGACTTGCGCTTTGACGTAGCATACATTGGCCCGGCCACGGTAAGCTGCTGAATTCTTCGGGTCGAGGACGATTGCCTCCTCGTAATCGGCAAGTGCCTTGTCGACCTCACTTTTGGCGTACCATCCATTGCCACGGTTGATGTAGGCCCACACATCCTTCGGATCAAGCTGAATTGCCTCCTGGTAATCTGCAAGTGCCTTATCGACCTCACCCTTGACGTAACATACGTTGGCTCTGCCACGGAAGGCGTTGGAATCCTTCGGATCGAGGCGAATCACCTCGTCGTAATCGGCGAGTGCTTTGTCATATTCAGCTTTGACGTACCATACATCTTACATTCCGCGAGTGCCGATGGTGATTTGTTGGCAATTTCCCGGCGTGGTTAACGACCGTATTCATCGGGCGAGAGGCCGAGCAGTTCGATGACCTGACGTTGCACGGGCGTCAATTCCGTTACC
>Ga0265314_10000331_pt1 | contig 66468 bp, 53 predicted proteins | sample 4126metaG_FD_203106 | JGI IMG/M metagenome (GOLD analysis project Ga0265314, IMG submission 203106) | Rhizosphere microbial communities from Carex aquatilis grown in University of Washington, Seatle, WA, United States - 4-1-26 metaG | ecosystem: Host-associated > Plants > Roots > Rhizosphere >...
ACCTCACCTTGACCTCGATCTTCCGGGGCTTCGCCTCGGCCCGCTTTGGCAGCGTCACCGTCAAGACCCCGCGATCATAGGCCGCGTCGATATGCTCGGCATCGACGGGCACATTCACCGTGAAAGCCCGCCGGAACTTGCCAACGCCCCGCTCCGCGAGCAGGTAGGTCTCGCCCTTCTCTTCGCGGGGTTTGCGCTCGGCCTCGATCGAAAGAATGTCGTTCTCGAACTGAATCCGCAGCGAGTCGCCATCGAAGCCCGGCAGGTCCAGCATCACCTTTATGCCGTCGGCGGTCTCGACGACGTCCGACGCCGGGGCCACCGCCGCCGCCGGCCAACCGGCGAACGGACGCGCGAAGTCCCGGGCCAACTCATCCCGTGACCGCTGAGAAAACACATCGCTTCCATTCGAAAAGGTCCTCAAGAGCTCGAACATTTTGTTCACCTCCGTGCCCTCATCGGAAGCACCCTCGCCGCGCCGTCAAGCGCGGGCGAGATCATGCTGCCGCTCCCCAAGGCAGCCGGCGCGACCCCAGCGGACCGGGCCTTTTCGGGTGGGTGGTCGTCGTGTATGACCCTGCCCGCATGCGCGCCAAACTCGGAAGGATCGCGGCCTGGATCGTCACCGCTGGTGCCCTGGGCTGGTTGTTCTGGAAGACGCCCGTCGATCAGGTGATCGGGGCGCTGAAACACGCCGCGCCATGGACCATCCCCGCGGTCCTCGCCACCGTCATCCTCATCTACCTCGCCGACTCTTTCGCCATGTGGAAGACGTTCGGATGGTTCCTGGCCAAGCTGCCATTCCGCGACGTCCTGATCGTCAGGGGAGCAACCTACCTCCTGGCGGCGATCAACTACAGCGTGGGCCAGGGCGCGATCGTCTACTTCGTCCATCGCGCGCGCGGGGTGCCCGTCATGCGAGGTGTCGCGACCGTCCTGCTGATCATGGGGACGAACCTTCTGGTGCTGCTGGCGTTCGTGACCGCGGGCCTCGCCGTGGGAGGGACGCACGTCCGGGCCCTGATTCCGGTGGTGACCGTCGCGTGGATCGGCCTGGGGTTCTACGTCCTGTTGATCCTGATCCGTCCTCGTTTCCTCGCGACGCGCCCGCTCTTCGACGTCTTGCTGTCCGCGGGGCTGGCGGGACACCTGAAGGCCATGCTGGTCCGCATCCCGCACATCGGCGCGTTGATGGCTTTTCAACTGGTAGCGCTGCGGAGCCTGGGGGTAGTGGTACCGTTCGGCACCGCCCTCTGCGCCTTGCCGGTCGTCATGTTCATCGCGGTGCTCCCCATCTCGGTTCAGGGCCTGGGGACGACCCAGGCGGCGATGGTGCTGTTCTTCGCCCCTTTCGTTCCGGCTGGCTCGCAGGATCCGCGCGCCGTCGTTCTGGGCGCAAGCCTGGGAGCGCAAGCGATCGCGCTCGTCTTTCAAGTCTTGACAGGATTCCTGTGCTTGCGGACGCGGACGGCACGGGGACTTGGGCGATCCGAGCTCTCGACCTCCGATCTCTCGTCCTCGTGACGGGGCCGTCGTCTACGCGCCGAGCTTCCACCGTTTACGTTACACTCGGCGCGTGGCGACCAAAGCTGGCCGGTGGAGCCCGCCGGCGCGGATCGGCCTCCTGCTGGGGGCCGCGTTCGTGTTGGTGCTGTCCATGCCGGAGCCACCCGCGACCGCGGCGCCCAAGCGCGTCGCGCTGACCTCGACGCCTGGGGGGCGTGCGGCGGAGGTACCGGTTCGCGTACAGATCATCAGGGCCTTGAAGCTGAACAAGCTGACGGTGGTCGCGCTCAAGGCCGGCACCGCGCCCACCGACGACGGCGAATGGGTCGCCTTCGGGCGCAAGCTGAAGGTCGACGGCTTCATATCGCTGACGTTCGACGAGACGAGGGCCAAGCAGAGTGTGGAGGTGTCCGTGCGCACCGCCTCCGACGGTTCGGTCGTGGAACGGGAGACCTTCAGCGCCCGAGGTTCGCCGCGGAACCTGGTGCTCTTGGTCCAACGAGGTTTTTGGAAGAAGCTCGGGGCGAGCGTCAAACAGGTCAGTGCTTCTCGTGGCGTCGAGCGGACGGGCATGCCCGCTCGCGATCTCGCGCACGAGCCCGCGGCGCCGCGGGAAAAGCAGCCGGCAGCCGCAACCGAGCCGGAAGATACGCCCGCGCCCAGCGCAAAGGCGGCTGCGAACCCGCATCGGGGGCGGGTGGCGGTGGCGGAGCACCATCCCGAGCCGGCGCCGCCGGACGCGGAATCGGAATCGGAATCGGAAGGTGCTCGGCCAGGACCTGCGGCCGCGCAACCGCGCCCCGAGCCCGAGACGGTGCATGCAAGCGGCGGCGAGAAGCCAACCCCGGCGGCGATCTTCATCTCGTTGCAAGGACGTTACATGCGACGCTCGTTCGACTACACCCCGTCGGCCGCGACGCCCGCCAACTCCGGTGCGAGCCCCTCAATTGGCGGCGACGTCACGTGGTTCCCCACCCTGCGTTTCGGCATCGAGGTAGGGGGCGAGTACCAGAGCTGGCTGAAGATCCTCGACAAGTATCCGTCGGTGGAATCCGATCTCCACGCCTCGCTGGTGGCTCGGCTACCGCTCTCATTCGGCAATGTCTATCTTCGCGTGGGAGGCTTCCGACAGTCTTACACCGTCACGGACGACGGAACGGCCACGCGGCAGAACCTGACCTTCCCCGACGCCGTCTATGTGGGCGCCCGGGCGGGAGCGGACGTGTCGGTGGACCTGACGCCGAAGCTCGTCCTGAGGGTCGGGGCCGACTATCGCCTGGTGGCCAGCATCACCGGCGGAACCTACGCAATCACCTATCGTGACTATTTTCCCCGGGCCAAGGCGGGCCCCGCGTTCGACGGCGCCGTGTCGCTCGCCTACGAGGTCACCAAGAACCTGCAGTTGCTGATCGGTGGCGACATCCGGCGCTACATGATCTCGACGGGAAGCCAGGTGGGCGATCGCATCAACGCGAGCGACGCGACCGATCAATATCTGGGCGGCTGGCTGGGCCTCGCCGGCACGTACGGCGGGCGCTGAGAACGGCGGGCGGTCAGGCGACCTGTTTTCGAAGCATGATGTACTCGTCGCCGAGCACGAACGACACGATCTCGACCAGCTCGGGCGTGACGCGGGCGATCTCCACGAGCTCGGTCGGGCTGGCGGCCGCGGCGGCGAGGCGCCGGTCCGAGCGGATCACCTGCTCGAGGCTCCCCAGGACGTCGCCCGTCGCCACCACCGCGGCGCGGTGCGCGGTGTGGGACATGGCCTGCCGCCACCGGCTGACGTCCAGGGGCCCCGCCTCCGCGACGCCGATCACGGCCCGATCGAAGGCCCGCCGATGCCGGCGCGGCAGCAGGCGCGCCACCTTCTGCTCCATGTCCACCAGGGCCTCTTCGCTGCCGAGACCCCTGCCGTAGTCGGAATAGCGGGAGCGGAGCGATCCGGCCAGGACCACCCCCAGCTCGCGCGCGGAGAGCCGCGTGGCCAGGTAACTGCCGGCCCGCAGCCGGGCCAGCGCTCGCGAGAGCTGCAGCATGGACTCGCGGCGCGGCACGGACGTCACCAGGGTGGCCGGAACGAGCAGCGAGGCGGGAAACGTCGCCTCGATCTCCACCTGACTCACCCCGGCGCGCGCCAGGTACACGTCGAAGCTCTCCTCGATCCCGAACAACGTCCCCAGGCGCTGCACCATCGCGCGCACGGGATCCTCCGCGCGCGGACCGAGGCGATCGGCGCGCGTGACCCCCCAATCCTCGAGGTTGATCGGGTGCAGCCGGGGGACGACCTCGGTCAAGGTGGCCAGCAACGCGGTCGCGGGATGACGCTCGGCAGGATGCCGCACCCGCTCTTCGAAATCGGAGGCGCCGAGCGCGCCGCGCGGTTCGTCGACCCACCGCTGCCGTGCCTCACGCGCGGCCCGTTGATCCTCGGGATCCGCCACCCCCAGCGCGGTCAGGATAGCCACCACGATCTCCAGGCGCTGGCGATCACCAGCGCGCGCGTACAGCCGCCGCAGAGCGCGCAGCGACTCGAGGCGCAACGGCTCGCCGCGCAGCAGGGCGAGGTGTTCGGCGATCGAATCCGGGAGGCGCTCGGCCTCCTCGAGCACCGCCGCGAGCTCCGCGCGCACCGTGGCGTCTCCCGGCGACTGTGCGACGACGATGCGAATCTCCTCCGCGGCGCGCTCGGCCGACCGCAAGGGTCCGCGGAGCAGTCGACCGAGGCGCAGGCGCCGCGCGGAGCTCTCCGGGACCGCCTCCAGGTGGCGCGCCAACACGCGCGCGAGCCGACGTGGATCCTCGAGATCGGTGAGGACGGCGTCCAGACGATCGATGGTCACGGCTCGCGCGGGGTCCAGTTCTAGGGCCTTCTCCCAGGCGTCGGCGGCGCCCTCCGGATCGCGAACGGGTCCCGCCAGAATTTCCCCGAGCGAGATGTAGTGGCCAACGCGCGCCGCGGGGTCGGGGTCGGCGGACGCCAGCTGCTGCAGGGCCGCGGCGGCTCCTTGGTAGTTTCGCTGGCGCAACAGACCCTGGGTGACACCCGCCATCGCCGTCAGGTCGTCGGGGGATGCGGCGAGGGCGCTGCGGTAAGCCGAGACCGCGAGGATGGGGTCGCCGAGCGCCCCGGCCGCGATCTGCCCGACCCGAAGCCACGCCGCCGCCACGCCGCGTGCGTCGGGAGCCACGGCGACGACCCGGCGGAACGTCGTGACCGCCTCGGCCGTTCGCCCCAGCTCGGCGAACAATTCGGCGAGCGCTCTCAAGGCCGGCACGTGGTGGGGATCGAGCGCCACCGCGGCCTGCAGCGGCTCGACGGCCTCGGCGGCCCGCCGTTCCCGTAGGAGGCCAGCCAGGTGGAGCAGGCGATCCCGTCGCGCCACCACCGCCCCCGTTGCCGCGCGTCTCCTGGCGATGTCGATGAGGAGGTCGATCTCGCCGCGCTGCTTGAGCAGGAGCTCGAGCACTTGAAAATCGACGTCGGCGTCAGGATCGACGCCCAGCAAAGCCTCGAGCGCGCGCGCCGCCGCCGGGTCGTCGCGCAGCGCTTCGGCGAAGAGGCGCGCGGCGTTGCGGAAGGCGGCGGTCGCGCGCGGCCGCGAGCGGGTCTCGCGCCCGAAGGCCACGAACGCCTCGGCGGCCCTGCGCGTCTCGCCCGCGGCCTCGAGCAACTGGGCCAGCATCCATCCCACCACTGTCAGATCCGAGGCGAGCTCGCGCACCCGACCAAAGAGCTCGATGGCCCGGCCGCGATCGCCCGCGTCGTATTCCACCGTCGCCAACTCCCAGAGGCGGACAGCACGCGCCCGATCGTCCGGGGCCGCATCGACCAGCGCCTGTCTGGCCAGGCGGGCGCGCGCCCAATCTCCCCGTCGAGTGGCCAGGCGCTCGTACGTCGCCACTGATTCGCAGGTCGGATCCGCCTCCGCGCTGCGCTGATACAAGGCGAAGCACGCGGACGGTTCGGCCCCGAGGCGGGCCCGCGCGCCGATCGAGGCACGCCACGCCGCCACCCGCACCGCGGTGTCGCCGTGAAGGTCACCGATCCGCTCCCAGGCCGCCGCGACGACCGCATCGTCGCCGGCTCGGTGACCGAGCCACACCTGAATCTCCAGCGCGAAGAGATCCGCCCGAGACGCGTTCACGACCTGGTCGAGGACGCGCAGGCCGGCGTCTTGATCGCCGAGGCGCGCGGCCAGATCCAACCGACGCCCGCTCGCGCCGGTGCCGGCATCGGCCACCCGCCACATCGCGGTGGAGAGGCGCCCCAGCTGCAAGGCCGCGGCATCCCCATGCCGGCCCAGCCGCTCGAACAATCGTTCCTGCGCCAGCTCGGCGGCAGTGATCCCTGGGTAGCGCACGGGCCCAAGCGCTCGTTCAGTTGCCATCAAGGCCTGGCGGGGCCGGCGGAGCCTCCACTCCATGATTTCCCCTTGCCTGCGAAACGCGGCGGCGCGAGCGGAGGGGTCACCCAAACGCTCCGCCAGCGCACCCAACGCATCGGCCGCCTCCTCGAAGCGGCCGAGCCGGTGCAGGAGGCGCCAGCGGAGATCGAGCGCCGACAGGCTGCCTGGCTCGAAGGCGAGCGCTCGATCCAGCGCGCCCAGGGCCGCGTCGGGCGCCAGCAAGCGCTCGGCGTGGAGCTGGGCGGCCTCCACCTCGAGCGCCGCCGCCCGGGCGACGCTGGCCTCGCAGGTCGCCCGACGCGACAGCACGTCGGCCAACGCAGGCCAGTTGCGCATGCGCCGGTGGGCACGCGCCAGTCCGGCGAACGCCGGGCGGAAGCGGGGCGCGAGCTCCAGGACGGCCTCGAAGGCGGCGATCGCCTCGGCGTCGGCCGCCGCCCGCTCTTCGTAGAGCGTCGCCGCACGAAAACGCCAGGCCACCCGTTGCGCGTCCGACAGCTCCGGGATGTCCATGCCGAGCTTCAACGCGGCCTCTCCGGCCACCAGCGAATCGCCTGCCTTCTCGGCGGCGCGAAGCAACGCCATGAGGGCGGCCGAGCGACGGACGCCCAGGTCGACCCATTGCCGGTAGATCTCCAGGGCCCGGCCGGGATCCGCCAGCCCCGATTCAGTCACCGCGCCCAGCCGCTCGAGCCGCCGCGCCGCGGCCTCGGCGGCGCTCGGACCGTTCGGACCCGCCATCGCCGCCTCGTTGTCCGCCGCGGCCTCGATCACCCGAAGCATGTCGTTCCACCGCCCAAGCCGGGCGTAAAGGCGGTCGAGTGTGTGGAGCGCCGGCCCGTACCCCGGGATGGCGTCGAGCGCGCGCCGGGCAAACGCGGCGGCGGTGTCCAGGTCCGCGAGCCCGAGCTCGTTCAGCTCGGCGGCGCGCACCGCGAGCGCCGCGCGTTCTCCCGGATCCTCGGCGCGCCCCACCGAGGCCGACTGCAGCTCGATTTGCAGAGAAACGTCCCCGCTCCGCGAAGCGATCCGCTCCATCGCCGACAGGGCGACGGGATCGGAGGGTCGGACCGCCAGCACCCTTCGCAAGCGGCGCGCCGCGCCTTCGTCGTCGCCAAGCTGGGACTCGGCGATGTGCGCCGCATGGGCTTGCAGCACGGCCGCGTAGTCGGGGTCGACCACCAGATCGGCCTGCCGATCGAGCAGCTCGATGCCACGGCGCCACCTGCCCGCGGCCAGGTGATCCTCCGCGGCCGCCGCCAGCAGCGCGAGATCGGAGGGCTCGTCGAGCAGCGCCAGCTCGATGGTCGTCGTGGCGCGCTCGATGGCGCCGAGCCGGTAGCGGTTGACCGACGCCGCGGTCGCGAGCCACGCGGCCCGCACCGGACCGGCGGCGAGCGTCTCCGCCTCCGCGATGAGGCCCCGCAGCAGCTCGACGTCCTGGTCCAGACGCGCCGCAAGCCGGATCAGGGCCGCCCGGGCCAGCGAACCCGCGTCTCCGCTGCCGTCCTCGTCCAGGGCCCGGCCGAGGTAGCCGACGGCGGCGGCCAGATGCGAGGGGTCGGTCTCGGCGACCATCGCCAACCGCACGAGCGCCCGGGCACGATCGGACGGCGTGGGCGCGGAGGCGAGCCGTTGCTCGAGGATCAGGCGCAGCCAGGAGGCGTCCTCGGCGCGCTCCGCCAGACCCTGGCCGACGGTGAGCGCGCCCCGGTGCCCGGAGACCAGGCGAAGGGCGTCCTCCACCGCCGCGCGCGCAGGCCCAGGAACCAGCAGGTGGTCGGCGTACAGCGCAGCCTTCTCGGCCAGCAAGCTGGCCCGCCGCACCGTCGAGCCCGCCGCCGCCGCCTCCTGATCGAGCGCGTCGATCGCGGCGACGATGCTGCCGGCCTCGATGGCGAGATCGCGCAGGCCGCGCAAGACGGGGGCGAGCGGCGCGCCCGCGCCCCTCTGCACGGCCCCGTCGAGAAATTCCACCGCCGAAAGGGGATCGGCCAGGCGGTCCTCGGTGATTCGAGCAGCGATGAACAACAGCGCCTGGGCGGTGCCCGACTCCAGCCCGGCTGCGTCCTCGGCAGCGGCGATGGCGATCTCGGCCCACGCGAGCGCCCCGGCGTCGGCCTCGATGACGCGCCCCGAATAGACCTCCACTGCCCGCGGGGTTCGCGACGTGGAGGCTGCGGCCTCGTCACGACGAGCCGCGGTGGGGCGCGGAATCGGAGTCAGCACGGAAGCTCCTGCCGGGTGAGCCCGTGATACTACCCCAATCCCGCGGCCGGTGTCCTTTGCGTCAGGATCGCCCCTGCCCTAGAATCTAGTCCTCACGTCGTATCCGCCTATGCCGCGAATCATCGTCTCCGGAAACGACCAACAGCGCGAGCACGAGCTGCGCGCGATCAACACCATCGGTCGACACCCGGACAACACGCTCCAGATCCTCGATCGAATCGTCTCGAAGGAGCACGCGCAGATCATCCGCCAGCCGGATGGGCGATTTCTCTTTCGCGACCTGGGCAGCCTGAATGGGTCGTTCTTCAGGGGCGAGCGCCTCACCGACCGGGTCCTCGAGGAGGGCGACGAGATCATCCTCGGCTCGACGACGCTGAAGTACGTCGAGCGAACCGCCACCGACTCGCTGCTGGAAAAGGTCACCATCTCCCCGACGGTGACCGAGACGATGATCCGCCAGCGCCTGAAGCCGCCACCGTCGTCGCACGAGTTCCTGCCCGAGAAGGAGATCATCGACACCGAGGTGCTGCGCCAGGACTACGAGAAGCTCCGCCTCGGCCATGAGCTCGGGCGCTCGATCGGGCTCGAGGTCAACCTCGACGTGCTGCTGGAGAAGATCATCATGAAGGCCTTCGACTTGATCCCCGCGGACCGCGGCGTGATCTTGCTGATGGAGGGCGGCCTTCCCCAGCCCCGCATCGCCAAGTCCCGGCAAGGCAAGAACGAGCAGATCGTCCTGTCAAAGTCGATCTTGAACGAGGTGGTGCAGAACAAGGCCGCCGTGCTGTCCTCGGACGCCACGATGGACAGCCGGTTTTCGAGCGCGCAGTCGGTGATCATGCAGGGCATCCGCTCGACGATGACCGTGCCCCTCATCCACCACGACGAGCTGCTCGGCATCATGCACCTCGACTCGATGATCGCGACGAACGCCTTCGTCGAAAAGGATCTGCAGATCTTCGCCAGCATCGCTAGCCAGGCGGCGGTGGCCATCCACAACTCCAATCTGGCCCGGCAGATCGAGCAAGAGGCCAAGACCCGGGCGCAGTTCCAGCGTCTGCTGTCGCCCAACCTGGTGGACCAGGTGGTGACCGGCAAGCTTCAGCTCGAGAAGGGCGGCGCGCTGTCGGAGGTGACGATGCTGTTCAGCGACATCCGGGGGTTCACGTCGATGAGCGAGTCGCGGGCGCCCCAGGAGATCGTGCGGGTCCTCAACGAATACTTCGAGCTGATGGTCGACGTCCTGTTCAAGTACGAGGGAACCCTGGACAAGTTCGTGGGCGACGAAATCGTGGCCCTGTTCGGCGCGCCAGTTCCCATGCCCAAGGCAGAGCTCAAGGCGGTCGAGTGCGCGCTCGACATGATGAAGGCCCTGAAGGAATTCAACCGCCTGCGCGTCGACGAGGGCCAGCCGGAGATCCTGATCGGCATCGGCATCAACACCGGGCTCGTCGTGACGGGCGCCATCGGCAGCTCGCGCGCGCTGCAGTACACCGCCATCGGCGATCCCGTGAACACGGCGTCGCGCCTGTGCAGCGTGGCGAAGCCCGGCGAGATCATCCTGTCTGAGGCGACCTTCCAGAAGGTGAAGCACGACGTCGCCGCCGTCCCGCTCCCGCCCGTCCGGGTCAAGGGCAAGAGCGAGGAGCTGCGGATCTACAACGCAGTCGGTCTGCGCAACCAGGACTGGAAAGGCGAGGCGACGCGACCTGGCTGATTCGCTCAGATCCGGACGTTGCAGAACTCCTGGTAATCGATGAGCTCGATCGATTCGGGCTTGACGCCCTCGCCGCAGGTGGGGCACGTCGGATCGCGGCGCAGCTTCATCTCGCGGAACTTCGCGCCCAGGGCGTCGTAGATCAACAAGCGACCGGCGAGCGACCGGCCGATGCCGACGATGTGCTTGATGGCCTCGGTCGCCTGCAGAACGCCCACGACGCCCGGCAGCACGCCGAGCACGCCCGCCTCCTGGCACGAGGGCGCCATGTCCGGTGGCGGCGGCGACGGATAGAGGCAACGGTAGCAGGGCCCCTGTCCCGGGATGAACGCCGTCACCTGCCCCTCGAAGCGATAGATGCTGGCGTGAATGACGGGCTTGCCCAGCTTCAGCGCGGCGTCGTTCAGCAGGTAGCGTGAAGGGAAGTTGTCAGCGCCGTCGACGATGACGTCGTAGTCCTTGATGATGTCGAGGACGTTCTCCGCCGACAGCCGCGTCGCGTGCGCCACCACCTTCACGTCGGGGTTGAGCCCGTTTATCGTCTTGCGGGCGGATTCGACCTTGGGCGTGCCGATGCGATCGGTGGCGTGCAGGATCTGCCGCTGCAGGTTGGACGCGTCCACAACGTCGTCGTCGATGAACCCCAACGTTCCCACCCCGGCCGCGCCGAGATAGATCCCCGCCGAGGACCCGAGCGCTCCCGCACCGAGGCACAGCACCTTCGACTGCAAGAGCTTCACCTGCCCCGCCTCCCCGATCTCGGGCAACATGATGTGGCGGGCGTACCGGAGGTTCTGCTCCGGCGTCATGAAGAACGGCTTGTCGTAGGGGTTCCCGGCGCGCTTCCAGGCAGTGAACCCGCCCGCCATGGACCTGACGTTCGTGTAGCCGAGCTCGCCGAGCGCGTGCGCAGCCAGCGCCGACCGCGTCCCACCGGCGCAGTAGAGAATCACCTCCGCCGACCGCTCGGGGACCTGGTCCTCGATTCGAAGCTCCAGGAAACCCCGCGGAATCCATCGCGATCCGGGGATGAAGCCCTCCGTCCACTCGTCCTTCTCGCGAACGTCGATGACGATGGGGCCGGTGCCGTTGCCGTCGCCCGACTTGCCCCCTCGGGCCGCGACGGACTGGCGAACGGTCTCCACGTCGACCTCGCGAATTTTCGATTTTACGTCTTTCAGGAATGCGCCGAAGCTCATGGGTCGTCTCCTACCGCGAACACCTTTGATGATCAAACTAGACAAAGGTCACGCGGGCGGCGGTCGATCGGGTATGGTAACCACCGGTTTCGTGATGCTATCCGAGGGCACGGCACAGAACAGCGGCTTCCTGGTCACCCGGGTGGAGGACGTGCTCAACTGGGCGCGCAAGAACTCCGCCTGGTACCTGCTGTTCGGGACCGCCTGCTGCGCCATCGAGTTGATGCAGACCGGCGGGCCGCGGACGGACCTGGAACGCTTCGGGATGGCCCCGCGCGCTTCGCCGCGCCAAGCGGATCTGATCATCGTGGCGGGCACCGTCACCTACAAGATGGCGACGCGCATCAAGATGCTCTACGACCAGATGCCGGAGCCCAAGTACGTGATCTCCATGGGCAGTTGCTCCAACTGCGGAGGCCTGTTTCAGCTCGCCTACAGCGTCTTGAAGGGGATCGACCAGGTCATCCCCGTGGACATCTATGTGCCAGGGTGTCCGCCCAGGCCCGAGGCACTGCTCGAAGGAATCATCGCCGTTCAAAAACGCATGCAGCAAGAGCACGGCTGGCTGCGTCGCCTCTGGAACCGCAAGGCGTCGGGCGGCATCAAAGGCCCTCAAGTAGCCGGCTAGGCTAGGACCGGGCAAGACGGGAGCCAGCCCCCCTCGCGCCCACGACCCGCTCACTGGCACCATCGACCTCATCCACCTATAATGCGTTCTCCAAAGGAGATTCCATGTCGCTAGGCGCAACCGAAGAGCCCTCGAAGCAATCCAGCCACGCAGTCGAGCCCACCGCGGAAGCGGAGCCCGCGCTCGTCTTGCTGTCCGACAAGGCAGCCCAGAAGATCAATGAGATCCGGGGCGAAGAGAACATCGAGGACACCTACGCGTTGCGGCTGAAGGTCCAAGGCGGCGGGTGCTCGGGCTTCTCGTACGACCTCTACTTCGATCAGTCGCAGGAGATGGATCGCAGCTTCGAGGTCAAGGGCGTCAAGCTGATCTGCGACCAGATGAGCCTGATGTACCTGGTCGGCACCGAGGTCGACTACGTCGAGGGCTTGCACGGCGCCGGGTTCAAGTTCATCAACCCGAACGTCAAATCGACGTGCGGCTGCGGAAGCTCGTTCAGCGTCTAGCAGGCGGTAATTTTCCGTGAGGTAGGCTCCCGGCGTGGACGTCTATGAGCTGATGGCGCGCGAGCTTGGCGCCGGTCGGGTGGTGCGGGACGAGGCGGGTTTGGAGGTCTACGCGACGGATGAGTCGCGCTTGGGGAGGTTTCCGCCCGCGGCGGCCGTGCTGGCGCGCTCACGGGAGGAGATCGAGATCGTGCTGCGGCTGGCGGCGGAGCACCGGATCCCGGTCACCCCGCGCGGGGCCGGCAGCGGAATGACGGGCGGCGCCCTCCCGGTCCGGGGTGGCTTGGTGCTCTCGACCGAAGCCATGCGGTCCATCAAGGTGATCGACCCCGACGATCGAATCGCGGTGGTGGAGCCTGGCGTCATCAACGGCGAGCTGCAGGCGGCGGTCGAATCCGAAGGGCTGTTCTACGCGCCCGATCCGGCGAGCCTGGCCTTTTGTTCGATGGGGGGCAACGTCGCGGAGAACGCCGGCGGACCGCGGGCCTTCAAGTACGGCGTCACGCGCGACTGGACCCTGGGCATGACGGTCACGCTGATGGGCGGCGAGACCCTGAAGCTCGGCCGCAAGACGGCGAAGGGCGTAACGGGCTACGACCTGGTGGCGATGTTCGTGGGCAGCGAGGGGACCTTCGGGGTCACGAGCGAGATCACGGTGCGCCTCGTGGGCAAGCCGGAGGCGGCGGCGGCGCTCATCGCCGTCATGCCCGACCCGGTCGCGGCGGGGCGCGCGGTCAGCAACATCATCCGGCGGGGCTTCCGGCCTCGTGCGCTCGAATTGATGGACAAGGCCTCGCTCGACCACGTGCGGCCACGGGCCCCGTTCAGCTTTCCCGACGACGCCGGCAGCATCGTGCTCATCGAGCTGGACGGCGAGGCTGACGCCCTCGAGTCGGCGATCTTGCGTTGCGGGAACCTCTGCGAGGACGTCGGCGCCGAGGAGGTGATCATCGCCCGCGACGAGGCCGACCGGGAGCGCATCTGGCAGACGCGGCGCCTGTGCTCCGTCTCGCTCCGGGAAGCGCACCGCTTCAAGCAGTCGGAGGACGTCGTCGTGCCGACGGGCTCGATCGCCGAGCTGCTCCGGCGGGTCGACGAGATCTCGGGGCGCCACCGCCTGCCCACGGCGACCTTCGGTCACGCGGGGGATGGAAATCTGCACGTGAACGTTCTGTCCGACGAGGATCCACGCGACGCCGCCGTCGCCGCGCGCATCGAGGCTGCGCTGGGCGACCTGTTCCGCGCCACGCTGGAGCTCGGGGGCACGTTGTCAGGCGAGCACGGCATCGGAATCGCCAAGGCGAAGTACATGGCCTGGGAGCAATCGCCCGAGGTCATCGACTGGCAGAAGCGCTTGAAGCGCCTCTGGGATCCCGCTGGCCTCCTCAACCCGGGCAAGATCTTTGTTGACTAGTCCGTTGCTAGCGCACGATCACGCCGTCCTCCGCCTTCAATCGCTCGATCTTCGTCTGACACTGGGAGCGGATGCTCTGCCGCATCTGCGGACTGTCGTCCTCGACGGACTCCTTCTTGATGGCGTCGTACATCCGGCAGTTGACGCTGGACGACCCCTCGCGCTTGCAAAAATGATCGCGCACCCGCTCGCAGGGGTTCCGGCCGCTGTCGAGCATGATCAACACCAACCACACCAGGCCCGCGGCGGCGCCGCCGAGCCCCACGGCCTTCAGCGCCCGAAATCGCTTCTGGTACTGATGCACGTCGATCGCGGCGGCCTCGGCGCGAATCGTCTCCAGCTCTTCGGGGGTTTCATCCATGGGACCTCACCGGGAGTTCCGGCCAGGGTGTTATAACCCCGCGCAGCCATGCGGCGCCGCGTTTCCCCGAGGTCGAAGCTCGCCGTGACGAAGGCGACCCGGCGGCCTGCCAGGGTCAAGTGGCCGCCCGATCCGGCGCGCGTCCAGTCGCTCCTCGACGGCCTCGAGGACCTGTACCCCGACGTCGACTGCGAGCTGGATCGCGAGACGCCGTTTCAGCTGCTGTGCGCGACCATCCTGTCGGCCCAGTGCACCGACGATCGGGTGAACCGCGTGACGCCCGCGCTCTTCCGCCGCTTCCCCGATGCCCGCGCCATGGCGCGCGCCGAGCTGCCCGAGCTCGAGGAGTTGATCCGAACGACGGGCTTCTTTCGCCAGAAGGCCAAGAACCTAAAGGCGACCGCGCAGGCGCTGCAGGCCGACCATGGCGGCGAGCCCCCGCGCACGCTGGCGGCGCTGGTGACGTTGCCGGGGGTCGCGCGCAAGACCGCCAGCGTCGTGCTGGGAACGGCGTTCGGCCTGGCCGAGGGGATCGTGGTGGACACGCACGTGCAGCGGCTGGCCATGCGCCTCGGCTTGACGCGCGCGACCGACGTCAAGAAGATCGAGGGCGATCTGATGCAGGTGATCCCGCGCGAACGATGGATCCGCTTTTCACACCAGATCATCTGGCACGGTCGCCGCGTCTGCTTCGCCCGCAAACCGGACTGCGCCGCTTGCACCCTGGCGCCGTTCTGCCCGAGCGCCGGCCGCGAGTCGTGATCAGCCTCGTGGCCCGTCAGCCCGCTTCGTCCTGGAAATACACCTCGTCGTAACGACAGGTGGGATCGGTCTCCCGCGGCTGTGGGTAGTCGACCAGCCGCCCTTCGTAGTTGCGAAGAGTCCACTTGTCCTTCGCCCGCGCGACGACGTAGTCGGGGCCGATGTTTACCTTCCCCATGCCGCCCGGCGTGTCGATGACCAGGTGGGGAATCGCCAGGCCCGAGATCCAGCCCCGGAGGTTCTGCATGATCTCGATGCCGGTCTCGACCGACGTGCGCAGGTGGGACGTGCCCGCGGCGACGTCGCCCTGAAACAGGTAGTAGGGGCGCACCCGCACCTTCAGGAGCTCCGTGAACAGGCGCCGCATCACGCGCACCGACGAGTTCACGCCTCGCAACAGGACGGTCTGGTTCCCGAGCGGGATGCCGGCGTCGGCCAGCCGCTCGCACGCGGTCCGCGCCAGCGGCGTCAATTCCTTTGGGTGATTGAAGTGGGTGTTGATGTAGAGGGGATGATACCGGCGCAACATCGCGCACAAGGCATCGTCGATGCGCATCGGCAGCACCACGGGAACCCGGGTGCCGATGCGAATGATCTCCACGTGGGGGATGGCGCGCACGCGGGCCACGATGTCTTCCAGGCGCTCCGTCGACAGGGTCAAAGGATCTCCGCCCGAGATCAGGACATCTCGAATCGCGGGCGTGCGCCGGATGTACCCGACGGCCTCCTCGAGATCTTGGCGTGAGATGGGCGACTCTTCCTGCCCGACGAGTCGGCGTCGGTTGCAGTGCCGGCAATAGATCGCGCAGCGATCCACCGCAAGCAACAGGCAGCGATCCGGATAGCGATGGAAGATCCCCTTTGCCGGCGCGTGCGCGTCCTCGCCCAGCGGGTCGACGAGGTCGCCCTCCTCGACGACGAGCTCGCGCGAGCGCGGAATGACCTGCATGCGTACGGGACAGTCCGGGTGCGCGCGATCGATGAGCGAGAAGTAATAGGGCGTGATCCCGACCCGGAACAGCCCTGGGGCCGCCTCCATCGCCGCGTCCTCGTCCGCGGTCAGAGGCAACAGCGCGGCGAGCTCCGCCTTCGTCGACAAGCGATTGCGTAGCTGCCAGCGCCAGTCCGAAATATCGGGGGGCTCTGTCGGCAGGTGCTCCGGGGGTCGCGGATCAGCGATCGGGTTCGACAACACGGGCAAGGCGATCGTCATGAGGCAAGGATGGCTTAGGACACGGAGGCGAGAAACGCAATCGGGTCAGGCGGCTCCCCCCTCGCCGCCCGCGCCGCCGCTGTCTCCACCGCCGCCCGAGGCTCCCCCGGCGTCCCCGCCGCTGCCCGCCGCGCCACCGCTCGCGCCCGACCCTCCGCTGGCGGTGCCTCCCGTGCCGCCGGCACCTCCGGCGCCCGCGCCGGCGTTCCCGGCGGCGCCGCCGGTGCCACCTCCGCCGGTGCCCGTGCTGCCCCCGCCGCCGGCCGCGCCCCCGCGCCCGGCCGCGCCCGCGGTGCCGCCGCGTCCGCCTGCCCCGCCGTGTCCGCTCGCGCCACCCCCACCCGCTCCGGTGACGCTTCCCCCCGCACCGCCTGACGACGCTTGATCCGCGCCGCCGTCGGGGGGCTGCCCGCCGCCGCCGGCGGCTCCCCCGGCGCCTGCCGCGTCGGGCGCCGAACCATCGTCCAGTCCTCCGTCCGTGCCCGCGCCGGGAGACAGATCGATGGTGACCTGATTCTCATTGCCCACGCTCAACCCCGCCAGAACGTGTCCCGCGCTGGCGACGACCTGCATCGCCGAATCGAGGGCATCGATCGTGATCGAGAGATCTCCGGAGAGGGAGCGCGCGAGCTGAACGCTGAAGGTCGTGGGAAAGGTGATCGGCTGCGCCTGCGTGGGGACGTCGATGACCCGGGTCAGACCCGCGATCTTCAAGGTGGTATGGAGGCGCACGACTTCGGGGATGGGCGTGGTCGCCGTGACCCTGACCAGGACCACCGTGTCGGACTGGGAGCAGTTCACGACGAGCGCGCTGATGCCGGCGAGCACGAGGGCGGCGGAAACAGGAAGTCGGAATCGCCACATGTTCAAAACTTGTAGTTTCCAAGCGCGCTGGATGGCACGGTGGTGCCGTCCTGGCTCAGTAAGACGAAGGTGCCCACGCCGGCCGCGACGACCACGGCAGCGACGGTGATCCAGAACCACGGGCGGGTGGCCAGGCCCCCCTCCGACGAGAACGACGACGTTGCGGACGTGTCGGCGGGGGCGCCGAGCGCGAGCGCCGGATTGGCGGTGGCCTCCGGGGAGGGTACCGGGGCCGGGAGGGCCAGCGTGAGGTCGTTCGGAGCGACGCGGGCCTGGACTGGGGCCGGAGCGACTGGTGACGGTGACTGTGATGGCTCCCTTCTTGGTCGCACGGCCTCAGGCGCCGGTGGGCGGACGGCGACCTCGCGGGGAGCCGCGAGCGGAGGGGGCACTGGCGTGGCCGCGGTGGGTGACGGGACCTTTCGCGACAGCTCCGCGATACGCTTCTCGACATCCGTGCGGTTCGGTGCCTGCGGGAGGTCGGCTAGGAACTGCTTGTAGTCGTCGAGGGCCGCGGCGGTATCACCAATCTTGCGATAACATTCGGCTCGATTGAAGAGCAGCGCCGGATCGCGAAGGATGGCCATCGCCTTGTCGAACTCGGCGATCGCTTGCTTGCATTTTCCGGAGGCGGCCAGGTTGCTCGCCCTCTGGGCGTGGCGGCGAGCGTCGGAGGCATCGGCCCCGCGCGCCTGGCGGGTCGGCGCGAAGGCGAGGGACAGGGCGAGCGCCAGCGCAAGGGCGACACGCAGCCCCGGCGTTTTAGCAGGAAAAGGACCCTGAGAGGGTCCTTTTAATCCCCCGCGGGACGGCGCGGGCGCGCAGAGCTCGCTCGCGCCAACGCGACTAGTAGGCACGTCGCGATTCTGTGCGATCACGGGGCGGTCACGCAAGCGGCGAGTCACCCTTGTCAGGGCGAGCGTGGCGGCTGCTTCCCCAGCCGGCGAACGAAACCCGACATCGCCTGAATCTTCGGGGCCGACAGCATCGCGCCGAAGGCCGGCATCTGATTCTTCCCCGCCATGATGGTCCGCCCGATGTCCTCGTTCGTAGCGCGCGCCTGGAACTGGGGATCGGAGAAGTCGCGCACGGGCAGGGTCTTCTTGATCTCGGGGTCGCCGCGCCCGTCGGTGCCATGACAGCGGACACACATCTGCGCGTAGAGCTGGGCCGGATCGACGGGGATGGGTGGTCCCGGATCGTCCCCCGGCGTGGAACAGGACGGCACACAGGCAACGACGAACGCCAGTCCCAGCGCGAACGCCACCGGGCGGACCAGGGCGACCCGAGTTGACCGGACGCCAGCCATCCGGACGTCACTCATCCGGACGTCAGTCATCCGATCGACGCGTCCGAATCGGCGGCCTTCGCCGGCCCCACGACCGGTCCCACCACCGGTCCCGACCCCACCGCCGGAGCGGGCGCGTAGAGGTCCTCCCCCGAGCGCTTGAACTCGGCGGCCTTCGCCGCCAGACCCGCCTCGATCGCCTTACCTTCGTCAACGCCCGTCGCCGCGGCGAACTTGCGGACGTCCTCGGTGATCTTCATCGAGCAGAAGTGGGGCCCGCACATCGAACAGAAGTGCGCACCCTTCGCCGCCGGGGCCGGCAGCGACTCGTCATGAAACGACCGCGCGGTCTCCGGATCGAACGACAGGTTGAACTGGTCCTGCCAGCGAAACTCGAAGCGCGCCTGGGAGAGGGCGTCGTCGCGGCGTTGGGCGCCGGGATGTCCCTTGGCGAGATCGGCGGCGTGGGCCGCGATCTTGTAGGCGATCACACCGTCCTTGACGTCCTGGCGATTCGGCAGGCCGAGGTGCTCCTTGGGCGTGACATAGCAGAGCATCGCCGTCCCGAACCAGCCGATCATGGCGGCCCCGATGGCCGAGGTGATGTGGTCGTACCCAGGCGCGGCGTCGGTCACGAGAGGGCCGAGCGTGTAGAACGGCGCCTCGTGACAGGTCGTCAGCTGGCGGTCCATGTTCTCTTTGATCTTGTGCATGGGAACGTGACCGGGCCCTTCGATCATCACCTGGATGTCGTGCTTCCAGGCGATCTTCGTCAGCTCGCCCAGCGTCTCGAGCTCCCCGAACTGAGCCTCGTCGTTCGCATCGGCGATGCACCCGGGCCGCAGGCCGTCGCCGAGGCTGAAGGCGACGTCGTACTTCTTCATGACCGCGCAGATCTCCTCGAAGTGCGTGTAGAGGAAGTTCTCCTGGTGGTGCGCCAGGCACCACTTCGCCATGATGGAGCCGCCGCGCGACACGATCCCGGTCTTCCGCCGCGCGGTCAGGGGCACGTAGCGCAGCAACACGCCGGCGTGGATCGTGAAGTAGTCGACGCCCTGCTCGGCCTGTTCGACCAGGGTGCGCAGGAACACGTCGATGTTCAGATCCTCGGCGCGCCCGTTCACCTTCTCCAGCGCCTGGTAGATCGGCACGGTTCCGATTGGAACCGGCGAGTTGCGGATGATCCACTCGCGGGTCTCGTGGATATCGGCCCCGGTCGACAGATCCATGACCGTGTCCGCCCCCCACTTGATCGACCAGCGCAGCTTGTCGACCTCGTCGGCGATGGACGAGCTCACCGCGGAGTTGCCGATGTTGGCGTTGATCTTCACCAGGAAGTTGCGGCCGATGATCATCGGCTCCGTCTCGGGGTGGTTTCGGTTCGCCGGGATGATGGCGCGCCCGCGGGCCACTTCGTCGCGGACGAATTCGGGGGCGACGCCCTCGCGCAGGGCGACGAAGCGCATCTCCTCTGTGAGCTCGCCCCGGCGGGCGTAGTGCATCTGACTGAAGTTGTGGTCGCCGCGGGCGATGCGGCGGTCCACCCAGGCCTTCCGCAGCTTGGGCAGCCCTTTGCCGAGGTCGGTGGCGCGCGGGCCGAACGTGTCATAGACGTCGAGGGGAGCCTCGCCAGCCGACAGGTGAATCCGCCGAACCGGCACGCGCACGTCGGGATGGCCCGGCTCCTCGAGGTAGATACGCTCCGACGAGGGGAAGTCGGCCAGGGGCTCCAGGTGGTCGACGGGCGCTTCGGAGAGCGTCTTCAGGTTCCGGCGATCGTTCGCCGAACCGACTGACGAACCCGGGAGGGTCGACCCGGTAACCGCGCCCGGTGGCTTCGCGACAGGGCCGTCATCTCCATTCGAAACGCTCATTTTTCCTCGCTTTCCTTCGCCGGAATTACCCGGAGCAGGTTCAAGGGGTCGCTCGCCGGTCTTTCAAGAGTGAAAGGACCGGCGGGCCTCTCAGCAGTACGGGCGCCGAACCGCCCGCTCGCTCCCCCAGCTATGTGTCCCCGAAATCGGGACCTGGACATTAGCGCGAGATGAGGCGAATGCAATCGCCGTCCCGCGGGGAAGCTACAGCACCCCCCGAGGGTCCTGTCCTGATTCGACCACCTCAATTCAAGGTGGTCGGTCGCTTTTTTCCGCCGTCGAGGACGCGGTAGCGCGCACGCTTTCCCGATGCCCCCCGCCGCACCAGCTCCGAGAATCCCCCCGTCGCGCCGAGAGCCACCGCGACCGCGGTCAGCTCGGCCGCGAGCCCCGGCCAGTCGCGGTTCGCCAGGGACACCAGCGCCGAAAAGCCAATCAGGAGCCAGGTGAAATAATCCGCCCGCATGCTGAAGGCGCCCCAGATCTGCGCGGGTTGCGCGCCATAGATCCGAGCGAACGCGACGAAGACGGCGGTCAGGGCGAAGCCAGCGCCATCGCTCCGGACCTCGCCGCCGGTGGCGGACGTCAGCCGCGCCACCAGCGCGGCTACCACGTTCGCGGCCACACCAGCCCCGACGAACAGCCGCAGAAAGAAGCGCCGCCCCCGCACGCGCTCGACGAACGCCCCGACCCACCACAGGCCGATGATCGAGAAGATCCATCCCATGAAGCGCGCGTGAATGAAGAGCGCGGTCACGGGCTGCCAGAGCTCGCCCCTGAAGAGGCCGGGGCCCACGAACAGGTGCGCCACGATCCAATCGTCGAGCGGCGGGACCAGCACGAAGAAGAAATACGCCAACGTGACGGCGATGATCAGCGCCCGCACGGTGGGCGTGAGCCGCTGCAGGAGCGGCTGGGTCCAGGCAGGAGGTGGGCGGCGGCGAAGATCGGCCATCTGGATGTGAGGAGGCTAGCATGCCGGCGACCACCGCCGAACGGGGCGAAAGGCGGTACATTGCGGAGATGCGGCGGATGAGGGTCGTTTTCCCAGCAGCCTCGGCCCTCGCGGTGCTGACCGCGGGTTCGACCCCGGCCTGGGCGCTGACCTGGGCGGAGGCGCGCGCCGCCGCGACCCACAACGCCTCCGAGCTGCAGGTCGCCGCCCGGCGCGCCGAGATCGCGCGCGCCGACGTGCGAGCCGCGGCCGCGCTGGCGAATCCGACCTTCACTGTGGCGACGGCGCGCGAGACGGCGCGGCTGTCCACAGGCGTGAGCTTGCCCTTGCCGCTCTTCGGCCAGCGCGGCCTGGCGGTGGGAGCCGCGGAGGCAGAGGCCGGAGCGGTGCAGTGGGAGACGGGGGTCGCCGAGAACGGGCTGCGCTGGAGCGCCACGGTCGCCTGGATCGACGCGTGGGAGGCGAACGAGCGGGCACGGCTGGTGACGATGGCGGCGGCAGACGCGGACCACCTGTTGAAGATCACCGAGGAGCGCTTCGACGCGGGGAGCTCGCCGCGACTCGACGTGGTTCGAGCGACGGCGGATCGCGCCCGCGCGCGCGCGGAGGCCGACGCCGCCGCGCCGCTGGTGAAGGCGGCGGCAGCTCGCCTCGCCGTCTGGGTGGGCGCGGATCCGGTGTCGCCGCTCGAGGTGACGGGAGATCCCGGCGTGCCCGCGGCGCTTCCGGCGCTGAACGTCCTGCTCGAGGCCCTCGCGCGCCACCCGATGCTGGAGCGCGATCGAGCCCAGGCGCTCGCCGCCAACAGTCGCCTCGGCCTGGAGCGACGGCTGCGGTTTCCGATCGTCAGCGCGGAGCTGATGATCAACGAGGGCGATCCCACCTTGACCGACGCCAGCGGCGTCGCGCACACCGATGTCATCGCCGGCGCGGCGTTCGAGTTGCCGGTCCTGAGCCAACGGCAAGGACCGATCGCGCGGGCCCAGGGCGAGCGCGGCCTTGCCGACGCCACGGCTGGGCTCGAGGCCGCGCACCTGCGCGCCGACCTGGTCGACGCGTTCCAACGCACGCAAGCCGGAGCGAGGCGCGCGCGGGCCATCGGACGCGAGGCGCTCCCCGCGATGGAGAATGCTCGCGCCATGACCGAGGAAAGCTACCGGGCCGGGCGGGCGGATCTGGTCCGCGTGCTCGAGGCCGCGCGCGCCGTCCTGGAGCTGCGGCTCGCCGAACGGGAGGCGATCGCCAGCTGGTCGCGATCCTTCGCGGACCTGGAGCGGGCCGTCGGGGCCGCCCTGGACCGGGGAGGACTGGCCGATGCGAACCGCTGACTTGGTGCTTGCCGTGGCTCTCGTCACCGCGGCGACGGTCGCGGGTTGCCGGCGCGAGGCGGCGGACGACGGGGAGACGACGGCCCCCGTGACGAAGCGGGTGCGCTGCGCGCCAGCGCAGGTGCGCGCGATCCGGGACGCGCTCCAGATTCACGGGACCATCGCCCCGTTGCCCGATCGGGACGCCCAGATCGCGGCGCAGGTGCCTGGGCGAATCTTGCGCATGCTCGTGCGCGAGGGGGATTCCGTGAAGCGCGGGCAACCCCTGGCCCAGATTGACGACGCCGCCTTGATCGACCAGGCACGCCAGGCGGAGGCTCAGCTGGCGAAGGCGCGCGCGGAGAACAACCTGGCCGGCACCAGCCGCGCCCGCGTCGCGCACGTCTTCGAGCGCGGCATTGCCGCCCGGCAAGAGCTGGACGACGCGACCGCGCGGGAGGCCACCGCGGCCGCGTCGGAGGCCGAGGCGAAGGCCGCGGCCGGGATCGCGCGTCGCCAGGTCGACAGGGCCACGGTCCGCAGCCCTCTCGGCGGCGTCGTGCTGCGCGTGTTCCACAAGACGGGCGAGCTGGTCGATGGGACGCCCGCCACACCCCTCGTCGAGGTGGGCGATCCGTCGTCGCTGGAGCTGGTTGGCACCGCGGCCGCGTCCGAGCTTGTCCGCAGCAAGGTCGGCGCCGCGGCCGTCGTGGACGTGCCCGCGCTGCCGGGCGTCCGGCTGGCGGGGATCGTCGCCGCCGTATCCCCGGCCGTCGACCGCGCGACGGGGCTCGGCGTCGTGCGCGTCTCACTGGACCTCGCCCATGGCGTCGCGCCGCCCGTGGGCGTGACGGCCACGGCGCGCATCGACGACGGGCCGGCGCGCCAGGCGCTGCTCGCGCCATCGGCGGCGCTGCGCGCGGCGCTGGGCTCCGAGGCGGAGGTGGTGGTGTGCGGCGCCGACAAGCAGGCGCACGTCGTGCGCGTGCGGAGGGGCAACGTCATCGACGCGATGACGGAGATCGCGGCGGTCGGCCCGGACGGCGGCGCCCCGGCCCTCATAGTCGGAGGCTCGATGCTCGTCGTCGAGCCGGTGCTGGGCATCGCGGACGGCGACGCGATCGAGCCGCGCTGACGACTGCCATGAGCGCCCTCGGAGAAGCGATGAACTCTCTGCTCACGCGGCGCGCGGGCCTGGTGCTCATCGCGACCGCCGGGCTGTCGCTGGGCGGCCTCTTCGCGGGCTCGCGCCTGCCGAGCGGCATCTATCCCGAGATCGAGTTTCCGCGCATCGTCGTGGTGGCGCGCGAGCGCGACGTGCCGCCGGAGGAGGCGCAGAAGTCGCTGGCCCGGCCGCTGGAGAGCGCGCTGGCGACGGTGCTGGGGGTGGAGCGAATTCGCTCCCGCACCATTCGCGGCGCGGTCGAGCTGTCGCTGCAGTTCGCCCCTGGCACCGACATGTGGCGGGCCCTGCAGATGACCGAATCCCGGGTCGCCGAGACGCGCGGCACGTTGCCGGCGACCACCGAGGTCGCGGTGGAGCGCCTGACGACGACGTCGTTCCCCGTGGTGACGTTCAACCTGTCGGGCGCGGCCGATCCGCGGCGCCTCCGCGAGCTGGGCGAGCTGGTCCTGCGGCCGGCGCTGTCGCGAATTCACGGCGTGGGGCGCATCGAGGTCCTGGGCGGCGACGTGCGCGAGGTCGAGGTCATCCTGGACCCGGACCGCCTCGCGGGGCTGCGCTTGCGCCCGGCTGACATCGCCGAGCGACTGCGCGCATCGACGGTGCTGCAGGCGGTGGGACGCTTCGACGAGTCGCGCGCGCTGGTGACGGTGATGGCCTCCGCGGAGCCGCGCCGCCTGGAGGACATCGAACGCATTCCGGTGGCCATCGCGCCCGACGGATCGCCGGTGCCGCTGTCGGCCGTCGCGCGCGTGGTCGAGGGGGCCGAGGATCGCACGCTGCGCGTGGGGGGCCCTGGCGGCGAGACGGTCGTGCTCAGCGTCAGTCGTCTGCCGGGCGCCAGCACGCCCGACGTGGTCGAGCGCGTGATCGCCACCGCCGCCGAGGTCGCCGCCAGCTTCCCTGCCGGGCTGCGCCTCGAAACGGTCTACGATCAGGCGGCGCTCGTGCGCGAGTCCATGCGGTCCGTTCGCGACGCGATCCTGATCGGGATCGGGCTGTGCGTCCTGGTCATCGGGCTGTTCCTCGGGAGCGTGCGCGCCGGGATGATCGCGGCGCTCGCCGTGCCCTTGACCTTCGCGATGACGTTGCTCGTGGCCTCGGCCGCCGGGCAAACGCTGAACCTGATGTCGCTCGGGGGCCTGGCCGTGGCGATCGGGCTCGTCATCGACGACGCCATCGTGGTCGTCGAATCGATCGGGCGCCGGATGGACGCGGGCGAAGCGGTCGCCGAGGCGAGCGTCTCGGGCCCACGGGCGCTGTTCGCGGCGCTGCTGGGGACGACCGCCACCACGGTGGTGGTCCTGCTGCCGCTGCTGCGCCTCGACGGGGTGGTGGGACAGTTCTTCACCGCGCTCGCGACCACGCTGGCCGCGGCCGTCGTGCTGTCACTGGCCGTGTCGCTGACGCTGGTGCCCATGCTGAGCCGCAGGTGGCTCCGCGCCCCTGCCCGTCCCCGCTCTTCGCGGCTCGGGCGGGCCTATGTCAGGTGCCTGCGCGTGGCCCTGCGGTGGCCCGGACTCATGGTCGCCGGCGCGGTGGCCCTGCTGGCGCTGGGGGGCGTCGCGCTCCGTGAGATGCCGAGCGGTTTCTTGCCGACCATGGACGAGGGTGCGTTCGTCCTCGACTACTTCCTGCCCGCGGGAACGTCTCTGAACGAGACCGACGCCGTGGCCCGCAAGATCGAGCGCGCGCTGCAACAGGACGCCGACGTGAAGACCTATTCGCGCCGCACGGGCGCGGAGCTCGGTCCCGTCAACGCCACCGCGGTCAGCCGCGGCGATTTCATGGTTCGCCTCAAGCCGACGCGCGAGCGCGCGCACGCGGTGGACGACATCATCTCCGCGCTCCGCGCCACGATCGCCAGGGACGTGCCCGAGGCGCGGACGGAGTTCGTCCAGGTTCTTCAGGACGTCCTCAACGACCTGTCGGGCACGCCGCGTCCCCTCGAGATCAAGGTCTTCGGTGACGACTACGCCGTGTTGCAAGGGCTAGGCACCGAGATCACCCGGCGCGTCCGCGCGATCCCGGGCCTCGTGGACCTCTACCCCGGCTTCGAGGCCGAGTCGCCCGAGCTGCGTTTCCGCATCGATCCGGCGGCCGCGGCCCGCTTCGGCAAGACGGCCGCGGATGTCGCCGCCGATCTCGAGGCCAGCCTGCGGGGGACCGTCGCCGCCGTGTTCCGACGCGCCGACCGCCCGATCAACGTGCGCGTGAGGTACCCCGACGACGTGCGCTTCGACCCGGCGCGCGTGGGCGCCCTGGCGCTGGCGTGGGGACCGGCCGGGGCCGTTCCGGTGACGGCGGTCGCGCCCGTAGAGCGGGTTGGCGTCCCCACGCAGCTCGTGCGCGAGAATCTGCGTCCGGTGGTGATCGTCACCGCGGATCACGAGGGTCGCGATCTGGGATCGATCGTCCGCGACGTTCGCGCGCGCCTGCGGGGCTTGACCTTGCCGGAGGGGTATCGTCTCGAGATCGGAGGCCAGTACGAATCGGGGCGCCAGACCTTCAGGGACCTCGGCGTCGTGCTCGGCTTCGGCTTGCTCGCGGTGCTGGTCGTGCTGGTGGCGCAGTTCGCGCACGTGCGCCACGGGTTGCTCGTGCTGGCGACGGTGCCGCTGTCCATCGTCGGGGCGCTGGTGACGCTGTGGATCGCCGACGTGCCGCTCAACGCGTCGTCGTTGATGGGATGCGTGCTGCTCGTTGGCTTGGTTGTGAAGAACGGCATCCTGCTGCTGGAGCAGGTCGAGTCGGCGCGCGCAGCCGGCGCGGGGATCGAAGAGGCGCTGGCGCGGGCGGGCAGCGAGCGGGTGCGGCCGATCCTGATGACCACGGTCGCGACCCTGGCGGGATTGACCCCGCTCGTGCTGGGAATCGGCGCGGGCGCCGAGCTCCAGCGACCCTTGGCTATCGCCGTGGTCGGCGGCCTCAGCGTGTCGACGGTGATCAGCCTGCTCGTGCTCCCGGCGATGGTGCGGCTGTCCTGGCGCGCGGGGTGAGCGCGGCCGATAGCAGCCACAGGTTTGCCCGGTTGGCTCCGACGACGCCAATTGCGCATCGTGATAGGAAGAGCACCATGTTCAAACACATCGCGGGTGCGCGGCTCCCCGGCGCTTTCCTGGCTTGCGCCTTGACCCTGCTCGCCGCCAGCGGTTGCAAGAAGGCAACGGGGCCGGGCGGCGCTTCGAGCGGGAGCGCTCCCGGTGCTTCGGCCCCCGAGGAGGACTCCGCCGACAAGGCCGAGGGAGCCAAACTCCACGCCGCGATCGAGTGTTTGAACCGGCACTCGAACCGTGTCGGCGAGGTGCGCGCGGGCTACCTGAAGCAGGTCGATCCGGCCACCGGCTCGAGCCACGGAAAAAAGGCCAACCTGCTCGGCCTCTACGGGACCGACTCGTGCGCGCAAGACATCAAGCAGGCCGGCGCGCTGACGCCGGCAGTGCCCGCCCTCGACAGCGCCTCCGCCGCCTACGTGGCGGCGCTCGAAGGCCTCGTCAAGACGTGGGAGGAGATTGGCGCCTATTACCAGAAGGGCGACTACCTGGACGACGGTGGGAAGCAGGCCGCGGTGCTGCACCCGAAGGTCATGGCCGCGTTCAAGACCTTCGGAGCCGCCAACAATCAGCTGTCAACGACTGTCGAGAGGCTGAACCGCGCGCGCCGCGTGGCCAAGCTCGCGGCGCGCGAGAAAGCCGAGGGACGCAACCTCTCGGTGCTGATGGACTCGATGATGCTGGAGGCAGAGACCTTGATCGGCCTGACGATGTCGCCCAACGCCTCCGCAGCCTCGCTCGATCCGCAGATCAGCACCGTCGGCAAGTTGATTGACGAGGTCGACGCTTACGCGGCCGCCCACAAGGACGAGGAGAGCAAGTGGGGCTCGATGGGGAACATCAAGAACTACGACAAGTCGTTCCTCGCGGCCACCAAGGTCGTCGCGCGCAAGCTGCGCACCAAGGCGGCCCCGACCGATAGCGACCTCGCAGAAATCAGCAACCAGTACAACTTACTCGTCGACAACTACAACCACTGACTTCAGGGTCTTTTTCCTAGTAGTCGCGTTGGTGCGTGCGAGCTTCGCTCGCTCGCACCGTCCCGCGGGGGATTTAAAGGACCCTCAGGGTCCTTTTCCTAGTAGTCGCGTTGGTGCGTGCGAGCTTTGCTCGCTCGCACCGTCCCGCGGGGGATTTAAAGGACCCTTGGGTCCTTTTTCTAATAGATCGTGACCCCGGCGGTGGCCACGCCGGCGGTGGACCAGCCGCCGCTCAGGCGGGCCGTGTCGACGCCGCCGCGCAGAGTGAAGGCCATGCGCGACGTCAGCTCGAGCTGGAGGAGGACGCCCCCACCGGCGAGGGGCCCGCCTTGAACGCCGGCGGCGGTGCCCACCAGCGCGCCGCCGGCCCGACCGAAGAGGCCCAAGTGCAAGGGTCCGAGCGACGCGGGGTACGCCTGCAACTCGAGCGCGAGGTGATGCCTGGTCACGATGCCATCCGCCGAGGCGGCCGATGCAGCGGCGGTGGCCGCACCACCTATCGCGACGTCGCCGCCGCTGACCCCGACGTCCAGCATCAGACCCCAGCGCGGGCGGAAGAAGCCGCCCACCTGGATCTCGGCCGCCGGCCCCACGCTATGGACGCTACCCAGGTTGAACGTGGTGGCGCCGAGCTCGAGGCCGAACGCGCCCCCCGTGCGATCGAGGGGATCACGCCGCTCCAACACCAGACCGTAGCCTTCGTCGTCCTTGACCACGGCGCCGGCGGCGTGGGCCAAGTCCGCTGGACCGAGCGCGCCCAGCTGAACCTCGGACGTCACCCCGTTGCCGTGGTCGATATACAGCGTCTGCTGGGGCGCCATCGCCACCTTGCCTTGAAAGCGAGTCCCTTCGCTCGCCACCAGGCCGATCGCGACGCCGGCGGCGACGACGACCGCCACGATCGCCACGATCACCAGCGCCGCGGCCGCGTCGTTTCCGCCGCCACCTCCGCCCCCATGGAGCTCGCCGACACCGTCGAGCAAGCTCCCCGTCCCGCTGCCGCTGCCGGGGCTGCGCGAACCGCCCGCGACCGTGCTGGCGTGTTCGGACGGGCTGCCCCGTGACACACCGGCGATGTCACGCCCGACTTGGGGGCGGAGCCCGCGTGGCATGACCGCCGGCCGCGGCCTGGCGCGATCGCCACGCAGGTCGAGGCGAAGGTCATCCGCGATCGCATCGCCACCGACACCCTCGTCACCGAGCGGCGGCTGCGTCTCGACAGGAATCGGCTCCCAGGCGCGGCGCAGCTCCTCGTCGTTGGGGGGCTCGACCTCCGAGGCCCGGCGTGACCCCACGTCTTGCAGGACGTGGACGCCACGCCCTCGGCTTTCGAGCGGCGCCTGCGCCAGCCGTCGTAGCTCGTCGCCCGAAATGCGATACTCGTTGGACACACACCCAGCGCCGGCGAGCACGGCGATGAATGATAGATAAGCGATGCCAGTCAGGCTCGCCGTCGCGGCAGCCCGGACTCCTTGTCGTTGGTCCACGGAGGCGCTTCGCGATTCACAATTGGTGCCAGCGGTACCGACCGCGGGGCCACGCGACCTTGCGCATTCGGCTCCAGCCGGCGTGACGCCAGGTCACGCTCCGCCGCGCCGGCGCCGCACGTATCTTGTGATCGGGAGCCGACGACAGGCTCCCATCGCGGACCACCAGCGCAGATACGCGGGCGATGATTTGTCCGCATTCCCGAGGAGGACAAGCGATTTCTTGGAAAATACCGTGCCCCATGGGCATGTTCTGCTACCTTTCGGGACAAGAAGATTTTGTAACTAGATTCACTTTAAAAAAAGAGACAAATAATGACCCTTGCAGTCCGAGCTTCGTTTCCTGGCGCGTTTCTTCTGGTGCTTGTGGGCGGTGCGGCCAATGCCGCCGCGGCCGGGCCGCCGGCGCACATCGCGCTTGTCCCGGGGCTGGCGACCATCGAGGTCGGGATGGAACAGGTGTTCACGGCCACGCTGTTCGATTCGACCTATCAGGAGGTCGCCGTCGAGGCTGACAGCCAGATAGGCTTCGCGATCGACAGCTCGGCGGTGGCGGACGTGACGACGGACGCCAACAACCCGTCGCTGGCGCATGTGACGGGGGTGGGAGTCGGCATGACGACGGTGCGCGCGTTCTATGTTCGCGGCACGGCCCAGACCGACATCTTCACGTCGTCGGACCTCATCGTGGCGCCCGCGTCCACCATGGGCACGGGAGGCGCTCCCGGCACGGGAGGCGCCGCCGGCGCTGGTGGCGGGGCGGCCGGCAGCGGCGGGCTGTCCGGCACCGGGGGAGTGGCTGGCACCAGCGGCACGGCGGGGGTCGGAGGCGGAGCGGCCGAGTGCGCTGCCACTCGCTGCGGCGCCTCGTGCTCGGATCTGATGACTGACCCGGCCAACTGCGGCGGCTGTGGGCACACCTGCGTCGGCACGCAGATCTGCGCGGCCGGCTTGTGCCAACCCAGTTGCAGCGCCGGAAGAGTGGCTTGTTCCGCGACGTGCGTCGACACGCAGATCGACGCCGCCAACTGTGGTAGCTGCGGAAGGGTCTGCGCTGTCGGCGACACCTGCGCGAGCGGCCTGTGCGTTGCCCCGCAGACCTGCGCAAGCGCGACCGCGACCGTCTGCAGCGGGAGCTGCGTCGACCCTCGGACGGATGTTTTGAATTGCGGCGCTTGCGGGCATGCCTGCACGGCGGGCCGGGTATGCGCCGAAGGCGTGTGCACCCTGACGTGCGCAAGCCCCACGACCCTGTGCAGCGACACGTGTGCCGACCTGTCCATCGAGCACGCCAACTGTGGGACCTGCGGCAACCTCTGTTCGACCTTCGACGACTGCGTGAAGGGGCTATGCAAGGACTCTTCCCAGGGCGCCTGCAGCTACGCGCCACACCAGCGTGGGCCTGCGCTGGGCCGCACCATCCTGCTGACCGCCATCGGCGGGTTGCTGCTGATGGGCCGCCGACGGCGACGGGGACCGCGTTGACAGTTCATCCGCCAGGAGCGTCGTGACCGGGAAGATCATACCGACCGCCTCCTCTGCGCCCGGCTGGCGCGCGCCAGCTGGCTGATGCTTGCGCAGCACCAGCCGGGCGACTCAAAGCCCGTGGTTTCGCCGGCGGGCGTGCAGCGCCAGCGCGCCGAGCAGCGCGAGGGCCAGCCACCCCACGGAGCTGCTGGGCCCCGGGGACTCGCAGGAGCACGCGGAGATCTTTGCGTTGGCGGCGCTGCCGCCGCTGCCGCTCCCGCCGCTCGTGAGACCGCCGCCTGCGTCGATGTTCCCCGGCCTCCCGCCGCTGCCGCCGGGGAAGGGGCGACCGCCGGTGCCGCTCGCGCCCGCGTCGTTGAGGACGCCGGAGTATCCGCCCGTGCTGGTCGGCGCCACGCGGACACAGGCGCCCGCCATGCACTGCTGACCCGCCGGACAGGTCACGCCGCTACAGCCGTCCTTGCAGGAGCCGGCGACGCAGACCGACGCGGGGGGATTGCAGGTTTGCTTGTCGCACCCGGTGTCGACGCAATGGTGCGTGGAGGCGCAGACTTGTGACCCGTCGCAGCCGCGGCACTCGCACGGGGCCACGCAGACGCCGTTCTCGCACACTTGCATCCCGGAGCAGGTCACCCCCTGGCACAGATCGAGGCAGGCGCCTGCCTCGCACGTCTGGCCGAGCGGACAGGTGACGCCGTCGCAACCGCCCTGGCACGTGCCCCCGATGCAGATCTGGCCGGGCGTCGGGCAGTCCACCCCGATGCACGAAGGATCCCTGCAGTAGTCGTTGTCGCAGACGAGCCCGGGCGGACAGGGGAACTCCCCGCTGCCACAGCGGCCGACGCACTTGCCCTTGTCGCAGACCTGATTCGCGTTCGGGCACGGATTCCCCTGGTCGACGACGCCATCACAGTCGTTGTCGAGCCCGTCGCACACCTCGGGCATGGCGGTCACGATCGGGTTGCAGGTGATCTGCTCGCCGTTCGTGCACTGGGTGACGCCGTTCGCGCACACACCCAGCATCTTGGTGTCGCAGGCCTTGCCGCCGCCCTTGCAGGTGATCCCGCTGACGTAGAACACGAAGTCGTTGAAGTCGCCGTCGTTGCCGTTGTTCTGGCCCTTCCAGGACGCGGTGCTGGTGGGCAGATCCTCGAATCCCAGGTAGTACGAGCTGGGATCGACGGAGGACTGGTAGACAATCGAACCGATCCACGCCGCGCCAGAGGGTGATTTGTCGTTGAGCTCGAGCTGCGAGTACTTGTTCTGGCTGCACTGCGTGTTCGAGCCGGACCCCATCAGCACGAAGCCGATGAGGCCGCCTTTGTAGCGCGGGTCGCTGCGGATGCCGTCTGCGCCATAGGGGGTCATGTTCCAGCGATGCTGCGGCATCTGGGTCGTGTCGTAGTTCGCCAGCGGGCAAAAGTCGCCGTCGTCGCAGCAGGCGGTCGTGGGGACGATGGGCGTCGGACACATGGGAAACATGGCCGGCACGAGCATGTAGATTTCGTTCTGCGGCGGCGGCGTCGTGGCGCCGGGCGTGACGTTGTACCAGCCGAGCCCGACGTGGCAGCCGCCGCCGTGGAGCACGAGCTCGCCGGTGAAACCGCACTGGGGCGAGAACGTCCCCGGCCCCGTCTGGGCGTCGGCCACGTAGTCGAGGGTCTCGCCGCGGCTCATGAACAACCCGTTCAAGGTGCCGTCGGTCGTCGTGAAGCCACGCGACGTTTCGACGCCGAGCTCGGCCGCCGACACCGGCTTCGGCACCGATTCACCGACGGTGGCCGGCGGAATGGGGGGCTCGGTGACGGCTGCGCGCGCCGGCGCGGCCAGCGCGAGGGCTGCGAGCACCACGCGACGGGCGACCGCAGCCGGCAACGGTGAGCGGCCCGGACCCGTCGCCGTGAGTTCCTTCTTCATGCTTGCCAGGAAATGTATCATGCCCGCCCAACCGATTCGGCGGCGTGGAGCAGCGCTGGCGAGCGAACCCGATTCGCCGCCGCGGTGCGTTTAGGATTGAGCGGAGATCTCGCGGGTGGGTTAGAGTGCCGCCTCCAAGAAGTCAGACCCCTAACCGGAGCCCAAGCGAATGAAAACGTACCCGCGACAAACCCTGACCGTGGCCCTTTCCGTGGCCCTCACCAGCCTGGCCGTCACCGCTCACGCGGCCGCGCCGGAGGCCGCCCCCAAGGGCGCCTTCCAAAGTGACGTGCTCGCGCAGTTCGACGACGCGGCCAAGAAGGTGCTCGCGCTGGAAGAAGCCGTTCCGCAGAACAAGTTCACCTGGCGACCCGCCCCGGGCGTCCGCTCGATCAGCGAGGCCTACCTGCACATCGCCTTCGGCAACTACGCCGTCATCAAGTTCGCGACCGGCAAGGAGCCGCCGGCGGACGCGGGCTGGGAGATGAACCCCGACAAGTGGGATAAGAAGACGACCAAGAAGGAGGAGATCAAGGCGATCCTCGAGAAGTCGTTCGAGCACGTCCGCGTGTCGGTCAAGGCCGTGCCCGACGCGGACCTCGATCGCAAGTTCAACTTCTTCGGCAACGAGATCACGGTGCGCGGGGGCCTGATCGCCCTCGTGGGCCACGTCAACGAGCACCTGGGACAGTCCGTGGCCTACGCCCGCGCCAACAAGGTCGTGCCGCCGTGGAGCAAGAAGGAAGCCGCCAAGGAGGCCAAGGAGGCCATGAAGCCGACCGCGGCAGCGGCGCCCGCCGCCCCGGCGATGGTCCCGGCCGCCGCCCCGAAGGCCGCCGCCAAGGACAAGTAGACGCGCCCGTGTCTGTGCCGGGTGACCGGAGCGCGCGAGCGTGCGCGCCGGTCACCCGCTTTCGCTTGCAGGAGTCTCTTGCCCTGATGATTGACGTGGGCCTCGTCACGCGCCCGATTGCTGGAGGCCTGACTCCGCGCAAAGGCTGCGCGTGAGCGCGGCGCCTGAAGCTCTCGTCGAGGCGGTTCGCAAGGCGGCGCCCGCCGGGATCTGGTCGGCGGGGGTGAAGCTGTTTCGCGGGGATGCCGTCGCGATCGAATCGCACGACGCGGACGAGGTCGTGATGCGGGTGCGCGCGCCTGGACGGCCCGTGGCGCCGACCGTCGTGCTCTACCCGACGCAGCTCGACTGGGACTGCGATTGCACGGGCCGGGTACGGCCCTGCGATCACATCGTCGCCGCGGCGCTGGCGCTCGCGCAGACCGGGAAGTCGGTCGAGGGGATGGCGACGACGGCGACGGCGTGGGCGCGGATCGCGTACCGGTTCACCCGCGCCGAGGGCGGCCTGAAGGTCACGCGCGCCATCATCCGTCGCGCCCCTGGCGGCACCGACGGCGCCGCGGGCACACTGACCGAAGCGGCCGTCGATGCCTCGCTGGCGGTCATTCGCAATCGCCCCGAGTCGGTGGACCTGCACCTGGAAGAGCTCGACCTGCGGGCCGATCTGCTCCTCGAAAGTGGGGGGCGCGGGGTCTTGCCGCCGACGAAGCTGGACGCCCTGCTGGCCGTCCTGGTCGGCGCGCGCCAGGTCAGCCTGGACGGCCGCCCCGTCGCGATCGCCGAGGAGCTGCTTCGCCCGACCGCCGTGGTGGCCGAGCGCGGTCCCCGCGCCGAGGACGACCTGACGATCACCATCACGCGCGATCCGCGCATCACCGAGGTCCTGGGCGCGGGGGTGGTGCTGGCGGGCGACGCCATCCATCGCCTGACAGAAACGGAGCTGACGGGCGCGTACCTGCAACACCTGCCGCAGGTTCGCGTGGTCCCGGCCGCGGCCGCGGGCGAGCTGGCCACGAAGACCTTGCCCGAGCTGGCGGCGCGCATGCTGGTCACGGTGCGCACGCGGCGGGTGCCTTCGATCGTGCGCGATGTTCCCCCGCGGGTGGTGTTGACGTTGAATCAAGTCGGCGCCGGCCTGACGGTGCTGCCGACGCTCGTCTACGGGCACCCGCCCACCGTGCGCATCGACGAAGGCCGCATGACACACCTATCGGGCCCCGTCCCCATCCGCGACGAGGTCGCCGAGCGCCGGCTGATCCAGCGGCTGCGCGACGAGCTGAACCTGGTGCCGGGGCGCCGCGCCACGTTCGACGGACAGGACGCCGCGCGCTTCGCCGGCGCGCTGCGAAAGTGGCGCGGCGACCTGGCGGGGGACGGCGCGCGCGTCGTGGAGACCAAGGCGCGCCTCGTACCCGAGCTGCAGGTGACGTCCGGCGCCGCCGGTGGGTTGGCCACCGACGGGGCCGCGGCACCCGACGTGCGGTTCTCCTTGACCTTCCGGGTCGAGGGTGAAGATCCGGCGCGCGGCGGGAGCGCGCGGAGTGTCGACGCCGAGGCGGTCCTGCGCGCCTGGCAGGAGGGCTTTGGCCTGGTTCCCCTCGACGGCGGGGGGTGGGCGGCGCTGCCGCGCGACTTCCTGGCGAAGCACGGCCAGCACCTCGCGGATCTGCTGGCCGCCCGCGCCGCCGACGGGCGCGTGGCGAATCACGCGCTCGCGTCGCTCGGGGCCCTGTGCGCCGATCTCAATCACCCGGCGCCACCCGGCCTCGACCGCCTGGCGACCCTCGCCGCCGGGTTCGAGCATGTCCCGGCGGCGGCGCTGCCGGCCGATCTCACCGCCACCTTGCGGCCGTACCAGCGACAGGCGGTCGACTGGTTATGCTTTCTGCGGGCCGCGGGCCTCGGCGGCATCCTCGCCGACGACATGGGCCTCGGCAAGACGCTGGAGGCGCTGGGCGCCGTCGCCGGACCCACGCTGATTGTTTGCCCCACCAGCGTGGTGCCCAACTGGCGCGCCGAGATCGTTCGCTTTCGCCCGGCGCTGAAGGTGGCGGTCTACCAGGGCCCTGGCCGTCAGCTCGACGACAAGGCGGACATCACCCTGTGCAGCTACGCGATCCTGCGGCTCGACGCCGAGCTGCTGGCGGCGCGGCGGTTCGCCACCGTCATCCTCGACGAGGCGCAGGCCATCAAGAACCCGGACAGCCAGGTGGCGCGCGCCGCTTACGGCCTCGCGGGCGACTTCCGCGTCGCGATGACGGGGACGCCGCTCGAGAACCGCCTCGACGAGCTGTGGAGCCTGGCGCACTTCACGAACCGCGGGTTGCTGGGCGGGCGGCGCGACTTCGACGATCGCTACGCGCGCCCGATCGCGGACGGTGAGGCGGGCGCCGCCGCGCGGTTGCGCGAGCGGCTGCGGCCGTTCCTGCTGCGACGGTTGAAGCGGGACGTCGCGCCCGAGCTGCCGCCGCGGACCGACGCCGTGCTGCGCGTGACGCTGGACGAACGCGAGCGGGGCGTCTACGACGCCGTGCGCGCCGCCACGCGCGCCGACGTCATCGCGCTGCTCGACGGTGGCGGCAGCGTGATGGCGGCGCTGGAGGCCCTGTTGCGGCTTCGTCAGGCGGCGTGCCATCCGGCGCTGGTGCCCGGGCAGCAAGCGCGGTCATCGTCGAAGCTCGAGACCCTGGTCGAGGCGCTGGAGAACGCGGCGGCGGACGGGCACAAGGCGCTCGTGTTCTCGCAGTGGACGTCGTTGCTCGACCTGATCGAGCCCGCGCTCGCCGCGGCCGAGATCCCGTTCACGCGACTCGACGGCACGACCCGCGATCGCGGCGGCGTCGTCGCGCAATTTCAGGCGGCGGACGGGCCGCCCGTGATGTTGCTGTCGTTGAAGGCGGGGGGCGTCGGCCTCAACCTGACCGCCGCCGATCACGTGTTCCTGGTCGATCCGTGGTGGAATCCGGCGACGGAGGACCAGGCCGCCGATCGCGCGCACCGCATCGGCCAGGACCGCCCGGTGATGGTCTACCGGCTGGTGGCCACCGACACCGTCGAGGAGCGGATCCTCGCGCTGCAAGAGCGCAAGCGCTCGCTCGCCGCCGCCGCCCTCGGCGGCGCCGACGTTGGCGCGCCGCTGACGAAGGCGGACCTGCTCGAGCTGCTCGGTTGAGGCGCGCGCGCGGGGAGCGCGACGCGCGCGCGGGGAGCGCGACGCGCGCGCGGGGAGCGCGACGCGCGCGCGGGGGTCCGGCGGTCGTAGACTGGGCGCATGCCCACCCTCGAGCACACGTTCCACGCGGTCGCCTTCGTCGAGAACCTTTCGCTCAAGGATCTGGCGAACGCGTTCACGTCCACGCGCCGGTCTGCGTACGAGCTGGTGGTCCCGCTGGCGAACGGGGCGACGGCGTTCATGTATCCCTTCGGCGCCCTCGTGTTTCACGGCGCAGCGGTAGAGGCGCGGGCCGAGATGCTGGAACGCCTGCGGCGGGCCCGCCCCGGCCTGACGACGGCGGTGATTCAGGAAGAGTTCACGGTCCGCGAGGGCGCCGACCGGCCGGCCGGCGTCGAGGGAGGCATCCTGTACATCGATCGCCTCACACCGGCGCGCGCCGGCGTGGTCGCCCTCATCGTGGGTCAGAGCGCGTCCATGGAATACTACGAGAACCTCGTCGAGCAGATGTTCGCGCGCACCGGCCAGCTCGTCGATCGCCTGGAGAAGGCCGGAACGGTGTCGCTGCGCACGCGACCGCTGCACCGTTTCATCGGCGAGGCGGTGTCGACGCGCAGCGAGGTGCTCTCCGTGTTGCACCTCCTCGACAAGCCCGACGCGACCTGGGACGACCCCGCGATGAACGACATCTACGCGGACCTGCGCGCCGAGTTCGATCTGCTCGATCGCTACGGCGCCCTGGAATCCAAGCTCCGCAGCGTCCAGGAAGGTCTCGAGCTGGTGCTCGACGTCGCCCGCGACCGGCGCATCGTGTTGCTCGAGGGCACGGTCGTCTTGTTGATCGTGCTGGAGGTCGTGTTGAGCCTGATGCGCCGATGAGACCTGGCCTCGCCGACCAGGCGGCTGGCGCGGGGCACGCGACAGGGCCGCCCGGCCGTGGGATAGTTTGGCGCATGCTCGATTCCACGTTGACGTTGGCGGTGATCGGCTCCGGCACCATGGGGGAGGCCATCATGCGCGGGCTGCTCGCGTCGGGAAAATTGCAGCCCGCCCAGATCGTCGCGACCGATCGGCGGGCCGAGGTGGTCGCTCATGTGCGGGCGACCCACGGGGTCAGGGCCACCACCAGCAACGTCGAGGCGTGCCGGGACGCGACCGTGGTGCTGCTTGCGGTGAAGCCCCACGAGGTCGCCGCGGTCGTCGACAGCGACGAGATGCGCCGCCTGCTGGCGGGCAAGCTGGTCATCAGCATCGCGGCCGGCGTCCGCTTGAGTCAGCTGACGGGCTGGCTGCCCGCGAGCGCCGTCATCCGCGCGATGCCCAACACGCCGTGCTTGATCGGCGAAGGCATGACCGTGATCGCGCGCGGCACGGGCGTCACCGACGCTCAGGCCGGCGTGGCGATGGAGATCTTCCGCGCCGTGGGACGCGCCATCGAGATGGACGACAAGCTGATGGACGCGGTGACCAGCTTGAACGGCAGCGGCCCCGCGTTCGCGTATGTGTTCCTCGAGGCCATGTGCGACGGCGCCGTGAGGATGGGCCTGCGGCGTGACGCCGCGATGGAGATCGCCGCGCAGATGTTCCAGGGCGCGGCCCGGATGGTCCTGCAGACGGGCCAGCACCCGGCGGCGCTGAAGGACCAGGTCACGACCCCGGCAGGGTGCACCATCGCGGGCCTGTTGACGATGGAGGACGGGCGCATCCGTTCGGTCATCGCGCGCGCGGTCGAGGAGGCCGCGGTGGTCGCGGGCAAGCTCGGTCAAGGCTGACCCGACCCAGGCGCCGACCGTGCTCGATCTTCAACCGCTCCTGACGGGCGAGGGCCTCGTCAGCCTGGTCAGCCTCGTGGCGCTGGAGATCGTCCTCGGTATCGACAACATCGTCTTCATCGCCATCCTTTCGGAGCGCATCGAGCCAGCGCGGCGGTCGACGCTGCGCCGGGCCGGGCTCGGGCTCGCGCTGTTCCTGCGCCTCGGCTTGCTCGCGTCTCTGTCGTGGTTGATGAGCCTGACGCGCCCGCTGTTCTCCGTGGTCGGCACGGCGCTGTCCGGGCGCGATCTGGTGCTGCTGGCGGGGGGGCTCTTCTTGATGGCGAAGTCGGTCCACGAGCTGTTCCAGCAGGTCGAGGAGCCCGCGGCCGGGGGCGCGGCCTCACCTGCGCACGGAGCTCCCGGGGGGCCGAGCACGGTCTCCGCCCCCGCCAATTTCGGCTTGATGCTCGCGCAGATCCTCGTGCTCGACATCGTCTTCTCGCTGGACTCGGTTATCACGGCGGTCGGCATGGCCCGTCAGCTTTCGATCATGGCGGCGGCGATGGTCATCGCCGTGGTCATCATGCTGATCGCCGCGAACGCCGTCAGCGAGTTCATCACCCGCCACCCAAGCCTGAAGGTGCTGGCCCTGTCGTTCCTGCTGATGGTCGGCGTGCTGCTGATCGCCGACGCGTTCGGCAAGCACATCGGCAAGGGGTACGTTTACTTCGCCATGGCCTACGCGCTGGGGGTCGAGCTAGTCAACATCCGTCGGCGCCAGAAGAAGACGCGACCGCCGTGATTCAGGCGGGGGTTCGCGCCGCGCCCGCGGCGTGCCTCGGGCCAACCCGCGCGGTCAGCTCAGCGAGTGCCCTCGACGAGGATGGTCAGGGTCTCCGGCAAGACTCCGTCGTGGGCCATCGCCTCGGCGGCGCCGGGGGTGTTCATCGCGGCCATGACCTTCGCCATGTCGGCGACCTCCATGATCAGACCCACACGCTTCGAGCTCTGCGGATCGACGAAGGTCCGGATGCCGGTGACGCCGAGCGGGCCGAAGAACTTCTCTCGCATGGGCGAAGCGAGCCAGTGTTTGACGTCCTTCACCTCGTGAAAAGCGATCACAGTCATGATGTCTCCCTTTCGTTGCCGCCGTCCCGGATCGCGCGAGAAAACAGCCACCGCAGCCGCCCCCACGCCACGCTGACCACGGTGCCATCGGGGTGGGCGGTCGTCAATCCGAAAAGCCTCCGTCGTGTCATCAGTCACGCGCCGCCGATGCACGAGGCCGCGCCGTCAATGGTCTATACTGCATGGGTGTTGGATTCGAACCTCGAGGCCGTCAAGCCGCTTGTCGAGGCCATTCAGTCTCGGGTCGAGGGGCTCGCCGCGGTCTACCTGTTCGGCTCGCGCGCGCGTGGCGACGCGCTGCCCGATAGCGACCTCGACCTCGCCATCCTGGCGACGCGGAAGCTGGATCCTGTCGAGCGCTGGAAGCTTCAGGAGGACCTGGCGACGCTCGGCCACCGGGACGTCGACCTCGTCGATCTCCGCCAGGCCTCGACGGTGATGCGGATCCAGGTGCTGAAGGACGCGCTGCTGCTGCTCGATCTGGCTCCCTCCGCTCGGCAGGCGTACGAGGCTGTCGCGCTCGGGGCGTACGCCCGCCTCAACCTGGAACGAGCCGGGATCCTGGCCGACATCGCGGCACGGTCGGCAGCCCATGGATGACGTCGCGCTCAACAAAGCCGCCGTCATCGAGCGGTGCATCCACCGCGTCCACGAAGTCTACGCCGGCGACGAGAGGAACCTCCGTGACGATCCCACCAAGCAGGACTCGATCGTCCTCAACCTTCAGCGTGCCTGCGAGGCCGCCATCGATCTGGCCATGCACCTCATCAGACGCGATCGTCTGGGGATACCCCAGGACAGCCGCGAGGCCTTCGATCTCCTGGCCGAGCGGGGAGGACTTCCGAAGGACATCGCGGACAAGCTGCGCCGCATGGTGGGCTTCCGGAACGTCGCGGTACACGAATACCAGGCCCTGAACCTCGACATCGTGCGCGAGATCATCCGAAGCCACATGAGCGAGCTGTCGGCGTTCGCTGCCTTCGCGATGCAACCACGAGCCGCCTCACCTCCCTGACACGCCAACGACGGTGAGTCCGCTGGCCTGGGCCGCCAACGCGAGGGGGCCGTCGTGGGTCGCGAACACCAGATTGCTCCCCGTTCGCTCGCGCCAGAGGTGGGCGGACGCGAGATGGATGGCGTCCAGCGTTCCCAGCGAAGTCGGCGTCGGGCGGGAGGCCCGCGCCAGGACCCCCCTCGACAGCTCGACGACCTCGAGCGACGCGAAGATGCGATGAAGCCCGGCGTGCAGCCCGGCTGTCTCGGCATCGTCGAGCTTGCCCGCCAGACGAAGGCGATCGAGCGTCCGGAGGCACTCCACCTCGCCAAGCCGGCTGACGACTCCGGTCCGGATCAGGCGCCATTCCGCCAGGGCTGGGGATTGACCGAGCAGGCGCCGGAGGATCACCGACGCATCGACGTAGGCCTTCACCGGTGACTTTGCCGTTCGGCGAGCAGCAAGGTCGTCACGTCGACATTTGCACGAAACGGACGGGGAAGCCGCACCTTGCCGGGCGGCGGCGCCCCCGACTCCGGAAGGGTGATGACCACGTCGGCGCCGGCCTGGAAGGGGACCAGCCGCGCCACGGGAGTGGCTCGGTCGAGCACGGTCAACGATTCACCACGGCGCACGTCCCGTAGGTGTCGAGACAGGTGGCTCTTCAGCTGGGCTATCTTGACGGACTTCATGACCTGAAGATAGTCATGAGTGGTCATATCGTCAAAGCAAACTACCGTCATCACCCACCCGGCGACGCCAAAGAAAGGGCCGCGGCCACCATGGTTCGCGATCTATCATCGCCGCCGATGACGAAGACCATGACCATGAAGAATTCAATCCCCCGAGCCACCGCGCGCCTCGCGCTCGCTGCCGTCGTGTCGGCCATGCTCCTCGGTCTCGGGGGAGGAGCCCCGGCGCACGCACAGGAAGAGGCGCCGCCGCCCGCAGCGTCGGGGTCGACGAGCGCCCAGGCCGCCGGCAGTGGCATCTTCACCATCAACTCGGGGCCCTTCGGCGACGCGAGCCAGATGGTGGTCAGCATCTCCAGCGAGGGCGAGTTCCCGTTCAGCTTTTCGAAGACCGGCGGCGGAAGCTGGAACCTCCGCCTCCGCCCCAGCCTCGACTATTTCATCCAGCCGAAGGTCTCGGTGGGCGGCATCATCGTGCTGGACAAGGACGGCGGTGGCTCCACCATCGGCCTCGGCGCTCGCGCCGGTTACAACGTCGCGCTCAGCAGCCTGGTGTCGATCTGGGTGCGGGGCGGCCTCGATGTCTTTCGCACCTCGCCGAACAACGGCCCCACCACCACGGTGACCGATCTGAACATCAACGTCCCGTTCCTGTTCCACTTCCAGCCGCACTTCCTGCTCGGCGTCGGCCCGTTCTTCTCCCTGCCCCTGACGAACAGCGCGGCGATGGGCGCAAAGGACCCCACCTACGGGCTGACGGCGCTGGTCGGCGGGTACTTCTAGCGGCACGAACAAGTCAGTGCCCTCTCCCCGACCCTCTCCCACATTCGTGGGAGAGGGGGACCGGAAGGTGGTTTCCGCACACTTGGGCCGGCCAAGCTCGATCGAATGCGTTACCCCGATAGCAGCGCGCGGAGCCGGACGTCGAGGCGCGAACCCCGGGCCGCGACGTCCGCGTTTCGCACGGCGATCCCCAGCGCCTTTCGGCTGCCGACGAGCACCACGAGCTGGCGGGCGCGCGTGACCGCCGTGTACAGCAGGTTGCGCTGCAACATCACGTAGTGCTGCGTGTGCACGGGGATCACCACAGCCGGATACTCCGAGCCCTGCGCCTTGTGCACTGTCGCCGCGTAGGCGAGCTGAAGCTCGTCGAGATCGTCGGGGGCGTACGGCACCTCGCGATCGTCGAAGCGGACGATCATCGCGTCGCCTCCCGCGGCGCCGCCGCCGGCGTCGGGTCCACCGGCCCCGCCCCCCTCGAGCCCTCCGCTCGCGTCGATGCGCTCGACGCGGCCGATGTCGCCGTTGAAGACGTCCTTGTCGTAGTTGTTCCGCACCTGCATGACCTTGTCGCCGATGCGGAAGACGCGATTGCCGCGCGTGACCCCCGGCGCCGTCCCCGACAGCGCCTCCTGCAACAGGGCGTTGAGGTTGCCGGCCCCGAGATCACCCCGGTGCATGGGCGACAGCACCTGGATGTCGTGGGCGCGAAGGCCATACGCGCGCGGAAGCCGCGTGACCACGAGATCGCGGATCAACGCGGCGGCGCGCGCTGGATCGTCCTCCTCCATGAAGAAGAAGTCGCGGCGCAGCGACTCGGCGGCAGCGGGGGCGCCGGCCGGACCCTCGGCGGAACGCGCCCCCAGCTCGGGCATCTCGCCGTCGTGGATGCGGTGGGCGTTCCGCACGATCAAGCTCTGCCCGGCCTGGCGGAAGATCTCCGTCAGCCGCACCGTGGGCACGACCCCCGACGTGATCAGGTCGCCGAGCACAGTCCCCGGACCGACCGACGGGAGCTGATCGACGTCGCCCACCAGCACCAGTCGGCTCCCGGGTCCGAGCGCCGCCACCAGATCCGCCGCCAGGCGGACATCCAGCATCGACGCCTCGTCGACCACCAGCAGGTCAGCCTCGAGGGGGCGCGCCGCCGCGCGCCCGAACACGCCCTCGGCCGGCCGCCACTCGAGCAAACGGTGCAGCGTCGTGGCCACCTGCCCGGTCGCCTCCGACAGGCGTTTCGCCGCGCGTCCCGTCGGCGCCGCCAGCGCCACCCGACATCCCTTGCGCGACAGGATCGACACGATCCCCCGCACGATGGTGGTCTTTCCCACGCCGGGGCCGCCCGTGACGACCAGGACGCGCTCGCCCAGCGCCCGCGTGACCGCCTCCACCTGCTGCCGCGCCAGGCTGATCTTGGCCTCCGCCTCGTACCACGCGATCGCGCGACCCGGATCGACGGTGAAGCGTTTGCCCTCGCCCGCGAGCAGCGCCGCGAGGCCCGCCGCCAGCGCCATCTCCGCGCGATGAAGCGCGAGCGTGTAGATCGCCTCGCCCCCGTCGAGCGGTCCGGCCTCGGGGCGCGCCTCGATCACCACCTCCCCCGCCCGCGCGAGAGCGTCTATCGCCACCTGGGGCAGGGTCTCGTCCGTGCCCAGCAGCGCGGCGGCCTCGCGGACCAGCCGCTCGCGCGAGACGAACACGTCGCCCTTCGTCGACGCCCCCTCGAGGACGTGACGAACCCCGGCCTCGATGCGCGCCGGGGCCTCCGGTGCGATGCCCAGCGCCGCGGCCAGCTTGTCCGCCGAGAGGAACCCGATGCCCCACACATCGAACGCGAGCCGGTAGGGGTTCTCGCGCAGCAGGGCCACGGCGGCGACGCCGTACCGCTTGTAGATGCGGGCCGCGAACGCTGGCGAGACGCCGTAGCCTTGCAGGAACACCATCACCTTCCGCACCTCGCGCTGCGCGCTCCAAGCGTCGCGGATCGCCTTGGCGCGCGCCGGACCGATCCCCGGCACCTCGCTGATGCGGCCTGGATCGCGGTCCAGCAGCTCCAGCGTCTCGATGCCGAAGCGCTCCACGATGCGGGTCGCGAATTCGGGCCCGATGCCCTTGATCAGCCCCGACCCCAGGTACTTGCGCATACCCTCCAGCGTGGCGGGCGCGATCTCGGTGAAGCCGGTGATGCGAAACTGCGGCCCGAAGCGCGGCGTGCTCTCGTGCCGACCGGTCACGCGCAACCGCGCGCCCACCGGCACGCCGAGCAGGCCACCCACGACTGTGAGCGGCTCGGACGTCCCGTCGACCTTCAGCCGGGCGACGGTGAACGCGCCGTCCGAGCCGGCGAACACGATGCGGTCGACCGTGCCCTGGATCGTCTCCTCGGCCCGCCCGTCACGCGCGAACGACGATGAGGAGGCTGCCTCCCCCCGCTCGCCCGGTTTGGGCTGCCGCATCCGATCGAAGAGATCCATGCCCGCCGTGCCGAGAGGCGCGCGTGCGCCCGCTACTCCTCGCCCTCGCTGGTCCTTTGCTCTTCGAGCCGCCTGTAGATGGTCCGCGTGGCGATCCCCAGCAACTGCGCGCACAGGCGCTTGTCTCCCCCGGTGTGGGCCAGCGTCGCGTGAATCACCCGCCGCTCGATCTCCTCGAGCGGCGTCCCCACGGCGAACGTCAGCGACCTCCCGTCGCCGGGGTTGCCTGAGCCCGTTCGCACCTCGGGGGTCAAGTCGTCGGCCTCGATGGCGCTGCCGCGCGACAGCACCACCGCGCGCTCGACAGTGTTCTCCAGCTCGCGCACGTTGCCGGGCCAGTCGTACCGCGCCATCGCCTCCGCGGCCGCGCGCGAGAAGCCGGCCAGGCGCCGGCCGTTGCGCTCCGCGTAGAACTGCAGGAAGTGCTCGGCAAGGAGGGGAACGTCCTCGCGTCGATCGCGCAGCGGCGGAATCGGCACCGCGATGACGTTCAGGCGGTAATACAGATCCTCGCGAAAGCGCCCGTCGCGGACGGCCGCGCGCAGATCCTGGTTCGTGGCCGCCACCAACCTCAGGTCGACCTTGACCGTGCGCCCGCCGAGGCGCTCCACCTCGCCTTCCTGGAGCACGCGCAGCAGCTTCACCTGGACGTGGGTGGGGATCTCGCCGATCTCGTCGAGGAACAACGTGCCGCCGTCGGCCTGCAAGAAGCGCCCGTCGTGCCGCTGCACGGCCCCGGTGAACGCGCCCTTCTCGTAGCCGAACAGCTCGGCCTCGAGGATGCTCTCGGGCAACGCCGCGCAATTCACGGGCACGAACGGTCCGCGCGCGCGCGCCGAGTAGTCGTGGATGGCGCGCGCCAGCAGCTCCTTCCCCGTGCCGGATTCGCCGAGCAACAGCACCGTCGCCACCGACGGCGCGGCCTGCATGACGATGTCCATCGTGCGGCGCCACGGCAACGACTGGCCGATCGGGGTCCGCTTCTTCTGCGCGGCGAGCTGCGCCCGCAGCGACCGGTTCTCCTCGACCAGCGACCGCTTCTCCAGCGCCTTGCCGACGACGCGCAGCACGTGCGCGCGCTTCAGCGGCTTGGTGACGAAGTCGTACGCGCCCTGCTTCATCGCCTCGACGGCGTTCTCGACGGTGCCATAGGCGGTCATGAGCACGGTCTCGGTCTCTGGCGAGAGGCTGCGGCTCGCCTTCAACAGATCCATCCCGGACATGCCCGCCATCATCAAGTCAGTGATCATCACGGAGACGGGCTCGCGCCGGATGATCTCCAGCGCCTCGGCGCCCGAGGTGGCGGTCAGCACCCGCAGGTGCTCGCGCTCGAACACCTTCTGCAACGAATCGACGATGCCTGGCTCGTCGTCGACCACCAGCAGGGTCGCGGGGGCCGAGCTGGGGCTGGGGCTCGGGGCAAGGGGCGCAACCGACTGAGTCGCTGCGGCGTTCATGACCAAAGTCTACGCCACAATGTCAGTGCAGCCGAAAGATTGCCTCACTGTCAGGGACGTGACAATTTGGCACTGGGGCACTCGGCCCCTGGCGGACGCTACAGCAACCCTGGCAGCGCGCCCGTCGTGAGGTCCGTCGTCGGCTGGCTCCCGAAGGTGTTGATGTTGACGCCGAACGCGTTGGCGATGGACACGAGCAGGTGGTTGTTCGTCGTGCCCGTGAAGGTCGCGTCTCCCGGGGCGCACCACAGGTTGCTCATCGGGCAATCCGGCGACAGCCGCAGGCGCCGCCCCATCCGGAACTTCGTCAGCGCCGCGCCGCCACCCAGCACGGTCGGTACGTTCCGCGTGCTGTGGAGGGCCGGGTTCCCCATGTCGCTGCTCGACAGGATGAGCGAGTTGTCGAGCACGCCGAACCCGTCGAGCTGCTGCATCAGCGACGCGTACTTCCCGTACGGGTACTTGTTGAACTTCGCGAGGAGCTGCCAGGTCGTAGGATCGCCTGCCCCCACCGGGTGTCCGTCCGAGCCCATCGGCGACCCGTTGTAGACGTGCGCGACACTGCCGTGGTTGTCCACCGGCAATCCGAGCGGATTGCCAGCGTACGAGAGATCGCCCATGTACAGGGTGGCGAAGCGGGTGATGTCGCAGGCGAACGCTTGCGCGATGAGCGTCAGGTACGCGTTCGTGATGGCGTCGAAGTAGGGCTCGCCGCCGTTGTACTGCTTCAGCTTGGGAAACTTGGTCGCGTCGGGCTTCGTGGGCGACGGGCACTGGGCCCCCATCTGCGAAACCCCGGTTATCTGCTTCTGCAGATCGTTCAGCGCGTCGAGGTGCTGGTCCAGCTTCTGCTGCTCGGGCGACGCCAGGCGGGGCCGCAGGCGCCCGATGTCGCTGCGGATGAAGTCGAGGATGCTCATCCCCTGCGCCTGCTGTCGCACCAGCGCCGCCTGGCCCGCCGGATCGTTCGGCGCGACGAAGTTCCCGAACAACGTGTTGAACGCCTGCACCGGATCGATGATCTTCGGCAGCGCCACGCCGCCCACGCCGTAGGACAGGGTCGATCCCGACTTCGTGTCGTCGTTGCCTACGCCGAGCGCGATGCTGGTGACGGGCGTCGATGCCCCCAGCTTCTGCTCGACGGCGAGGAACTGGTCCAGCGACGAATTCATCGGCCTCGTCGCCGACGAGTCGATGCGGCTGCCGGTCAGGATGGTGCCCGCGGTATCATGACCGTTGGCGTTCGACAACAGGTCGATGCCTTCGACGATCAGGATCTTGTCTTTGTAGCTCTTGCCATACGTGGCCGCGTCGTCGAACGGTTGCAGCGACGAGTTCGGAAACGTCAGGCTGAAGTTCGTGGATTCGACAGCCCCGCCAGTCAGCGGCGTCGACGTGTCCGAGGTCTGCATGCCCCACAGCTCGGCGGCGATGCCGTGCGGGTGATAGAGCGCCACGAACCGCAGCGGCGGCGTGTCGCCCGCGGCCTCGGCGTACGAGTTCTCCAGGACCTTGAAGAAGGGCACCGAGGCGAACCCGGCCCCCACGCCACGCATGAACTGCCGTCGCGCGGCGCTGCGCGGCAGCCCTGGCTTGTTGCTCTGGCGCGAGCTCATTGCGCCCTCCGCTGCGTGAACGTCGGGTTCTTCACGTACGCCACCATGGTCTCGATGATGTTCCCCTGGCTACCGGCCGGAAGCTGATTCCAGAACTTCACGAAGTCATTCTCCGCGCCCGTCGCCAGGCTATCGCTGCGCCCGGCCGACGAACGGAAGAGCTGCCGCGCCATGCACGTGCGCACCTGGGCGCTGCTGGCGAGCGCCATCGACAGGGCGTCGCTGTCGGCGTAGGTGCCGTCGAAGTCGGTCTTCTGCTCGTCCGGCTTGTCCCCGAGCGTCGTCGAGGTGTTCACCGCCTGGTTGTTCTCGATCGGCTGCCCGTTCATCACGGGCCGGGCCACGCCCATCCCGTCATATTTCTCGAACGCGAACCCGATGGAGTCGATGCTGTCGTGGCAAGACGCGCAGAGGGGATCGGACACGTGCGCGGCGAAGCGATCGCGCGTGGTCTTGGTGGGATCGGGCATCGGGGGCGTGACCGCGATGTTCAGCTCGGCGGGCGAGCCGAGCACCATACAGGCAACCCGGCGCATGACCGCCACGCCGCGGAACACGGGCGCGCTCTCGCTGGCGTGCGCGTACACCGACAGGAACGCCCCCTGGTTCAGGATTCCTCGGCGGGACACACCCGCGAGCGAGGTGCGACCCGAAGTCGCGCCACTCACACCGTAGAGCGTCGCCAGCGCAGGGGCGGCGATGGTCCAGTTGGCGCTGAACAGCTCGTTCACCGTCCCCGTCGAGTTGACCAGCACCTCGCGGACGAAGTCCTGGCTCTCGGCCGCCATGGCGTCCTTGACGGCAGTGAACTGCGGATAGACCGTCGTGTCCTTCGCGCTGTCGCCGATGCCATCGATGCCCAGCCACTCGCGGACCACGCGCACCAGGGAGGTCTGCGCCGCGGTCGTCTTGAGCAGGCGCCGGGCGTGCTGCTCGCGCATGGCGGGGTCGCTCAGCTGACCGGCCGTCGCCGCCGCGAGCAAGGCGCTGTCGGGCGGCGCCGAGGTCAGCAGCATCGACAGCGTGGTCGCGGTCTCGTTCGGCGTGAGCGTCACCATCGCGCCCGCGACCGGCGTTCCGTCGCCGATCTCGGTCACATAGAGGAACCCCGCCGACTGCAGGATCGCGCGCACCGTGAGATCGATGCCGTCGTTGTAGGCGGCGCCGTCAGCGCCCGCGTGATAAATCGTCACCAGCGACGCAACCTCGTCGGCGGTCAGCGCGCGCCGGTACGCAGCGGAGCCGAAGCTCTGGATGAACGTCTTCGCGCAGGCCTCTCCGCCGGACGTCCCGTTCGCACACGGCGCCAGCGAGGCGAGCTTGCCGTTGCCCCGCGCCTCGGTCACCAGCGCCGTCGCGGAATCGCTCAGTTGCTTGGCGAGCACTGGATCGACCCGTTGCGCGTCGTTCACGGTGAACCCGGCCTGTCGAGAGTCGGGGGTGAACGTGTTCACCGCAGGGGCCTGGGAGGTTCCCAGCAACAGCTGAACGGCGGCGTCGTATTCGCGGTCTGTCAGTCGCCGAATCCGCGCCGGAAGCAGCGTCTCGCCGGGGTTCACCGTGCCGCCCGTGCCGACGCTGCCGCCGCCGCCATTCGATCCGCCGCTCGCCGACGCGCCAGCGGAGCCCGCGCCGCTCCCGCCGCTGCCCTTGGTGCCGCCCGAGCCGCCGCCCTTGCTGCCGCCGCTCGCAGAGCCGGGAGTGCCGCCTCCGCCCTGGGCGTTGCCGACATCGCCCACGCAACCCGCAAGGAGAACGCCAATGCAGACAGGAATCGTAAGCCCCGTGGCCAAGAGCACCCGGAGAGTAAGCCTCGGCGTCGCTGTCATCTGGACCCATAGTAGCTACTGCAACGGGAAGCGGCTCGCAACGTCCAACCCCTCTCGGGGCCCCAGAATCGGACGGAAAGGTAGGTGTTACGGAGCGTTATACCCAATGCTCCCGACCCGTGAGCGTGAAAAACCGCACATTCCGTTCGGGATTCACCTGGACATTTCTGTCGATTCCCGAACGCACGCCGCCTTCGCGCGCTGGGTGGGCAGGCGGATCGTGAACGTCGCCCCCTTCCCGGGCTCGCTGTCCACCGAGATGCGACCCCCATGGCGTTCGATGATCCCGTGCACGATCGACAGCCCGAGGCCCGAGCCCTCGCCGACGTCCTTGGTCGTGAAGAAGGGATCGAAGATCCGCGGGAGCACCTCGCTGGGGATGCCTGGCCCGTCGTCGCTGACGGTGAGGACGACGCTGTCTCCGTCGGGCTGCGCGAGGATGCGGATCTTCCCGCCGCCCGGGCGACCGGCGATGGCCTGCGCGGCGTTCGTCACGAGGTTCATCAACACTTGATCGATCTGCCCAGCGAAGCCGCACACGCGCAGCGCGGGGTCTACCGCCTTCTCGATCTCCACCTCCTTCAAGCGGTGTCGGAGGAGATCGAGCGTGTCATCGACGCTGCGAGACAGGTTGACCTCGCGCGGCTGCTCGTCATCGCCGCGCGAGTAATTGTGCAGCGCCTGCACGATTGCCTTGCTGCGGGTGGCGCCGCGCTGGATGACGGCGAGCATCTCCTCGGCCTCGCGACCCCGCGCGGCGATTGTGGCGGCGTCGGACACCGTCGAGAGAGACTGGATGATCTCCTCGAGGGGCCCGATCGTGTTGATGACGGCGTTGACCGGATTGTTGATCTCGTGCGCGATGCCCGCGACCAGGCGGCCCATCGAGGCCAGCTTCTCGCTGCGCACGAGATCGTCCTGCGCCCTGCGCAACTTCTCGAGCGCGTCGCGAAGCTCGCCGTTGCGTTGTTCGAGGACCTCGGTGCGCCGGCGCACCTCGCGCTCGAGGTCGATGTTCAGCGACTCCGTGGAGCGGAGCTTGTCGCGCAGGGCGCGCCGCATCTCCTCGAAGGCGAAGGTGAGCCGCCCGATCTCGTCGGCCTCCCCGGACGGCGGGACGGGGCGAGCCAGCTCACCGCGCGCCATCTCCTCGCTGCGCTTCTCGAGCGCCCGGATCGGGGTGACGATGTCTCGCACGATTAACAGCACCAGGCCCACCGCCAGGGCCAGCACCAGCGTCACCGACGCGACCAGCGTCGACGCCTGGCGGGCGGGAGACAGCGCGAACAGGACGACCAGGCCAGACGTGAGAACGGTCACGGTCAAGAAGAAGCCCACCAGCTTGCTGCGCAGCCCGGCGGACGATCGGACCTCGCTGACGGGGAGATAGTGGCGCCCGCCCAGCTGACCGAGCAGCGGGCGCAGGATGTCGCGCAACAACAGGATCTCGTACAGCCCCATCGCCAGCAGGATCAGGGAGACCGCGCCGAGCAGCCGCAGCGCCGTCGCGGTGTCGAAGCCGATCACCCGGCGGCCGAGAGAGATCACCGCCAGCGCGGCGAGCATCGTCCAGAGGACCTGGTAAGCCGCCAGGCGGTAAGGCAGGGACTGGGCCGCGTTGAACGCCTCGACGGCGCGCGGTTCGTCGCGCGCCGGACCGCGCACGGGCGGAAACCGGACCGCCAGATCCAGGTACCGTTCGATGGGCAGCGTCCGGCGGTAGAGGGACCGGCCACAAAACACCAGCGCCGGGAGCAGCGCGGGCGCCGTGAGCGCCATCATCATGGCGGCGTGACGCGACGACAGGTCGGTGAACACCGTGGTCAACGCCGCGATCACCGCGTGCGTGATCCCCAGCAGCGCCAGCGCCGTTCGCGCGAGCCGCCGGCGGTAGACGGAGGCGAAGACCCGCAGCGGATCGCTGTTGGGCAGGATCGCCCGGCGCGCATCCTCGAGCAGGCGCTGCCATGCCAGCGCGCGGATCGTTCCCGCCGCGCCCGCGTAGAGCAGCGCCATCGTCACCAGCCCCGCGCCCGCGGTCCAGGGCTGGTGCCGGTGGTGGACGAGGCCCACGCCCATCAACACGGCCGTCGACACCCACAGGACCATGCGCAGGCGGCCCGCCTCGATGGGGGCGCGCCGGATCGCCTTCTCGACGCCGGCGGCGGCGGCCTGCGAGAACGCCTCCCCGCGGCGTTTCATCGCGAGCGCGGCCCAGATGGGTCGAACGGCGGCGGCGCATCCAATGAGTGAGAGCGTCCACAGGCCGAGGAACCAGGGGGCGACCTCCACCGCGACCGCGCGCGGGGTCATCCCCCCGGCGCCAAGCAAGACCACCGGCATGCCCACGAGGCCGAGCTCGAGGACCGTCAGTCCCGCCTCAGCCGCCAGCAGGCGCGCGCCGAGCCGCGCCGGCACGCGCGGGGAGCCGCGCCGTTCAGCGGCAGGGGGTATCGATGGGACCGGAGATGCAGAGGCGGTCACCCGGGCAAGTCTATTAGCAAAGCGACCCCGAGCGGGCGCATAAAATCCGGGGCCGCCCGGGGTGCGCCACGTCGACTGCGCGACGACGGGCCGCCCTCCTCTTCGCGCAAAACCGCGCTACAGTTACCGGCGCTCATGACCTGGGAAACGATCCGGAATCTGGTGCGCGACGAATGGGTCATCCTGTCGCTGCTTTTGTTTTGGTCCCTCGCAGGTCTGACTGTGATCTGCGAGCGCGTCTACTCGCTGTGGAACGTGGTGCCGAAGTCGGCGGCGTTCAAGGCGAAGGTCATCGCCGCGCTGGAGGGCGGCGATCTGGCGAAGGCGTCGGCGCTCTGCGAGACGTCGCCCGGGCCGCTGGCGGAGGTCTTCGAGCGCGGGCTGACCGTGTTTCAGAAGACTCCCGGCAAGACCGCTGAGGCAGTCGCGTCGCAACGGGCCGCGGTGGTGCTGTCGTTCAAGCGCTATCTGTGGGCGCTCGGTACGGTGGGCTCGTCGGCGCCCTTCGTGGGGCTGTTCGGCACGGTCGTGGGCATCTTGAAGGCGTTCCAGTCGATGTCTGTGGCGGGCACGGGCGGCTTCAAGGTCGTGTCGCAGGGAATCGCAGCGGCGCTGGTCGCGACCGCGGCGGGCTTGTTGGTCGCAATCTACGCGGTCATCGCCTACAACTACTTCGTCGCGAAGATCAACGGCCTGGCGATGCAGTACAAGCTGTTCACCGACGAATTCCTGCTGGCGCTGGGCGAGTACGCCAAGAGCAAGAGCGAGTCGTCGAAGCCGGCCGGGGGCCCCGCGTAGCCGGGCAGGTCGCGTCATGGGCATCAACGTTCAACTGGAGGAGGCGAGCGTCACCGGCGAGGAGGGCGGTGGTGACGGCGTCAGCGCGGAGTCGGTCGTCGCCGAGATCAACATCACGCCCCTCACCGACGTCTTCCTGGTGCTGCTGATCATCTTCATGGTGACGTCGACCGCGCTCGTCGAGTCGGAGGCGGCGTCGCGCGCCGGCATGAAGGTGGTGTTGCCGAAGGCCAACGCGGCCGGTCCCGTCTCGCAGCGGCGCAGCGATCCGGTCCTGACCGTCACCAAGGCGAACGAGATTTACCTCGGCGCGAAGAAGGTGGCGCCGGCCGACCTGGAGGCGGAGATTCGCAATGCGCTGCAGGCGGTGGGCTCCGAGACCTTGCTGATCCGGGGGGACAAGAACGTGCTGCTCGGCGCCGCGGTCGACATCATGTCGACCGCCAAGCGGGCGGGCGCCTCACACATCGCGATCCTGACGGCGCCGAACGCCAAGTAGCGGTCTGCGGGTGCGGTAGGATGGCCCTCGGGCTCGGATGACCGTCCGCACAAAAATCTGGCTGATCGCCGTGTCGGTCGCGCTGACGGTGTTCTTGTCGTCGGGCGTGCGGCTTTACCTCACGCAGGCGCGCATCATCAAGGAGGCGCAGACCTCGGCGGAGGAGCTGGCGCACGACATCGCCGAGGATCTGAAGAGCGTCGAGCCAGAGGCCGACGATCGCGAGTACGAGGAGAAGCTGCTCGGGTACCTGAACCGCCACAGCCGCATCGTGCGCCTCGATCTCTACGTCTACCGGGAGGCTTACACGCCCTCGAGCCGCATCGCCGCGCCCCGCGGCGATCGCCCGGAGATCACGCGCTTCGCGCCGCTGGCGCGACCGCCGCTCGGGTTCACGAAGGCGTCGGTGGGCGACGCGCAGAGCGAGCCCATCGAGCTGGCCGTCGATCTCAAGGGCCCCTGGAAGGCGACGCTGGTCATGCGCTGGTCGCTCGGTCCCGTGGAATCGGCCCTGCAAACCGAGCGGCGCGTCTCCCTGGTGACCGGCGTGGTATTGCTGGTGGCGTTGACGCTGCTGTCGGGTCTCATCACGAACCGGGTCATCGGCCGGCCGCTGGAGGTCCTGGCGGGCGCCATGCGCGCGGTCGAGGGCGGCGATCTGTCGCGGCGAATACCGGTCGCTACCGTCGACGAGTTCGGGCGCCTGTCGCAGGGCTTCAACCGAATGCTCGAGCGGCTGTCGCGCGCCGACGCGCAGATCCGCGCGTTCAACCAGCGTCTCGGGGCCGAGATCGAGGCCGCGACGCGCGATCTCTCCGAGAAGAACGCCACCTTGAATCAGCTCAACCGGTTGCTGGCCGACATGCGACGCGACAACGCCTCGAAGGTCCAGCTCGCCACCCTCGGGCAGCTGGCGGCGCAGCTGGCGCACGAGATCGGCACGCCCCTGTCGTCGGTTTCGGGCCACCTGCAGCTGGCCCTGCTGCAGCGCGATCTGCAGCCGGCGCTGCGGGACCGGCTGGAGGTGGGATCGCGCGAGATCGCGCGCATCAGCCGCATCGTGCGCGATTACCTCGACTCGACGCGGCCGCTCGAGCCCGAGCGTAAGCCCACGGATCTGCCGCGACTCCTCGACGAGGCCATCGAGCTCACCCGCGCCGTCAACCGTCAAGGCACCCGGCGCGCGCCGGTGGTCCGCGAGATCGACGGGGCGAGCGAGGCGCTACGCGGGCTCGTCACCGATCCGGGCCTGCTGCGGCAGATCCTCGTCAACCTGCTGACGAACGCGCTCGACGCGGTCAGCGGTGCACAGGGCGGCGCGGTCGGCCAGGCGACGGGCGGCGGCGCCGGGGGAGTGGGGGGCGCCGGGGGCAAGGAAGCGCGCGTCACCATCGCGGCGCGCCTCGAAGAGGACAGCGTTCTCATCACCGTGACCGACAACGGTCAGGGCATCGCGGCGGACGACCTGAGTCGGATCTTCGAGCCCTTTTACACGACGAAGGGGCGCGGCAAGGGAACGGGGCTTGGCCTGGCCATCTGCCGGCAACTGACCGCCGCGCTCGGCGGCACGATCTCCGTCGAGAGCGCCCCCAACCGGGGCTCGACGTTCTTCGTGCGCCTGCCCGCGAGCGGTCCGCCCGCGCAGGCGACGGCCGAGCCGCCGTTGCGCGCGGCCGTGGCGGGAGGTCGCGCGTGACCCGGGTGCTGGTCGCCGAGGACGATCGGGTGGCGCGCGATCTGCTGTGCGAGATCCTGCGCGCCGAGAACTTCGAGGTCGACGCGGTGGACGACGGCGCGGGGGCCGTCGAGCGCGCGCAGCCGGGGCGCTACGATCTGGTCGTCTCGGACGTGCGCATGGATCGGACGAGCGGCTTCGACGTCCTGCGCGCGTTCTCCGAACAGTCTCCCGGGACGCCGGTCATCCTCATCACGGCGTTCGGCGACGTGAGCGGCGCGATGGAGGCGATCCAGCGCGGGGCCTACGACTACGTGTCGAAGCCGTTCAACATCGAAGAGCTGCGGCTGACGGTGGCGCGGGCGCTCGAGCGCCGGCGGCTGGTCGCCGAGCAGAAGGCGGCGCCGACGGCGGCCGCCACCACCAAGATTGAAGACTTCGTCGGCAAGAGCGCCGTCATGCTGGACGTGTACAAGCTGGTGGCGCGCGTGGCGGCGTCATCGGCGACGGTGTTGGTCACGGGGGAGTCGGGCTCGGGGAAGGAGCTGGTGGCCCGCGCCATTCACACCCACTCGCCGCGCGCCAGCGAGCCGTTCGTCCCCGTCAACTGCACGGCGCTGTCGGAGTCGCTGCTCGAGTCGGAGCTCTTCGGCCACACCCGCGGCGCGTTCACGGGCGCCGTGGCGGCGAAGCGCGGCCTGTTCGAGATGGCTCACGAGGGGACGCTGTTCCTCGACGAGATCGGGGACATGGGGCCGAAGATGCAGGCCCAGCTGCTGCGGACGTTACAGGACGGCGAGGTGCGGCCCGTGGGGGGCGCCGAATCGATCAAGGTGGACGTCCGGCTGGTGTGCGCGACGAACCGGGATCTCGAGGCGGAGGTCAAGGCGGGCAAGTTCCGCGAGGACCTCTACTTCCGCATCAACGTCGTCACGATCAAGCTGCCGCCGCTGCGCGAGCGGCCGGGCGACATTCCCATCCTCGTCGCTCACTTCCTCGCGAAGCTGAGCCGCCGGGAGGGACGGGCGCCCGCGACGATGTCGTCCGAGGCGCTGCAGGTGCTGACGAGCTACAACTGGCCCGGCAACGTGCGCGAGCTCGAGAACGCCATCGCCCGCGCCGTCGCCGTCGCCAAGGACGGCGTGATCCTTCCATCCGACCTGCCCCCCGAGATCGACGAGCGCCGCCGCCCGCGCGCCGAGGGCGCGACCCCGAACCCGCGCCAGACAGGCGGAAGCATCATCGAAGACCGGCCGACGCTGGGCGAGCTCGAGCGCCGCTACATCGACCTCGTGCTGGCGGAGTGCGGGGGCAACAAGAAGAAGGCCGCCGAGCGCCTCGGCATCGACCGCCGCACGCTCTACCGGGCCCTCGAGCGGGCCGGCGTGGAGACCGGCGAAGAGCCCGCCGAGGATTAGGACGGTGAAGGGACACTACCTTTCGTTCTACGGGCGCTCCGGGCGGCCGACGATCCGACCCGCTGGCGTGTCGGCCGCCTTCTAACCTTCACTTCCGGGGAGCCTCGAGAGGCCCGGGACGGATCACTGTTTGAGGGACGCCGTTTCCAGCCACCAGGGATGCTGGGCGGTGCCGTCGAACATCTCGGAGGTCTTGTAGCGCTCCCACTCGCCGCGCGCGGCGGCGGGCGCGGTCTTGGCCAGCAGGGCGTGCCGCTCTTGCTCCGTCGGCGCCCGGTATCGGTAGGCGGCGTCGAGCGCCTGCTTCAGGATGCCGACGGTGTCGCACCCGGTGATGACGACCGACGTCGGTAAGCCCATCGCGTAGTGGAGACAGTCCATCGGGGTCACGGCGCCTTGCGCGAGCGGTGCGCTCTTGAAGAACAGCCCCGAACCGAGCGGCTTCATGCCGAGCACCCCGGCGCCGTCGGCCGTCGCCGCCGGCAGCACGCCGTGGAAGCTGTCGTAGTGCGCGTCCATCACGTTCAACGGCATCTGCACGGTGTCGAAGGTGAAGCTGTGCGCGCGGGCGGTGGCCAGCATCTTCTGGTGGATCGCCGGGCTCTTGTGGCCCGTGAAGCCGATGAAACGAATCTTCCCCGCCTTCCGGGCGGCCACCAGGGCCTCGATGGCGCCGTTCGGGCCGAACACCCGCTCCGGGTCGGTCAACCGAATCACCTCGTGAATCTGCACCAGATCGATCATGTCCGTGCCGAACGATTGCAGGCACTGTTCAATCTGGGCGGCGGCCGCTTCGCGGGTGCGACCGTCGATCTTCGTCATCAGGAAGGCCTTCTTGCGATAGCCGTCCCGCAGCGCGTGCCCCATCCACACCTGGCTCTTGCCGTCGTTGTAGTCCCAGCAGTTGTCGAGAAACGTAACCCCGTGATCGAGCGCCATGCGCACGATGCGGATCGACGTCTGCTCGTCCTTCGGTAAGCCGATGTGAAATCCTCCGAGTCCCACGAGCGAGACCTCGACGCCGGTGCGGCCCAGCTTTCGCGTTGGCATCACCGCGCCCGCCGGAAGCTGGATGTCGCTCTCGGATGGGGCGCCCGGCTGCGGCTTCTGCGGCACCTTCGTCGCGGCCCACAGCCGCCGTCCCACGGCCGTCGCCGCGAGGCCGGCGCCGGCGACCAGCACCTCCCGGCGCCGCCGCGACGGCGGAAGGATATGGGCTGAATTCTCCGTGGGGTCGTTCATAGCTACAACCTGGATCGCCCCTCGGGACAGGCAAGCGACGAGGCGCGGCCCTTAGAACGACGACCCAATTCCCAGGCGGGTGAAGGCAATGCGGTCGCCTCGTACGAGATACGGGGAGCGGCCATCGACCACGTAGGCAGGGCTGCCTCTGCTGGCGAGGGCCCATTTGGCCGACTCCTCGCTAAAGGGCCCGGGCCGGAGAACGCTGCCTCGCTCGGCCACGTTCGATTCGAGCGGCGCCGCGCTGGTGGTATTTCGGCAGCAGTGCACTACACTCGGCCGCGGTGATCCGTTGACAGAACCCGTATCTACGCGCTTGAAGAACAGCTGCCCCCACTGCGGGAAAAAGGTCGCGTTGCGCATCTGGGACCTCATGCCATCGAGTGACCGGCGGCGGGTGCTGAAGTGCCCCGCGTGCAGCGGTAAGTTCGATCTGTCGGACGGCTGCAAGATCGCGGCGATGTTCGGCGGGCTGATCGCCATGGCGCCCGGAATCCTGCTGTTCTCCAAGATCGTGCGCGCCGGTCACGGCAGGGCCGCGTACGTGATCGGCGCGACCGCGGTGGTGGCGCTCGCCTTCGGGTTGACGGCGGCGGCCACCGCGTGGCTGACGCTACGTCTCGTCCCCAAGTCCTGACGGATAGTCAGGTCCCTCTCGGGGACCGTGAGACCCGCGTCAGTCCAGCGCGCCGTCGCGGTAGCGGCGGAGGTCGTCGATGCTTCCGGTGGGCTGGGTCAGGATGATGGCCTCGCCGATCGCCGAGCCGACGACGGCGTTCAGCGCGCCCGCCGCGTAGTGGTGGTAGCCGAGCACCAGGAACAGGCCGACGCCGGAGTTCAGGATGACGTTGCCGACGTGAAGCCACCACCGCTGACCGTCCGACTGGTTGCGGGCGTCGCGCGCCAGACGTGCCTCGGCGTCGACGAGCAGGCGGCACACGTCATCGGACGCTGGCGGGACGGCGATGCTCGCGTGCAGCTCGCGCGAATCCTTGACCACGTCGAGCGGCGCGATCAACAGCGGCACGATCCCGACGATCGTGGTCGCCGCTCCCGTGTACCAGTCGATGCGCTGATCGCGGGGGACGAACGCGAGCGGCACCAGGTTCGCTCCCGTCGCCGCGACGATTCCGGTCCCCCACCCCCACGTCCACGTTCGCGCGCGGCGCGCGGTCGTGGCGAGATGGGTGTCGATCCATTGCAGGCGGGCCTCGCCGGCGCGCGCCGCGACGCCAGGTCCCCCGATGGCGCCGGCCGGGCACGTCGTGGCGGCGAGCGCCGCCGGGGGAATCCGCGCGCCAAATGCCGTCACCACCGCGACGAGGAGCAGCGTTCGCAAGCGGCGATTGTGCCGAAACCGCAACAAAAGCGCGAACAATTGCGCCGCTCCAAGCAGGAACGACGCCCGGAAGCGTCGTCCTTCTTGCCCTCACCTCCCCCGAAACAACCCGCGCCGGGCGGGGGCCGGCGCGCGCTTCATGGGGACGCTGACGCTCTTCGGCTTTCCGCTCGCCACCGCGACCATCCGGCTGCTGGTCACGTAGCCGGCCTTCACGAAGGTCAGCTCGTAGGTGTTGCCGGGGTTGAAGCGAATCGCGATCGGTGTCCGCCCCAGCACCTGCTTCTTCGTCCGAACCTCCGCCCCGAGCGGGCTGGAGGTGATACGGACCGTCACCGGCTGCGGCGGCTTGCCCACAGCCGCGCTGGCGCCCGCGGGGCTAATGGCGCTGCTCGCTCGATGGCTTTTCTTGGGAGGCGGCGTGGTGGGACGGGAGGTGTCTGCTTCGTCCTCTCCGATGACGGCGCCCGGCCCCGCCGTGGGCGCGCCCGCCCCGCGCGGCTCGTGTCCCGTCGCCTCGCCGCCGGCCGCTTTGGCATCGTCGTTCGCGGCTGTCTCATCGTCGGGCCTTGGCTTCTTCTCGGCCTCCTCCCCCTTCCCCGCCGAGGGTTCGTTGGATGGGACCGTCTGCCCGGCGACCTTGGGATTCGTCGTGCCGGATGGGGCCGCATCCTTCGCCGCAGCAGGCGCGGTGGCGATTCCTTGCGGCGGGATTGCGTGAGCTACGTCGTTCGCCGCGCCAGCGTCGGCAGTGGCAGGCACCATGGCATGCGGCGGCTGGGTCGCCGCCTGCGCGACGGTCGCCGCCGCATCGGGGTGGCCTTCGAGCAGTCGTGGCAGGGGGAGACCCTCGCGGCCCGCCCAGCCTGCGAGCCACTTGATGCCGTAGACGGCGCCGAGCATGCACATCGCCCCGAGCATGAACCCGATGCCGATGCGGCTCCTTCGCGACCGCCGCTTGGACGCGACCGGAGACGAAAGTGCCTCGCCCGCCGGCGTCGCGGGTGCGCCGGCCACGGGCGCGACCGGACCGACGACCGTCGGAGCCGCAGGGCCTGGCGCGGTCGGGACCTGGCCAGGCGGCGACGCCGTCATCCCCGCCGCGACGGGCGATCCGACGCCTGCTGGCGCTTGCCGCGGCGAATCTCGCAGCATCGAGAGGGCGGCCGCCGAGATCGCCGACGCGGGCATGGAGACCGTCGGCTGGGTGCCTCCCACGCCAACATCCGACAGCTCGACGGACACGCCGGCGCTGAGGTCGCCGGAGCCGTCCTCGTGGGGTGACGGCACCGCCGACAGCCGGCCCATCGGCACGGCGCCGTCCCGGCGCGCGAGCTCCGCCAGCCACAGCTTCAGCTCGGTCTGGCCCGCCGAGTTGTAGTGACCTCGCAGGACGCGCTCGACGTCCACCAGCATCTCGTCGGCGGTCTGGTAGCGGGCGGAGGCCTCGCGGCGCATGGCCCGGTTGACGATCGTCGTCGCGTCCTGCGGCAAGTAGGTGTTGAGGGTCTCGGGGGGCGGATACTCCGCGCGCTGCGCGCGCAGCATCGATTCGAGCTCCGAGCTCGCCTCGAACGGCCGCCGCCCGGTCAACATCAGGTACAACATCGTTCCGACGGAGAAGAGATCGGCCCGCGCGTCCAGCGCCCGGCCCAGCGCCTGCTCGGGCGACATGAACCCGATCTTGCCCTTGATGATGCCCGCGCCCGTCTGCTCCCGCTTCCGCTCGGCCTTGGCGATCCCGAAGTCCGCCAGCTTGACCTCGCCCTGCTCGCTGACGAGCACGTTCGTCGGGTTCACGTCGCGGTGAACGATGCCGAGCGGCCGGCCGTCGGCCGCGCGCTTGGCGTGCGCGTAGGACAGCGCCCGACACACCTGCGCCGTCACGTACAACGCGAGCGATGGGGGCCAGGGATGGTCGGGGCCCGTGGCCTGGGCCCGCTCCAGAATCAGCTCCAGATCCCACCCCTCCACGAGCTCGAGGACCAGGAACGTCCGCTCGGCGGCGACCCCCACGTCCAGCACCTGCACGATGTTGCCGTGCGACAGGCTCATCGAGATGTGGGCCTCGTCGATGAACATGTTGCGGAACTGCGGATCGGCTGAGAACGCGGTCAGCACGCGTTTCATGACGACCAGCTTCTCGAAGCCCTCGGCCCCGTGCTGCGTGGCCAAGAAGATCTCGGCCATGCCCCCATCGGCCAGCTTACCGACGATCGTGTAGCGGCCATGCGCCATTCTGGGAATCGACAGATTACCACCGCCCGTCAGGATGTCGCTGGTCGAATGGGCAGCTGCCGGCCTATTCCTGCGTTCCCATTTGGCAGGCTCGGACTTGTCGGCTGGCGGCCGTTCCCGACCGAACCGATACACGTCGTTGACCCGGCTCGTGGTCCTTGCGGTGCTGGCAGGACTGCGCGCGACGCCGCGCTCGCTTCGGCAGCTCGACGTCGAAAATGCTAGATTGCCGGGGTGCTTGGAGTCCTTCGGCTCTACGGTGAAACTGGCGCGCTGGCCGCGCGACGGGCGGCGCGCGCGTGGCCGGTGGCCTTCTCGCTGGTCATGTACGCGGTCATCGTCATGCTGGCCGCCAAGCTGGTCTCCCCGCTGGGGCGGGCTGGGGGATTCGTCCTCGGCATCGTCATGGCTGGCTGCTTTTCGAGCTACCTGCACCTCATCTCGCACGCGGTCGCCGGCACGAAGATCAAGTTCGCCGACCTGCGCGCCAGCTTCGGGGCACGGTTCTGGGACGTGGTCAGCGTGCTCTTCGCGTTCTGGCTCATCGGCCTCATCGTCGAGTACGTGGTCGCGCCCGCCGCGGGGCAGAAGGCCGACATCGTCGTCGCGCTGGTCGGACTGGCGATGGCGGTGTTCTTCAACCCGGTCCCGGAGCTCCTCTATCAGGGGACCTCGCGCTCGTTCCAGCTGCTCGTCGAATCGGGCGGCTTCATCTCGAAGCACGGCCTCGAGTGGTTCGCGCCCAACATCGTGTGCGCGGCCGTGCTGATGGCGCCGCTCGGGCTCCTGCACGGTCCTCCCGGCCAGGTCGTGTTGAGCGTGGCGGAGCTGCTGTCGCCCAACAACGACGGCATGGGCGTGTACAACCTGTTCTCGCGAGCCCCGCTCTACCTGCAGCTCCCGATGCTGGTGTTCGTTCACTGGCTGATGGTGTGGCGGGGGCTGTTGTTCGGCGAGCTGGTGCGTGGAAGCCGGCGGCAGCGGGCTCTGCGTGGGGGCTGGGGCCGCTGACCGATCCCTGGGGCATCGAGGACGAGTTTCACGATGCGTTCGGCCGCGCGCGGCTGACCAGCGCCGAGACGCGCGCCGAGGTGCTGGGGGCGATGGGGGTGGCTCCCGACGTGGACGTCCCCCCCGGTGAAACGCCGGGGAGCGTCGACATCCGGGTGGCCCGACCCGGCGAGCGCGTGGCCGGCCTGCGCGACCGGGGAGGCGAGCTCCAGCTCGAGGGCGGAGGGCGCTACGCGCTCGGCCCGGGCGACGCCCTGCCGCCCGACTTGCCGTTCGGCTATCACACGCTGTTGCCGGAGGCCGCGACGCAGAGCGCGACGGCCGCTTCCCGGGCGCCCATCCAGCTGATCGTGACGCCCGGGCAGTGCTTCTTGCCCGACGACCTGAAGCTGTGGGGCTGGGCCACCCAGCTCTACGCGACGCGGTCGCGCGAGAGCTGGGGGATCGGCGATCTCGCCGATCTGCGCGCGCTCGGGGCGTGGACGAAGTCACTGGGTGGCGGCGCGCTAATGGTGAATCCGCTGTGCGCGCCGGCGCCCGTGCATCCGATCGAGGCCTCGCCCTACTATCCGTCGAGCCGCCGCTACAGGAACCCGCTCTACCTCCGCATCGAGGAGCTGCCAGGGGCGCGCGACGGGGGTGAAACAGGCGCCGAGATTGAGCGTCTCGCCGTGGAGGCGCGATCGTTTAACTCCACGCGCCGGATCGACCGCGAGCGGATCTTCGACCTCAAGCTGCGGGCGCTGGAGCTGTTGTGGAGCCGCTTCGGCGGCGGCGGCGGCGGCGGCGAGGACGCGGATTTCGAACGTTATCGCGCGGAGCAGGGCCCGGCCCTCGACGAGTTCGCGGCCTACTGCACCCTGGCCGAGCGCCATGGCAAGGACTGGCGCGCGTGGCCCGGCCGCTTCGGCCGGCCGTCGACCGAGGCGGTGCGGGCGCTGTGCGCCGGCGATGCGCGGGTGCGGTTTCACGCCTGGGTGCAATGGCAGCTCGACAGGCAGCTGGAGCAAGCCTCGCGCGACGTGCGCGTCTTTCACGACCTGCCGGTGGGGTTCGACATCGCGGGCGCGGACGGCTGGTGCTGGCAAGACTTCCTGGCGGCGGACATCTCGATCGGCTGCCCACCCGACGGTTTCAACCTCGACGGCCAGGACTGGGGGCTGTCGCCGTTCATCCCCACGAAGATGCGGGCTGCCATGTACCGGCCCTTCATCGAGACGATCCGGGCGATGCTGCGGCACGCGGGCGGCCTGCGCATCGATCACGTGATGGGCCTGTTCCGCCTGTTCTGGATCCCGAGGCGCCTCGGCAACAAGGGCGGCACCTACGTGCGCTATCCCGTCGACGAGCTGCTGGCCATCGTCGCCATCGAGAGCCAGCGCGCGCGCGCGGTCATCGTGGGCGAGGACCTGGGGACGGTGTTACCCGGGACGCGCGAGCTGCTCGCGGTGCAGAAGCTGCTGTCCTACCGGTTGCTGTACTTCGAGTCCGAGCCGCCGGAGAAGTTTCTGGAGATGGCGCTGTCGGGCGTCACGACCCACGATCTCGCGACCATCGCCGGCATCTGGACCGGCGAGGCGGCGAATCATGCGCGCGCAGCGGGTGTCAGCCCCAACGAGGACGGGCTGTCGTTCCTGAAGAACAAGCTCGCGATGCTGACCGGGCTGGAGGCGGACGCGCCCGTTGAGGAGGTCGTGCTCGAGGTCCACCGCGCCCTCGGCCGCGCACCCTCGCGGGTGTTGCTTGCGACCCTGGACGACGCGCTCTGCGTGCTGGAGCAGCCGAACATGCCCGGCACCACGACCACCTGGCCGAACTGGTCGCTGGCGCTGCCGAAGACGCTGGAGGAGATCCAGCAGGCCGCCTTGCCCAGGAAGCTCGCGGCCGCGCTCCGCCGGTGACGCGCGCCGCGCGGCGAGCGGGCACGGCTGATCGCCTCCGTTTTCGCGATGTTGGTGCCGGCCGGCGCCGGTCGAATTTCGCGCCTCGCACCGGAGAAGGTGCGATAAGGAGCCATGGCCAACAACGGCACGAGCTTCGATCCGGAGGACTTCCTCCGCCTGGCCCGCGAGACGCGGGACCGGCTGCGCGGTTCGCGCAAGTTCATCGGCGGCGCCATCGCCGTCGTCATCGTGCTGGTGACGCTCGGCAGCGCGTACTATCAAGTCGAGCCCGACGAGGTGGCGCTGGTCACCCGCTTCGGGAGGTTCGTGCGCACCAGCAACCCCGGTCCGCACACCAAGATCCCGTTCGGCGTCGAGCAGATCCAGAAGGTGCCGGTGCAGCGGCAGCTCAAGCAGGAGTTTGGCTTCCGCACCATCCGCGCCGACATCCAGAGCTCGTTTCAGAAGGGCGACGAGAAGACGGCGTCAGAGTCGTCGATGCTGACCGGCGACCTGAACGTCGCCACGGTCGAGTGGATCGTGCAGTACAAGATCTCCGATCCCTACAAGTACCTGTTCAAGCTCCGCGACGTCGAGGAGACGTTTCGCCTGATGGCGGAGGCCTCGATGCGCACGGTGGTCGGCGACCACAGCGTCACCGAGCTGCTGACCGTAGGGCGCGAATCCATCGCCGCCAAGGCGAAGGAGTTGCTGTCGAACCTGTGCAAGCTGTACGACAACGGCATCGCCGTGCAGCAACTGGTGCTGCAGGACGTGGATCCCCCGGAGTCCGTCAAGCCGTCGTTCAACGCCGTGAACCAGGCCATCCAGGAGCGCGAGCGCTCCATCAACGAGGCGTGGGCGGAGTACAACCAGGAGATCCCGCGCGCCCGGGGCCTCGCGGAGCAGAAGATCGAGGCCGCCGAGGGGTACGCGGTGGATCGGGTCAACCGGGCGAAGGGCGATGCGCAACGGTTCGTCGCGCTCGAGGAGGAGTATCGCAAGGCGCCCGAGGTGACGCGGACGCGCATCTACCTGGAGACGCTGTCGGCGGTGCTGCCGGCGGCCGGCAAGAAGTTGATCTTCGACGAGAAGGCGAAGGGCATCCTGCCCATGTTCCCGCTCGGCGCGACCCAGGACGTGAAGCCATGACCCCGCGCACCTGGCTGATCGGCGGGGCGCTGGCGCTGCTCGGGTTCGCCACGCTGTATTCCGCGCTGTACAGCGTGTCCGAGACCGAGCAGGTGGTCATCACCCAATTCGGCGAGCCGATCGGGCAGGCGATCACCAGCCCGGGGCTGCACGTGAAGGTGCCGTTCGCCCAGGAGGCGAACGTGTTCGACAAGCGCTGGCTGGAGTGGAACGGCAACCCGAACCAGCTCCCCACCCGCGACAAGAAGTACATCTGGGTCGAGACCTACGCGCGCTGGCGCATCGCCAACCCCTTGCTGTTCTTCCAGCGGCTGCGCGACGAGCGCGGGGCGCAGTCGCGCCTCGACGACATCATCGACGGCGACACCCGCAACGTCATCGCGAACCACAACCTCATCGAGGTCGTGCGCACCAGCAACCGGACCTTCGAGCGCGCCGAGGAGGTCGAGGACGTGATGGAGGCCGAGGCCATGCGTCAGGTCGATCTGGGGCGCGACAAGATCACGCGCCTGATCCTCGAGCGCGCCTCCCGCGTGGTGCCCGACTACGGCATCGAGCTGGTCGACCTGCAGATCCAGCGCGTCAACTACATCGAGAGCGTTCAGGCCAAGGTCTTCGATCGAATGATCTCCGAGCGCAAGCGCATCGCGGATCGCCACCGCTCCGAGGGCCAGGGCAAGAGCGCCGAGATCCGTGGCAAGAAGGAGCGCGAGCTGAAGGTCATCGAGTCCGAGGCCTACCGCAAGACCCAGGAGATCATGGGCCGCGGCGATGCCGAGGCGACCGGCATCTACGCGAGCGCGTACAATCGGAATCCGGAGCTGTACAAGTTCCTGCGCACCATGGACACCTATCGAGCGACCGTGGACAAGGACAGCTGGCTCGTGCTGTCGACGGACGCGGACCTGTTCCGCTACCTGCAGTCTCCGAGCGCGGCGGCGGCCGCGCGCAAACCAGCCGGGCGGTGATGGGCGCGACGGACGAGCGTGACCCGTACGTGATCCTCGGCGTCCCGCGCCACGCCAGCGCCGCGGAGATCCGGGCCGCCTATCGGGCGCTGGTCGCGAAGTACCACCCCGATCGCCACCAGGGCAATCCCCTCGAGCAGCTCGCCAGCGAGAAGATGGCGGAGATCAACCGCGCCTACGAGACGCTGTCGGATCCCGTCCGTCGGCGCGCGTACGACACGGGCGCGCCGGCGAGCGGTGACGGCAGCGGCGGCGGGGGCGGCGGCCGCGCGACGTGGGCGGCGGCGGGCACGCCCGGCTTCGGCGGGGCGAGCAGCAGCAGCCGCCGCGGGATGAAGGTCGTGGCGGCGCTGTCGTTGCTGCCCATCCTGCTCCGCTTCGGGGGCCTCATCGTCCGGGGTCTCGTCGCCGTTGCCCGCGAGCTGATGGAAGGCCTGGCCGTGCTTCGCGGGACACCTTTCGTCGCTGGCGCCGTCCTGCTGGCAGTCGTGATCCTGCTGGTCGCCCTGCTGCGTCGCCGCCGGCTGAACAAACGCGCGACACCGCCCTAGCAGCCCGTGGTGAAAGCGAGCGCCGGCAGGGCAAGGGTGTCCCGGACGCTCGCGACGGGTGACGGACCTAGGGCGGTACGCGAGGCGATGTCGCGGCTCAGATGGGCCACAATGGCCACGA
>Ga0265314_10000335_pt1 | contig 66101 bp, 70 predicted proteins | sample 4126metaG_FD_203106 | JGI IMG/M metagenome (GOLD analysis project Ga0265314, IMG submission 203106) | Rhizosphere microbial communities from Carex aquatilis grown in University of Washington, Seatle, WA, United States - 4-1-26 metaG | ecosystem: Host-associated > Plants > Roots > Rhizosphere >...
GAGCGGTCCTTGATAAGGCCGGCGGCGCGGGCGCGTCAGCTGCGGTTCTTGCCCTGCTGCCAGTAAACGTCGTCGCGGCCCGCATGACGGTTGAGCGTGCGCGCAAGCACGAACATGAGATCGGACAGCCGGTTCAGATATTGAAGCAACGGCGGCGCCACGGCCGCTGATTTGGCGAGCGCGACGATCGCGCGCTCCGCGCGCCGGCACACGGTGCGTGCGACGTGGGCGAGGCTTGCGGCGCGCGAGCCGCCGGGTAATATGAAATCCTTGAGCGCGGGCAGGTTCGCGTTGAACCCGTCGAGCGCTTCCTCAAGCCGTTTGCTGTGCGCCTCGCTCATGATGGCGTGGCCGGGCACGCTCAATTCGCCGCCGAGATCGAAGAGATCATGCTGCACGCCGTCAAGGCATGTGCGTATCGCGCCGGGAATGTCTTCGCACAGGAGCACGCCGATTACGCTGTTCAATTCGTCGACCGCACCTATCGCTTCGATGCGCGGCGCGTCTTTGGCGACGCGCGAGCCGTCGGCGAGGCCGGTGGTGCCGGTGTCGCCCGTGCGCGTGTAGATTTTCGTGAGCCGGTTGCCCATGGTCGAATGAGGTTAAGTTAAATGCAGGGAGCGCGCAACACCGCCATCGATCGTGCAAGGGTCGAATCTATGCTTGCGGCGCGAGGCGCGGCAATAGCTCGTCCAACGCTGCGCTATCGGTCGGGAAGATATTGCCGGCACCGATTTTGTCGGCCAGACCGGTGCGCGCCATGACTTCCATTACCTGGCGCTTGATGCCGCTGAAGCTCAGCGTGATACCGCTCGCTTTCAGCCGGTCGGACAGATTGGAGAGCATTTCGATCCCCGAGGCATCGATATCGTTGATGCCGCTGCCGACGACCAGTATGTATTTCAGGTCCGGATTGCTGCGCTCGAGCTTGATGATCGCTTCCTCGAAATAGGAGACGTTGACGAAAAAGAGCGAGCCGTCGAAGCGCATTGCGCCGAGTTGCGGATGCAATGCCGCAAGTCCGAAATGCCCGGCATCGCGCAGCGTGCCGTCCGGGTGCATGCCGACGATGGCGACGCGCGGACGCATCAAGCGATAAAGCAGCAATGCCAGCGACAGCATGATCCCCGTCAGAATGCCGATCTGGATGCTGGGCGCGAAAGCGAGCGTCGTAATGAACGTAACCACGGCAGCGATGCCGTCGTCGCTGCGCGCGCGCCAGGCTTTGGCGATGCTGCGGTAATCGACCAGGTTGATCAGTGCAATCACGATGATGGCGGCGAGCACAGGCTTTGGCAGGTGGTGCAGCAGCGGGGTGAAAAACAACAGCGTCAGCAGAACGAATATCGCGGAGAACACTGCGGACATCCCGGTCTTGGCATTGACTGACAGATTCAGCGCCGAGCGCGAAAACGACCCGCTCACCGGAATCGATTGGCTGAACGCGGCCGCGATCTTGGCCAGACCCTGGCCGATCAATTCCTGGTTTTCATCCCACGGCGTGCGCGTCCTGATCGCAATGACTTTGCAGCTCGACATCGCTTCCATGAAACTGATCAACGCGATCACGAAGCCTGCCGGCAGGAGCGTTATCGTCGAATGCCAGTCGAGCGGCGGCAGGCTCAGGCTGGGCAGGCCCTGCGGTATTTCGCCGACAATGCGCCCGCCCATTTCTTCGTACCCGAGCCAGTAGCTCGCGACCGTCAGCAGCGCCACCGTAATCAATACGCCGGGCAGCTTCGGCGCAAATTTCCTGAAAGCGAGCAGCAGGACGATGGCGGTGACGCCGAACACGAGCGAGATTTCGTGCACCGCATCCATGTGGCTGAGCACGCGCCAGGTGTCGAGCAGGAAATTGGTCGTTTGTGCGGCGGGTATGCCCAGGATCGCCGGCAATTGCGACAGGCCAATGATGATTGCCGCCGCATTGATGAATCCCATCAACACCGGATACGACAGAAAGTTGAGCAGGACCCCCATCCGCATTACGCCGAACGCGACCTGAAGGATGCCGGAGACGAGCGCGAGCAGGATCGCATACGCGTAATATTGCTCGCTGCCGTGCGGTGCGATCTGCGAGATGCTCGCGGCGGTCAACAGCGAAGTCATAGCCACCGGGCCGGTGGAAAGGATTCCCGAAGAGCCGAACATGGCGCCGATGACCGCGGGAATGAGCGCGGCATAAAGGCCATAATAGGCAGGAACCCCGGCGAGTTGCGCGTACGCGAGGGACTGCGGGATCGCCATCAGGGCGACCGTGAGGCCTGCAATCAAATCGGCCTGCAACAGGTCGCGCCGCAGCGGAAACCAGTTCAGGAAAGGCAGTAACCGCCTGACCGTGCTCACGCGCGGTTCCACGCATTTGTGCACCCGTGACGCGTGGCCGCCAAACCTGCCGTCACGAAACGGTCGAACGAAGAGTCGGGAAATTTACGGTACACGGATTCTTATGGATATCATCTCACCGCCCGATTATCTGGCAATGGGTACGGGGACGCAACGCGCGGAATTTCCGGTATAATCGCCCGAGTTTTTGCGCAACTATGGGGAAGAACAACGGCATGAATATTCGTAATGTGATTGCAGCGGTCGCGGTCGGGTTATTGCTTGCCGGTCCGGCATTCGCGGACGGTGACGCCGCCGCGGGCAAGCAGAAAACGGCGCTGTGCGAAGGTTGTCACGGCATCGAAGGTTACAAGACGGCGTTTCCCTCGGTGTATCACGTGCCCAAACTCGGCGGTCAGCACGCGAGCTATATTGTCAAGGCGCTGCAGGGCTACAAGTCGGGCGAGCGCAGCCACCCGACGATGCGCGCGATTGCGGCGGGCCTTACCGATCAGGACATGGCCGATCTCGGGGCGTACTACGCCGCGGGTGATGTCAAAACTGCCGGCAAATAAGGGTGACGAAGATGACGAAAATTCTGATGGTTGCGGCGGCCTTGGCAATGGGCACGGTTGCGTATGCGGCCGATCCCGCGGCGGGCAAGGAAAAAGCCAAGGTTTGCGCGGCTTGTCATGGCGAAAACGGCGTAAGCCAGGCGCCCGACTTCCCGAAACTTGCGGGGCAGTACAACGACTATCTCGTGCGCGCATTGAACGACTATAAAGCCGGTGTGCGCAAGAATCCGATCATGGCGGGGCAGGTGGCCAACCTGAAAAAAGAAGACATCGCCGATCTGGCGGCCTTTTTCTCGAGCCAGCAGGCGCTCGCGACCAAGTACTAATCCGCGGTCTGCGCAAATACGACCGGATGGCCGCCAGCCATCCGGTTTTTTATTGCCCGGGACTTGCTTTGAGATGCAGTCGCGGTGCGCCGCCGCGCTAGGCGCGGAATTTTCCACCGACACATTCGAGATAACGCAGCGGATCAGGTGCGGTGCCCGCGCGTTGCGCCTGCCAGATGATTTCCCCCAGGCACTCGAGCAATGCATGCTTGGCGTCGTGTTCCGAGCCCGTGACCGCCCGCATGCGCTCGAATTCCGCGCGCACGCCCGGCGGCTGATCGATCGACAACTGCTCTTCGACAGCCAGATGCAGGGATAGATGCAGAAACGGATTGACCGCGCCGTCAGCCGGCGCGTAATCGCGATCGAGGTTGCGCTCTGTGTCTTCGAGCAGCGCATGGTACTCGGGGTGCAGCGAGATCACCGACAGCGCGACTTGCTCGAGCGCACTCAACGCTTCGCCGTTGCGGTATTTTTTCCAGACATCGAAAAAAAACCGCCGGGCCTGGTCGCGGGAAGGGGCAAACACGTTAAGGATGCAGGCCGGCCGGCGTGGCGGGCCCGGTCTTGTGTTTGAATTCGCATAGATCGTTGATGATGCAGGCCTGACAATCGGGCTTGCGCGCCTTGCAGACGTAGCGCCCGTGCAGGATCAGCCAGTGATGTGCATGCAGCTTGAATTCGTCGGGCACGAGCTTTATCAATTTCTTCTCCACCGTGCCAACGTCCCTGCCGGGCGCAATGCCCGTGCGGTTGGAGACGCGAAATATATGCGTATCGACCGCGATGGTCGGATGGCCGAAGGCGATATTGAGTATCACGTTGGCGGTTTTGCGGCCCACGCCCGGCAGCCGTTCGAGTTCTTCGCGCGTGACCGGGACTTCGCCGCCGTGCTCGTCGAGCAGGAGTTTGCATGTAGCGAGGATGTTTTTGGCCTTGGTGCGGTACAGGCCGATGCGCTTGATGTACGCTTCGAGTCCCGCCGCGCCGAGTTTCAGGATGGCCGCGGGGGTGTTGGCGGCTGCATAGAGTTCGCGCGTGGCCAGATTGACGCTTTTGTCGGTGGCTTGGGCCGACAGCACGACCGCCACCAGCAACTCAAATGCGTCGCGGAATTCGAGTTCGCCGCGCGGCTCGGGATTGGCGGCGCGCAGCCGTTCGAAAATTGCCATGCGTTTGGACGGGTTCATGCGGGGGCCGCAAGCGGGAAAGGCGCCCAGCGTAATCGGGTGCCGGGCAAATTACAACCGTTTGTCAATGCGTCGTCCGCCTTTCGCGGAGCGCGGTAAATTCGGTGATGAAATGTCGCGATATGACGTCTGAATATGCTCGAAGTATCGTCGCTTGCGGGTGCCAACAATGTCACATACGATGCGGCGACAGCTGCGTCGCGAGGCCGGCAGGTTCGCAGTGCAAGTAATATGTCACGCTGCCGCATCGATGGCATGGTAATTGCGGGGCTACGGTCAGAGGCGGCTGCCCCATGAGGCGGCCGGCCGACGAAAGCGGGACGATGAACGGCAGGACACGGGGAAAATCTGAAATTGGTTCGTATTTCGTGAACCAGCATCGCGGGCAGTGGATCGCGCTGGGACTGGTATTGCTGTTGCTGGTGGCCGCGATCGATTACGTCACTGGCTTCAGGCTGCGGCTTACCGAGTTGTACCTGGTTGCGCTGCTGGTCTTGACGTGGGTGATCGGCCGCCTGTTCGGCGTCCTGATGTCGATAGTCGCGTGCACTTCGTGGGCGTACCTGGAAGCGGTAAACGGCCGTTACATCGACAATCCTTCGCTGTTGTACTGGGATTGGGGGGGCGTATTGTTCGGTTTCGTCGTCATGGTGGTGGCGTTGACGGAGTTGCGCAAGGCGCTGGACGACGCGCACTTCAAGTCGCGCAAGGATACGCTGACCGGGCTCGTCAACAAGGGGGGGTTTTACCAGGTCGTGAGCGCTGAAATCGAAGTGTGCCGCCGCTACAAACGCACGCTGTCGATCGCCTATATCGATTGCGACAACTTCAAGATGGTCAACGACAAGTTCGGCCATCACGTCGGCGACGAACTGCTGCGCGTGATTTCGAAAACGATGTTGCGCAAGCTGCGTTCGTCGGATCTGCCGGGCAGGCTGGGCGGCGACGAGTTCGCGGTCATGCTGCCGGAAACCAATGCCGAAGCCTGCCGCATGGTGATCGAAATGCTACAGCAGCGATTACTGCACGAAATGAAAGAGCACAACTGGCCGGTGACGTTCAGCATCGGCATTGCGACGTTCCTGCGCATGCCGGCGTCGATCGAAGACATGATCCGCCAGGCCGACAAGCTTATGTACGCGGTCAAGAACAGCAGCAAGGGCGCGATCAAGCAGGAAGTCTTTCACGGCTGATTGCGCGGCCGCTCATTTGCGCGCCGCCAGGCGTGTGCGTGCGCGCTCGATTGCCCGCTCTACGATGCGCCTGTCGATGCCGGGAGGGCCGGCGGCGGCGCGTTTGGCTTTGACAGCGCGGACGAGGCGGTCCGTTCGCCGTTGAAAGCGCACGCGCGCCTGCGTTGCTGCGAGACGGCGTTCCTCGCGGGTCGGTTGAGCGCCGGTTGCGCGCAGGCTGATGCAGTCGACCGGGCAGGGCGCTACGCACAGTTCGCAACCGGTGCACACGGCGGCAATCACGGTGTGCATGAGTTTGGGCGCGCCAACGATGGCGTCGACCGGACACGCTTCGATGCAGAGCATGCAGCCGATGCAGAGCGTCTCGTCGATCGCCGCCACCGCCGGCGGTTTGGTCGCGCCGAACCGCGGATCGACGGGTGCATAAGGCACGCCGGCCGCTGCGGCGAGCTCGCGCGCCCCGTTGTTGCCGCCAGGGGGGCACTGATTGATGCCTGCGCGGCCCGCGACTATCGCTTCGGCATAAGGGCGGCATCCGGAGTATCCGCACTGCCGGCATTGCGTCTGCGGCAGCAGTGCATCGATGCGCGCCGCGAATTCGGCAGGCACGCGGGTCAGGCCGGCGCGTCGGGCACCGCCGGCAGCGGTTGCCAGGTCCCGTCGATCAATCCCTGCATCGGCTGGAATTTTATCTTGTAGGCCATCTTGCGGCTTTGCGCAATCCAGTAGCCCAGGTACAGATACGGCAGGTCGTTCTGCAGGCAGCGTTCGATTTGCCACAGGATGTTGAAAGTGCCGTAACTCGCCGCCCGGATTTCCGGATCGAAGAACGTATAGACGGATGAAAGGCCGTCTTCGAGTTCGTCGAGGATGCTGACAATGCGCAGCGCCCCGTTCTCGCGAAATTCCACCAGCCGCGAATCGACATTGCTTTGCAACAGGAAATGGCGGTACTGCTCGCGGCTGTCCTGGTCCATGCCGCCGCCCGCGTGACGCATCGCCTGATAGCGCAGGTACAGTGCATAGTGCTCGTGGCTGTACTTGAGATCGAGCAGGGTGGCAGTCATTCCGGCGTGTTTTTTCCGGATCCGGCGCTGCGTGCGGTTCGGTCTGAAGGCTTCGGTGATGACGCGGACGGGCACGCACGCTCGGCAGTGATCGCAATACGGGCGGTAGGTGAATGCACCGCTGCGGCGGAACCCCGCCTTCACGAGTTCGCTGTATACCGGTGAGTCTATCAGGTGGCTCGGCGTCGCGACCTGCGAGCGCGCCATGCGGTCCGGCAGATAGCTGCAGGGATACGGTGCCGTCGCGTAGAACTGCAGCACCGACAACGGCAGATCATTCAATAAGGTCAAGGTCTAAAGTCCATCGGCCGCGTAAATGGGAATAGTTTACCAACTCCTGCAGATTGCGCATAAAGTCCGCGCGCGGGATTTCGCGGGCGCCGAACGATGCCAGGTGCGGCGTGTACATCTGGCAGTCGATCATGCCGCAGTCCCAGCGTTGAAGCTGGCGCACGAGATGAACGAGCGCGATTTTGGACGCGTTTGGCACCCGCGTAAACATCGATTCGCCGTAGAACATGCGCCCGATCGCCACGCCATAGAGTCCGCCAGCGAGCTCGCCATCGACCCAGGTTTCTATCGAATGTGCCAGCCCGCGTTCATGCAGCGCGCAGTACGCGGCGATCATGGCAGCGCTGATCCACGTGCCGTCCTGGCGGGCGCGGGGCTCCGCGCACGCGGCGATGACGCGCCGGAAATCCGAGTCGGCACGCACTTCGTACGCATGCTTGCGCAGCACCCTGCCGAGCGAGCGCGCGACTTTCAACTCACGCGGTATGAGCACCATGCGCGGATCGGGGCTCCACCACAATATCGGCTGGCCGGGACTGAACCACGGGAAAATCCCGTGGCGGTAGGCGTCGATCAGACGCGCGACCGACAATTCACCGCCGGCGGCAAGCAAGCCGTTGGGCTCGGCCAGCGCATCACTCAGGGGCGGGAACGGGTCACCGGAACGCAGCCATCGAATCATGCGGTGATTGTACTCACCGGTGGCGGCCGCGCGGGGTCAACCGTAACGGCGACGGCGCGGGTTGGCTGTTTGAAATGAGCGGCTTTGCGTCTGTTCGAGTTGCAACGGCGCAAGGCCGTTAAACGGGAGCGCGATTATTCGATCGAGCCGCAGGCTATGCGGTCCTTGCCTTGCTGTACAACCATACCTTTGCCGAGCAGCCCGCCGGAGTTCTTGCTCACGGAGGTGCCGGTAATGGAATAGGCGGCGACCGCCTTGCCGAATTCGTCCGGCTGCAGCGGGCCAATTTCGCGTTCAAATACGCCGGCGCTCGCCGCGTCGGCGGCACTGCAATCGCCTTTTTCGTAGATGCGCAACGTGATCAGCCCGGGCGGAAGGGCGGCGAGTTCGGCTTTGACGCGTACCGCATTGCCGGTTTCGGTGAGGTTGACGTCACCGTGAACCTGACTGCCGCTCGCAGGTCGCATAATGGCGTTGGCGGACGGGCCGGTCGCCTGCGGCGGCGTCGCGCACGCGGTTAGCAACAACGCGCAGGAAATAACTCCCCGTGATGATTTCATCGAGCCCCCTCCTTTTTTGCTAATGACCACGCTGCGCCTGCATTTGCCACCATCGTGGCACGCAGCGCGCGCAGGTTTTGTCCGATTATCCTGCGCGCGCGCATGCGTGCTGTCAACCGCGCACGGCGCCGGAGTTTATTCGATCACGCCGCAACCATACCGACCGCCGGCGTTACCGGTCGGATCGGTTTTGAGGTCGTCCGCATTGGCGTGCACGATCACGCCGCGACCGATAACGCCATCCGCGCCTTTACCCACAGAAATGCCATCAACCATCAGCGCGATCGTCGCCTTGCCATATTCGTCGGCATTCAGATTGCCGAGGTCTCCGGCATGACGCTCGGCGGCGGTCGGCGCGCCGTGCTTCTTCGCCTGCGGGTTGAAGTGGCCGCCGGTACTCATGCCATCCGCGGCGCTGCAATCGCCCTTCTCGTGAATGTGAAACCCGTGCGCACCGGGAGACAGCCCGGCAATCTCCGCGGTAACGCGCACCCGGTTGCCGACTTGCGTGAACTTTGCTTCACCGTGAACCTGCGAGCCGCTGGCCGGCCGTATCACCGCAACTGCGCTGGGACCATCGGGTTCGGCAGTCGCGCACGCTGCCAACAATAACGCGCATCCTGACGCTGTCATGACGTGTTTCATCGGATCCACCCTCCTGAATGAAATGCTGCAAGTTTTGTTGTTCTGCACACCGGGTTCATCGTCTCCGATTGGCGAAGGCGTGTCAACATTGCACCTGCTGACGGCAGTACCGCCGCAATTCGGCGACTATCGCGCTACCGGCGACCGGTTGGCGTGCACGCTGGTCGCCGTATTCCAGCGCCAGCTTGAATTCGTACTTGGTGAAGAATGCGTCGAACATCTCGCCGCCGAGCGTGCCGACTGCGTAGAGTTGATCGCCCGGCCTGTCGTATTCGAGCAAGATCGCCGACAGCGGTTGCAGCGCGGGGCCGCCGAGCACCCGCGCGCCGGTCGCCGGATCGTACTCGCTGTGCTCCGAGCAGCAGTGGATCACGTTGCGGTGGGTGATCTTGGACGGACCGGCTTCAATGCGATAGCTTATAAAGCTGATCTGGCGCGTGGGATAGGACAGCCGGTGCGCGCAAATTGCGGAGTATCCGACGATCGAGTTTTGCGGACCGACCCCGCCCGGCCATTCATAATCGGTGCCCGTTTCCGTTTTGAGCGTCACCGCCTGCTGCGTCGGCTTGCCGAGATTCAGCAGAAAGCACGGCGTTGCGGCATAAGGATAGTGAAAAATGTAATTACGGTCGACGGCAAGGCTGGATGCGCGCAGCGGCTGCCGTGCCTCGTCGACCAGTTTCACGCGCGCGTAAAAGCGCGGCCGCAGATTCGCAGCCTGTGTGGGATTGATTGCCAGTGCCGCGCCGGCCGCGCAGATACCGATGAAGTCGCGCCGCTCCATGCTCTTTCAGACGATGCTCGTCTGCGGCGCGCCGGCGTATCCCGGGTCGGCTGCGAACACCTGTTCCATTTCGCGCCGAAAAAGCGCTGCGTCGCTTTTGATTTCCGCGACGTCCGACCATTTCACCGCGCAGCCTTGGGCGACCGCGCGCTTCAAAGCAACGCCGTGGGCAAGTCCCAACGGCAGGCCGCCTAGCGCCAGCGAATCCGCTGCCGGCATGAGTTTGCCGTAGACCGTGTAGCCGCCTTCGCCATCGAGCGTTTCACCGGGCTTAAGATCGCGCTTGGCGGTGGCGACCACGTCGCCGCGAAAACCTGTCGGCGCGCCGGTCGCTTCGCGGCGCACACCGACGGATGCAACGCTGATGCCAAGCTCGAGCCCGATCAGGTGGTAGGGTTTGTACATCGCCGAGTAATTGCCGGACGCGTCGGTGATCAAACCGTATTCGTGAAAGCAACGCCGCACGTAATCGCTGTCGGCGGCGAACGTGACGTAGACACCCCAGCGCAAATCGCGGAACACCGGGCGCCCGTCGCGTTCGAGGCTCGAAATGACTTCGACTTGGCCTGCATGGTGCAGCAGGCCGCCGGCGGTGCGGGGTTTGAGGCTGCGCGGCAGATCATCGACGCCGCAGGGCGGAAAATCCAGCCCGTGCGGCGCCGGCGTGAGTCCCGTCGCGTTGGCGACCGCGGCCATTTCGATCGCAGACTTGGTGCCGTCGAGAAACGAGTTGAACATCTGCGCGTTGAAGTCGCCGCCCGCGACCATCTCCGGCGTGAAGCCGTAATGGCCCCACACCGTGGCCGGCGTCGATTCATGGTATGCGGGAAGATACTTGGTGCCTTTGCCCGCGGCGACAACTTCGAAGCCGGCGGCGCGCGCCCAGTCGACCATTTCGCAAATCAGCGCCGGCTGGTCGCCGTACGCGAGCGTATAGACGACGCCCGCCTGCGCCGCGCGCCGCGCCAGGAGCGGGCCGGCGAGCGCGTCGGCTTCGACGTTGACCATCACGATGTGCTTGCCGTGTTCGCAGCACGCAAGCGCATGCCGGATCCCGGCGGCGGGATTGCCCGTCGCGTCGATCGCAATTTCAATCGCGTCGGACTGGATCACCGCGAGCGTGTCGTCGGTGACGAAAGTGGTGCCGTCCTTGCGCGCGGCCGCGAGCGATGCGGCGGCGTACTGTTCGGCCGGCCAGCCGACGCGGTTCAGGCTGTCGCGTGCGCGCGCGGGAGCGAGATCGCATAACGCGACGAGATGCATGCCCGGCGTGCGCCGTACCTGCGACAGAAACATCGAGCCGAACTTGCCGGCGCCGATCAGCGCGACGCGCAAAGGCTTTTTATCGGCGGCGCGCTGGAGCAGCAGGCGGTGCAGGTTCATTGATTCACCCCGGGATGCGGAGGGGAAAAGTTACCACAGCGCCGTTATTTGGGACAGGTTCGCGATGGTCAAGACGCGTTACCGGTAATCGTCGGCAATCGCTTTGGGTGCGCGGTCGAGGTAAAACAGGACCGGAATCAGAACGATGGTCGACAACAGCATGAAATGCGGGCCGAACAGCCAGAATACAAGCGGCACCGCGATGTAGTATGCGCGCATCCCGATGGCGTAAAACGCTCCCGCGCGGTTCAGGTGCAGTGCGACGTGCTGCGGCGTGAGCGCCCGGTGTTGCATGGTCATCGGCACGTTAATCATGTAACCGACGTGATGAAAGAGCCGGATCGCCTGGGCGAAGCTGAAGAAGGCGACCAGCATGTCGAGCAATAACGCGATCAACTTGGTGAGCCATAACTCGGCATGCGTTGCGCCGAACAGGTTGAGCGAGTGCCAGGTGGCGCCGAGATTCCCGCCCTGGCCGCTTAACGTCAGCACGCCGATGATCAGCAGCACCGCGGTCGACGAGAGAAACGTCGCGCCCATGATCGAGTTGCGTAGCGTCTGCACCGCAAGCACGTCCTTGTTGCCGGAGGTCATCACCGTTTCCACCCACGCGGCGCGCGTGAGCGCGTTGACCGCCTGTATGGTGTAAAGCGGGTCGCTGCGCCGCTTGACGCGCAGAAACGCGTGGTAGAGAACGAGCAGCAGCAGGCTGGCGCCCGCGCTCATCAGGTCGTTGCCGAGTATGTTCATTGCAATTTTCCTCCGCCAGGCGTCAGACTTCGAGCAGCTTCAGCCGCTGCACCTTGCCCGAAGGGCCTTTGGGCAGCGAGTCCACGAGCCTGATCAGTTTAGGGGTTTTGTAGCGGCCGAGTTCCTGCTGCGAAAAACTATAGAGTTCTTCGAGCGAGCAATGTTCCCCGGGTTTCAATACGACGCAGGCCATGATTTCCTGGCCGTACTGCGGGTCCGGCATGCCCACCGCGGCGGCTTCGAGCACCGCGGGATGCTTCAACAGCGCTTCGTCGATTTCGCGCGGCGCGATGTTTTCGCCGCCTTTGATGATGAGTTCCTTGATGCGCCCGGTGACGAACACGAAACCGTCGGCGTCCATATAGCCGAGATCGCCGGTGTGCATCCACCCGTCGGGACGCAGCGTTATCGCGGTGGTCTCCGGATCTTTGTAATAGCCCTTCATCACGTTGTCGCCGCGCACCATCAACTCGCCGACGTCGCCCGCCGGCAGGTCCTGGCCCGTCGCCGGATCGACGACCTTGCCTTCGTTGCCGAACGCGCGGCCGGGGCTGCCGATTTTGCGTTGCGCGCGCTCGTACGGATTGGTGAAGCAGGGCGCATTGGTTTCGGTCATGCCGAATGTTTCGATGATGCTGATGCCGAATTTTTCCTCGAACGCGCGGTGCAGTTCGGGCGGCAGCGGCGCCGAGGCGGAGCGGCAGAATTTGAGCGCCGTGAGGTCGAGCCCGCTCACGCGCGGATCGGGCGCGTTCAACAGATAAGCGATTATGGTCGGCACGACGTTGATCCACGTGCAGCGGTGGGCGACGACGGTCTCCCAGTAATTGGTCACGCTGAAGCGGTGCGGCATCACGACCGAGCCGCCGTGCACGATGGGCGCGACCGCGGTCACGATCTGGCCGTTGATGTGATAAAGCGGCAGCGCGCACATCACGCGATCTTCCGCCGTCAAGTGATGCGCGCGGCTCGTGAACTCGCCGCCGGCGGCGACGCTTCTTTGCGACAGGACGACGCCCTTCGGTTTGCCGGTGGTGCCTGACGTATACATCAGCAGCGCGTCGTCGCCGTCGGATACGGGCAGCAGCTCCGCGTTTGCGCGGGTCGCAATCCCGGCGATCGCGGTCGCATCGGGATCGATGACCATGACCTTGATGTCGCGCCGGATGTCTTTGACCGCGGTATGCAGGCGTTCGGCAAGCTCGGCACTGGTGAACACGAGACGGGTGTCGGAATGTTCGAGCACGTACGCGAGTTGCGCCGGCTGTGAGAGAAGATTGAGCGGCGCAACCGTGAAGCCCGCGTACATGACGCCGATCAGCAGGCGGCCGGTTTGATAGCCGTTGTGCAGCATCAAAGCGACTTTGTCGTTCTTGGCGAGCCCCTGCGCGACGAGATAGCGGCCGAGTTCGATTGAATCCGCTTTAAGTTGAGCGTACGTGAGCACGTGGCCCGTTTCCGGCGCGATCAGATAGGGCGCTGCCGGTCGCGCGTGCGCCTGCAGATCGACGTAATGCCGGATCGTGCGGGTATTCATTGCGGGGTCACGAACTGCGCCGGCGCAATGACCGCCGGCGCGGCGACGGGTCAGACATTATGTTTTTTGCGGTAGGCGCCGAATATGTCGTCCGGACTCGGCTCGCGCGCGGGTATCGTGCGCACGATGCGCGTGATGTTGAGGAAATGCTTATAGTGCAGATTTTCCGAGAAGCTGTTGCCGCCCCAGGTGCCGCAGCCCATCGACAGCGAGAACGGCAGGCCGTTGTCGAAGCTGCCGCCGGTGGCGAATGTGTGCGCCTGCTTGACGATCACGCGGCATACGGTCATCTCGAGGCCCAGGCGTTGGATGTGCGCCTCGTTTTCGCTGTAGATGCCGCATGAATGGCCGTTGCCCATGTACGCATAGATGTTCCGGAGCGTTTCGAACGCGTGATCGAAATTGTCCGCGCGGTATACGGTGAGCACGGGCGCGAGCTTTTCGCCGGAATACGGATAATCGGGGCCGGTCCCGGTTTCTTCCGCCAACAGGCATTTGGCGGCGGCGAGCGCGGGCCGCGTGAGTCCCGCAATCGCGCAGATTTTGGCGACGGACTGGGCGGTGACGGCAGATGAAAGATGGCCGCTCGGAAACATCGCCTTTTGCAGCGTCGCCTTTTCCGTCGCGGTCAGCACAACGCCGCCTTGTTGCGCGAGCGCGGCTATCATCGCGTCGTATACCGCGGCATGCACAATCACGCTGTTCTCGGACGAGCAGCTCGTTGCATTGTCGAAAATCTTGGACGCCATGATTTTCTTTGCGGCGTCATCGACGTCCGCGCTGTCGTCGACGATCACCGCGACGTTGCCGGCGCCGACGCCGAGCGCGGGTTTGCCGCTCGAATAGCCGGCACGCACATTGGAGCGCGAGCCGGTGACGACAACGAGATCGGCCTGCTGCATGAGTTCGGTGGACGAGTCCTTGGTCACCGGCGCCGCCAGCATTTGCACGAGGTCGCGCGGCGCACCGACGCGGGCCAGTTCCGCGTGGATGTATCCGACGAGCGCGGCGCAGGTCGTGTAGCCCTTGGGCGACGGCGACAGGATCACCGCGTTGCCGCACTTCAACGCATTGATGATGTTGTTGGCGGGTGTCGCGCCGGGATTGGTCGACGGCACCACCGCCGCGACCACGCCGACCGGGCGGGCGATTTCGGTAATGCCGGTGTCCGCGTGCTCCGCGATGATGCCGGTGGTCTTCGCGCCCTGGAGGTCGCGCATCAAGCCCAGCGTTTTGCGGTGGTTCTTGACGATCTTGTCGGGCACGTTGCCAAGCCCGGTGTCTTTTACCGCCAGTTCGGCGAGCGCGCGGTTGCGCGCGGGCTCCATGATCGCCCACGCCGCGGCAGTCGCGACTTCGTCGAGCCGGGCCTGCGAATAACGCTGATAAACGGTTTGCGCGGCGCGCGCACGCGCAATCAACACCGCCACCGCGGCGCGCGCGGACGTCGATTCGATTGCCATTCGGGATTGAGCGGTCATAAACTCTCCGGTCTTGCGCGCCATCCGCAGCGGATGCACGCAAGTCTGATTCAATCGTGCAAATGATAGCGTACTGCACGACTGACGTAGACTTGCGGCAGGCGGCGCGCGCGCAGTTCCCGACTAAGGACCTTATGAAAACGATTTCGATCCCCGCGTTCGGCGGCCCCGAGCAGTTGAAGGCTTTGGACATGCCGCAGCCGCGGCCCGCTGTCGGCGAGGTGCTGGTCAAGCTCGAATACGCCGGGCTGAATTTCATCGACGTCTACATGCGCAGCGGACATTACGCACGCTCGCAAACGTATCAGACCCCGCTGCCGATGACGCTCGGCATGGAGGGCGCCGGCATAGTCGCGGAAGCGGGCTCCGGCGTGACCGACTTCAATGTTGGCGATCGGGTCGCGTATTGCATCGTGCGCGGCAGCTACGCGGAATACGCGGTGGTGCCGGCCGCGCGGCTCGTGAGCGTGCCGGACCCGGTGCCGCTGGAGATTGCGACCGCGCTGATGCTGCAGGGTTGTACCGCGCACTATCTGTCGCACTCGGCATTTCCGCTGGCGGCGGGAACAAGCTGTCTCGTTCACGCGGCGGCCGGCGGGGTCGGCCAGTTGTTGACGCAGTTGGCCAAACTGCGCGGCGCGGCCGTCCTCGCGACTGCGGGCAGCGCGGAGAAAGCGGCGATCGCCAAAGCGTGCGGCGCGGATCACGTGATACTTTACCGCGAAACCGATTTTCGCGAAGCGGTAATGGCGATCACCGGCGGGCAGGGCGTCGATGTCGTGTACGACGCCGTGGGCAAGGACACGATACACAAAAGCATCCGCAGCCTCAAAAAACGCGGTCTATGCATCAACTACGGCGGTGCCTCGGGACTCGTCACTTCGATCGAGCCGCTCGAGCTGGCGGAAGCGGGCTCGGTTTTCTTCACGCGCCCGCATCTGGCCGACTACATTGCGACCGCGGAGGAATTGCGCGCCCGCACGGCGGACCTCTTTGCGCATTACAGTGCCCATAGACTCAAGCCCGCGATCGATCGCGTGTTCGCGCTTGAGCAAGCCGCAGATGCGCACCGCTATCTGGAGGGGCGCAGTACCAAGGGCAAATTGCTGCTGAGAATATGACGGCATGCCGCGGCTGCGGCACGGTTTATTTTGAATGCACCGCGGGTAAAATGCTAAACTCCACGCGCAAAATATCGCGCTGCCGGCCAGCAAATTTGGCGGCGAAAAAACGAAGCTGCGGAAAAGCGGGAAATGAACGAGAAAAAACACGTCAAGTTTCAGGGCCGGCTGGTCATCGTCGGCTTCGGATCGGTCGGTCAGGGCACTTTGCCGCTGTTGTTGCGTCACATCGACATGCCGCTCGAGCGCATCCGTATCGTTACGGGAGATACGCGCGGCGTCGAGGAAGCGAAGCATTTCGGCGTTAGATTCACGGTCAAGCCGCTGACGCGCGAGAACTACCGCGCGGTGCTCGAGCCGCTGGTGAACAAGGGCGATTTCCTGCTCAATCTGTCGGTCGAGGTGTCGAGCGTTGCGTTGATCGAGTTTTGCTACAAGCGCGGCGTGATGTATCTCGATACCTGCATCGAGCCGTGGCTCGGCGGGTACACCGATACCCACGTGTCGGCCTCGCGCCGCTCCAATTACGGTCTGCGTGAAGAAGTCATGAAGCTGCGCACCAAGCATCCGCACGGCGGGCCGACGGTAATCCCCACGCACGGCGCCAATCCGGGACTGATTTCGCATTGGGTCAAGCAGGGTTTGATCAACCTTTCGCGCGACATCCGGAAGCGCGCCGCGAAGCCCGAGTCGAAGGCCGACTGGGCGCGGCTCGCGATGGAACTCGGCGTGAAAGTCATTCATTGCTCCGAACGCGACACCCAGGTGGCCAATCCGGGCAAGCGCCGCCTTGAGTTCGTCAACACGTGGTCGGTCGACGGATTCGTCGGCGAAGGCTCGCAGCCGTGCGAGTTGGGCTGGGGGTCGCACGAAAGGCATTTCCCGCGCGATGCCAAGCAGCACAAGTTCGGCGGCAAGGCCGCGATTTACCTGACGCGCCCCGGCGCGTCGGTGCGGGTGCGCACCTGGACGCCGGTGGAAGGCAATTTTCACGGTTTTCTGATCACGCACGGCGAGGCGATTTCGATTTCGGACTACTACACGGTGCGCGCGGGCAAGAAAGTCGTTTACCGCCCGACCTGCCACTACGCGTACCACCCGTGCGACAACACGATACTTTCACTGCACGAGTACGCGGGCAAGAATTGGGCGCTGCCCGAGAACAAGCGCATCCTGATGGACGAGATATTCGACGGCACCGACGAGCTGGGCGCGCTCCTGATGGGGCACGCCAAAGGCGCCTACTGGTACGGCTCGAGGTTGTCGATACACGAGGCGCGCAAGCTGGCGCCGTTCAACAATGCCACCAGCCTGCAGGTCGCCGCCGGCGTGATGGCGGGAGTCATCTGGGCGATGGAAAACCCGCAGCGCGGCGTATGCGATCCGGACGATCTGGATTTTCAGCGCGTGCTGGAGATCGCCAATCCCTACCTCGGCAACGTGGTCGGCACTTATACCGACTGGACCCCGTTAAACGACCGCGGGCGGTTGTTTCCCGAGGACGTCGATCATTCCGATCCGTGGCAGTTCAAGAATTTCCGGGTAGTCTAGCCGCGGTTATTCGCGCCTGTTTCCGGCGCTCCCCTAAAGTGCGCGCTGGGGCTTGGCCTTGCCTTTGATCTGCGTGCGATACATGAGGCGGCGCGCCGCGGAATCGAACGGATCGCGGCGGTGCAATGTCGTGCGGTTGTCCCACATCAGTACGTCGCCGATTCGCCAGCGGTGCGCGAATGCATGCTCGGGCCGCGCGGCGTGAGCCCATAATTCATCCAGCAGCCTTTCCGACTCGTCGAGCGGCATGCCCACGACATAAGCGTTGCGCCGGCGCCCGAGATACAGCGTGTGATTGCCGCTCGGGGGATGCGCGCAGATGATCGGATGGGCGGTGCCGACCGAGTTCATCGGATCGTTGGAATCGGTGAGGCCCGCGCGCAAATAGCCGCCGGAATTGTAGGTGCCATCGTGCTTGATGCTGCGTCCGGCGACCGCGGAACGCAGCGCCTGCGGCAACGATTCGCACGCGGCTATCATGCCGCACAGCCACGTGTCGCCGCCCGTCGGCGGAATCTCGACCGCATAGAGCAGGGATGCATCGGGCGGCTCGGGCAGATACGACATGTCGGTATGCCAGACGGCTTCGCCGGCGCCGAGACTGCCGATCGGCGTGCCGTCGGCGCCGATGATGTTGGACACCACGTAAATTTCGGGATAACCCTCGACGAATTTCTTGCCGTTCTCGTTGACCGGCGGCGGATCGAGTTCGCCGAAGCGGCGGCTGAAGTTTAGCAACTCGTCGTGGTCGAGCCGCTGCCCGCGGAACAGCAGCGCGGAATGGCGTATCCACGCGCGCTCGATTTCGGCGAATTGGGCGGCGGTCACGCAGGCGAGATCGACGCCGCGAATTTCCGCGCCGACCGCAGCCGACAGCGGATGAATTTCGACGCCTTGCGCGCCGCTCTTATTGCGGCCGGCCGCACTGCCTGCAATCGCTGTCATGACGGTAATCTCCTCCTCCGCTTGCGAACGCTTTCAATCCTATCAGAATCCGCATTTCGCGCCAGTCGCCGCGTCAATCGCCGAATGCGCATCGTTCGAGCGTGCAGCGTGCGAGCGCTTCGGCATTGAGCGCGGGCCGGTAGCCCGGTTCGAGCACTATCGCGCCCCCCTGGAACTGGAGCGGGCGCTCGATCAACGCGGCGACCGGCTTCAAAAAGCCGTTCATTTCTCCTGCATTGTTTATCCGCCCGCGCGCAACGCACGCTTCCATCCAGCAGCCGATTTCGCACGCGACGCCGTTGCCGAGCACCGGTTCCATGCCGCAGTCGCGGATGGCGTCGATCGCCTGCGCCAGGCGATCGAGTCCGCCCAGCTTCATCAGCTTGAGCTTGATATAGCGCGCGGCTTTGAGATCGGCGGCGCGCCGTATGTCGTCGAGGCCGTAAATCGATTCGTCGAGCATCATCGGCACCGGTGCGACGCGCGCCACCGCGCAGGCGGAATCCCAATCGCCGGCGGCGCACGGTTGTTCGAACAGTTCTATGCCTTGCGGATCGAGCGACCGGACGAAACGGCACGCGTCGTCGCGGGTGTAACCCTGATTGGCGTCGAGCCGGATGCGGCCGCGCCCGCCGATGACCTGTTGCACACGCTTGACCATTGCGGCGTCGCTTGCGGCATCGAATCCCACCTTGACCTTCAGCGTGGTGAAACCTTGCGCGAACAATTCGCCCGATTCGCGTTCGATGGCGGCGGTCTCGGTGGCGTGCAGCAAGCCCAGCACCGGCGTGCGCGCAGGCTGCGTGACCGTAAGCAGTGGGTGGTTCGCCGCCATCTCCAGCGCGGTGTTGAAAGCGGTGGCGGTGAACGGCGCGGTCGCGAAATATCCGCGCAAGCGCGACCCGATGTCGTCCGCTTCAAGTCCCGCGTATTCGTCCGCGAGGCGTTGCGCGAGCGCCCAACTCTCATCGATGGTTTCATCCGTGTAGCCGGTGAGATAAGTCGCTTCGCCCAGACCCGCCCGTCCGCCGGCATCTCGCGTCTCGACCAGCACCGTGTCGAACGCATGAATCTGGCCGAAGGACAGTCGATACGGCGTCGTCAACGGCACGCGCAAACGGTAAAGCGTGATGTGCTCGATATTCATTTCCCATGGATTCCGCGAACGGTATGGAAGCGTCGCGCGGCAACTATAATATAGTTTTCCATCTGAACAGCGCTGCCACCCCACCATGCACAACGACGCGCACCCGCCTATTGACCGGCCATCGGCGTGGGTGCAACGCTGGGCTGCGCGCATTCCCGCCGCGGGCCGCGTACTCGACGTCGCTTGCGGCAGCGGGCGGCACGCGCGCTGGCTTGCCGCGCACGGCCATCCGGTAGAAGCAGTCGATCGTGATGCACGGGCGCTGGGTGCGATCGCCGGCGTCGCGGGTATCCACACGCGGGCGGCGGATCTCGAAGGCGGACCGTGGCCTTACGCCGGCGAATTTTTCGCCGGTATTGTCGTTGTGAATTACCTGCACCGTCCGCTGTTTCCCCAGCTTCTGGCCAGCCTTGCGCCGGGCGGAGTGCTGATTTATGAAACCTTCGCCGTCGGCAATGAGCGCTACGGCCGGCCGAGTAATCCGCATTTTCTGTTGCAGCCGGGCGAGTTGCTGCAAATTGCGCACGGCTGCCTCGAAGTCATCGCTTATGAAAATCTCGTGGTCGAAGTTCCGCGACCGGCGGTCGTGCAGCGCATGTGTGCGCTTAACGGGGCGATGGCGAGTTAAGCGCGGAAAATAATTTCGGCGCTCCTGCAACTTTTTGGCGGGTTGCGCGTTCCTAAGTGAATAGGGGAGAGGGTGTCCACTATTGCATTCGCGAGCACGACGATGAATTCGGATAAGAACAACGGGCGGCCCCTGATTACCTATGCGGACGAGGTGCTCTGCGCGAACTGGCATCCGCTGGCGCGCGCGCTCGCCGAGCCGCTGGCGCGGTTGCCTAAGGCCGCGTTCGATGCGGCATTGGATCCCGAAGAAGCCGAGGACTTTCTCGCCCGCCTGTACCTGAGCCAGCACGCATAGCAGGGTGGCCGACAGCCGGCTTTTCCCCGCAGGCCAGCGGCCGGTTCGAAGGTTGTTCAGGGCGTCACGCGAATGCGGTAGAATCCCCGCCTAATCCAACGCGCAGTCAGCGGCAAATTTTGGTTGTAATTTCAGGAAAATCAGACAGATGGCACAGCTTACCGGCAGCATGGTCGCGATCGTTACGCCGATGCACGATGACGGCAGCCTCGACCTCGATGCGTTCCGCAAACTGATCGACTGGCATATCACGGAAGGTACCGACGGCATCGTCGTCGTCGGCACGACCGGCGAGTCGCCGACGGTCGATTTCGACGAGCACCATTTGCTGATCAAGAGCGCGGTCGAGCATGCGCGCGGTCGCGTGCCGATTATCGCCGGCACCGGAGCGAATTCAACGCGTGAAGCCATCGAGTTGTCGGCTTATGCGAAACAGGCCGGCGCGGACGCGAGCCTCTCGGTGGTTCCGTATTACAACAAGCCCACGCAGGAAGGCCTCTACCGGCATTTCCGCGCGATCGCGGAAGCTGTCGACATCCCGCAGATCGTATACAACGTGCCGGGACGCACCGTCGCCGATTTGCAGACGGAGACGATGGTGCGCCTGGCGCAGGTGCCTCATATCGTCGGGTTGAAAGATGCGACGGCAAACCTCGAACGCGGTGCCGATCTGCTGCGGCAGTTGCCGCCGCACGTGTCCGTATACAGCGGCGACGACGCCACGGGACTTGCATTGATGCTGCTGGGCGGCCACGGCGTGATCTCGGTGACGGCTAATGTCGCGCCGCGCCTGATGCACGAAATGTGCGTGGCGGCGTTGAAGCCGGAGCCGGCGCGCGCACGGGAGCTCAACAACCGGTTGATGGGACTGCATCGCAACCTGTTTCTCGAGGCCAATCCGATACCGGTCAAATGGGCGGTTAGCTGCATGAAATTGATGAAACCCGGTATCCGCCTGCCGCTCACGCCGTTGTCCGACAACTGGCATGCGCCGGTGCGCGCCGCGATGCTGCAGGCGGGCATCGGTGCATAAAGGACTCGCAATGACCCTGTCACCGCGCTGGAAGACGGCGATTGCGATTTGCGCGGCGGTGCTGCTAGCCGCGTGCAGCGCCATCCCCAAGATCGAAAGCGATACCGTCGAGTACAAATCGGCATCGAAAAGCCGCCTGCCCGATTTGCGGGTGCCGCCCGACCTCACCAAGCCGACCGCAGACGATCGCTATGCCGTGCCGGAACCGAAGGGCAGCGCGACGCTTTCCGATTATGACAAGGAGCGCCGCGCGGCGCCCGATCCATCGAAGAGCGCGGTTTTGCCCGCGCAGGCGAATGCGCGGGTCGAACGTTCCGGCAATCAGCGCTGGCTGGTTGTGCAAGGCGAACCGGACGCAGTGTGGAACGTCGTCAAGGAATTCTGGCAGGAGGTGGGATTCATCATTGCCAGCGAGAATCCGGAAGCGGGGGTGATGGAGACCGACTTTGCCGAAAGCCGGGCGAAGCTCGACGCGGGTACTGTCCGCAATTTTCTCGGCAAAATCCTCGACAGCATTTCCTCGACCGCCGAACGCGACAAATTCCGCACGCGGCTGGAGCGCGGCACCGAACCCGGCACCACCGAGATATATATCAGCCATCGCGGCATGGAAGAGGTCTACATCAACGAATACAAGAGCGAAACGCGCTGGCAGCCGCGGCCGCCGGACCCGGATCTCGAAGCAGAAATGCTGCGGCGCCTGATGGCGCGTTTCGGCGTGCAGCAGGAACGCGCGAAGACCGAGGTTGCGCAGGCAAAACCGACCGGGGCCGCACGCGCAACCCTGATCAAAGGGCAGACGGGCGGCAGCATGCTGTCCGTGAACGACCAGTTCGACCGCGCGTGGCGGCGCATCGGGCTGGCACTCGATCGCGTCGGTTTCACGGTCGAAGACCGCGACCGCTCGAAGGGCATCTATTTCGTGCGCTACGTCGACCCTGATGCCGACAACAAGAGTACGCAGCAGAAAGGTTTCCTGTCGAAATTGAATCCGTTCAGCAAGACCGAGAAATCGATATCGAAAGAGCAATTCAGGATTCAGATCAAGGATGCGGACGCGATCAGCGAAGTCAGCGTGCTCAACAAGGACGGCGTCGAGGAAAAGTCCGACACCGCGAACCGCATACTGTCGCTGTTGTACGAGCAGCTGAAGTAATGCCGGCGCGCAGGTACCACGGTTCCGGCGCTGCGTTTCTCATACCCGCATATCGCTCATCCGACTCGCCCGCGCCTGGCGCGGATCGCCGCGGATGATGCGTTTTGCCTCACTGGGCAGCGGCAGCGAAGGCAACGGGCTCCTGCTCGAAGTCGCGGCAACGCGGATACTTGCCGACTGCGGATTTTCACTCGGCGACACCGTGGCGCGCCTGGCGCGACTCGATGTCGCCGCCGAGTCGATCGACGCGATCCTGATCACGCACGAACACGACGATCATGTCGGCGGGGCGGCGCGCCTGGCGCGTAAATTCGATATCCCGGTGTGGGTCACGCACGGCACTCTGCAGGCGGCCGGCAAGTCGCTCGCGAATGTCGATGAGTTGAGAATCTTCGATTGCCACCAGCGATTTGCCGTGGGCGACATCGAGGTCGAGCCATATACGGTGCCGCACGATGCGCGCGAACCCGCGCAATTCGTATTCGGCGACGGTGCGCGCAGGGTCGGTTTGCTGACCGACGCCGGCTCGCTCACCGCGCACATGCAGGCGGTGCTGGGCGGTCTCGATGCGCTGGTCCTCGAATGCAATCACGATCTCGACATGTTGTGGGGTAGCGCTTATCCGCAACGCCTGAAAGAGCGCATTGCGGGAAAGTTCGGGCATCTCGACAACGAGACCGCCGCGCAATTGCTCGCACTGATTGATTGCAGCCGTCTCAAGCACCTGGTTGCTGCGCACTTGAGCAAACAGAACAATACGCCGGAGCTTGCGCGCGCGGCGCTGGCGCGGGCGCTCAACTGCGAACCCGAATGGGTGGGTGTCGCGACCCAGGACGAAGGCTTCGGATGGCGCGAGGTCGGCTGATACGCGCAGTTGACGTAAGAATTCGTACGAAAAAAAGCCGGCCCTGAAGGCCGGCTTTTTTGACGAAACAACTATTAACCAGGTTGCTTCGGATCTTTCTTGGTATCGCCGGAGGGCGTCGTGGGCGTCGCCTTCGAATCGTCAGCTTTCGGTGCGTCAGCTTTCGGTGCATCCGACTTCATGGCGTCAGGCGCGGGAGCCGGTGCCGGGGCGGGTGCCGGGGTGGCGGCAGGAGCCGGCGCGGGCGCCGGTGCGGGGGCGGGTGCGGGTTTTTCACCGCAGGCGGTCAAGCCGACCGCCAGCAAAGCGGCAATCAGAAACGAACGATTCATGGTTTTTCCTTTAACTTGAGAGTAGAGATGATGACTGCGTCACTGGCTGGGTCTGGCCGGCCGATGTACCGGCCAGCCAAGTTTCAGATTGTAGCCTCATTCGGACGTCATTTCCAGAGCGCCGGCGTTACAGACCTATGGTGGTCGCCGCCACCGCCGGCGCGGAGGCTTCCCATATCTCGTCGAAGCGCTTTATCAGCAGGCTGGTCGCGGCAACATCGCCGATCGTCGCCGCACCGCGCACGTCCGTATAGTGGAAGCGCCGCACGAAACGCGCGTCGTCGGCCACGGCAAACGGATCATATACGCGCCGCGCCGCGGGCAGGGTTTGATGTATGGCAAGCCCGTGACTGAAGCGTTTGAGCAATATCATCAGGCGCGGGCAGTCGCGTACGATATTAGCTGTTTCGTGCAATACGATTTTCACGCGGTTCGTGCGGCGCGCGAGCAGGAACTGGGCCAGCAATTCATAACGCTGCGGGGAGTTGAAATTGCGCCCGATGTTCTTGTCGAAAATTCGTACGGTATATGCGGCGTTCGCCAGCAGTTCGTCGAACGCGGCATCGTACTCGGAAAGTCCTTCGAGCTTGCGCTCTCCGGGCATGCGGTCTGGCGGTACGGGCTGCATGTGACTGCGCGATAAATCGACGGAGGTTTAAGTCCGCGGACACGCAAATCGCGCGCACCAGCGGACGAGGGAAACATGAGTCAATCGCCGGGTTCAATATAGCCCGCCCGGTACCATTCGTAAAGTAACGCGCGCGTCGCCGCATCGAGGCGTGTGCGCGCCGGCAGGCAACGCGTATCCGCAAGCCGGGACAGGACGCCGGCGGAGGCGGCGGGCGCCGCCGCGCTTTCACTGTTGATGAATACCTGTTTGCCTGAGGTCAGCATGCGGGTGGGCAGCGCCAGGCGCATGCCGCGCGCATGGGCGAGTTCGGCAAACCGCCGCGCCGATACGCGGCGCGCGCGTTCGAACACTACGCCCGGGCGCGGTTCGGTCAGGTATTCGCCGAGGCAGCGTTCGACATCGGCAGCAGTCCAGTGGAGCGAGCCCAGCATCGTTTTGATTTTGACCAGCATATCGCCGCCGATTGCGCCGGCATGGCGCTGGGGTTTGAGTTGCGGGTCGCGATAGTTCTCGTCCGGGCGCTCTTCATCGCGCAGGAAATCGAGAAACCGCTCGATGAATTCGCGCCGCCCCGGCGCGCGAAATCCCACCGACCACGTGATGCACTCATCCAGGGCAACGCCGTGATGCGCATAGCGCGGCGGCAGATAAAGGACGTCGCCCGCCTTCACGGTCCATTCGCGTTGTGCGCGAAATCGGCGCAGAATTTTGAGCGGCGCGTCAGCGACGAGCTCGAGATTGCGCTGGGCGCTGATCTGCCAGCGCCGCACGCCCGCAGCCTGCACGAGTGCGACGTCGTAACTGTCGAAATGCGGCCCCACGCTGCCGCCCGGCGCGGCGTAACTCGCCATCACGTCGTCGTGGCGCGCGTAAGGCACGAAATCGAACGCCTGCTGCAGCGACCGCGCTTCCGGCATTACGGATTCGAGGCCGTTAATGAGCAGCGTCCAGCCGCGGTGAGGCATCCGCTTGAAATCGCGCGGGCGAAACGGCCCCCGCTCGACCGCCCAGGATTTGCGTGCGCCGATCACGAGCCGCGACTCGACGTCATCGCGGCACGCGAGTTCCAGCATGCGCGCACGATCGAGTACCTTGGTGAATTGCGGCAGCGCGCCGCGCGCGAACAGCGGTTTTTTCTGCCAGAATTCCGCGAGAAACCTGCGCGCGCCGGGTAGACTGTCCATCATGAGTCGATTATAACGTTCTGATTACAATTGTCCGCTCGCGCCGAATGCGATTCGTGCGGGCGGTGCGTGCAGCCGGAATTTTTATCGTGCTGCCCGCCATATTGACAGCGGCGGTACTTTGCTACAATTAATCCGTGACAATTCAGACTGAGTGCGGAGCGCTGAAGTTGCAGGCCGGTCAGGCGGCCCCGGGTTTTGATTTGCCTGACGCCGAAATGGAGGCGGTCAGTCTCGGCGATTTTCGCAACCGCAAGATAGTCGTGCTGTATTTTTATCCGCGCGACGACACGCCGGGCTGCACGCTTGAGGCGATCGAGTTCAGCGATTTGCAGGACGAATTCACGCGCTTCGATGCGGTGGTCGTCGGCGTCAATATGGACGATTGCCTGAGCCACAGCGCGTTTCTCGACAAGCATGGCCTCGCGGTACAATTGCTCGCGGACGTGGAAGGCGAGGTCTGCAATAATTACGGGGTGTTGCACGAGAAGGAACACGAAGGCCGGAAGAAAATCTGCATTCAGAGGTCGACGTTCATCATAGGCAAAGACGGCGTGCTCAAGCATGCGCTGTACGGGGTCAGCCCGCGCGGCCATGCGGCGCAGGTGCTGGAACTCTTAAGAGGCATGGGAAAATGCAAGTAGCGCAGGACACGGTGGTATCGCTGAACTACGAATTGTTGAACTCCGAAGGTGAACTGATCGAGAAAACCGAGGAACCGATCGAATACCTGCACGGCGGTTACGACGGGATTTTCTCGCGCGTCGAGGAGGCGTTGAACGGCAAGGCCGCCGGCGAATCCTGCGACGTCTACCTGCAACCGACCGATGCCTTCGGCGAGTATGACGAGAAGCTCGTGCAAATCGAGCCGCGTTCGAAGTTTCCGCCCAAGATCGAGGTCGGCATGCGTTTCGAGGGCGAAGCCGGCGATTCGGGTCACGCCCTGATTTACACCGTGACAGACATCGCCGAAGACAAGGTCGTCGTCGACGGCAATCACCCGCTGGCCGGCATGGCGCTGCGCTTTCATTGCACGGTCAGTGCGGTGCGCGCGGCGACCGCGGAAGAACTCGAACACGGGCACGTGCACGGCGCCCATGGCCACCACCATTAAGGTTGCAGGATACCGACCCGCCGCCGCGCGCGTTTATTCGTCGAGCAATTTCTTCAGCGCGTAGAGCGCGTCGAGCGCCTGTCTCGGCGTCAGCGCGTCCGGGTCGAGCGCGCGCAGTTTTTCCGTCACCGCAGGATCGATTTCCGGCGCGGGTTCGGGTGCGGTGGACAGCGCGAACAGGTCGGGCTGCTGGCTGCGCGTTGCGCCGTCCTGCTCGAGCTGCTGCAAATGTTTTTTGGCCGCACGGATCACGCCGGCGGGCACGCCCGCGAGTTGCGCGACCTGCAGGCCGTAGCTCTGGTTGGCAGGGCCTTCCTCGACGCTGTGCAGAAATACGATGTGGTCCTTGTGCTCGACCGCGTCCAGGTGCACGTTGGCGAGCTGCTTGAATTCCTGCGCGAGCCGCGTCAATTCGAAGTAGTGCGTCGCAAACAAGGTGAGGCTTTTGTTGGCATCGAGCAAATGGCGCGCGATTGCCCACGCCAGTGCCAGGCCGTCGAACGTGGAAGTGCCGCGCCCTATTTCGTCCATCAGCACGAGGCTTGCGCCCGTCGCGTGATGCAGTATGTACGCGGCTTCCGTCATCTCCACCATGAAGGTCGAGCGCCCGCCGGCGAGATCGTCGGCGGCGCCGATGCGCGTGAATATCTGGTCGAGTGCGCCGATTTTCGCGCGCCGCGCCGGCACGAACGAACCGCAGTGCGCGAGCAGCGCGATCAGCGCGACCTGCCGCATGTAAGTCGATTTGCCGCCCATGTTGGGCCCGGTCACCAGCAGCATCTGGCGCGCGGCGGTGAGGCGGGCGTCGTTGGCGATGAAGTTGTCCACCTGCGCCTCGACCACCGGATGGCGTCCGCCTTCGATTTCGATCACCGGCTCGGCAGCGAGTTCGGGCATGCAAAAGTCGAGCGCATGGGCGCGCTCGGCGAACGTCGCCAGTAAATCGATTTCTGCCAGCGCGCCGGCAACGCGCTGCAGCGCGGGTATTTCGGGCGCGAGCCGCTCGAGCAGTTGATCGTAGAGCAGCTTCTCGCGCGCGAGCGCGCGTTCCTGCGCGGACAACGCCTTGTCCTCGAACGTCTTGAGTTCCGGCGTGATATAGCGCTCGGCGTTTTTGAGCGTTTGCCGGCGGCGGTAGTCGTCGGGTACTTTTTCGGATTGCGCGCGCGTGACTTCGATGTAGAAGCCGTGCACGCGGTTGTACTCGACCTTGAGATTGGCGATGCCGCTGCGCGCGCGCTCGCGCGCCTCGAGGTCGAGCAGAAACTGGCCGCAGTTGCGGTCGATGGCGCGCAGTTCGTCGAGTTCCGCATCGAACCCGTCGGCGATCACGCCGCCTTCGCGCACGATGGCCGCCGGCTCCGCCAGTATCGCCTGCGTCAACAGCATGGCGATGGACTCGAGCGGCTGCACGCCGGTTGCCAGCTCGCGCAGGCGCGGACTGTCAAGCGTCGCGAGCTGGGCGCTCAATGCGGGCAGCCGTGCGAGCGTATCGCGCAATCCCGAGAGGTCGCGAGGCCGCGCGCTCTTCAACGCGATGCGCGCGGTGATGCGTTCCACGTCGACGCAGTTCTTCAGTTCGTCGCGCAGCGTGGTGCATTTGGCGGCGCGGTCGGCCGTCAGCACCGCGACCGCGTCGAGCCGCTCGCCGAGCGGCCGGTGGTCGCGCAGCGGATGATGCAGGGTATGGCGCAACAACCGGCTGCCCATGCTGGTGGCGCAGGTGTCGAGCAACGACAACAGCGTCGGCGCCGGTTCGCCGCGGATGGTTTCGGAAATTTCGAGGTTGCGGCGCGTCGCCGGATCGATCGAAAGATAAGCCGCCGCATGTTCGACCGCGAGCGCAGTCACGTGAGCGATCGAATTGCCCTGGGTCGCGCGCGCATATTCAATCAGTGCGCCGGCGGCGCAAGTCGCGGCTGGCAACCCGGTGAGGCCGAATGCGGTCAGGTCGTGGGTATCGAACTGGCGGCGCAACGCGCGTGTCGCGGCTTCGGTTTCGAATTGCCATTCAGGCAGGCGTCGCACGGCATAAGGCGCGTTGGCGGGCAACTCGAAACCGGCGGACTCGGCGAGCAACACTTCCGCCGGACGCAGCCGCTCGAGTTCGGCGGAGAGAGTGTCCGCCTTGACCTCGGTTGCGCGAAAACGGCCGGCGGCAAGCGCGAGCCACGCGATGCCGACGGTAGTTTGTTTTTGCCAGAGCGCGAGCAACAGGTTGTCGCGTTTGTCGTCGAGTAGCGCGGAATCGGTGAGCGTGCCGGGCGTGACGATGCGCAATACTTTGCGTTCGACCGGACCCTTCGACGTATTCGGGTCGCCGATCTGCTCGCAGATTGCGACGGACTCGCCGAGCTTCACCAGTTTTGCGAGATATTGTTCGACTGCGTGGTACGGCACGCCGGCCATCTTGATCGGCTCGCCGTTGGAGGCGCCGCGGCTCGTGAGCGTGATATCGAGCAGTCGCGCGGCCTTTTCCGCGTCGGCGAAAAAAAGTTCGTAAAAATCCCCCATGCGGTAGAACACCAGCATGTCCGGGTGTTGCGCCTTGATGCTCAGGTACTGCTGCATCATCGGCGTGTGCTGCGGGGCGTTCATGGATTTGCGGCTGGCGAAATTGCAAAGCCCGTATTGTGCCTGTAACCGGCCGTAACCGGATAGGGCGGGGGCTTTGCGGGAAATTCATTACGACCACCGCCGCCAGCGGCCGCGGCGGTTGTTTCCTGCTCGGTCCTAAGCCGGGTGGAGTGGACTGGTTCCGCGCATCTGGTCGACTTTGATGAAATAGTGCCGGGCAAAGGCCAGCACCTGGCCGTCGGTGGGATGATCGACGGATTCGACGCCCACCACTTTGTCAGCCGTCGCCGGATCGTGCTTGTGCAGATGTTTGATCAGCGCGAGCTTGGCGCTTGACGGTCCGACGATCAGGATTTCAGCGGCGTCCGCCAGCGCATGCGCGACCTCATGATAGTACTTCTGGTCTTCCGGCGCATGGCCGGAACCTATGGTGCCCGTGCTCGAGTGCAGATGCTTGTGCTTCGAGTGCGCGCGGATCTTCTGGTTGTCGGCGGCGTCGGCATTGAAATGCATTACATGCGCTTCGCGGTGGTCGAGCCACACAACGGCGTGAGTGAGTGACATGGCATTGCTCCTGTAGAGTTCGGGCGAAGATGGCGACCGCGGTTAAGCATCCGGCATCAAATCATTTGGCGCAATCGATCAACATAGCCCGCAGCGCATGGTATGGCTGTACGGTAGCGTACTTTTGATATTGATCAATAATAAAGGCCCATATCGGCTAACGCCGGGGGAATAGGGCATCAGGCCGCGATGCCGCGCGCGAGCAGATAGTCTTCGTAACCGCCCACGTGGATGGCGATGCCGGCCGCCGTCATTTCGATGATGCGGGTGGCGAGCGACGAGACGAACTCGCGGTCGTGCGAGACGAAAATCAGCGTGCCCTGGTATTTTTCCAGCGCGGTATTCAGTGACTCGATGCATTCCATGTCGAGGTGGTTGGTCGGCTCGTCCATCAAAAGAACGTTGGGTTTCTGCAGTGCCAGCTTCGCGAACACCATGCGCTGTTGCTCGCCGCCGGACAGCACGCGCGTGAGTTTCGTCGCATCTTCGCCCGAGAACAGCATGCGCCCGAGCGCGGCGCGCACCGTCTGGTCGTTGTCGTTCGGACCTCTCCAATTGGCCAGCCATTCGGCGAGCGTTTCTTTTTCCGTGAACTCCGCCGCATGGTCCTGCGCGCAATAGCCGGGCTTGGCTTTTTCCGTCCAGCGTATAGTGCCGGTGTCCGGCGTGAGCTCGCCGGCCAGGCAGCGCAGCAGCGTCGTCTTGCCGATGCCGTTGGGCCCGATGATCGCGATGCGCTCGCCGGCTTCGACGCGTATGTTGAAATTGGCGAAGAGCGGCTTGTCGTAGCCCTTGGCGAGCTTCTGCGCTTCGAAAACGTAGCGGTGCAGTTTGTCGCGGTCGTCGACGTCGAAGCGGATGTACGGGTACACGCGCGACGACGGCTTGATGTCCTCGACCTTGATTTTTTCGATCTGGCGCGCGCGCGACGTGGCCTGGCGCGCCTTCGACGCGTTGGCCGAAAAGCGCCGCACGAAATCCTGCAGGTCGGCAATCTTCTCTTTCGCCTTGGCGTTGGCGGTGAGCATGCCTTCGCGCGCCTGGGTCGCGGCCAGCATGTAGTCGTCGTAGTTGCCGGGGTAGACGCGGATCTCGCCATAGTCTACATCCGCCATGTGCGTGCATACGGCGGACAGGAAATGACGGTCGTGCGAGATGATGATCATTGTGCTGGTGCGTTCGTTCAGCACGCCTTCGAGCCAGCGTATCGTGTTGATGTCCAGATGGTTGGTCGGCTCGTCGAGCAGCAGGATGTCGGGGTCGCCGAACAGCGCCTGCGCGAGCAGCACGCGCAGCTTCCAGCCGGGCGCCACCGCGCTCATCGGGCCGTCGTGCTGCTCGATGGGCACGCCGATGCCGGTCAATAGCGCGCTCGCGCGCGCTTCGGCGGTATAGCCGCCGAACTCGGCGAACTCGTGCTCGAGTTCGGCCGCGCGCATGTAATCGTCTTCGCTCGCATCTTCGTTCGCGTAAATGGCATCGCGCGCCTGCATCGCCTGCCACATTTCGGCGTGGCCCATCAGCACGACATCGAGCACCCGCATGTCTTCGTACGCGAACTGATCCTGCTGCAATTTGCCGAGGCGTTCGCCGCGGTCGATCGCGACCGACCCCGCGCTCGGCTCGAGGTCGCCGCCGAGGATTTTCATAAAGGTCGATTTGCCGCAGCCGTTGGCGCCGATGAGACCGTAGCGATTGCCGTCGCCGAACCTGATCGACACGTTTTCAAACAGGGGTTTGCCCCCGAACTGCATGGTGATGTTGGTGGTGCTGAGCACGCGAAATTTCCGATCGGTTAGTGACTTGTGCGCTGCGCGCACAAGACGCGACGCAGTCTGAACTACGACTTCTTCGTTTTCAGCGCCGGTGTGAGATGCGGCGCCAGCGCCTGTATGAGTTGCGAAAAAATTTTCGGGTTGCCGGCGACAATATTGCCCGATTCGAGATAGCCGCCATTGCCTTCGAGATCGCCGACCAGACCGCCGGCTTCCGTAACCAGCAGGCTGCCCGCGGCCATGTCCCACGGCGAGAGCCCGAATTCCCAGAAGCCGTCGAGACGTCCCGCAGCGACATAGGCAAGATCGAGCGTCGCTGCACCCGCGCGGCGCAGGCCCGAAGTCTTCTGCGTCAGGTCGCGAAACATCGCAAGATAGGTATCGATGTGCGCGAACTCGCGGAACGGAAAGCCGGTGCCGATCAGGCTTTTCTGCAGGTTGGTGCGCTTGCTGATGCGCAGGCGTTTGTCATTCAGGTACGCGCCGCGGCCGCGCGACGCCGTGAAAAGATCGTTGTGCACCGGATCGTAGATCACCGCGTGCGACAGCACGCCCTTGTGGGCCAGTGCGATGGAGACCGCATACTGCGGAAACCCGTGCAAATAATTCGTCGTGCCGTCAAGCGGGTCGATGATCCACTGAAATTCGGATTTGCCGCTGGCGCCGCCTTCCTCCGCCAGCACCGCATGTGTCGGGTAGGCTTCGAGCAACGCACGCACGATCGCCTGTTCCGCGGCGCGGTCGACTTCCGACACGTAGTCGTTGGCGGTCTTTTCCGTCACCGCGAGGATGTCGAGGTTTTGCGACGCGCGGTTGATGATGGTGCCGGCGCGGCGCGCGGCCTTCACCGCCGTATTGAGCATCGGATGCATTATGGCCGGCATGTCAGCACCCGGCCATGGCGGGCAGTTCGGTGATATTGCAGGTGCGGGCGCGGCTTTTCGCCCCCGCGGCGGCCGTTACGCATATCATGGCATTTTTCATGGCGCGTATTCTAAGTGATTCAAGGCGATCCGCTCAAAAATATTCGTGTCGTGCTGACGCAGCCCAGTCATCCCGGCAATATCGGCGCGACCGCGCGTGCGATGAAAACAATGGGACTGGGTGCGCTGTATCTTGTCAATCCGCGCCACTTTCCGCACGCCGAGGCCGCCGCGCGCGCATCGGGCGCACTCGACGTGCTCGAGCGGGCGACCGTTTGCACGAGTCTCCCGGAAGCGCTGCGCGATTGCGTGCTGGCGGTCGCGACATCGTCGCGTCAGCGCGAACTCCGGCACGACGTGATGAGTGCGCGCGAGGCAGCGCGCGCGATCGTGAGCGATGCGGCCGCGTATCCCGTCGCGCTGGTATTCGGCAACGAAACATCCGGTTTGAGCAGTGAAGAGGCAGGCCTGTGCAATTGGTGGGCATACGTGCCGGCGAATCCGGAGTACGCTTCGCTTAATCTCGCCGCGGCAGTGCAGATCTTCGCTTACGAGTTGCGCATGGCGGCGGTCGAGGGAACATTGGCGCGCGTAGCGGAATTTGCGCCGGCGACGAGCGAGCAGGTCGAGCAGCTTTACCGCCATTTCGAGCAGACGATGATAGAAAGCGGTTTTCTGGACCCGGCAAATCCGAAGCGCCTATTGCCCCGGCTGCGCCGTTTGCTGGCGCGCGCCCGTCTGGAATCGGACGAGGTCAATATCCTGCGCGGTTTCCTGAAAACCGTCGGCAAACCGCTACTTAAATAGCGGCGCGGAATTGCCCGTGCGCAGTTAACCTAAGTCAATAGTTGACTGATTTAGTGGGGGAACGTATGCTGCGCGCCTATTTCGTTTTTAATCAATCATGTTCTCGCGCCTCAAAGAAGAAATAGCGGTCGTATTCGAACGCGATCCGGCAGCCCGCAATACTTGGGAAGTCATCACCTGCTATCCCGGGTTTCATGCGCTGTTGGTTCATAGACTCGCGCATTGGTTGTGGGGCGAACGGCTGCGCTGGCTCGCGCGCATGGTGTCGCACATCGGGCGCTGGCTCACCGGCATCGAAATTCATCCTGGCGCGCAAATCGGCCGGCGGTTTTTCATCGATCACGGCATGGGCGTCGTGATCGGTGAGACCGCCGAAATCGGCGACGACTGCACGCTGTATCACGGCGTCACGCTCGGCGGCACGTCGTGGAACAAGGGCAAGCGGCATCCAACCTTGGGCAACGGCGTCGTGCTCGGGGCCGGCGCCAAGGTGTTGGGGCCGATCAAGATAGGCGATCGCGCACGCGTCGGTTCCAATGCGGTCGTCGTCAAGGATGTGCCGCCCGGCGCAACGGCCATCGGCATTCCCGCGCGCATCATCGCGGAACAGGCGGGCGACCAGGGCGGCTTCTCGGCCTACGCGGTCGGCAGCGATATGAACGACCCGATCGCGAAAGCGATCCACGAGCTGATCGATCACAGCGTCAGCACCGACCAGCGGCTCGAGCAAATTCTGGAGCAGTTGAAGCGACTTGGTGCTGACTGCGGCAAGGTCGGCCAGCGCGACCAGTTCGATGCGAATTACCTGAACCGGATTGTTGACTGAATCCATCGGGTATTGTATACTTGACAAAGTTTATCGTGTATTGAGTTATTTACTTCAAGTCGATGATTTAATGAGAGGTCTATTATGAGACTGACGACTAAAGGGCGGTTTGCCGTGACGGCAATGGTCGATTTAGGAATGCGCCATGGCGGCGGACCGGTAACGCTGGCGGAGATCAGCCAGCGCCAGAAGATCTCGCTGTCTTATCTTGAGCAGCTGTTCGGCAAATTGCGCCGCAATGGACTCGTCGACAGCGTGCGCGGACCCGGGGGCGGTTACTGCCTGGCCGGTGAAATGGCGACGATGTCGGTCGCCGATATCATCGTCGCGGTCGATGAACCGATCGATGCCACGCAATGCGGCGGCAAGGAAAACTGCCACGACGATCATAAATGCATCACCCACGACCTGTGGGCCAATTTGAACCAGCACATTATCGATTACCTGCGCGCGGTTTCGCTGAAGCAGCTGGTCGACGAGCAGAAAGCCAAGCAGAACGGCGTGGCGCAGGTGCACGACATGCGCGAGAACGCGCCCAAGCGCGAGCGCACGACCGCTGCAGCTTGACGTTTCCGCAATGACGCAAGTCTATTTCGACCACAACGCGACGACGCCGCTCGACGAGCGCGTGCTCGCGGCGATGCTGCCGTACCTGCGCGAGCAGTACGGCAATGCGTCAAGCCGGCATGAATTCGGCACACTCGCGCGCAAAGCGGTAAACCAGGCCCGCGAGCAGGTCGCGGCGCTGGTCGGCGTGCAGCCGGTGCAGGTGGTTTTTACGAGCGGCGGAACCGAGGCCAACAACGCGTTTATCAAGGGCGCGGCCGGCATGCTGAAGCCAGGCCAGATCGCGGTCAGCGCGATCGAGCATCCGTGCGTCGCCAAGCCCGCGCAGGAACTCGTGCGGGCGGGCTGGAAGCTGCGCAAGCTCGCGGTGGATAGCGATGGCCGCATCGATCTCGCGGATGTGGCGCAGGTGCTCAAAGAGCCGACCGGCATCGTGTCGGTGATGCTCGCCAACAACGAAACGGGCGTGATTCAGGACGTCGCCGCCGTGGCGGAACGCGCGCGTGCAGCGCGGGCCTGGATGCATACCGACGCGGTGCAGGCACTGGGCAAGATCGCCGTGAATTTTCCGGCGCTCAATGTGCATGCCATGACGTTGTCGGCGCACAAGATATACGGGCCGAAAGGCGTCGGCGCGCTGGTGCTCGACAAGCGCATTGAATTGAAACCGCTGATCAGCGGCGGCGGCCACGAGCAGGGGCTGCGTTCGGGCACGGAGAACGTGCCGGGCGTCGTGGGCTTCGGCGCCGCCTGCGAACTCGCCGCTGCGCGCATGCGCGAGCTAGCACCGCGGTTGGCTGGCATGCGCGTTCAACTGGAGCGCGGGTTGCGCGAGACGGGCGCGGTGATATTCGGCGCGGCTGCGTCACGGGTGCCGAACACCAGTTATTTCGCATTTCCCGGTGTCGAAGGCGAAACGCTGGTGATCGAGCTGGATAAGGCGGGATTTGCGGTGGCTAGCGGCGCGGCGTGTTCAAGCACGAGCACCGAGCCGAGCGCGACGCTATTGGCGATGGGTGTGGCGCCGGATGTCGCGCGCGGCGCCGTGCGCCTGAGCCTCGGCAAGGACAACACTCCCGCTGAAGTTGCGGCGTTCCTGGGCGCGCTCGAAAGCGTCCTCGCGAAACTGAAACGCCTGACCGCAATAGCAATCTAAAAATTATCTGTCGGTAAACGGTGAATAGCGATGGCAATCACATTGACTGAAAATGCAGCAAAGCAAATCCGCACCCAGCTGGCCAGGCGCGGCAAGGGCTTGGGCCTGCGCGTCGGCATCAAGAAAGTCGGCTGCTCGGGTTTCGCTTATACGTTCGATTACGCGGACGACATTCGCGCCGGCGATCATGCCTTTGAAGGGCATGACGCAAAGGTGGTCGTCGACGCCGAGAGCCTCGCCGTGCTCGAGGGCGCGCGCCTCGATTTCGTCCGGGAAGGCTTGAAGCAGATGTTCAAGTTCGACAACCCGAACGTCGACGGCACCTGCGGCTGCGGCGAGAGTTTCAATTTAAAGGAAACGGCAAAATCCTGAACCGCCCGGGACGCAAAAGTTCTCGCGTCCCTGGTTGAAGAATTTCAGATTTCTGGGTCATTATGAGTTCAGTCCTGCAAAATCTCGTCAATCAGCCCTACAAGCACGGCTTCGTGACGGACATCGAGTCCGACGTCGCGCCCAAGGGGCTGAACGAAGACACTATCCGGCTGATTTCGGCCAAGAAGAACGAGCCCGCGTGGCTGCTCGAGTTTCGTCTCAAGGCCTACGCTCAATGGCTCAAGATGGAAGAGCCGAAGTGGCCGAATGTCCATTATCCGACAATCGATTTCCAGTCGATCAGCTATTACTCGGCGCCGAAGCCGAACAAGAAGCTGAAAAGCATGGACGAAGTCGACCCGGAGCTTTTGCGCACGTTCGAGAAGCTCGGCGTGCCGATGAACGAGCGCGCGAAACTCGCCGGCGTTGCAGTCGACGTAATATTCGACAGCGTCTCGGTCGCGACTACCTACAAAGCCAAGCTCGCCGAGGTCGGTATCATTTTTTGCTCGATCTCGGAAGCCGTGCACCAGCATCCGGAATTGATCCAGCAATACCTCGGTACCGTGGTGCCGGTCGGCGACAATTACTATGCCGCGCTCAACTCGGCGGTATTTACCGACGGCTCGTTCTGTTTCATTCCGAAGGGCGTCAAATGCCCGATGGATCTGTCGACTTACTTCCGCATCAATACCGAGGCGTCGGGCCAGTTTGAGCGCACGTTAATCGTTGCCGAGGACGGCGCGTCGGTGTCGTATCTCGAAGGCTGCACCGCGCCGAAATTCGACACCAACCAGCTGCACGCGGCCGTGGTCGAGCTCGTCGCGCTGGACAATGCCGATATCAAGTACTCGACGGTGCAGAACTGGTACGCGGGCGACGAGAACGGCGTCGGCGGCATTTACAATTTCGTCACCAAGCGCGGCCTGTGCAAAGGCATCAATTCGCGCATCTCGTGGACGCAGGTCGAGACCGGTTCGGCGATCACCTGGAAGTACCCAAGTTGCATATTGCGCGGCGAGAATTCGGTCGGCGAGTTTTATTCGGTTGCGCTGACGAATCACATGCAGCAGGCGGACACCGGCACCAAGATGGTCCACCTCGGCAAGAACACGCGCAGCACCATCGTGAGCAAGGGCATCTCCGCCGGCCGCTCCAACAACAGTTACCGCGGGCTGGTCCGGATCGCACCGACCGCGGCGGGCTCGCGCAATTATTCGCAGTGCGATTCGATGCTGATCGGCGATAAATGCGGGGCGAATACCTTTCCGTACATCGACGTGCGCAATCCGAGCGCCAAGGTCGAGCACGAAGCCTCGACTTCCAAAATCGGCGAGGACCAGCTCTTCTATTTCGCGCAGCGCGGAATCGGCGCCGAAGAGGCAGTATCGATGATCATCAATGGGTTCTGCAAGGACGTGTTTCAACAATTGCCGATGGAGTTTGCGGTCGAAGCGACCAAGCTGCTTGGCCTCAAGCTCGAAGGAAGTGTCGGATGATTTACCAGGACAGCAAAACGTTGCTCGACGTGCGCGGGTTGCGCGCGACGGTCAACGGCATCGAAATTCTCAAAGGCATAGACCTCACCGTCAAAAGCGGCGAAGTGCATGCGATCATGGGGCCCAACGGGTCGGGCAAGAGCACGTTCGCGAAAGTGCTGGCCGGTCATCCCGCGTACGAAGTCACGGGCGGCACCGTCGCGTTTCAGGGCAAGAGCCTGTTCGATCTCAAACCGGAAGAGCGCGCGCGCGCCGGATTGTTTCTCGGCTTTCAGTATCCGATCGAAATCCCCGGAGTGGCCAACAGCCAGTTCCTGCGTCTCGCCTACAACACGGTGCAGGCGCAACGCGGCAAGGACGAACTCGACCCGCTCGAATTCGACGATTTCGTGCGCGAGAAAATGAAGCTGCTCGAAATGAATCCGGATTTTCTCGACCGCAGCGTCAACGAGGGTTTTTCGGGCGGCGAAAAGAAGCGCAACGAAATTTTGCAAATGGCGCTGCTCGAGCCGCACCTCGCGATTCTGGACGAGACCGATTCAGGGCTCGATATCGACGCGTTGCGCGTCGTAGCCGGCGGTGTCAACCAGCTTGCGAACAAAGATAATGCCGTTGTTCTTGTCACTCACTACCAGCGCCTCTTGAATTACATCGTGCCCGATTTCGTGCACGTGATGGAGGCGGGCCGCGTGATCAAGACCGGTGGCAAGGATCTGGCGCTCGAACTCGAAACGCGCGGTTACGACTGGGTCAGTGCCGAATACAGAGCGGGCGCGGGGGCGCGGGCATGACGGAAGTCGCAACGAACAGTTATCTCGCCGGACTGCTGGCGGGACGGCCGGCTGCGCCGGCGAGTCCGCTGGCGTGGTTCAACGATTTGCGCGCGCACGCGGTCGACCGCGTGGGTGCCGCGACCGTACCGACCACGCGCGACGAAGAATGGCGGTTCACGGACATTTCGCCGCTCACCAGGATTTCGTTTCAACCCGTGCGTTCTGCGGCGGCAGTTGCCGCGTCCGACATGGCGCGTTTCGTGCTGCCTGAAGCGGGCGCGCGGCTCACCTTCGTCGACGGCGTTTATGCGCCGCAACTTTCTATCAACGATTCCGCGGTCGAGGTGTCGACTGTCGCGGCAGGTTTGACCCGGCATGGCGCCGTGATGCAAAACCATCTCGGCCGTCACGCGGCGTTCGACGACAACGCGTTCGCCGCGCTCAATACCGCATTTCTCAACGACGGTGCGTTGATCGTTGTGCCGCGCAATGTCGCCGTGGCGGGCCCGGTCCACCTCTTGTTCATCGCGACCCAGCCGGAAGCGGCAAGTTACCCGCGTTGCCTGGTCGTGGCCGAAGCTGGCAGCGCGGTCACGGTGATCGAAGACTTCGTGGCGCTGCAGGACAAGGCGTATTTCACGAACGCGGTCACGGAAATTGCCGTCGCCGACAATGCGAGCGTCAATCACGTGCGCGTGCAGCGCGAAGGTGCACAGGCTTTTCACATCGCCAATTGCGCAGTTTCGCTCGCGCACGCGAGCCGCTACCGGTCGGTGAGTGTCGCGTTCGGAGCGCGCATTTCGCGCTACAACCTGAATGTGTGGCAGGCGGGCGAGGGCGTCGAATGCGCAATCGACGGTTTGGCGCTGATAGGTGATATCCAGCTCGCCGACACGCATACGTGCATAGACCACGCGCGGCCGCACGGCAAGAGCCGCCAGCAGCATAAATGCATCGTCGACGGTTCGGCGCATGCGGTGTTCAACGGCAAGATCCTGGTGCGCGAAGGCGCGCAACTCACCGATTCGTCGCAATCGAGTCGCAACCTGCTCCTGAGCGCCAAGGCGCGCGTAGACACCAAGCCGCAGCTCGAAATTTTCGCGGACGACGTGAAATGCGCGCACGGTGCGACCGTCGGCCAGCTCGATGCCGACGAGGTTTTTTATCTGAAAAGCCGCGGCCTGTCCGGCACTGCCGCGCGCAATTTGCTGACCTATGCATTCGGCGCCGAAATCATCGACCGCATTCCCGTCGCCTCGCTTAAGCATGAACTCGAGCAGACCGTGCTCGCGCAAACCAGCCGCCTCTCATGAACGCCACCCCGACTGCATTCAAAGACCGTTCTGCCGCGCTCGACGTCGAGCGCATCCGCGCCGATTTTCCGATCCTGAAAGTGAAGGTCGGCGGCAAGCCGCTCGTCTACCTCGACAATGCGGCGTCGAGCCAGATGCCGCAACCGGTGATCGACCGGCTGGTGCGCTATCAGCAGTTCGAACATGCAAACATACATCGCGGCGTGCATCATCTGTCCGAAGTTGCGACAGGGGAATACGAGGAAGCGCGCCGCAAGCTGCAGCGCTTCATCAATGCGCGCGAGGACCGCGAAGTGCTGTTCACCAGCGGCACCACGGAGGGCATCAACCTCGTGATGCACGGCTACGGCCGCAAGTTCATCGGCAAGGGTGATGAAATCATTTTGACGACGCTCGAGCACCACTCGAACATCGTGCCGTGGCAGATGCTGGCCGAAGAAAAGGGCGCGAAAATCCGCGTCGTGCCGATCAACGATGCCGGGGAACTGCTGATCGACGAGTACGAGAAGCTTTTCAACGAACGCACGAAATTCGTCGGCGTTATGCATGTGTCGAACGCGCTGGGCACGGTCAATCCGGTCAAGCACATGATCGCGTTCGCGCACGCGCGCGGCGTGCCGGTGCTGGTCGACGGCGCGCAGGCCGCACCCCACCTGCCGGTCGACGTGCAGGACCTCGACTGCGATTTTTACGCGTTCTCGGGCCACAAGCTGTGCGGCCCGACCGGGATCGGCATCCTCTACGGCAAGGCTGCGACACTGGAGCGCATGCAGCCGTTCAAAGGCGGCGGCGACATGATCCTGTCCGTCACGTTCGAGAAGACCACCTACAACACGATTCCGCACAAATTCGAGGCCGGCACGCCGCCGATCGCCGCGGCCATCGGTCTCGGCGCCGCCGTCGATTATTTGTCAGCCGTCGGCATGGACAAGATCGCGGCGCACGAAATCGATCTCTTGAACTACGCAACGGAGCAGGTCAACGGCGTGCCGGGTGTGCGCATCATCGGCACCGCCGAGAAAAAGGCCGCGGTGCTGTCGTTCGCCATCGCAGGCGTGCATCCGCACGACGTCGGTACGCTGCTTAACCAGGACGGCATCGCGATCCGCACCGGCCACCATTGCGCGCAGCCCGTGATGCAGCGTTTCAAAGTGCCGGCCACGTCGCGCGCCTCGTTCGCGTTCTACAACAGCATGGCGGAAGTCGACGCGCTGGTCGCGGGCATCCGCAACGTGCAAAAGGTGTTCGCATAATGGCGGACCCCAAAGCCCTTTATCAGGAAGTGATCCTCGATCACAACAGGAAGCCGCGCAATTTCGGCGTGCTCGAAGGCGCTACGCATAAGGCGGAGGGGCACAACCCGCTGTGCGGCGACCATCTGACGCTGACGCTCAAGCTCGACGGCGAGAAGGTCGACGCCATTGCGTTTACCGGCGAGTCGTGCGCGATCTGCAAGGCGTCGGCTTCCATGATGACCGCGGCCGTCAAGGGCAAGGCGCGCGGCGAGGCCGAAACGCTGATCCGGGAATTTCGCGACATGGCGACGGGCACCCTCGACTTCGCGACCCGGCCGCATCATCTCGGCCGGCTCACGGTGTTTGCCGGCGTGCGCGACCTGCCGACGCGCGTCAAATGCGCGATCCTGCCGTGGCACACGCTGCATGCCGCCTTGAACTCGGTCACCAGCACGTCGACGGAAGCCGAGGACGATCCGATGCACGCGCCGATCGGCGACGCTTAAGACACCGCCATGCCGAAAATCGCCGAAATCGAAGGCACGCCGAATCCGAATGCGATGAAGTTCATCCTCAAGGAGCCGCTGACCTGGGGAATCACGCGGTCGTACGACAATGCCGAGCTGGCGAAGGACGACCCGCTCGCCAGCCAGTTGTTCGACATCGAGCACGTGACCAACGTGTTCTACGTCGATCACTGGATCACGGTCACGCAGGACGGCGGCGCGGACTGGCACGAATTGCAGCGCAAGCTCGCGGAACCGATCCGCGCAGCGCCGGGTGCTGACGAGCAGACGGCCGCCGCGACTACCGCTTCGGCGACGACGCTGGCGGAGCTGAGCCCCGCAGATCAGGAACGGCTCGACCGGATCAATGAATTGCTGGACGAGCAGATTCGCCCCTACCTGCAGGGCGACGGCGGCGACCTTTACGTGATGGGCCTCTCGGGCAACACGCTGTCCGTGCATTACCAGGGCGCGTGCGGCAGTTGTCCGAGTTCGTTGTCGGGCACGCTGGCCGGCATCGAAAATCTCGTCAAGTCGATCGAACCCGACATCGAAGTCATCGCAGTCTAGGCCGCGTCCCGCGCGGGACTGGCCGAAGTCCTGTGATTTAGGCTATCGTTGTCGCGAGTGCCGCCCGGATTTGATCGACGGCGGCGAAAATAAAACACGGAGGAGTTCAAATGATCGCTGCCAGCCGATGGTGGTCTCGCGCGTGCTGGTTTGCAGGCGTGGTTATGTTGGTCGCGCTTGCAACGAACGCAGAAGCGCAGTATCCCAACAAACCCATCCTGGTGGTCGCTGCGTTCACCGCGGGCGGCGATTCCGATCTTGCTGCACGCAACCTCACTTCGGTATTGCCCAAGTACACCGGGCAGAACGGCGTCGTGCTCAACAAGGTCGGCGCGAGCGGCGCGATCGGCTCCGAATACGTGAAGAGAGCGAACCCCGACGGTTACACGCTGCTGCTGGCGCGCGTCGGCTCGCAGGCGACGCTGCCCGCGTTGAAACCCGACCTCTCGTACAAGTGGAACGACTTCACGTTCCTTGGACTGCTCGAATTGAATCCCTATGTATGCGCGGTGCGTGCCGATTCACCGTACAAGACATTCGGCGAACTCGTCGAAGGCATCAGGAAAAATCCCGGCCGCCTCAAGTACAGCACCGCCGGCGTCGGCACCATCCACGAGATGGGGCCGCAGATGCTGTTCGACATCCTGAAGCTCGGCAAAGACGGCGGCATCCAGATTCCCTATAAGGGCGGCGGCGACGCGACGGTCGCGCTGCTGTCGGGCGAAGTCGACATCAATTGCACCAATATCGGGACTGCGCTCTCGTTTATCAAATCCGGGCAGCTGCGCGCGCTGATGACGACCACGCCCGAGCGTTACAAGGAAATTCCCAATGTGCCGACGGCCAAGGAGGTCGGCTATCCGCAGCTCGAGCGCATCATCGGCTGGAGCGCGTTGTACGGGCCGCCCGGCATGGATCGCAAGCTCGTCGCTTACTGGAGCGACGTCCTGCAGAAAGTCGCCAAAGATCCACAATGGATAGGCGCGACCGAGAAAATCGGGTCGGTGCCGCGCATCCTGCCGCCGGATGAAACGGCGCGGTTCGTCCAGGAACAGTTCGAAACCTACGACCGGCTCGGCAAGGCCATCGGCCTCGTGCTGAACTAGCCCCCGCTTTTTTTGCATGGACACGCTGACGCACGCGTTGAGCGGCGCGCTGCTGGGCCGCGCGACCGCGCCGCGTACCGCGGAGCCCGGCGGACTTTCGTTGCCCGCGCGGATCACGCTCGGTTTCGTCGCGGCGGCGTTTCCCGACTGCGATATCGTGGCGACACCGCTGGCGCCGCTCGCGTATCTTTACAATCACCGGGGCGTCACCCACTCGCTGGCCATGCTGCCGCTGTGGGCGGTGCTGATCGGGTTTGCGTGCGCGTACCTGATCTGGCGCGAGCCTGCGCGTTGGCGCACCTGCGCGGCAATGGCGGGGCTGGGCATAGGTGCGCACATCATCGCGGACTTGATCACGCCCTACGGTACGATGCTGTTCGCGCCGCTGTCCGACATTCGCTACGCGTGGTCAACGACGTTTATTATCGATCTGTGGTTCTCGGGCATCATCATTGCGGGGCTGATCGCTTGCGCCGTATGGCGCAAATCGCGGATGCCGGCGGTCATTGCACTGACAGTTCTCGTCGCTTACGTCGGATTTCAGTGGCTGCAACGCAGCCGTGCGCTCGACTTCGGCGAAGCTTATGCGCGCGCCGCGGGTTACCGTGAATATCGCGTGGATGCCGTGCCGCAGCCGCCGCTGCCGTTCAACTGGAACGTGTTCGTGACGGAGCCCGGGTACCAACACTACAGCCTCATAAGCTTGCTGCGCCGCGAGCCGCCGGCGCCGCTGGCAGCGGATGCGGGCTTCTTTGCGCGCATCGGGGCGCCTTATCTGCCGCCCGCCAACGCGGTCTGGGTGACGGCCCCGCGTTACGGCGGCGGCGAAGATGGCGTACTCGCGCGCGAGGCATGGGAGCATCCGAACTTCGCGTTCTTTCGCTGGTTTTCCGCGCATCCCGCGCTGCACCGCATCGACCGCGGCGCATCGCCCTGCGTGTGGTTCGAGGACCTGCGGTTTTTCACGCCGGGCCGCGGACGCATACCGTTTCGCTACGGCATGTGCCGCGAGGCCGGCGGGTGGCGCGCCTACGATCTGCGCGACGACGGCAGCCGCACCGCGGTCAATTGAAGAGGTTGAGCACGCCGTCGAGGCCGGCGTAAGTGAGCGCGTGGGTCGCCTGCGCGCGCACGACGGGTTTGGCGTGATAGGCGACGCTGACGCCGGCTTCCGCCATGAACTTCAAATCGTTGGCGCCGTCGCCGAGTCCGATGATCTGGTTCTTGCGCAGTTTCAGCTCATCACGCACCTTGATCAACGCGGCGCGTTTGACGTCTGCGTCGACGATATCGCCAAGGACTTTGCCAGTCAGCTTGTGGTTCGCGATATCGAGCACGTTAGAACGCGTGTAATCGAGCCCGAGGCGCGCTTGCATGCGCTCGGTGAAAAACGTGAAGCCGCCGGAGACGAGCATGGTCTTGATGCCCAGCTGCCGGAAGCGGGCCAGCATGGCCTCGGCGCCCGGCGATAACCGCAGCCGCTCGTCGTACACGCGCTGCAGCGCGCCTGCATCGAGACCGGCGAGCAGCGCCACGCGCTGGCGCAGGCTTTGCGGGTAGTCAAGCTCGCCACGCATCGCGGCGGCGGTGATTGCGGCGACCTGCGGCTTCAGGCCCTGCATGTCGGCGATTTCGTCGATGCATTCGACGGTGATCAGTGTCGAGTCCATGTCCATCACGCACAGCCGCATGGCGGCGAGCTTGCGTTCGTCCGGCACGAACGCATAGTCGAGTTGCGCCTGCTCGCAATGCGGCGCTATTGCCGGGTTGGGTGCGGCATTGCGCAGCCGGAAAGCGCTGGGTGTGATCGCCTCGATTGCGGACGCGCCGGCAAGTTTGGCGAGAGCTTTGAGATCGGGTGTTGCGACTTCGAGACCCTGGATGACAAGATTCATGGGATTGAGCGGTGTGAATTGCAACTGTCGACGAGCCGCGATTATACCGGAGCGCGTTGACGCGCCTCGTCGAGCAGCACGGGCAGCTCGCGGATATCGCGCAGAATTTTGTGCGCCGCGCTGAAATCCCCGCCGGCCGTGAGCGCGTTCGGGATGACGACGCATCTGATGCCGGCGCCCGTCGCCGCCGTCAATCCGCGCGGTGTGTCCTCGACCGCGATGCATTCTTCGGCGGTGAAACCGGTCTTCGCGATCGCGGCGAGATAAGGTTCGGGATCGGGTTTGGAGTTCGCGTAATCCTCGCGCGCGAGCACGAAATCGAAATAGCGCAGAAAGCCGGTGGCCGCGTGGATGATGTCGAAGTGCGCGCGCTGCGAACTCGTGACTACCGCCATCGCATAGCGGCCGTGCAGTTCGCGCAGCACGTCTTCGACGCCGGCGATGGCGTGATTGCGCGCGCTCAGCATTGTACTGTAACGCGCGTCGCGCTCTTTGCGCATGCGCGCGATCGCAGCTTCCGAATGTCCCAGCTTCGCGGCGAGATGCCACGCGCCGTTGTTCCGGCTGAGAAACAAATCGCGGTACTGCGCATCGCTCAAGTCGATGCCGATCGTGGCGAGGACGCCGCGCGTCGCATCGCGATAAAGGTGCTCGGTGTCCACGAGCACGCCGTCGTTGTCCCACAATATCGCCTTGTAGCCGGGCACGGGCTTCAGCCTCCGAGTTCGCTGAAAACCAGCTTGACCCGGGCGACGCGCTCGCCGACTTCGTGCAGGTCGGCGCTGACTTTCAGGCGGTCGGGCCCGGCCAGCTTGTAATGTTTATTCTTATGGATCAGCTTCATCACGCGCGCCGCGTCGATCGGCGGATTGGGGATGAATTGCAGCTGCACGCCGGATTCGGACGCGTCGATGCGCGCGATGCCGAGCGGCTTGCCGAGCACGCGCAGGCGGTGGCTTTCGAGCAGCGTCTTCGCGTGCGGCGGCAAGAGGCCGAAGCGGTCGATCAGTTCCTCGTGCATCGCGTCGAGCGCTTCAAGGGTCTCGCAGTTGGCGAGCCGCTTGTAGATCACGAGGCGCTCGTGAATATCGTTGCAGTAGTCGTCAGGCAGCAGCGCCGGCGCGTGCAGGTTGATTTCCGTCGTGATCCCCAACGGCGCGGACAGGTCGGGCTCCACACCCTGCTTGAGCGATTTGACCGCGGTGTCGAGCATTGCACAGTAAAGATTGAAGCCGACCTCCTGCATCTCGCCCGATTGCGAATCGCCGAGCACTTCGCCGGCGCCGCGAATTTCGAGGTCGTGCATCGCGAGGAAGAAACCCGAGCCGAGCTCTTCCATCTGCTGGATCGCCTCGAGCCGCTTCTTGGCCTGGCTCGTGATGCTGCCTTCGTCGGGCAGCAGCAGGTACGCGTACGCCTGGTGATGCGAGCGCCCGACGCGGCCACGCAATTGATGCAGTTGCGCGAGGCCGAACTTGTCGGCGCGATTGATGATGATCGTGTTGGCGGTCGGCACGTCGATGCCGGTTTCGATGATGGTCGTGCACAGCAGGATGTTGAAGCGCTGCTGGTAGAAGTCGCGCATCGCCATTTCGAGCTCGCGCTCGCGCATCTGGCCGTGCGCGATGCGGATGCGCGCTTCCGGCACGAGGCGCGTTAGGCTCTCTTCGATCTGGACTATGGTATCGACGTCGTTGTGCAGGAAATACACCTGGCCGCCGCGTTTAAGCTCGCGCAGCATCGCTTCGCGGATGAGTCCCTTGCTGTGGCGGGCGACGAAGGTCTTGATCGCGAGCCGGCGCTGCGGCGCGGTGGCGATCACCGAAAAGTCGCGCAGGCCCTCGAGCGCCATGCCGAGCGTGCGCGGGATCGGCGTCGCGGTCAGCGTCAGCACGTCGACCTCGGCGCGCAGCGCTTTCAATTTTTCCTTCTGGCGCACGCCGAACCGGTGCTCCTCGTCGATGATGACGAGGCCCAGGTTCTTCAACTTGATGTCCTGCTGCAGGAGCTTGTGGGTGCCGATCACGATGTCGACCTTGCCGTCGGTCAAGGCCGCCAGCGTCTCGGCAACCTGCTTGGGCGACCGGAAGCGCGACAACTCGGCGATTTTCACCGGCCAGTCGGCGAAGCGGTCGGAGAACGTGTTGAAATGCTGCTCGGCGAGCAGCGTGGTCGGCACGAGCACCACGACCTGCTTGCCTTCGTTGACGGCGACGAACGCAGCGCGCAATGCGACCTCGGTCTTGCCGAAGCCGACGTCGCCGCAGATCAGGCGGTCCATCGGCTTGCCTTGTTGGAGATCATTGAGCGTTGCGGTGATCGCGGCGCGCTGATCGGGCGTTTCTTCGAACGGAAACGCATCGCTGAATGCTTCGTAGTCGTGCTGCTGCAGCTTGAACGCGTGGCCCTCGCGCATGGCTCGTTGCGCGTAAAGATTCAGCAGCTCCGCCGCGGTGTCGCGCACCTGCGCCGCGGCTTTCTTCTTCGCCTTGTCCCACTGGCCGCTGCCCAGATCGTGCAGCGGCGCCGTCTCGGCGGGCGCGCCGCTGTAGCGGCTGATCAGATGCAGTTGCGACACCGGCACGTAGAGCTTGTCGCCGCGCGTGTATTCGAGCGTCAGGAATTCCGTCGCGCCTTCGCCGAAATCGAGATTCTGCAGGCCGAGGTAGCGGCCGATGCCGTGCTGCAGATGAACGACTGGGTCGCCGACTTTGACCTCGGAAAGATCGCGCAGCATGCCTTCGCTGGAGGTCTTGCGTGCTTCGCGCTCACGGCGCGTGCGCACCTGCGACGCGTAAAGCTCGTTTTCGGTAATGATCGCGAGGCGGCGCCCATCCAGCACGAAGCCCGCTGCAAGCGGCGCTACGCCGAGCATCACGGGCGCGCTGCCCGCGAGAAATTCGCTGAAGCTCGTGCACGGCGCCGGCTTGATGCCGTGCTCGCCGAAATATTCGAGCATGGTCTCGCGCCGGCCCAGGGCTTCCGCGACGAGCAGCACGCGGCCGTCGTAACCCGCGATGAACGCCTGCAGCTTGTTCACCGGGTTGTCGGCGCGGCGATCGACGGCGACCGGCGGCAATGGACTCGTAGTCAGCGAGGATTGCAACTCCGCGGGTGATGACGGTGCCGCCGCATCTTCGGCGCCGGCAATCTCGACGCGCGCGAACGGCTTGATCGCGCCGAAGAACGCATCGGTCGACAGAAACAAATAGCGCGGTGGCAGCAGCGGCTGGCTGCGGTCGCCGCCGAGCAAGTCGAAGCGCGCTTGCGTGTCCTGCCAGAACTGTTCGATCGCGGGCTGCACGTCGTGGTGCAATACCAGCGTCGTATTGGCCGGCAGATAGTCGGTCAGCAGTGCAGTGCTCTCGAAGAACAGCGGCAAATAATATTCGACGCCCGCGGGCGCGATGCCGTTGCTCACGTCCTTGTACATCCGCGAGCGCGACGGGTCGCCTTCGAAGCGCGTGCGGAAATTGCGCCGGAACATCGTCTGGCCGTCTTCGTCGAGCGGGAACTCGCGCGCGGGCAGGAGGCGCACGTCGTTGACCTTGTAGATGCTGCGCTGGGTGTCGACGTCGAAGCTGCGGATCGATTCGATCTGGTCGTCGAAGAGATCGATCCGGTACGGCAGCGCGCTGCCCATCGGGAACAAATCGATGAGTCCGCCACGAAAGCTGTATTCGCCCGGCGACAGCACCTGTGCGACGTGTGTATAGCCGGCGACGGTGAGTTGCTTGCGCAATTCGTCGGCTGCGAGCTTTTCACCCTGCTTGAAGAAAAAGGTACGCGCGGCCAGATATTCGACCGGTGCCAGGCGATAGAGCGCGGTGGTCACCGGCACGATCGCTATATCGAATGCTTGCTGCGTGATCTGGTACAGCGTGGCGAGCCGCTCGGAGACGAGATCGTGGTGCGGCGAGAAGCTGTCGTAGGGCAGCGTCTCCCAGTCCGGCAGCAGGTGGACTTTCAGCGCCGGATTGAAGTAGGGGATTTCGTCGAGCAGGCGTTGCGCCGCGCCGGCGGTCGCGGTTATCACGAGCAGCGGACGCACCTTTCCCGCCAGTTCGGCGAGCGCGAGCGCATCGGCCGAGCCGTGAAACGGGCCGACGCGGCTTTTGCGGCCGGCCGGCTGTGCTTCCATCAACATTCTGCAAAAAAGGCCGGATTATACAGGCCTTTGTCCCTGCCAATCCGGGGTCGTGCCGCACCCGTTCAAGCGCAATGCGATCAGCGTGCCTATTCGGCGCGAATACCGGACTCGCGTACGACCCTGGCCCACTTCTTTTCTTCGGCCAGGATGAAATCGCGGAATTCCTCGGGCGTGCTGTGCGCGGCATCCGCGCCCATCGCCGCGAAGCGCTCGCGCGTGTCGGGCGTGGCGAGCACGCGCACGAATTCGGCGTTGAGCCTGACAATGAGTGGGCGCGGCGTTGCCGTTGGCACGAGCACGCCGTTCCAGATGTTCGCCTGGTATCCGGGTATTCCCGACTCGGACACGGTCGGCACTTCCGGCGCGAGCGGCGAGCGCGCGGGACTCGTCATGCCGAGCGCTTTCAGCTTGCCGGCTTTGACGTAGGGCAGGGCCGCAGTCATGCTCGGATAAAAAAGCTGCACTTGGCCGCCCAGCACGTCGGTCGTGGCCTGCGCCGTGCCTTTGTAGGTGACGTGCACGATGTTGATGCCGGCCATGAAGTTCAGCAGCGCGCCCGCGAGATTGGCCGGCGAGCCGGTGCCCGAGGACGCGTAATTCAACTGGCCGGGTTTCGCTTTCGCGAGCGCGACGAGTTCTTTGACCGTGGAAGCGGCGAGTCCCGGAAATGCAGCCAGTATCAGCGGCGTCGAGCCGACCATGCTGACCGGCGCAAGGTCGCGCCGCGCGTTATACGGGAGCGTCTTGATGAGGGAGGGATTGGTCGCGAGCGAACTGGCGACCAGCACGATCGAATAGCCGTCGGGCGGCGCTTTGACCGCGAGCTCGGTGCCGATAATGCCGCTGGCGCCCGCGCGATTGTCGACCACGACCTGCTGGCCGACGTTTTCGCTCAAACGCTGGGCGACGAGCCGCGCCATGATGTCGGCGTTGCCGCCGGGCGCATACGGCACGATCAGGCGCAGCGGGTGCGACGGGAAATCAGTCGCAGCCGCGCACGCACCGGTTAGCATGCACGCAAACGCCGTGCCGCGACGAATGATGTTATGCACGGAAAGGTTCGAGCGACTCATTCGATGCGTATACCCGCATCCTTGATGACTTTCGCCCATTTCGGTATCTCTTCGCGGACCCGTTTGGCAAATTCCTGCGGACCGTAGTAGTAAGGCTCCACACCCTGGCGCGCGAGTTTGTCGACGATTTCAGGATCGCGCAGCGTTTTTTCGATCTGGCTGCTCAGTTTTTCGAGTATCGGCGCCGGCGTGTGTGCAGCCGCGACCAGCCCGTACCACAATGTCGCCTCATAACCCGGTACACCGGACTCCGCAATCGTCGGCGCATCGGGCACGGCCGGTGAGCGCCGTGCCGTGGTGACGGCGAGCAGGCGCAATTTTCCGGCCCTCACTTGCGGCAGCACCGAGAGCATCGACGACATCATGAGCTGGATCTGTCCCCCGAGCAGTTCGGTCACTGCGGGCGCCGTGCCTTTGTACGCAATGTGTTCCATTTTCACGCCGGCCATCATGTCGAACAACGCCATTGCGAGATGGCCGACCGAACCGTTTCCCGAGCTGCCGTAGCTGTAGAAGCCGGGCTTCGCTTTCGCGAGCGCGATCAATTCTTTCACAGTGGTTGCGGGCACCGACGGATGCACTACGAGCATTTGCGGCGAGAGTGCTACGAGCGCGACCGGCGCGAAATCGCGCACGGTATCGTAGGGCAGCTTGGCGTAAAACCCGACGTTCGTGACAAAACTGTTGGGCACCAGCACGAGCGTGTGGCCGTCGGGCGCGGACTTCGCGACGATGTCGGTGCCGACTATGGTGTTCGCACCGGCGCGGTTGTCGACGACGACGCGCTGGCCGAGCCCATCGCCCAGTTTGTCGGCGATCAGGCGCGCGAGCACGTCGTTGCCGCCGCCCGGCGGATAAGGTGAGATCAGGCGGATCGGGCGGCTCGGGAATTGCTGAGCGTGCGCGGGCGCGGCGGTGATCGCCGCGGAGAGTGCAACGATGCCGAGCGCGCAGCGCTTTTGAATTGGAGTCATCGTTTCAATGCCGGTTGATCGCGACGGGAATGCGCCGCCGGCCGAACTGGCCGTTGAACATTTCAAACTCGCCCGCGACCGTCATCGCGCAATGCGGGCATTTCGATTCAGGCGTCACGTCGTAAGCGTTGATCTGGTGCCAGTCGCGCACGATGAGCGGGGCGTGGCAGCGCGGGCAACAGGTCGTGCCGCCGTCGGTGTCGTGCACGTTGCCGGTGTATACGTAGTGCAAGCCGGCATCGAGCGCGATCTTGCGCGAGCGCGTCAGCGTCGCCGGCGGCGTCGCGGGTATTTCGGTCATCTTGTGGTCGGGATGGAATGCGGTGAAATGCAGCGGCACGTCGGGCCCGAGCTCGCGCATGATCCACTCGCACATGGCAGTGATTTCCTCGACCGAGTCGTTCTTGCCGGGGATCAATAAAGTCGTGATCTCGAACCAGACTTTGGTCTCGTGCTTGAGATAGACGAGCGTGTCGAGCACCGGTTGCAGGTGGGCTCCGCACAGCTTGAAATAGAACTCGTCGGTGAAGGCTTTGAGGTCGACGTTGGCGGCGTCCATTTTGGCGTAGAAATCGCGCCGCGGCGCGTCGTGCATATAGCCGGCGGTCACTGCGACCGTCTTGATGCCGCGCGCATGGCACGCGTCGGCGACGTCCATCGCGTATTCGGCGAAAATGACCGGGTCGTTGTAGGTGAAGGCGATGCTCTTGCAGCCGCTCTTGACCGCTGTCTCGGCGATCGCCTCGGGGGTGGCCTGGTCAGCGAGCTTATCCATATCCTTCGATTTGCTGATGTCCCAGTTCTGGCAGAACTTGCACGCGAGGTTGCAGCCGGCGGTGCCGAACGAGAGCACGCTCGAGCCGGGATAGAAGTGGTTGAGCGGTTTCTTTTCGATCGGATCGATGCAGAACCCCGACGAACGGCCGTAGGTCGTGAGGATCATCCAGTCGCCGAGCCGCTGGCGCACGAAGCACGCGCCGCGCTGGCCGTCATGCAGCCGGCAGTCGCGCGGGCACAGGTCGCATTGCATGCGCCCGTCGTCGAGCATGTGCCACCAGCGCCCGGCGTAGCTCATTTATCGCTGTCCTCGCGCCACTTCATCACCGTGTAGCGCGACAGGGTCACCGCGGAATCCCAGAAATCGGGCGGCAGGCCGGCCTTGTGTTTCAGATGGCCGATGAAAATGCGAGGGTCGCTGAAGTCCGTCCACACCTGTGGCAGGAAAGTGCTGCGGTGATAGCCATACTGAAAAATCACGCCGTCGATCCCGGGGCGCAGTTGCGCGAGCGCATCGGCTTCGTCGCGGTAACTCATGCGCTCGACCGCCGACAGCACCGAGACTTCGACGCATATGGCGTCGAACTCGGCAGGCGTCAGCGGCTTGAAGCGCGGGTCGCGGAATGCGGCGGCGACTGCGTTCGCATCGACGTCGGCGCCGAGCGCGCGGTGGGCTTCGAGCGTGCCGATGCAACCGCGCAACTCGCCGTGTTTCATCAGGGTGACGAACGATGCGCCCGGGGATTGCAGCCAGGGCGCGTGTTCACGTGGTTGCGCGGGCAACCCGAGCTCGGCGGCAATCGCGGCGCGCGCGAGCGGCAGCAGCACCGAGCCCGCGTTCGCAGGAATGGCGCCGCCGTCATCGCCATACAGGGCCGCGCGCGCTTTTGACGCGCTGAATTCGGCGCCTGGCGGCGGTTCATGGAAGGCAAACGCACCGTAGCCGACGACGCGATTGCGATCTCCGGCGGTGTCGCCCGAATTGCGCAGGTCGATCAGTTCGGGAGTCAGGCCGCGCCTGCGTGCGACTTGCAGCAGTCCGTTGACCGGTGTTCCGCCGCACGCCTGTTCGTGCGAAATGGCGGGATGCAGATCGAGGATGGATTTTGCAGTCACGCTATCGACCGCCTGCGCATCTGCGTAACCCAGATAATGCGACAGGTCCGAACTGATGACGATCAGCGTTTCGGCGCCGCCCCACACCAGGTCGAGCACCTGCGCGACTTCCGCGGCGGCGGCATCGCCGACGGCGAGCGGCACCAGCAAGAAATCGCCGAGCGCCTGCTGCAGAAACGGCAGATGCACTTCGAGCGAGTGTTCCATCGCGTGGGCCGCCGCGCTCACCGTCACTTGCGGCAGTTTTTTCAGCGCGGCTACCGCGGCCGCATCGACGGCGATGTTGCCGAGCGGCGTCGCGAGCGTCTGCGCAGCGGGTAGCGCGAGGCCGCGTACCGGTACGCGGTGCACCGGTCCCAACAGGACGACGCGCTTGATGACGCCGCGCGCGGGTGCGAGCCGCGCGTAGACGGACGCTGCGACCGGCCCGGAATAAATGTAACCCGCGTGCGGCGCGATGATGGCTTTCGGCACGGGCCGGCCGCGGGCGGCGTCTGCGGCGCGCGCCAGCAACGCCGTCACGTCGCGCGCGAGTTCGCCTGCAGAGGCGGGATAAAATGTTCCCGCCACCGCGGCAGGACGTACGCTGCTCATAGGGATCCCGGTGCCCGTTCTGAATTCAGGATAATTATAGTCCTTGCGGACTCCTTCTAAATGCGGGTCTTCGCGCGCTTTTTCAAGTGCGGTCGGCCGTGGTGCCGGCGGATAGCTGCGGTCAGCCGTGCTGATACAATCGCCGCTCATCGTCATGCGGGCTTGCTTGATGCACAGACTATTCGCCTTGATACCCGCGGCAGGCAGCGGCACCCGCATGGGCGCCGCGCAGCCCAAGCAATATCTGCCGCTCGCCGGCAAGCCGGTGCTCCACCACGCGCTGCGCAATCTGTGCCGTCACACCGCAATCGACCGTGTCATCGTCGTGCTGGCGCCGGGCGACAGTCTTTTCGCGCAGCACGATTGGACGGAATTCGGAACGCGATTGATACCGCTCTTTTGCGGCGGACAGGCGCGCGCCGACAGCGTGTTCAACGGCTTGCTGGCCGCGCGCGACGATATAGCCGAGGACGATTGGGTGCTGGTGCACGATGCCGTGCGGCCGTGTCTTGCGCTGGAAACGCTCGAGCGCCTGATCGAGACCGTGCGCAATGAACCGACGGGAGGTTTGCTGGCGCTGCCGGTGGTCGACACGTTGAAGCGCGGCGATGCGGACGGTTACGTCCTCAGGACGGAAGCGCGCGAGAATCTGTGGCAGGCGCAAACGCCGCAGATGTTTCGCTACCGCCTGCTGCTCGAAGCGTTGCGCGCGATCGAGCCGGCGGCCGCGACCGACGAGGCGGCCGCGATCGAGCGCCTGGGCCTCAAGCCCAGGCTCGTGATGGGCGACAGCCGTAACCTGAAGATCACGTACCCACAGGACCTTGCGGTGGCCGAAACACTATTGCGCGGCATGGAGCGACTATGAGAATCGGACAGGGGTTTGATGCGCACGCACTGAAAGCCGGGCGCAAGCTCGTGATCGGCGGCGTGACCATACCGCACGAGCGGGGACTCGACGGCCATTCAGACGCCGATGTGCTGCTGCACGCGGTGTGCGATGCGTTGATCGGCGCCGCGGCGCTCGGCGATATCGGACGGCATTTTCCCGACAGCGATCCGCAATACAAAGGTGTCGACAGTCGAAAATTGCTGCGCGCAACCGCTGCGCTGCTGGCGCAAAACGGCTGGCGCATAGTGAACGTGGATACGACGATCATCGCGCAGGAGCCTCGCATGGCGCCGCATATCGCTGGCATGGTTGCCAATATCGCCGCCGACCTCGGCATCCCGCCGCGCGATGTGAATGTGAAAGCGAAGACCACGGAAAAGCTCGGTTTTACCGGCCGCGCGGAGGGCATCGCGGCCGAAGCCGTGGTGTTGGTCGCACCCCTTGCCTCCACGGGTTGATTTTCGCAATGCCGCGTGTGTTCTTCGCGTTATGGCCGGACGACGCGCAGTGCGACGAGTTGTATAACGCGGCAAAATCGGTTCAGCTGAAAACCGGTGGCCGCGTGATGCGGCGCGAGAACCTGCATCAAACGCTCGTCTTCATCGGCAACATTGCCGACGACAAACTTCCAACCGTCAAAGCAGCGGCGGCGCCAAACGCGATGCCGGGCTTCATGCTCGAATTCGGCACGCTGCGATACTGGCGGCACAACCGGATCGTCTGGGCCGCACCGATTTCAACGCCTGAGCCGCTGCTCGAACTGGTGACAGCGCTGGAAGCCCGGCTCGACGCAGCCGGCATCGAGTATGACAAACGGGCTTATCAGCCGCACATAACGCTGGTGCGCGAGGCGCGCTCGCCGGGCGAACCGCCGCCGCTCGATTTCGTCTGGCCGGTGCGCGATTTCACGCTCGTTGAATCGGCGCATGAAGCGCGCGGCGTCATTTACCGCGCCATCGCACGTTGGCCGCTCACGGCCTGAGAAAGCGCTTATTTTGCAGGTGCTTTGCGTGCGGGCGCCGCTTTGGCCGCTGTCGCCGGCTCGGCGAGCTGTTCAACCAGTTGGATTGCGCCGGCGACGAAACTCTGCTGCGGGTGGTCGCGGCAGAACTCGTCGAAATACCGGTCGAAGTCATCGCCGCTCGGAAACGCTTCAACTTTCACTTGCCTGTGCGGTGTTGCGTAGTTATAGCCCGATACAAAACCCCGCGCCCACACTTCATATGCCTGCACGCGCAACGCCTTGTTGCCGGCGGATTTTGTCCAAGCGAGGCAGGTCGCATTTTCAGCCGAGAATATGATGTTGATCTGCGCCTCCCGCTCGGCAGCGAACGCTGACGCCGTGGCGAGGACCATGCCGGCAATGGCGGTAGGTGCCTTCACTTGGTTTTCCTGAAATTGTCGAATGCCTGCCATTCATGCTAGCAGCTTTCTCCGCGGACGGCTTTATAATGGGACCCTTGCCGCGTCCACTATCGAGGATCGAATGGATCGCTACATCGATATATTCCGCCGCAGTGCCGGCGACAACAGCAACACCGGCGACTATCTGCTGCTCACCGAATGGGGGGAAGCGGAGTGGCGAAAATTACTGCTGGCGACTACGCCGCGGCCGTACAAAGCGAGCGAAGTCGTGATCCAGCGCGGGGTCGCCGACCGCGCGCTGTATTTTGTCGCAGCCGGCTCGCTCGAAGTCGGCGTGACCTACGTCGACGGCGTGAGCATCAGCCCGCTCGCCAAAATCGGCGCCGGCAGCGTGATCGGCGAACAGTCTTTTTTCGACAGCGAACCGCGCTCTGCGAACGTGTGGGCGGTGACCGACGGCGAACTGCTGTGCCTGACCCATGAGCGGTTTAGCGAACTCGCCCGCGGCGAGCCCACGCTGGTGCGCGACCTGTTGTTTGCGCTCGGGCGTATTTTGTCGCTGCGCTTGCGCAATACGTCGATGCGCGTGCGGCGCTGAGCATAGTGCGCCGGCCCGCCGGGTCAACGCCCGGGCACAGGAAACTCGACCCGCGCTTCGAGCCCGCCCCCGGCGCGCGCAAGCAGCTGAACGGTGCCGCCGTGCATTTTCGCGATGCGGTCGACGATTGCGAGTCCCAATCCGGAACCGGCGGTGCTGCGCGCATCATTCAGCCGCGTGAACGGTTGCAGCATGCGTGCGGCGTCGGCCGCCGGTATGCCCGGCCCGCGGTCCAGCACCGACACGCGCACGCGCCCGCGCTCCGCAGCCGTTTCGACTTCGACTTCGTCACCGGCGTGGCGCAGCGCGTTATCGATCAGATTGGTGAGCAGGCGCTGCATCGCGAGCGGCGGCAGATTGAGCATGGGTACTGCGCTGGGCCGCGCGACGACGCGTTTGCTCTGCCGCGTGTAGCGCTCGACCACCGCGTGCACGAGTTCGTTGAGATCGAGTTCTGAATTGCTGCCGGTTTCGCCGGTCACGCGCGCGAAGTCCAGGAACTGGTTGATGACGGCGTCGATGTCCTCGACGTCCTGCACCATGCCGTCGCGCAGGCTGGCATCGGTTTTGGAGTCGAGCATTTCTACGCCGAGGCGTATGCGAGACAGCGGCGTGCGTAGATCGTGCGACACGCCGGCGAGCAGCAGCGCGCGGTCGGCATCGGCGCGCTGCAGGTCGGTCGCCATCTGATTGAATGCGCGCGACAGCGTGCGCACCTCGGCCGGGCCGGTTTCAACGACCGGCGGCGGCACGTCGCCGCGGCCGATGGCGGCGGCGGCGCGCGTGAGCTCGCGCAGCGGACGATTGATGCGGGCGACGATGGCGAATGCGCCGGCGACCGACAAAAGCAGGATCACGACGCCCCAGCCGAGCCAGCGCAGTTGCTCCGCGCGTTCGATGCGCTCGCGCGGCATCCGCACCCAGTATTCGAGATCGTCGATTTTGAAGCTTACCCACAGGCCGTGGATGCTGTCGCGGGTGCCGAGCAGTTGGGTGTCCGCGCCCAGCCGGCGCTGCAGTTCGAGCGTGATCAGCCGCGTGATGGGCCGGTCGGGCAGCGCTTCGACCGGCTCGTTCGGCGCATCGGCATAGACCTGGATGCCTTCCTGCTGCGACAAGTCGCGCAGCAGGTCGAAGCGTTTCGCGGGATCCGACGTAATCAGCGCGGTGCGCGTGAGATTGACCACGCTGGCGATCTGCTGCGCGACCTGCACGGCGCGCGGCTCGCGCTCGGCAGCGCGGAAGATTTCAAGCGAGGCAAAATGGCCCGCCACCATCAACACCGCGAGCAGCAATACCGTGCGCCACAGCAGGCTGCGCGGGAACAGCGTCATGCATTCTTGCCGTCGGGTATGAACACATAGCCGAAACCCCACACGGTCTGGATGAAGGCGGGCTTGGCGGGGTCAATCTCGATCAGCTTGCGCAAGCGCGAAATCTGCACGTCGATCGAGCGGTCGAACGCGCCGAATTCGCGTCCGCGCGCGAGCTCCATCAACTTGTCGCGCGACAGCGGCGTGCGTGGATGCTGCACCAGCACCTTCAACAGGGCGAATTCGCCGGTCGTCAGCGGCAGTTGCTCACCGTTGCGCGCGAGGCTGCGCGTGCCGAGATTGAAGCTGAAATCGCCGAAATCGACCACCTGCTGCTCGGTCGTGGGGGCGCCGGGGGGCTGTGTTGCGGGCGCACGGCGCAATACGGCCTGGATGCGTGCGACCAGTTCGCGCGGATTGAACGGCTTGGGCAGGTAATCGTCGGCGCCGACTTCCAGCCCGACGATGCGGTCGACGTCGTCGCCCTTGGCGGTCAGCATGATGATCGGCATCTTGTCGCCGAGGCCGCGCAGGCGCCGGCAGATCGACAGGCCGTCTTCACCCGGCATCATCAGGTCGAGCACCATCAGGTCGTAGCGCTCGCGCGCGAGCCACCGATTCATGTCGTTGCCGTCGGCGACCGCGCGTACGCTGTAGCCCTGTTCGGACAGATAGCGATTCAGGAGTTCGCGCAGGCGCGCGTCGTCATCGACGACGATAATGCGGATTTTCGGTTCGGTCATATGCCACCTTGTTGTACGCGGTACCATGCTAGCGGTTTGCCGCGGCCAATTCCAGCGAGAGTGGCCCGCAATTGCGGGGTGCCGCGGGAATTGTCACAGTTTGTTACAAAAAACCCGCCGCTGTTAACAGCATGCTTACACAGGCGGAGTAGCATGGCGTGTATGGAAATTGGAGCGCGCGCCGGGTGCCACGACAGGTGCATGGGGCACGATGATCGCAGCAAGTTACGCGGACTACAAGGAGTACCGGCATGGAATTGGCATTGTACGCAGGAATGGTGGCGCTGGCCGCGTGGATCGTGCGCGCGTCGCGCATTTCAGGGGCACGCGTGCCGGTCGTGATTCGCCGCCGGATTTACGGTGTCGCGAGGCGTCCGTAAATGCGCGTTCGCACGGAGCTACGCAAATGAAAACCCTGATTAGTGCAATGCTCGCTTTGCTTGTGTTGACGGCACAGCCGGCGGCCGCGCAATGGCGCAATTACGGTGGCAGGCACTTCGACGTGCAGCAGCGGCAGCGGCCTGGCGGTTTTCAACAACGCCCGCAACCGCAGCGCGACTATCGCCAGCCCGACTATCAACGCGACTACCGCCAGCCGGACCGGCGTTCCGACGGCAGGCTGACCGACGAGGAACGGCACAACTTGCGCCGCGATCTGGACCGCGCTAACCGCGAAATCTACAAAGGCCGTTAAGCGGCGACCCGGCATAGCGTTAGCGCCACACGAGAAGGAGACGACCGATGAAGAATTGTCCTCTGATAGCGATATTCGCGATGATGGGGGGCGTGATATGTGCCGCGCCCGTTTTCGCGCAGGGTCTGCCCGGTGCGGCGGTGCATACTCAGGATGCGGCCGCGCCTGCGGATCGCGACCCGATGAAAGGCCGCATGCAGCAGCGCTGCAAGGACAATCCGCAGCAGTGCGCGGACATGAAAGCGAAGCTGCAGGAGCGCCGCGAGCAATGCCAGGCGGACCCGCAGAAATGTCGCGACGAAATGAAGGCGCAGCGTGAAGCGCGCTGCAAGGGGAATCCGCAACGCTGCGAGGAGATGAAGGCCAAAATGAAGGCGCGCCGCGAGCAATGCCAGGCGCACCCGCAAAAATGCCGCGCCGAGAGGAGGGCGCGTTTCGAGCAACGTTGCCAGCAGAATCCCCAGCGTTGCGAGGAAATGAAAGCGCGCATTAAAGAGCGCCAGGAACAATGCAAGGTCGATCCCGCGAAGTGCCCGCCCGCCAAGGGGCAGCCGCCCGCCGGGAAGTAGGAGGCAAATTCCATGGAACGTTTGCTCTACTGGACGCTATTTGTCGTTGGCGTCGTGCTCGCTGCGTGGCTGCCCGCGAAGGCTGCCTATCCCGAACTGGGCGGTCAGGTCGCCCATATTCTGATGCGCGGCCCAGGCTAGGTTCCGCCGTGAGCCACACGCAAACTGGTGCGGGATTGAGGCATTGGCTCGGTGCGGCAGCCATCATTTTCGCGATCGGCGCACCCGCGGTCGTGCGGGCAGCCGTGCCTATGGGCTTCGACGAAGCGCGTCACCTTTTGAATCGCACCAGTTTCGCGGCCAATGTCGACGACATCGAGGCGTTCGCGAAGCTGACGCGCGGCCAGGCGGTTGACCAGTTGCTCGCATGGACGGGCAGCTATAAAGTCGCCACGCCGCCTCCGCAATGGATCAACGACTTCGAGTCGCCGCGGCGCCTGCGCACGATGAGCGACGAGCAGAGAAAGCTTGCCCAGCGCGAACAAGTCGAGAAAGGCGTCGAGCTGCGCAGCTGGTGGATGACCGAGATGCTGATGACGCCGTCGCCGCTCACCGAGAAGATGGTGCTGTTCTGGCACAACCATTTCGTGTCGAGCCTGCAGAAAGTCCGCTCGCCGGTCCTGATGTACCGGCAGCAGCTCGTATTGCGCAAGCACGCGCTCGGTTATTTCGGCGACCTGCTGCACGAGGTGTCGAAAGGTCCGGCGATGGTGATTTATCTCGACAATGCGTCCAACCGCAAGGGGCAGCCGAACGAGAATTTCGCCCGCGAGGTGATGGAGCTGTTCACGCTGGGCGAGGGTAATTACGGCGAGGCGGACATCAAGGAAGCCGCGCGCGCGTTCACCGGCTGGAGCATCGAGCCCGAGACCGGCGAATTCGTGTCGCGTCCGCTGATACACGACGACGGCGTGAAAACGGTGCTGGGCCGCAGCGGCAACTTCGACGGCGACGCCGTGCTCGACATCCTGCTCGCGCAGCCGTCGACCGCCGAGTTCATCGTCGCCAAGCTGTGGCGGGAATTTGTCTCGCCGACGCCGGATGCGTCCGAAGTCAAGCGCATTGCGCGCATGTTCCGCGACAACCGCTACAACATCAAGGTCGCGCTGCGCGCTCTGTTGACGTCGGACACTTTCTATGCCCCGCAGAACCGCGCCGCGCTGATCAAGTCGCCGGTCGATCTGATCGTCGGCACGCTGCGCCAGTTCCGTTTCGAAACCGGCGAGGTTACGCCGCTGGTGGTGGCGTCGCGCCAGCTCGGCCAGGACCTCTTCGCGCCGCCCAACGTCAAGGGGTGGCCGGGCGGTGACGCGTGGATCAACAGCGCGACGCTCCTGCAGCGCAAGCAGTTGCTCGAAAGGCTGTTCCGCGCGCAGGAGCAGCGCCCGCCGGCAATGGTGATGACCCAGGTGTCGGATGGTCAGAACGATGCCGCCAAAGCGCGGGAGCGCCTGGTGCGGGCGATGATGTTCATCCGCTTCGACGAGGACAAGTGGCGGTCGCAATTCCGGGTCGGCGAACCGCCGTTGGTGAAAGTCGTGCTGGCCGGCGACCCCGTGAATCCGCAGGCGGCTCCCGCGCAAGGCAGCGATGGCTTGCGGCAACTGGTGCTCGATCCCGCCTACCAGTTGAAATAATTCACGAAGGAGAAATCATGGAAAGACGCGTATTCATGAGTGCGATGGGTGCCGCCGCGGTCACGGCCTGGTTGCCGCGTGCCGCCCTGGCGGGCATGTCCGGACATTATGAAAACGTTTTGATCCTCGTCGAGTTGAAGGGCGGCAATGACGGTCTGAATACCGTCGTTCCCTATGCCGACGCCGATTACTACAATCTGCGGCCGCGCATCGCCATAGCCCGCGACCAGGTATTGCAGCTCGATGGCCGCGCGGGCCTGCATCCGTCACTGCAGCCGTTGATGGCGCTGTGGCAGAACCGCGAACTCGCGGTGGTGCAAAGCGTGGGCTACCCGAGCGCCAACCTGTCGCATTTCCGCTCGATCGAGATCTGGGACACCGCGTCCAAAAGTTCTGAGTATCTGAGCGACGGCTGGTTGACGCGCGCATTTGCGGATGCGCCGGTGCCGCGCACTTACGCTGCGGACGGTATCGTCGTCGGATCTAACGATATGGGGCCGCTCGCCGGTGGCGGCACGCGCGCACTCGCGCTCACTAATACGGAGCAGTTCCTGCGCCAGGCGAAACTCGCCAGCAACGAAGGCGCGTCGCGCAATCCCGCGTTGAGCCACATACTCAAAGTCGAGCAGGACGTCGCGCAGGCGGCGGCCAATCTGACCGCGAACTATACGTTTCGCGCGGAATTTCCGAATAGTCCGGTCGGCAATGCGTTCAAGACCGCCGCCCAGGTGATCGCGAGCAAGGCGGGTGTTGCCGTCGTCAAGGTCACGCAGAACGGATACGACACCCACAGCGGCCAGCAGGGCACGCAACAGCGCCTGCTCAAGGAACTGGCCGAAGGTTTGACGGCCATGCGCGCGGCGATGCAGGAGATCGAGCGCTGGGATGGGACGCTGATGATGACGTACTGCGAATTCGGCCGCCGGCCGAAGGAGAATCAAAGCGGCGGCACCGATCACGGCACGGCCAACGCGCATTTCGCGCTCGGCGGACGGGTGAAAGGCGGGCTCTATGGATTGCCGCCGGCCCTGACCAGACTTGATAACAATGGCAACCTGCCGTTCGCGGTCGATTTTCGCGACATGTACGCGACCGCGCTCGAACGCTGGTGGGGCGTGAATTCGACGGTGGCGCTGAATGGCAGGTTCCGTCCGGTTGACTTGTTGAAAGCCTAGGCCGTGAGAAGCCGGCCGGTGTACTGCGCGGCTTTGCTGTTTGCATCAATTGCAGTTGCGGTGGCCGCGGTGCCGTCGCCGCCGGCACAGCCGGCCAAAGGTCCCGGCAGCTCCGACTACCATCATCGCGAGGTGGTCGCCGCTGCGCACGGTAGGGGGGCTACCCAGTATTGGTTATTCGAGCCGGCGGCGCCGGCGCCTAAATCGGCTCCCGTCGTGGTGTTTCTGCATGGTTGGGGGGCGATAAGTCCGGAACCCTACCGCGCGTGGATCGACCATATCGTCAAACGCGGCAATATCGTCATTTATCCGGGTTACCAGACAGATTTCGGCACTCCGGTGGCCGAATTTACGCCCAATGCCATGACTGCAGTCATCAACGCACTGGAATTTTTGCGTTCTGATGCCGCGCATGTCGCCCCCGATCCCAAGCGTTTTGCGCTGGTCGGCCACTCGATGGGCGGCGTGTTGTGCGCCAATCTCGCGGTGCGCGCACAACGCAACGGGCTGCCGGTGATCCAGGCTTTCATGAGCGTGCAGCCGGGCAAAACCTGGATGGTGCCGCGACGCGTGGCGATCGCGCTCGATGACCTCGCACAGATCCCGGCGCCGACCCTGATCCTTACCATCGCTGGCGACCGCGACCGCCTTGCACGCGATACGGATGCCAAGCGCATTTACCTGGAAACGACCCAGGTGCCGCCGCAAAACAAGAATTTCGTCTTGATGGTGTCGGACTTCTACGGTTCCCCGCCGCTCGAGGCGCATCACTTTTCCGCCTTGGGCAGGGCTGGCGCGCCCGCGCCGCGAACGTCCGAGTGGGGCCGGATGAGCGGAACGCGGGAACGCATGCTGGAGCGCGGCGGCGCGCGCGGGGATCTGGTGCCGGACCCGACCCGCGCAGAGGTCAGGGACGAGGAGGACGTTCCGGACGTCGGTGTTGCTACGGTCACCACCCCCGACGCACTCGACTTTTTTGGCTACTGGAAGCTGTTCGACGCGCTATCCGACGCGGCTTTTTATGGCCGAAACCGCGAATATGCACTCGGCAATACCCCCCAGCAGCGCTATATGGGTACTTGGAGTGACGGCCGACCCGTCAGGGAACCCGTCGTTTTCGCCCAGCCGTAAGCCCGCAGCGGACGTGTCTAGCCGCTTGGCGGCGACGGACAAATGCCATGAGCATGCCCGAAGATAGTGCGGCTGCCCTCGAAAAGCAGCTTTTTTAGGTCAGATTCGAGCCGCAGACCCCTGATTTCATATATCATTACCCCTGAGCGAGGGGCCGCGAGGTTCGGCTGGACGCGGGGTTGGCTCAGTGTGAATACCAAATCGAAAGACACACACCATGCTTGCAACGAGAATACGCCAAAAGGACGGGATCTTTTATTTCGCCAGTTGCCCGGCAAAGGAGATCCTGAACAAAGTCCGCTTCATCAGCCGTTATTACGGCGAGGATGAGCAGATTGCCGCGCAGACCGTGCCGCAAAACGACGAGATCGCGCAGTTCATCGCGCGTATCGAACGCAATGATGCGGCGTTCCAGCGCGTGGTGTCGCGCGCCAAAGTGCGGTCGCTCAAGAATTTTTACGAAATGGCGGTCACCCAGCCGCCGATCCCCGGCACGGTGCTGCTGTTCACGAGCGATAAGCTGAATTTTCGCGCGCTCGAGGGCCAGGACAACGTCGGCCACTTGCAGGAACCGACTTCGAAGTACCTGATCATCGACGGTCAGCACCGACTCGCAGCGCTGCGTTTCTATTTGTCCGAACATCCCGAGGAAGCCAAGGGCATCGACGTGCCGTGCGTGATTTTCGACGCCCGCAGCGAGGACTTCGCCGCGGAAATGTTCGTGATCATCAATTCAACGCCGACCCGCATCAACAAGAGCCATCTGGTCGATTTGTACGAGCGCGTGTCCTGGGCGGACCCCGACCGGCGTTTCGCGGCGCGGCTGGTCGACAGCCTCTACAGCGAGTCCGACAGCCCGTTGCGCTACCGTATCAACCGCCTTGGCGGACGCAGCCTGAAAGACAAGTGGATATTGCAGGCCGAGTTGTTCAATGAACTCTACCGCTGGGTGCGCGCCGAGTGGAAAAAGATCAAGCAGGCGACCAACAGCTACCGCGAGGCCGAGAAATACTACGAGATCGTGCGCGATTTCCTGAAGGCCGCGCAGCGCGTGTGGGGCGATACCTGGGCCAACGACAATTACATGGTCACCAAGCCCGTCACGTTGAAAGCGCTGATCCGCGTGTGCGCCGATCTTGCGCGCGAGGATGCCGATCCCGCCGACGGGCGCATCAAGCGCTGGGAAGATCGTCTGGCCGTGTGGGGCGACCAGCAGAAAGCGTTCAAGGTCGAAGGGTTTTACGAGCGCTTCCCCGCCAAAGGCGAAGTCGAGCGCGTTGCGCGCATCCACCGCGATCTGGCGAAGGCCGCCGGCATCGAAGTCAGGAGTGCGGCCAAGGCCGGAAACCAATAAATCCCTCAGCGATCGGTGGCGGTGCGGTGAGTGCGAATACTAAGCCAGTCGCGCCCTATCGCCGGTGTCCGAGCAGCAAGTAGAGGATGCCGAGCAATATCGGCTGATGGATCATGTAGACGGCGAGGCTATGCCGTCCCGCCCACGTGAGTGAACGGCCGATAGTCCCCGTGGCAGGCCAACCGCGAGTCTGCGCAAGACGCCGCGCTTTCAAAAGCAGCCTGCCGATGAACAGGCCGATCAACACGACTCCGAACCACGGCAGTATCGGCACATAATCCTCGGTGACGGGCTTGCGCGTCATCAGTCCGACCCAGTTCAGCCACGGCTGATCGAACAGCGGAGAAGCGAGGGACACGCCCGCCGCGATCAGCGCGGCGCCGATGACCAGATTCGACAGGTGCAGGCGCAGGAAAGCAAGTCCCAGAATGCCAGCAACCAAAATGAAGTGCAGCACGCCGAAGTAGATCCAGCTCGCCGGAAACATCAAGTAGCTGCCTATGCTGACGCCGATCGCGCATGCGGCGATCAGCGCAAGCCGCTTGCCGTACGCCGGCCAGTTGATGCCGTGGTCGGCGGCCAGCGCGAGACTTATGCCCGTCAGCGCGAGAAAGCTGCCAAGTATGACGCTGCGGGCCGCTATCCAGAATGGGTCGTGATAAAAGTTCTGCTGCAGCAGGCCGAAGTAG
>Ga0265314_10000336_pt1 | contig 65870 bp, 45 predicted proteins | sample 4126metaG_FD_203106 | JGI IMG/M metagenome (GOLD analysis project Ga0265314, IMG submission 203106) | Rhizosphere microbial communities from Carex aquatilis grown in University of Washington, Seatle, WA, United States - 4-1-26 metaG | ecosystem: Host-associated > Plants > Roots > Rhizosphere >...
TGGACGCCAAGGGCGTCCAACCGCTGGAGTTTTCGCCAAGCCAGTTCGACTATGGCAAAAGCGATTTCGCCAGCCGCGTGCCCCAGGACCTCGGGTACGCCGGCTTTCGCATCCATACGATGATCAAGACGCCGCAGTATTACGATGAGGTGATCGTATTTCTCGGCGCCAGCTACTTCCGCGCCGTCGGCAAGCAACAGGTGTTCGGACTCTCGGCGCGTGGGTTGGCGATCGACACGGCGCTCCCCTCCGGCGAGGAGTTTCCCTTCTTCAAAGAGTACTGGCTGGTGGCGCCCACCGCGAAAAGCAAGGACATGACCGTGTACGCGCTTCTCGACAGCCCAAGCGTGACCGGAGCATATCGTTTCGTCATTCAACCGGGCGACCAGACGAGCGTGTCTGTCGTGGAACGGCTGTTCTTCCGCCGCGAGGTGAAGAAGCTCGGCATTGCGCCGCTGACCAGTATGTTCTTCCATGGTGAAGACACGACGCGCCAGTTCGAGGACTTCCGTCCCGAAGTGCATGACTCCGATGGGCTGCTGCTCAGCTTTACCGGCGGTGAGTGGCTCTGGCGCCCGCTCGACAACCCGAAGACGTTGAACGTCAGCGCCTTCCACATGCCGACCCCGAAAGGCTTCGGGCTCATTCAGCGGGATCGCGACTTCGATCACTATCAGGACTTGGAGACGCGCGCCGATCAACGTCCGAGTGCCTGGGTGGTGCCGCAAGGCAATTGGGGAGACGGGCACGTCGAATTGGTGGAGATCCCGACGAAGTCCGATACCAACGACAACATCGTTGCCTTCTGGGCGCCGGAGAAACCGCCAAAGGTCGACGAAACCGCGGTGTACGCATACACGCAGTATTGGTACGGCGAGGATGCAGGGCGTTCGCCCAGCGGCCGCGTCGTGGCCACCCGTCGCGACCGCGGCAACCAGGAAGACACCTACCGTTTCGTCGTCGACTTCGCCGGCAAGAAGCTGGAGGCGATTCCCGCCGATCAGGTGTTGCGCGGCGTGGTCAGCGTCGCCTCCGAGGCCGAAGCGGCGGACCTGTTCGATCAGCACGTGGTGAAGAACCCGGTGACCGGCGGCTGGCGCCTGACCTTCGAAGTGAAGCCGAAGCGCAAGGAGCCGCTGGAGTTGCGCGCCTTCCTCGATAAAGGCGGCGATACGCTGACGGAAACGTGGTCGTATGTGATTTTGCCGTGACCGGAGCAGAAGAAAATGGAAAACCGGGAACGACGGAACCGGGAATGGAGAGCCGGTTAGTGCGGAGACCGCATCCGTCATACTTCGTCCATTTGCCGGTTCTCCATTCTGTATTCCCGGTTCCCGGTCCATTCTCTTCAGCGTGGCAATACTCGTGAATCCAAAGTTGCAGCCGTCTAGCAGTCTGCCGGACCTGGCAGCCCCTAGCGACCAATCCTGTCCTGAGGCTCCCCGAAGGGGGGAGCGGGCCATAGACGAGACGCCGATCGCAGGTCATTTCGAGGTGCCACCGGGGCGCTTGCTGCAAGATTGGCGCGCCGCCTACACCCGGACCGTCGCGTATCTGGAGGCCCTTGGCATTCCCGAGAGCGAGCGTGATGCGCTGGCGCAGATCGCAGTGCAGCGTGCGCTGCAGAGCGCGGTGTGGCCAGCCGACAGCGACGCGGTGGGCGAGACATTGCAGGCACTGCGCGCCCTTCTGCCGGAGCACTACGCGAGCGCCAACGGCGGCCGGTGTTCCACCGCCGACGCCTTTCTGGCATGGCGGCTCGATACCTACCTGACCGAGCGTTTCAATCGGGAAACGCCAGCTGCAGCGTCACTGCCATTGCGCAACGGCATCTCGGCGATGCCCCCGCTGGCGCGCCGCGCCATGATCCCCGAGCAGATCGAGCGCCGCGTGCTGCGGCGGTTCATCAACCGTTTCCGGCCGGGGTGGACCAAGGTGGCGCGGGCGCGGCGCCGCGCGCTGCGGGCACGCCGTCGTGTGCTGCCGTGGATTCGCGCGGCGCATCGCCGGCGCGCGCTGCTGGCCGAGTTGGTGCTGATTCCGAGCGTCATCGCCAGCGGCTTTATGGTGAACGTCTTGCCGCACCAGGGTGGCACCTGGCTGGAGGTGGCCATCGTCGTCTTTTTCGGCGCGCTCTTCGGCTGGATCTCGATCGGCTTCTGGACGGCGCTGCTCGGCTTCCTGACGCTCGTCGGCCGGCGCAGCCGCTTCGCAATTACCCGCCCGGATCCGGATGACGCCGGCGAGTTTCGCCCTGAGGGCCGTACTGCGATCGTCATGCCGATTTGTGACGAGCCCGTGGCCCGCGTGTTCGCCGGCTTACAGGCCATCTATCAATCGCTCGAGCGCACCGGCGCGCTGGCGCACTTCGATTTCTTCATCCTCAGCGATTCGGGCGGCGCGAGCACCTGGGTGCAGGAAGAAGAGGCCTGGGCCGCGTGGTGCCGCGCCGTGAATGGCTTCGACAAGATCTTCTACCGGCGCCGGCGTGTCCGCCTGGCGCGCAAAAGCGGCAACGTCGCCGACTTCTGCCGGCGCTGGGGCCGGCAGTACCGCTATATGATCATGCTCGACGCCGACAGTATCATGGCCGGTGCGACGCTCGTGCGGCTGGTGCGGATGATGGAGCGCCGTCCCGACGCCGGCATGATTCAAACCGCCCCCACGGCGGTCAATCGGCGCTCGCTGTTTGCGCGTGTGCAGCAGTTTGCCAGCCGGGTCTACGGTCCTATGTTCGCCGCCGGGCTGCACTTCTGGCAGCTTGGCGACGGCCAGTATTGGGGGCACAACACCATCATCCGCATCGCGCCTTTCATGGACCATTGCGCCTTGCCGCGGCTGCCGGGCAAGCCACCGCTCGGCGGCGAGATCTTGAGCCACGACTTCGTCGAGGCGGCACTGATGGGGCGCGCCGGCTGGACGCTGTGGCTGGCCTACGATCTCGATGGCAGCTACGAGGAGGTGCCGTCGACGCTGCTCGAGGAAATGAAGCGCGATCGCCGCTGGTGTCAGGGCAACCTGCAGCATCTGCGGCTGCTGTTTACCGAGGGACTGTTCGGCGCCCACCGCGCCTTGTTCATCAACGGCGTGCTCGCATATGTCTCGGCGCTGCTGTGGTTCACTTTCCTGACGTTGAGCACCGCGCAAGCCATCGAGAACGCCTTGCGCGAGCCCGAGTACTTTCCACACGGGCGCAGCTTGTTTCCGGAGTGGCCGGTCTGGCATCCGGACTGGGCGCTGTATCTGATGGCGGTGACCGGGATGATCCTGTTTCTGCCGAAGCTGCTCAGCATCGTCCTCATCGCCGTCAAGGGGCGGCGCCATACGCGCGCCTATGGCGGCCTCATCAAGCTGACGCTCAGCGTCGTGCTGGAAATCCTTCTCTCCAGCCTGCTGGCGCCGATTCGGATGGTGTTCCACAGCCGCTTCGTGCTGCAGAATCTCATCGGCCGTACTGTCAGCTGGCGCTCACAAGGCCGGGAGGACGCGGAGACCAGCTGGGGCGAAGCCATGCGCCATCACGGGCTCGACACGATCGTCGCGAGCGCCTGGGGCATCGGACTCTATTGGCTGAATCCCAGCTACTTCTGGTGGGTCACGCCGATCATCACCGCGTTGATCTTGTCGATTCCGACCTCGGTGCTGGCCAGCCGTGTGCGTTTGGGTGATCGTGCCCGGGCGCGTCGGCTGTTCATGATTCCCGAGGAGAGCGAGCCCCCACAGGAGCTCAGCGATCTCTCCGACGCCCTGCGCGTGGCACAACAGCCCGTGCCGATGCATACGGCGGAGCGCGACGGCTTCGTGCGTGCCGCCGTGGATCCGTACGTCAACGCGCTACACCGCGCCCTGCTGGGACCGCGTCGCACGCTACGGCCATCGATCCACGCGGCCCGGCGTGCCTTGCTCGATCGCGCCTTGCAGAACGGTCCGGATGCGCTGACGGAGCGCGAACGCAAGATCCTGCTCTACGACCCCGACCTCGTGGTCGCCCTGCACCAACGCGTCTGGGCGATCGGAGGCAGCGCTCCGGCAGCACACTGGGGTCGACCCGGCTTTGATTTGCCAACGCAGCGTGGATTCTGACTGGCAAGGTTTGCGCACCGGAAAGAGGCCGACGATGACACCTGGTTTCGTAAGCGCGCCCATCACCGAGGACGACACCTTCCTGGCCGCCGCGCTCGAACATGCCAGCATTGCGACGCTCCTGATGTCGATCATTCATTTGACCGGCGACGCGAGTCTGTTGAATGGCACGATACGACCGCAGCGGACACTGCCCGGCGAAACTGACGGCGGGTTGTCTGACGCCGACAAGGCGGCGGTGCGCGCCATGGGACTCGCGGCCGTGCGGGCGTATCGTGATCGGGGCTGCACGCTGCCGCCATTGCCATCGCCGGCCACGATCCGCGCGATGATGAGTTTCATGGTCGGTGAAGAGGTGCCCGACGAGTACGTGCCGATGTTCCTCGAAGAGATGGCTCTCGATGATGGCGATGCGCGCGCGGCGGCGTGGGACGCCGTGCCGCGGGAGCGCCGCGAGAAATTCCAGGTCGTCGTGATCGGCGCCGGGATGTCGGGTCTGCTCGCGGCCATTCGTCTCGAGCAGGCGGGCATCCCGTACGTCGTCATCGAGAAGAACGACGATGTCGGCGGCACCTGGCTGGAGAACAGTTACCCGGGCTGCCGGGTCGACGTGGCCAACCATTTCTATTGCTACTCATTCGAGCCGAATCACGACTGGCCCGAGTTCTTTTCGCGGCGCGACGAGCTGCGCCAGTACTTCGCGCGTTGCGCCAACCGTTACGGTGTGCGGCAGCGGATTCGCTTCGGTACGGAGGTGGTGGCCGCGCGCTGGGACGAGCGCGCGGCCAGGTGGGTCGTCCATCTGCGCGCGCCGCAGGGTGGCGAGGAGACGCTGACGGCCAACGCGCTAATCAGCGCCGTCGGCCAGCTCAACCGGCCGCGCCTCCCGGACATTCCGGGGCGCGAAACATTTGCCGGCCCGGCCTTCCACTCGGCCGAGTGGCGGCACGAGCATGGGCTCGAAGGGAAGCGCGTGGCGGTGATCGGCACCGGCGCCAGTGCGTTCCAACTTGGGCCCGAGGTGGCCAAGGTGGCCAGCCGGCTTCTCGTGTTCCAACGCTCGCCACCGTGGATGTCGCCGAACCCGCGCTACCACAAGCGTGTCAGTGACGCGAAGCGCTGGCTGCTCCGATGCGTGCCGTACTACGCGCGCTGGTACCGCTTCCTGCTCTTCTGGCCGATCTCGGACGGGCTCATGCCGTCGCTCGTCGTCGATCCGGACTGGCCGCATCCCGAGCGCGCCGTCTGCGCCGCCAACGATATGATGCGCGAGTTCTTTACGCAGTACATCGCGGCGCAGATCGGTGACGACCCGGCGCTGCTCGCCAAGGTGGTGCCCAGCTATCCGCCGTTCGGCAAGCGCATGCTGCCGGACAACGGCACGTGGTTGGCGATGCTGAAGCGCGACAACGTCGATCTCGTCACCGAGCCGATTGCCGCGATCACGCCGCACGGTGTGCGCTGCGCCAACGGGGTCGAGCATACGGTCGACGTGATCGTCTTCGCCACCGGCTTCCATGCGAACCGCTTCTTGTGGCCGATGGAGATCGTCGGCCGTGAGGGCGTCAGCTTACGCGAACGCTGGGGTGAGGAGCCGCGCGCCTATCTCGGCATCACGGTGCCCGGGTTTCCGAACCTGTTCTGTCTCTACGGGCCCGGCACCAATCTGGCGCACGCCGGGAGCATCATCTTTCACTCCGAGTGCCAGGTACGCTACGTGATGGGGTGTCTGGCGGCACTGCTGGGGCGCGGCTTCTCGGCCATGACGTGCCGGCCGGAAGTGCACGATGCGTTTGCCGAGCGTTTCGATGCCCGCCACAAGACGATGGTGTGGTCACATCCCGGGACGAACAGTTGGTACAAGAACGCCCAGGGTCGCGTGCTGACGACGTCGCCGTGGCGACTGGTCGACTACTGGCACTGGACGAAGGAGCCGGTGATCGAGGACTACGAGTTACGGTGAGACCGACCCCTTTAGGGCCCTCAAATATTCAAGATGCGAGATGCAGACAATACTCAAAAGCTCATGCTCATGGTCGCAAGACTGAAATCGTAAGTGAATTGCCATCTCCATGCATCTTGGTTCTTGAGTATGCTCTTCTCCGCCTGCGCCTGCCGCTCTACCAATCGTGCTTCGCGACCGCCATGCGGACCAACGCCGCACCGAGGTCGGCGGGGGTCATGACGGCATCGGCGAGGGTATGCAGAATCTGCTCCGGCGGCCAGCGTAGCGTCGCGTTCTCCGGCTTGGCTTGTGCGAACACGCGCCCGCCTTCCAGCCATACCCCGCACATGGCCGACACCAGATCCTCTCGGACCCCGCCCATGACGATGGCGAGTCCCCTCGGACCGTAGACCCGTGCCAGGGTCCCGAGCAGGTGGAGACCCGATGGACGGAGGTCGTTGACCGGCGGCGCGGTCGAGAGGTGCACCCGCGGAATGCGATCTTCGATGACCTCGAGATGCCGATTATCCGGGGCCACGAGGACGGTTGCTGGTGGCAACAGATCTCCTTCATTGGCGACTTTGACGTTCAGGGCGCAGTTCCGGCTCAACCAGCTGGCGAACCCGTCGCTGAATCCTTTCCCGACGTAGGGGAGAATGAGCAACGGAGCGGAGAAGTCTTCCGGCAGCAGCTTGAGCATCGCCGCGAGCGCGTGCAGCGAGGCGTTGGATACGAAGATGGCAACGGCTTGGATCTGGGCGTCGGTCGCCCATGACTGCCGGATGCGATAGTAGCGAGTGGCTTCCGAGTGCGCCGCGCTCTCGACGACGTCGAGGAACGCGGCGGACATGACCTCGTCATGGGGGTCGGGCGCTTCGGGCAGATAGTTGAGGGCGCCGGCGCGGTAGGCGCTCTCGTTCGCCATGGCCGACATGCCGGCGAGCTTCTCGCCGATGATGAGCACCGGCGTCGGGCAGCGAATCATGATCTCTTTTGTGGCGACGAAGCCATTCATCATGGGCAAATCGACCGCCATGATGACGAGATTGGGACTCAGTTCCTCGGTCAGTCGGACGGTCTCGGGACCGTTCTCCGCGGAGGCGACAATTTCGATCGACTCGACTCGACTGAGAATGCGCTCGACGCTCGCCTGCCGCCACGGCTCCGCGAGCGCGAGGAGCACGCGCGTCCGCGGCGCCGCTCGCCCACGTTCCCCTTTGACCGCTCGCTGCAATCCTGGATTGAATTCTGTCGTCACGCCGCTTCCCCCGAATTATGAAAGGCCATTTCCCCGGCTCGAACAAGCGAATTTTTTCTTTTCGAAGAGGCCCCTGTTTCTATTTTCGAAGAAGCCCCTGTTTCTAATGGACCCGCGCATTCCGCCGCTCCGGCAGTTACGACGCGACGGCTGCCGGTGCACGCTATGGGGAGCACCAACCGGGGCGCGTATCATTTTGCCGCGGGCGTGCCGGAGAGCGGCTGCATTTCGCCGAGCATCGTCGGCACCAGCTCCGACACCGTCGGGTGGATGTGCATCGCGCGTCGAATGACCGTGTATGGCGCTTTTGCGTACATGACGTCCAAGATCGAGTGGATGACCTCGTCGCCACCGGTGCCGAGGATCGCGGCCCCGAGGATGTCCTTGGTCTCCGCATCCACGATGATCTTCATGAAACCTTGTGTCTCGCCTTTTTCGACGGCACGTCCAACCCGCGTCATGGCGCGTTTGCCGATGAGCGCCGCGCGGCCACGTGCGCGCACCGCCGCTTCCGTCAGACCGGCGCGTCCGAGGGGCGGGTCGACGTACAGCGCATAGGCCGGGATGCGATCCGTGACGCGGCGCGGATCGTTGTCGATCAGGTTCGCCGCGACGATTTCGGCATCGTTGAAGGAGGTGTGCGTAAACGCGCCCTTGCCGTTGCAATCCCCAACTGCCCAGATGCCGGGGGCGCTGGTGCGCAGCTGATCGTCGACGACGATGTAGCCGCGCGCATCCACCGCAATACCAGCCTTGTCGAGACCCAGGTCGTCGGTGTTGGGCCGCCGACCTACCGCCAGCAACACATGGGTGCCGCGCACCTCGGCCGGGCCAGCGGCGCAGTCCATCTGCGCGTCGATCGCGGCGTCGCGTTTGGAAAAGCCGATACAGGTTGCGTTCAGGCGAATGCTGATCCCCTCGCGTTCCACGATGTCCTTGATCGCGGCGGATACATCTTCGTCCTCGCGTTGAATCAGACGGTCGCCCATTTCAATGATGGTGACGGCACTGCCGAAGCGCCGGAACATCTGCCCGAACTCCAGCCCGATGTAGCTGCCGCCCACGATGATCAGGTGCTCGGGAAGAAAATCCACGTGCATCATGGAACTGTTGGTGAGGTAAGGGATCGTATCGAGACCCGTCAGTCGCGGAACTGTGGCACGGCCGCCGACGTTGATGAAGATGCGTTCCGCCGTCAGCCGCTCCGACCCGACGCTCACCTCGCCCGGCGACTCGAAGCGGGCATGGCCCGTATAGACGGTGCAGCGCTCCATGCCCTTCAGCCAGGTCTCGAGGCCGACCCGCGATTGATCGGATACGGCGTCCTTGCGTGCCTTCACCTGCTTCATGTCGACACTGACGTCGCCGGTCATGACGCCGAAGTCGGCGGCGCGGCGTGCCAGATGAGCGGCGTAGGCGCTGGCGACCATGGTCTTCGTCGGAATGCAGCCGGTGTTGATGCACGTTCCACCGAACGACTGGCGCTCGATGATCGCGACGGTAATTCCCGCTTGGGTCAGGCGTTGCGCCAGAAAAGGGCCAGCCTGGCCGGTGCCGATGATGATTGCGTCGTAGGTCGTCGTCATTGGACCTCCCGCATCATGCGTGATGAAACTCCCTTGGAAGCTCGCAGCGTAGCAAGCTTTGCCGCTTCGGTCGACGAGGGGAGCGCGAGTGGCGTCCTCATCTACGCCGGCGAAATCGGATCATCTGGAAAGACCAGTTTGCAACGTCACGGGGTGGCTGCGAGGCGGGCGCGGGCGGTGTCGATGGTCGGTTGGTCGTGACTGGCTTCCGCCATCTGCAACATGCGCTGCCAGAGGGCCCGCGCCTCGTTGCGCTGGCCGGCGGCATCGAGGGACTTGGCGAGTTGATAGGTGGCGCCGTAGTGCGTCGGATTTTGTTCGAGCACTTTGCGAAACGCGGCGGCGGCCGCCGCTGGATCGTTGCGCGTGTAGAGCGCGTCCAGACCGGGCTGCATCTGCGGATCGACTGCCGGGGCCTGACCCAGGCGCGTACGCGCGGCATCGGCGGTGGCGGTATCCTGGTAGCCGTTGGCCATGACCAGCACCTTGCGCCAGACGGGCTCCGCTTGGGTGGGCTGGTGCATTTCATCGAGCGCTTTGGCGAGCTGGTAGGTGGCGCCGTAGTGCGTCGGATCTTGCGCGATCACTTTGCGAAACGCGGTGGCGGCGGCCTGCGGATCGTGACGCGTGTACAGGGCTTCGAGGCCGCTCTTCATCAGCGCATCCACGCTCTCGGGCGCCGGTGGCTGGCTGCAGCCGAGAACCAATCCCAACACCAACAGGGAAACAAATGTTCTGCAGTTACCCAATACCATTCGAGGTTGCCCCTCTTTTCCTCACGCGGCTCCGACGAGCCCCGCCAACGTCGTGGCCACGTAGTCGACCTGCGTCAAGGTCATTTCCGGAAACAGCGGCAAGCTGAGGACGCGCGCGCAAGCCCGCTCCGCATGGGGCAGGCTTCCGGGAGCGTAGCCGAGCTCCGCATAGGCGCGCTGCAGATGCACCGGGCGCGGGTAGTGGATCGCCGTTTCGATGCCGCGCGCCTGCAACGTCGCGCGCACGGCGTCACGGTCGTCGAGGTACACCACGAAGAGATGGTGGACAGCCTCATCATGGGGATTGTCCGCCGGCGTGGCGAGCCGCGCACCGGCGAGTCGCTCGCGGTAGCGGCGCACCAGAGCTTGACGCTGTGCGGTCCACGCCGCCAGATGCCGGAGCTTGACCCGCAGCACCGCGCCCTGGAATCCATCCATGCGGTAGTTGTAGCCGACCATATCGTGGAAATAGCGGGTCGGCTCCCCATGCTGCCGGAGGACATGTGCCAGCTCCGCGAGCCGATCGTCGTTGGTCGTCAATGCGCCACCCTCGCCGTATGCCCCGAGGTTTTTGCCAGGATAGAAACTAAACGCCGCGGCCTGTCCGATACCGCCGACCCGCCGGCCGCGGTAGCGTGCCCCATGCGCTTGGCAGGCATCTTCGACGACCGGGATCGAGTGGCGCTCGGCGACCGCCAGAATCGGGTCCAAGTCCGCCGGCCGGCCGTACAGATGCACCGGGACGATCGCCCGTGTCCGCGCCGTGATCGCCGCTTCGATGCCGCGCGGATCGATGTTGGCGGTTGCGGGATCAATGTCGACGAACACCGGGCGCGCGCCGACGTAGGAAATGGCTTCGGCAGTGGCGATGAACGTGTTCGGAGTCGTAATCACCTCGTCGCCCTCGCCGGCGCTCACACCCAACAGCGCCAGATGCAAGGCGCTGGTCCCGCTGTTCACGGCAACGCAGTGCTTGACCTCGCAGTAGGCGGCGAATTCCGCTTCGAAGGCCGCGACTTCGTCACCAAGGATGAAGGCGGCGTTGTGGCAGACGCGGTCGAGGGCGGGAAGGATCTCGTCGCGCAGACTCTCGTATTGGGCCTTCAAGTCGAAGTAGGGAACGTGCATGGTGTCAGATCGCTCATCCACGGGCGCGGGCTCAGGAAAAATCGCTGCAAGGGCTCATACCGCAAGATCGATGTCCCCGCTATCAAAGAAGCGCGGCACGCTGAAATTTCAAAATCTCGAGCGCGGTTGCCGCCAACGGTTCCTTCGCGCTCAACTGCCGGCGGCGCTGATGAGCCGCTCGAACTGATGGCGGCGGACTGGTCCGGCGCCGGGGTTGCCCATGACATCGTCTGGCTCGGCGACCACCTCCATCACCTGGAAACCGTTCGGCCCGAGGTCCCGGTAGCCGCGAAAGTACTCGTCGCGGAATCCCAGCAGGTGACCGAACTCGTGCGCCAGGAGATGCGGCTTGACGTCTTCTGGTCCAAGGACGATTGAAAAGCCCCACGCGTGGGTCAGCTTGCCGCCCGTCGTGAGTACCGCGGCATCGGGTGGGAACAGTGCGACGTGCGTACCTTCATCGATGGCATCGCCCTTCTGCGGCGGCCGGCATCTGGCGTCGCCACCGCTCTCGCAGCCCGGACGGCGGCGATACAGATCGTCAGGTGAGATGTATTGCATCGAGAGCTCGACGCGAAACTCGTCGCCGCGGTCGCGGATGTGCCATACGTGCTCGATCGCTTGCCGGACGCCGCGCAGGAAGGCGGCGTCGTTGATGTCAGTGATGAACGGCACGTGCACCACCCACCGATGCGGCATGCGCTGTTCCACCCGTACATATTTCGGCGGAGTGACCGTGTCGATGACATCGTGGATCTCACGCGCCAGCGCCGCCTCGCGGCCGCGCAGCTCGGCTTCGAGTTGGGGGCGCGCCGGTGTGCGATTCAGGTTGGGAGTCGCGTCGAGGGCTTTGCGGAACGCCGCGTCGTCCTTCGCCTCCAGGGCGTCGAGGATCGCCTGGCGCTCGAGGACGGCGTCGTGCAGGTGCGTATGGGTATCATAGATCGCCTTGTGGCGGGCGATTTCGGGTTGCCAGAGGCGATTGTACTGGACGTGGCTGTCGATGTTGCGCTGCGCCGCGAGCAACCCTGGATATCCATCGGCCAGTATCTTGTACATCGCGTGTCGCTGCGCCGGCGGCAGCGTCGGAGTGTGCTCCAACTCGGCGGTGGATTCGTCGAGCTTTTTCATTTCCAGGTCGATCTTCTGCTCGGTCCACGGCCACGTATACCAGCGTGACACTGCGCGCGGCCGCGGCGGTGTCGGCCCGGGCGTCGGGAGTGGAAGGAGCTTCGGCAGGAGCCGGTAGCCGTAGCGGGCGGGCTTGGGCGGCGCGTTCTTAACCTGCGGATAAAGGTCGCTGGCCTCCGCCTTGAGCTGCGCGCAGAGCGTATCGTAGTAGCGCCGCAGCCGATCCTTATACGCGCGGTTGCGCGCCTCCACCGCATCGCCGCGCTGTACGTACGGCGGCACGGGGGTTGGTGTGAGGCTGGAGAGCGGCGTCGGTGTTGCCGCGGCTGCCGTCGATGGCACCGGCTCCGGCGTGGCTGCGGCCGAGACACGTGTGAGCAGCGTGACACAAACGGCGGCCGTCAGTGCCACAGCCGACACGATGCGGGCAGGCCTCATTAATTCCAGTTTACGAACGCCGGGATGGAATGCGGCGGGACCGCTACGGTGAGGTCCACGGATTTCCCCTGGGTGTATGAGACGAAGATCGCATGCTTATCCGGCTCCCAGTAGGCCAGGTCCAGATGGCCGTCGTGGTTGTAGTCCCACGGCACAGGGATGCCGGTGGCGGATCCGAAGGTCGCTTGCGAAATGGGGCCATCCGGAGCGCGACGCCAGTACCATGTCTGGTTGCTGCGCTGCCACAGGGCGATCTCATCGTAGCCGTCGCCGCCATAGTCGCCCGGCACCAGGATGTCGCCGGAGCGACCACCCCATTTGAAGGAGACGTGCTGGCCGGTGTTCAGGCTTTGCAACGTCACCACTCCGGTCTTGAGACTCCATAGACCAAGGTCTCCGTCGGACCCTTCGAGAAAGCGTCCCGCGAACGGCAAGGGGAGATCCTTTTGATCGACAGTAGGCCCGGCCAACTTGCGATCGACCGCAAGCAACCATTCGCGCGACCGCGGTCGATATGCCAGGTGACTGTCGAAGCCGCTGTGATGAACATCGGCGATGAACGGGATGTCCCAGTCCCACAGCCAATGCTGGTACTCCGGTTGCCAGACGCCGCTGAAGGAGTCGCGGTACGTCCAGGCCCAGCTGTCGCGCTCGATCAGGTCGTCGATGCGCTTTCCAAGCCGGAAGTCGGTGTCCGTCATGCGTCCGAGGAGAAAATCAACCCGCGGGTCGCCGGGAAACTTGGCGACATAGAGCGGAACGAACTCGCCGCGCAGCTCCTCCGGCAGTGCGATCGCTTCCGTGCCGACGAGGATTTTCTTGGCCGCATAGTCGTAGAAGATCAGGTCACTCTTGCCGTCGCCATCCCAATCCGTCGTCGTTTGAGACACGATCTTGGGACGCCAATAGCGTTCGATGTCTTGATCCAGATCGGCGGTTGGCTTCTCGATGGAGTAGAGAACGCGTCCCCCGCTTTCCAACCGCGGCTTGAAGTACCCTTCCGCGACGAGCTTTTCGAAGCGGCTGCGCACGATCACCGGCACCAACGCCATATCCTCGGCGGGGCGCGTGTAGAACCACTTGGTGCCGGATTCTTCCGCCGCACCCGGCACGAGCCGCGCCACGCGTCCATTTTGGACGAAGCGGCGCGCTACGAACGGCTCCGCAATGCGGAAGCCGATGCCGGTACGTTCGAACCGGCTGGGTGTCAACGTGAATACGCTGCCGCCGTACAGGAGCAGCTCGCTGAGGTACCCGTGCCGCCGCTCGTCGGCGGAGGCGTCGAAGAAGGTGTCCCGATTGCCGCGCTTGAGCTGACGCAGCGTATCGCCCATGCGCACCTCGACGGAGTTGGCGGAGTATGGCGCATGATAGAAACCGAGCCACCCATGGTCGCGACTGAAGGAGTTGGCATAACAGAACGCCACAGGAGAAATGGCGGTGGCAACGAAGGCCGGCAGCAGCACCCAGATGCGGGGGGTGCGCCAGAGATAGGCAATCCCGAAGACGGAAAGCAGCGCGAAGCCGAAATGGGCGCAGAAGAAAAACTTGCTGATCTCGGTGAACTGCTCGATGCCGCTCGTCTCCGACGAATAGAACATCAACTGGGGCACGAGGTAGCAGAACGCCGTGAAGACGGTGAGCGCTGCGAACAGCAGGTTGCGCTCCGTTGCCTGCGGGTCACGGCGCCACCGGTGCAGGCCCCACGCCAGCACCGCCAGTAAGAGCGGCAGGCCGAAGCCGGCAAGGTTCCAGTGCAGAAAACCGCTGAGTCCGCCGGCAGCGTATCCAAAGCTCTTCCGCAGCGTCGCGAAGTCGCCGCCGCCGTACTCGGGCCCCCTCGCCAGCATGCCTCCATGGAGGAGCGCCAGCACCGCCAGGCCACCGCTGAAGCACAGTCCTTGAAGGAACCGCAACCATGTGCGCTGTGCGAGCCACGCGCCGAGCAAGCAGAAGGCGGCGGTGGCGGCCATCACGCCGCCGAACACGGCGTGCCCGAGAAAGAGAATGCTGAAGGTGACGATGTTGAGGACCAGCAGCGGCAGGTGGAAATCCTGCCGTTTCTGCCAGGTGCAGAACAGGTAAAACGCCACCACCGCCAGGGCGATACCCAGCGATACGGCGTGCTGCTGGAACTGCGCCGCGATGTCCCAGGGCAGATTCGACAGGCTGCCGTCCGCATTGCGCAGGTGCATGCTCGGCACCCGCGCGACCGCGAGCAGGTTGTCCAGCCAGCCCGTTGCCGCCTCGTAGTGATGAATCAACTCCGACGGCGGCGGCAGTTTCTCGTATCCGCCCGTGCTGTAGGCCTCGAGGCGCGGCAAGTAGAGCCATGAGAGCCCACCACTCAGCAGAACGGTAAAGCCGCCCCAGACGCTCAGCACGGGGGCGAAGTCGAGCGCGCGCAGCCAGAAATAGATGAACAGGAAGACGAACACCCAGAGGCCGGTGCTGACGAGGTCGATACTGACATTGGCCGAAAGACCGCTGAGCCATTCCAGCGTGCCGCTGAGGATGGTGAAGCCGTAGTGGTACTTGATGACGATGTCCGGAAGCGCATTGTGGCGCGGTGGAAACACGCCCTCCGCGAACTGGTTGGGGGCGGTGAGATGGATGGCGCTGCACACGGCCTCGTCCCAATAGTTCGTACTCACCGCGAGCAGCCACTGCGGCACGCCCAGCACGAGCGCCATGAGAACGGGACCCACCCAGGCGCGCCGGCTCGACCAGAGGGCGGAGAGCCCCAGTCCGGCGCGCCCGCTTACCGCGAGCCAAGCGCCGGCCGCGCCGTTCAGCGCGACATAGATGAGCACCGCCGTAATCGAGTTCTCAAGCGCCCGCCCCAGCAAGTTGACGAACGTCAGATACCCCACCAGCGCGAGGCCGATCGACAACAGCAATTGGAAGAACGGGCTCGTCTTCCGGTCCTGCAGCCACGCGGCCAACCACCAGGCGGGCAGCAACAGGACGACGACAAAAGCGCCGCCGAGTGTGAGACGAAGGACAACCGAGCCCACAGCAAAAAACGAAATCATGAAAGTCCGAGTCGACGATTCATGCCCTGAGCAGGCTCTCGGATCGAGCAGCCCCTAGCGATCAATCCTGCCCTGAGGATCCCCGAAAGGGGGGAGCGGCCCATGGAAGAGACGCCGCCCGCAGGGTCGCAGGTCCGGTCAGTTGGAATCCCCTGTCGCGATCGTTGTGACGGTAGTGCCGACCGCATGCCGCGCCACACGCGGCTCTTGCTTGAGCAGGTAGATGGGCCGTCCCTTCACTTCCTCGAAGACGCGCGCCAGGTATTGGCCGATCAAGCCGATGAAAGCGAGCTGGCAGCCGCCAAGAATCAACGTCACACCGATCAATGAGGAGTAGCCGGGAACCAGAGCATGCAACACGTACCCCTGAATCAGGGTCCACGCCAGGTAGATGAAGCCGAACACCGTGATCCCCAATCCCACACGCAAGGCCAGCCGCAGCGGCTCGGCGGAAAAAGAAAAGACGCCGTCCAGCGCAAACGCGATCATGCGGACCAGGCCATATTTCGACCGTCCCGCGGCGCGGCGTGGCGCTTCAAAGAGGACGAGTGTCCGGGGAAAGCCGACCCAAGAGACGAGCCCGCGCAGGAAGCGGTGGCGTTCAGGCATGGCGCGCAACGCTAGACACACGCGGCGGGAGATCAGCCGGAAGTCGGCGCCGCCCGGCGGGACCTTCGTGCCGCTCAGCCGGTTCATGAGGGCATAGAAGCTCCGGGAGGTCAGGCTCTTGAACCAGCCTTCGTCCTCGGTGCTTTGTCGGATTGCCGACACCACCTCGTACCCCGCACGCCACTGGCGTATCAGTTCGGGAATCAACGCGGGCGGGTGCTGGAGATCGGAATCCATCATGATCACGGCGTCGCCGTCGGCGCAGTCGAGACCAGCGGTCAGCGCGATCTGATGCCCGAAGTTGCGCGACAGCGAGCACACACGCACGGCGGGATCCTGCGCCGCGATTTGGTTCAATTGCGCCAGGGTGTCGTCACTGCTGCCGTCATCGGCGAAGATGATCTCGACGTCGAGGTTCTCCAGCGCATCGAGCACCGCGCGCAGCGACCGGTAGAAGAGCTCGATGACTTCGGATTCGTTGTAACAGGGGACGACGACGGACAGCAGGTTGCGCGCACCGGCAGCGGTTTCCTCCGTTCGAGGCGGCACGGGGCCGCGGTTCATAGGAGTCATGCGTCGTGGCGCCTCATAGCAAGAGTCAATTGGAGGTGCTAGGAAAATCGGCCATGTCCGAGCCGTGCCCCCTGTGTAAATCCGCCGGCGTTCGCGTCAAGTATCAATTGACAGGCTATCATATCGCCGAATGCGGGAACTGCGGTCTCGAGTACAACGATGGATTCCGCGGCGGCGGTGATGACGCGGGCGTCTTCTCCCAGGGGTACTATACCGTGGCGCAGGAGGACGCTTTCAAGACGCAGTTCGATGACTACACCCAGGACCCCAGCGCTCCGGTCTACCGCCAGTGGCTAGAGCGCATCGAGCAGCGGGTCCCCGTGGGGCGGATTCTGGACGTGGGGTCGGCGCTGGGAACCTTCCTGAAGATCGCCGAGACGCGCGGCTGGAAACCACAAGGGGTCGAGATCAGTCGGTTTGCCGCGGAATTCGCGCGCGACAAGCGCGGCCTTTCGATCTTCAATGGCGATTTGGAGAGCTTCCAGAGCGCCGGTGATGCCTTTGACGTGGTCACCTTCTGGGACTCCATCGAGCATGTGACGCAGCCGCTGGCGAATCTGCAGACGGCGGTCCGCTTGTTGCGTCCCGGCGGGCTGATCCTGTTGACGACGGACAACTTCGATTGCTTGATTGCCGACGTCGCCAGGCTGGCGTATCGCGTGAGCCTTGGAAAGATCCGCTATGCGATGGAGCGCATTTTCATTCCGCTGAACCGAACCTACTTCACCGAAGACAGCTTCCGCGCCATGCTGCAATCCTGCGGGTTGCGGGTCGTGGTTTTCGAAAAAATGGAATACCCACTCGACAAGATCCGTACGAGCCTGGCCGAGCGCTGGATGCTCAAGAGCTTCTATGCTGCGGCCCGCCTGCTCGGGCGCGAGGCTCAGGTGACGGTGGTCGCCGAAAAGATCGCAACGTAGGGAGCGGTTGCGGCCTCCTCGAAGAGTCGGGAGGCCGTTTGTCACTGCATCGGCTCCGGTGGACATGCGGATCATCCAAATCAGCAACGGCGAAGACGAGAAGCGTTGGGATCTCTACGTCGGCGCGCGCACCGCCAGCGTGTTGGATCTGTCGGCGTGGCGCCGGATCGTTGATCAGGTTTACGGCATGCCCGCCCACTTTCTCGCTGCCGTCGACGAGGACCGCATCGTCGGTACGCTGGGGCTTTTCGAGGTCAAGCATCCGCTGCTCGGCCACTATCTGGCAACCGCGCCGTTCGGCAACGACGGCGGGCTGTTTTTCGACAATGCAGAGGCGCAGACGGCTCTCGCGAGCGAAGCTCGAAACGTCGCCGACCGGCTCGCGGTTGACTACCTGGTGATTCGAACCCGCGATGTCGATCTCGACGACTTCGCGGTCGACCGCCGTTACAGCACTGCCCTGATCGATCTCGAGGGCGGCGCCGAAGCCGTGTGGAAACACCGCTTGCCGGCCAAGACGCGCAATCAGGTGCGGCGGGGCATGAAAGAGGGGTTCGCGGTTGAAACCGGTCCCGCCCAGCTCGGCCCATTCTTCGATGTCTTCCACGCCCATATGCGCGATCTCGGCTCGCCCGCTCATGGTCGGCGATATTACGACTCGATCGTCGAGCAATTGGGAGACCGCGCCGAGTTCTTCGTCGTCAGAGATGGCAGCGAGCTGGCGGCGGGCGCGTTGCTCTTCTGGATCAACGGCACCACCACGAACTATCACACCGTGGCGCTGCGAAAATTCAATCGGCGCTGTCCGAACTATCTCATCTATTGGCGGATGCTCGAAGCGAGCTGCGTGCGCGGCTGCAAGTGGTTCGACATGGGGCGGTCGCAAACGGATAGTCCCAACTTCAAGTTCAAGCTCAACTGGGGACCCCAGCCGGTGACGCTGCACTACAACTACTATTTGCGGACCGCGAAAGAGATCCCGTACGTGTTTCACAAGAATCTCAAGTATCGATTGCCGATCGCCGTCTGGCAGAAACTGCCGCTGTTCGTGACCCGGCGCCTCGGCCCGCACTTGATTTCGGGGCTGGTCTGATGGCCGGCCTCTTGGTTGTGAACGCCGATGATCTGGGTGTGTCCCGGGGTTCGACGCTGGGCATCATCAAGGCGCATCGGGAAGGCATCGTTACCAGCGCCAGCCTCTTCGTGACTTCGCCATCGTACGGCCATGCCTTGGAGTGCCTCCAAAGCTGTCCGGATCTGGGCGTTGGACTGCACTTCACGCTGACCGCCGGCAAACCCGTGAGCCCGCGCCACCAGATTCCACTCTTGATGGATGACCAGGGGTTCTTTCGTTGGCAATTCGTCTCCTTGTTGAGAGCCGCGGCATTGCGGCAGCGAGCCGATCTGCTCGAGCAGGTGGAGATCGAGTTGGAAGCCCAGTTGCAACGCATGATTGGCGACGGCGTGCGGCCCGATCACATCGACGGCGAGCGGCACGTGCATCTGATCCCCGGAATCTTCGAGCGTGTCGTCGCCGCCGCCAACCGACACAACATCCGATTTGTGCGGCTGGGGCGGGACATCGGCACCGGTATCCTCGGTTGGGAAGATCTGCGCGGCCTGCTGCTGAACGGCGGGTTCGTAAAGCTCTGGCTGCTGTCTGGCCTTTCGAAACGCAACCGCGGCCGCAGCGGCGGCCGCACCCTGAACACGGACCACTTCGCGAGCTACCTCTATTCCGGGCGGCTTGACCTGGTGCTGCGGCGGATACTCGATCGCCCGCCGCTCGCCGGCGTCACCGAGATCATGGTCCACCCCGGCATACCGGAGGAGAGCCTGGGCGTCGACCTGGGCAATCGGGAGTTCGAGCGCTACCTGGCGTCCGACGACCGGCGCCTCGAGTTGGATGCCTGCATCGCGGCGCGCGCCTACACACGCGCGTGGACGCTCACCACCTTCGCGCGCCTGGCAAATGATGCGCCCGCACCATGCTGATCGCCCCGCTCAGCGCACCGCACGTCGACGCCGTTGCGCGCTTGCACTGCGCTAGCCTGACGGGCCTGTTGTCGCAACTGGGTGTACCGGCGGCACGGGCGTATTACGGCGGCTGCGTCAAGACGGACGCGGCCATCGGTTTGGTGTGCATTGACGGGGACACGGTACGCGGTTTCGTTCTGGGATCGATCCACCCGGACGCGCTGAAGCAGGCCGTCGTGCGAAACAACCTGGTCGCCACGCTCGCGGGCCTGTGCGCCGGAATCGTGCGTCGGCCGGTCGCCTTGAAATGGCTGTTGGCGAGTATGCGCCGCCCGGACGACCCGGGCTACGATCCTCAAGCGCCCGAGCTGACGTACCTCGCCGTCGCCGCCGACTGTCGGCAAGCGGGGATCGGGAAGCGCCTGGTGGACGCGTTTTCCGCGGCGATGCGCCATGCCGGAGCCCGGGGGTACGAGCTCAGCGTCGACGATGACAACGTGCCGGCGATCGCGTTCTACGAACGCCTGCGCTTCCAATTGATCGGGCGCTATCGCGAGTTCGGCATCTTGCACCGCAGGTACCGCTTGGAATGCTGATCCTGTGCGGTCATACATGACAAGCTTTGCGGGCGCCGCTTCACATCCGTCCGCGGGGAGTGGGCAGCGTGCAAGCCATTCATCAGCATCGGGCTACCAAGACTGTGGCCCGACGTTTGCCAAGCTTTCCGGCTAGGCGCACCACGACGCCACGTGCTACTCACGAGTGTCTGATGATGCCTCAACGATGTGTACGTTTCTCCGCTTATTTCGTAGCTCTGCAGCTGTGCGCCGTGGCGCCGCCGGCGTTCGGTGCACTCCTCAGTTTTGTGGAGACTCAGGTTGATGGTGCCAGTGGGGTTGAAGGTCTCGCTCAGCCCAGTGGCGTGGTGGTGAGCTCCGACGGACGTCACGTCTACGCGGCGAGCATGAAGGATGCGGCGGTGGCTGCGTTCGAACGGAACGCGAGCAGTGGCCGCCTCACCTTCATTGGCACCGCACAGAACGGACAAGCAGGCGTGCAGGGACTCGGGGGCGCCGCGGCGCTGGCGCTGAGCCCGGATGGCGCACACCTGTATGTCGCTGGCAGCACCGATGCCGCGGTCGCCGTGTTTGCACGCGACGCCGACACTGGCCAACTGTCGTTCGTTGAGGCGCAAACCAACGGAGCGAACGACGTGATCGGTCTGACCGGCACCACCTCGCTGACGGTGAGCCCCGACGGCCGCAACGTCTACGTCACCGCCCGAACCGACAACGCGCTCGTCGTGTTTCACCGCGATCCCGGCACCGGCGCGCTGACATTCGTAGAAGCGCACGTCAACGGCGTCGACGGCGTCGACTGGCTCAGTGGCGCGATTGCCGTCGTCGTTAGCCCGGATGGTGCCGACGTGTACGTCGCTGCGTACGACGCACCAACGCTCAACCGCAAATCCGTCGTCGCAATGCTGCGGCGAAATGCCACCACCGGCGCCCTGAGCTTCACCGGCGAGTTGGTCCAGGGGCTCGACGGCATCGACGGTCTGACTCGGCCCAACGCGCTTGCCCTGCCGCCTGACGGCACGCAAGTGTATGTCGCCAGCTTCGACGAGGACATCACGGTCTTCGATCGTGACGCGGCCACCGGCGTCCTGACCTTCGTGCAGAACGACAACGTACTCCCTGGGGGGCCCAAAGCCTTGACGGTGAGCCCGGACGGCGCACGGCTCTACGTTACCAGCCTGAGAGGTGCCCCCTCAACCGATGAGCTGAACGTCTTCACACGCGTTGACGATGGCACCGTCTGCGGGTCAGGAGGACCATGTGTCTTCGAAACCTACGCCGATGGGGTAAACGCTCAGGGCGTGAACGGTGCGAGCGGAGTGGCGGTCAGCCCGGACAGCCAGCACGTCTACGTGGCCGGGCGCTTGGACAATGCCCTTGCGGTTTTTGCGAACACCGACGTGACACCCACACCTTCCGCAACCGTCACGGTCGCTCCCCGTACCCCGACGCCTTCGGCAACACTTACGCCGACCCGGGTTGCGTTACCGCAGCCGACGCCATCGCCGTCAACTTCGCCGCTGTCAACGGCAACGCCGTCGCCTTCACCCCCGCCGCCGCCGCCGCCGACCGCTTCGCCAACCCTGGCGCCCGTCGCGTGTACCGGCGACTGTGGTCTGGATGGCGAGGTGACCGTGAATGAGCTGTTGGTCATGGTGAATATCGCCCTTGGCAGCACGGATGTGAGCGCCTGTCCGGCCGGCGATTCCAACCAGGACGGCTTCGTGACCATCGATGAGATTCTCAAGGCGGTGAATAATGCGCTGGCGGGATGTTGATCCGGTCCTCAACCGCTCAAAGAGAGGACGGCAAGATGCGCGATGCATGTAATATATAGTACTTTATATTAAATCTTAAGCCATTGCAGAATTGCGGTTGCACATTCGATATTGTCTTATCTTGTATCGTGAGTAATTCGTCCTGCCGGCTTTCTATCCTGGCGGAGTTCTGACACTCTGCGAAGACCGTGATCATTCGCATCGGGCCGCTGACGGACTTCCCGGAGGGGCGCGGCGTTGCCGCGCGCATCGCCAACCGCCGCATCGCCGTGTTTCGCATGGGAGCCGAGGTTTTCGCCGTGGAGAACAACTGCCCGCATCGCAACTTTCCCCTGCACGACGGGGTGATGAATGCTGAGACCGTCCGCTGCCGCACGCACGGCTCATGCTTCAATCTGCGCACCGGTGCCCTCATTTGCGGCCCGGCTCGCCGTGACATCCCGGCCTATCCAGCCGCGATCGTAGGCGATCACATTGAAATTGAGATCCCCGATTGAGGCTTCCCGGAGGACTATCGATTGTCTTCCGGGACGCCCTTCGATACGCCGCCAAGGAAGGGCGGCTCAGGGCGAACGGTTCTGGTCTCCGCCGTACGGACATGAGTGCCGCGGAGGCGTTTACCCGGTGTGGTTTCTGCGTAATTTCCCGCCGGCGGCGCCGAGCGCAGCGTCGCGGCGACGAAACTCCTTGGGGACGTGCTCGCCGATGAGCGCGAATAGGATCGACGCCGTGGTCCAGAAGAACAGCCGATCGGCCCACAAGTTCCAGACGTGGCAGGATCCCTCGGTCCCCGGCGGGTAGATGCTGGGCTGCGGATGCCGCCGCTCGATGACCCGCGCGATGAGCTGGGTATCGCAGTAGACGTCGGCGCCGATCTGCAACACGGGAATCCTTCGGTAGCCGCCGGTCAGCGGTATCAGCTGCGGCTTCGGCATGATCGTCGGCTGCTCGACGGCGCGCCACGGTAGGTCCTTGTACGCCAGGATTGTCTTGATCTTCTCGGAGAACGGCGACGTGTCGTAGTGATGCAGAATGAGCTCAGCCATGATGGGCTCCTTTCAGGCGGCGCATGTGGTGGTTTCAGACAGCGACCGCAGCCGTCGCCGCTTCAATAACACGGGCGGGGTCCTCTTGGGATCTGTGTTGGCGCCTTTGCGTCTTGGCGTGAGGTTCTTCCTCTGTTCACTGGAACGCCGCAAACAGCTCCTGCAGCGCCTGCATCTGGCCGCCACTGGTCGATGACGGCACCAGGATCGGCGTGCTCACTCCGGCGTCGTACCACGCCTCGACGCCGTCGCGGACCTCCGCTACCGAGCCGAACAGCGTGCAGTCGGCGAGCCAGCGCTCGCTCATCAGGCTGGGGATCTTGTCGTACTCCTTGGCCGCGACCGCGCCCTGGATGGCACGCATCTCGTCTTCGTAGCCCGCCTCGATCCAATACTTCTGGTAATGCGGCAGCATGACGTACATGGTCAGCGTCTTGCGGTTCACCGCGGCCGCGGCGGCGCGATCCTCGGAGATGCAGGTGGGAATCATGTTGCCCGCACTGCGTGCCGCGTCTCCAAGATAGGACAGGGACGTCTGCATGTGGGAGCGGGCGGCGTTGGCCCACACCGCGCCGTCGGCGATCTCGGCGGCCAGCTGCACCATTTTCCTGCGCAGCGTGGCGAGGACGATCGGCGGCAGATCGCCCCAGCGCTGTGCCCCTTTGCGCAAGTCATCGACGAAGCTGCGGATGTCGGCCGTCGGCTTGCCGGTCTTCACACCGAGCCGCGCGTTCATCACCACGTGGCTCACGCCGATGCCGAAGCGGAAGCGGCCGCGGCTGAGCTCGTGGATCAGCGTGACCGTTTGTGCGTAGTCGGAGGGATGGCGCAGGTAGATGTTGGCGATCGCCGTCCCAAAGATGATCTCTTTGGTGCAGAGCGCCAACGCTTCGCACAGGCCCACTCCGTCACCGAAGCTCGGGCAGTAGATGCCGGAAAAGCCGCGGCGTTCGATCTCCTGCGCCGCGTTGAGCGTCGCGTGGCGGCGGCCCGCCATGGCGGCGAGGCTGATTGCAGGCATGCGTGTCATCTCGGTCTCCTGATGAGCGCGTGGCATGTAGCTCGTGGCACGTGGTTGCTCAACCTATCTTCAAGCGTTCCCATTTCGCCACGCGCCACGCGCACTGCCCTCATTGCGGCTTCGCGGAGCATACGGCCTCAGCCCAGCGCTCCGGCGCGCCGCAGCGCGGCGATGTGCTCGGCGTCGTAGCCCAACACCTCGGCGAGCACGGCGTCGGTGTCGCGCCCGGGCTCGACCGCTGCTTTCGACGGTTGCGGCAGCTCGCTGTCGAGCAGCTTGATGGGCGACGGCATCAAGTCGCTCCCGTGCGCCTGCCACGGGCGAAAGGGCAGGCGTGTCTGAAACTGCGGATCGGCCGTGACCGACTTGGTGTCGTACACCGGGGCAATCGGCGTATTCGCCGAGCGCCCGAACTGGATCCATTCCGCCGTCGTACGGGTGGTGAAAATCGCCGCCAGCTCGCGGCGCAGTGCGAGGTTGCCGCGTGCATGGTCGGCGTATGTCGCCCCGGGGTGCTGTTCGAAGAGCTCGGGGTGGCCAACGCCATGCGCAAAGTTCTTCCAGAACTCGCGTTCCGAGGCCATGAACAGAATGATGCCATCGCGCGTGCGGTAGTACTGGTAGCGGACGGACTCGCGCATGCTGTCGTCGCCGACCGGGCGGCGCGGGCCGCGGCCGTCGCCGTCGTTGCCGGTGACGCGATCGTCGGGGCGCTCGTAGGCCTTGTTGCCTTCGATGCCGTTCCAGTTGAAGGCCGCGGCGGCATCGCTCTGCGCCACCTCGAAGCGGCAGCCGTGGCCGCTCGCGCGGGCGCGGATGATGGCTGCGCAGATGCCGAGCGCGGCGTACAACGGCCCGGCGTTCATGCCGACCGCCGTGTAGTTGGGGATGGCTGGGAAGCCATGGGTATCGAGCGTCGGCCGCGCCACGCCGGCCCACGCGTCGTAGGCGACGCCGTGACTTGGCAGATCCTTGTACGGCCCTGTGGAGCCGTAGCCGGAAACAGAGCAGAAGACGACGGCCGCGTTGACCGCGCGCATCCGCTCGTACGTGATCCCACGGCGCGCCAATGCCCCGGGACGCATGGCTTCGATGACCGCGTCGGCGCCGCGGACCAGGTCGAGATATGTATCGACGCCGCCGGCGGTGCGCAGATCGAGCACAATGCTGCGCTTGCCGCGGTTGAGGTGCCAGTGCAGCAACGAGATGCCGTCGATGATCGGGAACGCCATGGTACGCACGTAGTCGCCGCCAGGGTTTTCAACCTTGATCACCTCGGCGCCGAGATCGGCGAGATGCATCCCGACTGCTGCGGGACCGAGCAGCGAGCTTTCGACGATGCGCACACCGGCGAGGAGTGCCGTGTCCCTGTGGTTCGTCGGCGTCACTCCAACCCAAGCGCGTGTCGCGCGGCATCCGCGTGACCGTCACTCATCCGAGATCTTCCATGAAGGCAATTCAGGTGATCGTCTCGCATGCCCCATTCCTATCCCTCAAGCCCCCACGCCCTCAAGCCCCCAACCCCTTCGGCACCACCGGCAGCAGCAACGCGAACGTCGATCCGCGTCCCGGCGTGCTGCGGACGGCGATGTGCCCGTTCATCGCCGCGGCCAGGCCGGCGCTGATTGCCAGCCCGAGTCCCGTGCCACCTTGACTGCGCGTCGATGAGCCGTCGAGCTGCTGAAAGGCCACGAACAGTCGCTCGAGGTTGCGGTGGTCGATGCCGATCCCCGAGTCGGTGACGCTGATCTCGGCGAAGTCCGCCGCGCGCGCTTCGGCCGCCGCCGGCACGACGCGCTGCCACGACTGGTCCACTGCGAGCGTGCTGCGGGACAGCGACAGCTGGATGGGGCGTCCGCTCGAGAACTTGAGCGCATTCGCCGCGAGATTCGTGACGATTTCCTGGATGCGCTCGGGATCGCCAGTGACACGAGGCGGATCGACAGGAATCTCCGCCCCGACGTGCACGCCGCCATCGCCGGCGATGGCACGCATGTCCGCGGCAACCTTGAGGACGACGCTGCCGAGATCGACGGGCTCGGATTGCAGGCGCATGGCGCCGGCCTCCATGCGGGCGAAGTCCAACACCTGCACGATCAAGCGATACAGCGTCGTGGCATTGGCGACGATGCGCTCCAGCCATTGGCGTTGCTCGGGCATCGTGTCGTCCAGATCGTCGCCCAGCAACTCGGCAAAGCCGAGAATTGCCGCCAGGGGCGTGCGCAGCTCGTGGGTCATGTTCGCGAGGAACTCGTCGCGGTGCCGTCCGGCCTCTTGGAGCGCCACCCGCTGCAGGAAATCGCGTCGGCTCGAGCGCTCGCGGGCGGCATGGCTGACGGCGCTGATGACTACTGTAGCGCTGAGAAAAAATAGATGTGCCGCTAACACCCGCGGATGCGCCAACCCACCGGCGAGGGCTCCGATGGCATACGCGCCCACCAGCACGGCTCCCGCCGTCACGGACCATGGCGCGCTCCATGGCAGCAGCACCGCCGCCGCGAGCAAGACCAGATTGACTCCCGCATAGTAGTCGCTCGTACCGCCGCTCAATGTCGTCATGAACACGATCCCCAGACCGGTGACGCAGACCACGCACATGCTCAGCGGCGGGGCGAGGCGCGCCGCTGACGGCGACTTGAGCGCCGGCAGCACCAATGCCAATGCCGCGACCATTCCCAAGCGGATCAACAAAAACGGCCCGAGCAGTCGTGGGTTGGTAATGGCGTCAAGCACGCCGAACAATGGGACCAGTACGATCCCGAGCCAACACATCAAACGCAGCCGCACCACCAGCAGCGCCAGCCGTTCGGTCTGATAGTCCAACTCCAGGCTGGGCCTCTGCGCAAAGCGCTGCCCATTCATCTCGATCTTGGAGGCCACGAGACGACGCACATGTCCCAATGTCGCGGCACACATTCCGGCCTAGACAAGCAAGCGAAAAGCCAAGTGGGCGGCGCTTCATCCCCGTTGGGAAGGAGGGGCGCATGCGCAACAGTATGGCATAAGCTCGCCGGGGTGCGGCGAGGAAGCCGTGACGGACGGGCGCGCGCGGAGGGCGGCTCGGGTGATCCCAGGTCGGAGCCCAGCCGTGAACCACCTCGGAAAACGTCGCCGCCAGCCAGGATTGCTCCATGGCGGGTTAGCGCCGCAGGCCTTAGCGTGGTGTGCCGCGTAGCTTGCGGATGTCGCCGACACGTAGCGTGAAGCCGGTGCGATCGAAGTAGTCGAGCAGCGCGATGCTGAACTTGCGACTGGCGCCGAGCAAGTCGCGGAAGCTGGCGGCGTTGATGTCGCCGTGCGTGGTCACGTGGTTGCGCAGCAGCTGGCGTGCTCGCTCCAGCGGGTCGCGCCCGAAGTACAGGCCTTCGGCGATTTTGGCGACCCGGCCTTCGCGTTCGAGCTGTTGCAGAATGGCGTTGAGCTTCGGCCTTTGCACGGCGAGGGCCGCCTCGATCTGCTTGAGGTCCGGTGGCGTGAAGCCGCCGGTGGTGATCAGCGTCTCGGCCTGGGCGCCGAGTGCCGCTTCATCGCTGCGCAGGGCCACCTGATGCGCGGGGAGACGCACCACGCTGTCCTGGCGCGCGAGCACCGCCTCAGCCACCAGCGCGTCGAGCACGGCGCGGAAGAGCTTTGCTGCCAGGTCCGGGGCCATGCGGCTGCGCAGCGACTCCATCTCCATTCCGGGGACTAGCGGAGCCTCCTTATGGAAAGCCGTGAGCGTCTGCACGACCGCCTGACGCAACGCCTCCCACTTTTCGCGTGTTGTGCACGCCGTCATCGTGTCGAGATCAGGCAGCGCGCGCAGCGTTGGATGACTGCGCAACACGGCGCGCACCAGATCGAAGGGCAGCGCTCCCGCCTGGCCGAGAAATTCCGGCGCTACCGCGAAGTCAGGTTCGATTTCCAGTAGGGCGCGCACGGCGTCGCCCGCGCTCGTGGCCCGGTGCAAGTGTTCGAGGACGGCGACAGCCGTCGCACCGCGGCGGTGACGGTGCGCGAACGGATGGACCACGACCCCGCCGCCGATGGTGCGCTGCGCGCTTTGGTTACGCAGGATGAAGCGATCGCCGCGCCAGGCGTGCACGGGCTCACGGAGCACGAGCTGCGCGTAGGCGGCTTGTCGTGGTGCCAGTTGCTGGCGCCCGTCCAGCAGCACCAGCTTGCCGAGGACCTGAGCGGTGCCGATGTACAGGCGTACCACCTCGTGGCTGTCCACCGCCCGGCCCGCGGCGGGGCGCACCTCGACCCAGGCGTCGAGACGATCGGTCGCCCGGTCGAGCCGCGGGTCGCAGATCACGTCTCCGCGACGTACCGCGGCGCGCGCCACGCCGGCGAGGTTCAGGGCGACGCGCTGCCCGTAGGTGGCCTCTGCCACCTCGCTGGAGTGCACTTGTACGCTACGCACCCGCATTTCTTCTCCACTCGGGAGGATGCGCACGGCGTCCCCTGGGTGCACGCTGCCCGCCAACGCGGTTCCGGTCACGACCGTTCCGTGTCCCTGCATGACGAAGGCGCGATCCACCGGCAAGCGAAAGTAGCCGAGCGGGGCGTTCCGTTGATAGCCCGCAAGCTTCGTCTCGATGGCCTGCCGCAACGCGTCCAGCCCGGTGCCGGTCGTTGATGACACGGCGACGCGCGGTGCCCCTTCGAGCGCCGTGCCGGCAAGCAGGATGGCGATCTCCTCCTCGACGGTGGCCCGCCGCGCGGCATCGACGAGATCGGTCTTGGTGATGGCGATGACCGCATGTGTCGCGCCGAGTAGATGCAGGATGTCGAGGTGCTCCTCGGTCTGCGGCATGACCCCGTCGTCGGCGGCGACGACCAGCAGCACCAGATCGATGCCGTGGGCGCCGGCGAGCATGTTGCGGATGAAGCGCTCGTGTCCCGGGACATCGACGATGCCAACGCGCTCGCCGCTGGACAGGTCCATATATGCGAAGCCGAGATCGATGGAGATGCCGCGCTGCTTCTCCTCCTTGAGCCGGTCGGTGTCTTGACCGGTCAAGGCGCGGATCAGCGCGGTCTTGCCGTGATCAATGTGGCCGGCAGTGCCGATGACGTGGGGCATGGAAGAAGACTACAGACAACAGACGGCAAGACAACAGAGGGTTGGACAACGGAGGGGTCGGTGCTGCCTGCGGTCCAGCTGTGTCACTCAGCACTCAGGACTTCCTGAAGGTATCAGCTCCTCCGGGGCGAAAATGCCGCGCAGGTCGAGCAGGAAGCGGCCGGCGTGAATGCGGCCGATGATCGGCGGATCGGCGCGCCGAAATCGGCGGGCGATGGCATCGGCCCCGTGGTGCGGATGTGTAACGCTGATGGCCTTGCTGGGGAGGGTCTCCACCGGGAGTGCGCCGCTGCCGATCTCCGTGGTCGAATCGAGCAGCTCGACGGTGTACTGCGGGCCCAAGGTGGAACGCAGCTGCGCCAGTGCGGCGGCGCCGATGGCTTCCATTTCGGCGAGCGGGCGCGTCAGCCAGCGGAGCGTGGGCAGCGCCCCGGGTAGATCGGGTGCGGTGCGGTACAGCCGCAGTGTCGCCGCCAGCGCGGCAATCGTCAGCTTGCCGCAGCGGAGGGCGCGCTTCAGCGGGTTGCGATTCATCTGTTCGATCAGCGCACGCCGTCCGACAATGAGACCTGCCTGTGGGCCGCCCAGCAACTTGTCGCCGCTGAAGGTGACCAGGTCGGCACCGTCCGCGATGCGCTCGGCAACCACCGGCTCTTTCGGCAAACCGTATGCCGACAGGTCCACGAGCGCACCGCTGCCGAGATCTTCCATCACCGCGACGCCGCGCGCGCGGCCGATGGCCACGAGCGCGTCCAGTCGGACGTCGCTGGTGAAGCCGACAATGCGGTAGTTCGACGTGTGTACTTTGAGCAGCAGCGCCGTCCGTTCGTTGATGGCGGCGGCATAATCCGTGGCGTGTGTCCGATTGGTCGTGCCGACCTCACGCAGCACGGCGCCGCTCTTGGCCATCACCTCCGGGATGCGGAACGAACCGCCGATCTCGATCAGCTCGCCGCGCGACACGATCACCTCGCGTCCCTCACCCAGGCTGTTGAGCGCAAGCAGGACGGCGGCAGCGTTGTTGTTGACCACCGTGGCCGCCTCCGCGCCGGTCAGCGCACACAGATCGGCGCTGACCAGCGCGTCGCGGTCACCGCGGTCACCGCCGTCGAGGTCGAATTCCAGATTGGTTGCCTGGGCTGCCACCTGCGCCATGGCCGCGACGGCTGGCGGCGCGAGCAGTGCACGTCCAAGGTTGGTGTGCAGGACGACGCCGGTGGCATTGATCAGCGGCTGCAGCGGCAGCCGCTCGGCCGCGGTCATGCGCGCCGTCGCTAATGCCATGACCGCGTCGGCTGCCGGGGGCGTGGCGGTGGTATCGGCCATCAATTGTTGTCGGATTTCTTCGAGGATGGCACGGATCGACTCGGTCACGTAGGTGCGCTGAAACCGCGCCAACGCCGACGCGCCGGCCGCGGTGTTGAGCACGCGGTCGACGGACGGCAGCGCGCTCAACCTCTCCCGCTCGCCCATGCCGCGATGGTGCCGCGTTTGATGCAGGGATACAACTGGCTCACAACGCGGCAGGTGTCGCCTGACGCGGGGCTTCGGGGCGCGCCGCCGTGACGCCCCACCCGCGCGCTTCGAAGACGCTCGCAAGGCTCGCCAGGGAAAGCCGGATGAACATGACCAGCACGGTGAAGGTGACGATCGGCTGTGCTTGGGTGATCCCGAACTCACCTAGACGTGACGCACATACGGTCGCGGTGGCGACGACGAGCGCCGTTGTCGCGGTCCCCGGGGTGAGTGCCAGCTGCTCGCGCCACGACAGCCGGGCGCGCCAGATGGCGGCGCGCGCGGCGAACGCCAACGTCACCAGCGATAAGAGACCGGCCGTATCGATCGGCATCATCGTGTCGAGCCGGACACTGGCCGCGAGCATGGTGAGGAGGCCGGTGGTGAGCGCTGGCGGCACGCTGAGGTCGCCGCTGGTGCTTACCAGGGTCGCCTCCCGCGGATTCGCGAGGGAGAGGCCGAGTGCCAGGACGGCAAAGAACCCGCACCCGTCGTGCACGACGTTGGGAAGCGCAAACGTGGTCACGACCGCCGCCAGCAACAGTGGCTGGCGCGCCGGTTCCGCAATCCATCCGCGCCGCCGCAGCTGCAACAACATGTAGCCTAGCCCCACCCCGGTGAGACCACCGACCACCATTGTCGTCGCCAGGCTCACCATGGCTGGGCCGGAATCGCGGTGCAGCCGGGCGGCCAGGGCTACCTCGGAAATGACGAGGGCAACGACGATCCCCACCGTCTCGAGGAAGATGCCCTCCCATTTCAACAAGGTCGCCGACTCCGCGTCGGACACCGTCCCCGGCACGCGCTGTGCCATCACCAGGATAGCGGCCAGCAAAGCCGCCGACGCGGGAGCAAGGCCCATGATGGTCGCGATCGCGACAGTCCCCGCGCCGATGAACAGCGTGTCAACAACCACCAAGCGTGCGATCACGCTCCCGAGATTGCCGACCGGAATGATGCGGGTACGGAGAAGGTCGTGAAACAGCAAGACGGCGAGGAACAGCGCGACCAACGGGAGCCAAACGTTGCCGAGCATCGCCGCGGGATCGAGGAGACCGGTGACAGGTCCAAGGATCAGGCCTCCAAGCACAGCAATCCACGCGGCCGGCAGGTGGAGACTCGCCGCGAGCCACTCGGCGGCCACTGCTGTGATGACGACAGCGGCCAGGGCAAGGACAACGAAACGGTTCAATGCTTTGCTGCCGCGCCCCGCGTGCCGATGCGGAGGCAGACTTTCCGGCGGGAGATGCGCCGGCTTGAGCGGCTTGGTGAACTGCTTACGCGGCCCACGCCCGGGCGCTTCCCAGCGCGGGTTCTGCTTGTTGTAGATCAGGACGAGTGCGGAGCGCTCCGTCGCCGACGCGTGCGCAAAGGTGGTCTGCCCGCTGCTCGGCATGGCTGGCGAACGATGCGCCCACACCACTATCGCCGCTGAGAGGCCAAAGGCAATGGACAGCCGCCGGTGCGTAGGTGTCATGATTTTGAATGCAAGCTTCAACGCAATATACCATCCTGGCATTCACGGTGCGACGCACGCATCACGACCAGCAGGAAAAGCTCAGGTACTGAACCCAACCTCAATGGGCCGGTTTGGAGTTCCCGGTTTCCTGTTCCCGGTTTCCCATTTCTTTCCTCTCCCGTGGGCGTGTCTCGCTAGCTGCAGGCTGCTCCGGTGTTCACCCACTCGCCGTCCGTGCAACGAAAGGTTGTGCCGTGGCGGCAAATTGAAAGGCCGTGAGCGATGCTGGCGTCGCTCAGCACGCACTGACGAGAGGACTGTAAGGCTGAGTTGACCGCGTGCGCGGCCGGACCGATACCCGTGACCCGGCCGCTGTCATCGACCCGGATTTCGACCAGGCGACCGGCATGCTGCGTGATGTCCACCGCCGCAGGCGCGGTGTAGATGACGTCGTCGCCAGCGATGGCAACTGTTCGCGCGGCAGGATCACGCACCAGCAACTCGCCTGAAATTAGGTCGAAGCTGTGGGTGATGGGTTCGATATGAATCGGGATCTCGTGGACCCGTAGCGCCAAACCGCTGCTGTCGATGTCGACCCTCACCGGCTTCCCATCCAATGCCCTGAGAGACGTTCCGGTAGGTGCGGTATAGGTGCCACGGTGCCGCACGATTCGAAATTGGTCTCCGATGGCGTCCGTGATCACCAACTCGCCCGTGAGGGTGTGGTCAGTTGCTGGCACCCCAGTACCTGCGCGGGCATCGCTTGGATTGTGTAGACCCAAGAACATCCAGACGAGCGCGGACACCAGAGTCAGACGTAGCGCGTTCATTGCCGAACCTCCCGAGCCCGCATACCGCAAGGCTCGTGCCAGTCTATTTGTGCCTGCGTATTCTCCGGCAAACCACGCAAGTGGTAGCCGGTGCCCGCCAAATGTTTTTTCGCATGCGTGCTGGATCGACTTGTGATTCTCTCCGCTGGCGCGGGAGGGGTAAGGTCGGGTGGGCTGGCTCGAGCGCTTTGTAACCCCCCAGTGATTGCGCCGATCTGGGTCCCGGAAGTGTCCGTATAACCGTCTATTTTTTCAATTATATCAAGTAGATGTTTCGCCCGCTTCTTGGGCTCCCGCCGGATGCGAAAGTGACGAACGGCACCATCCGACTAGAACCGGAAGGCGCCGCTTCCTCGCACTGTTACAGGAAAGTTAATTTGACGATTCTCGGCGGACGTGGAATAATGATCCTATTTCGGAGCCAGGGAGGAACGGACGATGTTTAAGGTTGGAGAGAAGGTCGTCTACCCGGCTCACGGGGTTGGCGTTATCCAAAGCGTTCAGGCGAAGGTCATATCAGGGACCGAGAAGACATTCTACATGCTTCGGATCCTGGAGAACGACATGACCATCATGATTCCGACGGAGAACGTGGCCTCCGTCGGGCTGCGGCGCATTATCGGTAAGGACATGGTGTCCAAGGTCTACAAGATCCTGCGCGAACGTCGGGTGGAAATCGACCAACAAACGTGGAACCGCCGGTATCGCGAGTACACGGAGAAGATCAAAACCGGATCAGTTCTGGAGATTGCGGCAGTCCTGCGTGATCTCTGTGTACTCAAGTGTGACAAGGAGCTTTCATTCGGCGAGCGCAAGATGCTTGATACCGCTCGCAACCTCTTGGTGAAGGAGCTATCGATTGCGCGCTCGCACCCGGAGGAAAAGATCATGGAAGAACTGAGCGATATCTTCGCTCACTAGCAAGGTCTGTCCGACTGCCGGCGCTGTCCGGCAGTCGGAATCCCGATGCACAGCTCAGTGATCGTCGTTGCCGCAGGGCAGGGAGCGCGGCTGGGTGGTGGTACGCCCAAGGCCTTTGTTCCGCTCGGCGGGATACCGATGGTGGTCCATCCGCTTCGCACCCTGACGCACCTCGCTGGCGTCAGCGCTGTAATCTTGGTCGTGGGCGCGGATCATGTGGCACAAGCACGGGCGGTGGTGGAGCGGTACGGTCCGTGGCCGGTTGCAATCCAGGTCGCTCGTGGTGGGGCGGAACGCCAGGACTCGGTTGCGGCCGGGTTGGCTGCGCTGGATGTGCGCACCGACGTGGTTATGGTACACGACGCGGCGCGTCCCTTCGTCTCGCCGGCGATTGTCGCCGCGTGTGCGAGCGCGGCCGTGACCCACGGGGCTGCCATTGTTGCGGTACCGGTGCGTGACACCGTGAAGGTAGTGGAAGATCACGCCATCATGCACACCTTGGATCGCCAACGCATCTGGTTGGCACAGACACCGCAAGCGTTCCACACGACGATCTTGCAAAGCGCCTACATGCAAGCCCGTCGCGACCGTGTCGTGGCAACCGACGATGCTGCATTGGTTGAGCGTCTCGGAGCGACCGTTCGCATCATTCCGGGTGAGCCGACCAATCTAAAGATTACCACACCCGACGACCTGCGCTGGGCCGAGTGGTACCTCGCGACACGCGGCTCGGCGGCGGGCGGAAGCACCTGATCGCTGCTCGCTCCGGGACCCTTTCTTCCTTTGTCTAATAGAGATCGTGCCCGGTGGAGGTCTTCTAGAGGTCCTTCGAAATGACCGCAACGATTTCTCTCGACGCCATCCGTGCCGCGCGTGACCGCAGCCGCGCCATTGTCAAGACGACGCCGCTCAATCTGAGCGCCACGTTCAGTGACCTCTGCGGGCGAGAGATTTGGCTCAAGCTCGAGAACCTGCAGAAAACCGGGTCGTTCAAGGTGCGCGGGGCATTGAGCAAGATTCAAGGGCTCGATGCGGCGGCGCGCGCGCGTGGCGTGATTACGGCGTCGGCGGGAAATCATGGCCAGGGGGTCGCATACGCGGCGCGTATCGGCGCAGTTCCGGCTACGGTGGTGATGCCGACGACATCGTCGTTCAGCAAGTACAGCGCGACATTGGGGTACGGTGCCGAGGTGCTACTGGCCGGCTGTGATTACAGCGAGGCGTATGCGCGTGCAACGCAGCTGGCAGGGGAACGGCACGCAACCTTCGTGCACGCCTTCGACGATGCCGACATCATCGCGGGGCAGGGGACGCTTGGACTGGAGTTGCTCGAACAGCTGCCGGACGTGGATACGGTGGTCGTGCCGGTCGGTGGTGGCGGACTCCTGGCCGGCGTGACGCAGGCGTTGCGCGGCTGCGGCTCGCCAGCGCGTATCGTGGCGGTGCAGGCAGCGGGTGCGTCGTCGCTCGTGCCCAGCCTGCGTGCGGGCACGCGCATCGAGTTGCGCGCGGTGGATACGATCGCTGATGGATTGGCGACGCGTGCCATCGGCAGCCTGCCGTTCTCGATCATTCGCGATACGGTCGATCAAGCGGTCGAGGTTGACGACGCGGAAATCGCCGAAGCCGTGGTCCTGCTGCTGGAGCGTGCCAAGACCGTGGTCGAGGGTGCCGGGGCCGTCGGGCTTGCCGCCTGTCTTGCCGGCAGGCTGCCCGCCACTGCGCGGAAAGTTGCGGTGATCATTTCCGGCGGAAACATCGACATGAACCTGCTCGACCGCATCCTCAATCTGGGTCTCGTGCAGGAAGGTCGGCTGTTCCGCCTGACCACGCGGCTGGCGGATCGCCCGGGCGAGTTGCAACGGCTGGTCACCTGCATCGCTGCGTCGCGGGCGAACATCCACCAGATCAGTCATGAGCGCGCGCAGCCGGGACTGCCGCTAACGCAAGCAGCGGTGAGCTTGGAGATTGAAACGCGCGGCCGCGAGCATGTTGCCGAGGTGCGCGCCGCGCTGACAGCGGCCGGCTTTGTCCTGCTTGATGATCGCGTTGGGACCTGAATCGACGATTCCGTTGCCCAACCGGGTGGCCACACTATGACTGCGTGCTGTTCTGCCCGGCGCTCGCCGGAACAACAACCGTCGTCGTGTGGGTCACTTCCTCCGTTCCCTTCCCGTCGATCAATTCCGCGGACGCGGGCAGCACCGTGCCATACGCCAGGTCGTCATCGAGCTGGACCGTGACGCGCACAAGTCCCGAAATGATCGGCAGGTTCACCCAGGTATATACCAACCCGTCGACACTCGTCGGCTGAAAGCCCTGGACGGCGATGACGGTGACGTGTGGCGGTACCGTCAAGGTGAGCACGTTGTCGGACGTGATGTCGTAGTAACGCGCCGTGTAGGTCAGCTGGCGACCCGGCCGGGACTTGTTATGGCCCTTCAGGACGAGACGTTGGCGCGCGACGGTGCCCATGACGCGCAGACAATCTTCCGACTGGGCGGAATGACCAGCCACGTCGGCGATGGTGGCGATGTTGCACACCCGCGCGTTTGCCGGGAGGTCAAAGCCCACCTGGGCGTTGATCGTCGCACTGCCAACTCCGCTGAGCAACGGTGTGGCAAAGGTTACGGTGTTCCCGCTGACGTTGACCTGAATGCCCGCCGCCGCCGACGCGCTTATCACCGTCAACCCGGCAGGCAACGTATCGGTGACCACCACACCACTCGCCTGCGAGCAATTGTTACCGCTCCAGCGGAGTTGGAACTCCACCGCGCGCCCCGGCCGCGCCGACCCGGAGTGCGACTTGCTGATTACCAACTGATCGCAAGGTACGGCGCTCCGCGGTGTCGCGGTTGCAGTCCGCGTCGGTGCGGGGCGTGTCGTAGCGGTCGGGCCGGATGCTGGCGTGTGCGTCGGATTCGGCGAGCGCGGCGTGGGCGTGTTGGGCGCGGGCAGCGTCGCGGTCGGCGGCGCCGTTGCCGGAACACCGGCCTTGACAGTCGTCGGATCTGAGGCCGTATTGTTGCGCGTCTTGCTGTCGCCGGCGGTTGAGACACTGGCAGTGTTTGTGATCGTCGGGAAGGCCGCACTGCCGACGAACACCGTGAGTGCGATGCTGCTCGTGGCTCCCGGCCCTAGTGGTCCCGGGTTCGTACAAATCACCGTTTGTCCGAATGGGGAGCAGCTCCAACCGCCACCGCCAGCAGAGACGAAGGTCAGCCCCGTTGGGAGCGAATCTGTTAGCGTGATCGGACCGCTGGTGCTGCCGCCGATATTGGTGACGGTCAGCGTGTAGAGCCCGGTTTTGCCGACGCTGAACGGCGCCCCGTGCATCTTGGTGAGTGCCAAATCGGGTGCAATCGTCGCTGTCGGTGTTGGGGTCCACGTGAGAGTTGGAGACCACGTGTAAGTTGGAGTCCACAGGGGAGTTGGAGTCCACGTGGGAGTTGGGGTATGAGTCGGCGCGACCAACGTCATGGTGGCGGACGCCGAGTCGGGCAGGGTGTTGGGCCCTTGCGAGGTCGTCGTGCCGATGGCGGAATTGACGGAGACCGAACCGCTCGCCGATGCATTGAATGTGAGGCCGATGCTCAATGTGGTCCCGCTGGCCAGACTCGTGGGCATTCCCGAAAGCGTTACCGCACCGGTTGCGGCGTTGTAGTTGGCACCGGCTCCGGGCGGGAGAGCCGGGAAGGATACTCCACTGAGCCCAGGTGTCATGGCCAGTGTGTAGGTCACCCCCGCGGCCGTCGACGGCCCATGGTTCGCGAAGGTTACCGTGCTGCTGACGGTGGCGCCAACCGTTGCGGTTGTCGGCAGGCTGACTGTCGTTGTCACATCCGCCACCGCGTTGATGGTCGTGGTGGTCGCCGCAGCGTCGGGGGCCCCGTTGACTCCCTGATTTGTGGCCGTGGAGATTCCCGAGGTGACCGTCACCGAGCCGCTGGTGGGTGCGGTATACGATACGTTCACGGTTGCGCGCGCACCCGGGGACAGACTTGTCGGCAGTCCGGAGAACGTGACGATGCCAGTCGCCGAATTGTATACGCCGGTCGCACCGCCGGAGATGGTGACACCGGACAGCCCGGTGGGGAGCTGCAGCGTGCGGCCGACGCCGGTTGCCGTGGATGGACCGTTGTTCGCGTAGGTCACTGTGCCGCTCACCGTTGAACCCGCATTCGCACTGGCGGGGAAATTCGCCGTGGTGGTGACGTCGGCGATCGGCGTAATCGTCGTCGTTGCCGCCGCGGCGTCTGGAGCGATGTTGGCACCCTGACTTGTTACCGTAGAGATCCCACAGGTCACGGTGACAGAACCGCTTGCTGGCGCCGTGTACGACACGATGACCGTCGAGCTGGCACCCGGGTTCAGAGTACCGGGCAATCCAGAAAGCGCGACCACACCGGTCGCCGGGTTGTATACGCCAGTGGCGCCGCCGGAGATGGTTACGCCGGATAGACCGGTGGCGAGTTGCAAGCTGTAGCCGACACCCGCCGCCGTGGACGGACCATTGTTCGCATAGGTCACCGCGCCGGTGACGGTCGAACCTGCATTTGCAGTTGCGGGGAAATTGGTGGTGGTGGTTACGTCAGCGGTCGATGCAAATGTCGTGGTCGCCGCCGCCATGTCTGGAGCGACGTTCGCGCCCTGATCCGTGCTTGTGGAGATGCCGGACGTTACCGTCACCGAACCACTCCCGGGTGCTGTATACGACACGTCGACGGCCAATTCAGCGCCCGGGGTCATGTTTGCCGGCAACCCGGTCAGCGTCACGATGCCAGTAGCCGGGCTGTACACGCCGGTTGCGTCACCAGAGACGGTTACTCCGGAGAGGCCGGGGGCGAGTTGCAAGGTGTCGCCGATGCCCGCCGCCGAGGACGGGCCGTTGTTCGCGTAGGTCACCGTACCGCTGACCGTTGATCCCGCGATCGCCGATGCTGGGAAGGTCACTGTGGTGGTCACGTCCGCAGTCGGCGTAATCGTGGTCGTCGCCGCCGCCGAGTCGGGAGCCACGTTGGCTCCTTGATTCGTCGTCGTGGAGATGCCCGAGTTGACGGTCACCGAGCCGCTGGTTGGTGCCGTGTAGGACACGTCGACCGTCGGGCTGCCCCCCGCGCTCAGGCTGCTGGGTAGCCCCGAGAGGGTCACCACACCGGTGACCGAGTCGTACACACCGGTCGCGTCTCCGAAGATGCTGACGCCTGTAAGTCCCGCCGGCAATTGCAGTGTGTAGGCCACACCCACCGCGGTCGATGGACCGTTGTTGGCGTAGCTGACAGTACCGTTGACCGTCGAGCTGGCGGTCGCCGATGCGGGGAAGCTCACGGTTGTGGTCACGTCGACGACCGGCGCCGGCTGATAGCCAAAGTCGACGCTAGCAATACTCGTGGTCTGGTTGACGAGATCCGTGCGCCCGTCAAGGGTCGCATCCGGATCGGCAATTTGTGGCGCGCCCGCCGGCAACGTCGAGGTGTCGACCGCAACACGGAAGTCGCCCGGTGCGAGCCCGGTGAAAGTGTAGCTGCCGTTGGCATCCGTTGGCATACGAGCGAGCACGTTGCCGTCACCATCGTAGAGGACGACCGTCACGCCGCTCGCTCCCTCACCCGCATTGAACGTGTTGCTGAAGTTTGCATCGAGCCAGACCAGATCGCCCAAGCTAATCGGGTTGGATCCGGGTTTCCTCAACGCCGCATCTACTGTCGTATTGTTTTCACCTGCGGCAAGCGTGAGCGAGACCCGTCCCGTCAATGGATCCGGATCACTGTCCACCGTGCGATCCGCGCCCACGAGCGCCGTACCAAACGAATATCCAGTCGGCGCGACGAAGCCCACCGCGTAGTTGCCTGGCGCCAGACCGGCAAATTCATAGGTGCCGGAGGTGTCGGTGTGCGCGGTGGCCAGCAGTTGACCGAAATTGTCGTACAGATCAACGACGACCCCTGGGAGGCCTGGCTCACCTGCCGTTTGAAGCCCATCGCCGTTGGTATCGTACCACACCCGATCGCCGATACGCGCCGGGCTGACGCCGGCAATGTACATGCCCGCGTCCATGTCGGCGTTGTTCTGCCCCGCCACCACCGCGAGCGTCGCGAAGCCGGTTGCCGGGTTGGGATTGCTGTCCTTCGTCGCATCGCCGCCGGCGTTTTGTGGACTGATCGTGTACCCGCCGGGTGCGACGAATTCGACCTGGTACGTCCCCGCCGGCAGACCCGCGAACTCGTAGGCACCCGATCCGTCGGTGACGGTCGTGGCCATCAACGTTGTGCCCGTCGAGTCGTAGAGATTGACGGTCACTCCGGCGATCCCCGGCTCGCCCCCGGTTTGAATGCCATCTTGGTTGGAGTCGTACCACACCCGGTCGGCAATGCGTGCCGGGGCGGCGCCACCGGTCAAGTACATACCGGCATCCACCGTGTCGAGCCCAGCGCCAGTGACCGTCACCACGGCGGTGCGACCGGTACTGCTGTTCGCGTCGCTGTCGAAGGAATCGGCCAGACCGCTGTTGCCGCCGACATCTTGCGTCGTGAACGAATAGCCGGTCGGTTTGACGAACTCGACCACGTAGCTGCCCGCAGGCACAGAGTCGAACGTGTAGAAGCCCGAGCCGTCGCTCTGCGTCGTGCGCAAGACAGTCGTGCCCGCGGAATTGCGCAGATTGACGGTGACCCCGGCAATGCCCTTTTCGCTGGGATCCTGGATGCCATTCTGGTTCGTGTCGAACCAGACGTAGTCGGCGATGCGTCCGGCGTTTGTCGACGCCGTGTCGAAGAAGTTGTTGTTCGCGAAGCTGGTGAGCGAGCTCACGTTGACCGGAACGAGGTTGTCGTTGACGCCCGCCGTGTCGCCGGTACTCGTGTAACCGGTCGGGTCGGTCTCGACGACAACGTAGTGGCCAATGTTCAAGCTGATGAAGTCGTAGCTGCCGCTGCTGTCGGTGGTGGCGACGGCGACGACCGTACCGTCCGCCGGATTGCCGTCACCGTTCGGGTCGGTGTACAGACGCACCGTCACGCCCGAGAGACCGGCCTCGCCGCCGTCGAGCGCCCCGTTTGCGTTGGCGTCGTTGTACACCGCGCCGCTGATGTCCGCCGCCTGCGTCAGCACCGTGGCCGAAGACGAATCCGGCGGCACGGGATCGCTGTTCGCATCCGTCGCGTACGATACGTCCGCGGTATTCATCGCGGGGTTGCATGCGCCGATGACGGTGAAATTCGCCGCAATCAACTTGCTCGCGCCGGTGCCCAACGGGCCGAGGTTGTTCCAAAGCACAAGACCGCTGCCCACGGCGTCAGCCGCGGGCGAGCCACCGCTGTACGACAGACACGTATTGAAGCTGTCGCTCAGTGGCAGCGTGGTGATGATCGTCGACCCCGTGTTCTGCACGGTCATCTGGAACGTCACGGTGGAGCCGATCGGCGCCTGTGCCGGCGGACTCGGAGGGGCCGGGCTCGTGAGCACCTTGCTCACCGAGAGTTGCGGGTTGGTGACGTTGACCGTTGCCGTTGCCGGTCCGGCGGAGGCCGTGCCCGACACGCTCGCGCTGTTCGTGCCTGGCGAGCAGGCGACCGAGCTCGATCCGGTGAAGGCGACGTGCAGTGTCGTGCTCGCTCCGACCGACAATGGCCCGACGTTGGTCCACGTGATGGTGCTCGAGGTGGATGACGATGCTGCCGGAGTGGTGCCGGCCGCATTGAACGTCAGGCACGACGGGTAAGTATCGACCACCTGCACCGTGGCCAGACTGGTGTTGCCGGTGTTGGTCACGACCAGGTCGAACTGCACCGCGTCATTGCGGTGGGCTCTGCCGCTTGACGGGGTCACCAGTGTCTTGGTGATTGCCACCGCGGCGACCGTGTTGGGAATCGTCGCCGTGGCACTGGTGTGGTCAGTCGGATCGTTCGGATCGCTATAGTTGACCGTGAGAATCGCACCCAGGGCGCCACCCAGCGTGCTGTTTGCGGGATTGTTGTCCGAAGTGTTGTGCGGGACACAACCGGTGAAGATTCCTGAGTGCACCGCCGTTTCCGTCAGTGTGATGGTGTAGGAATCCGCTGGGTTCGAGCTGGTGATCACTGCGGTGACCGTGTCGATCCCGGCGCTCGTATCTTGATCGAGGTCGGTGACGCGCACGCACACCTGCTCCGCGCCGCCGTACGACGGGGTGCTGGCTCCGCTGTTTCCGGTGGTGAACTCGGTGACGCTCGGTGTCCCCAGGTCCTGGAAGGTCAGCGGAAACTGGGCGCCGCGGGTGGCCGTGATCGTGCCTTCATAGCCCTCGTTGGCGATGACCGAGAGCTGATACGATCCCGGCGTCGCCGGAGTATCCCACTCATACTCAAAGGTCTTCGTATTGGTTCCCGTGGCGACGACCGAAGGCGTCACCGTCGATGCGACGTTGTTGGGATCGGTGATGGTAAGACTGAGACTGGTGATGTCCGCCGGACCGAATGGGTCGCTGACGACGGCACGCACGTAGACATGTTGCCCGTTGTTGCCTCCGGTGATCAGAGTGCCGCCCGGAGAGGGCGAGTCGTACACACCGAGTGAATCGACATTGATGACCGTCGTAGTGGGTAGTGAGATCTGCGACGGTTTCGAGTTGCTGTCGTACTGGATCGTGAACGCGACGCCGGCTTGAGCTGTGGTCACCAGGAGGGACGCGACGTCGGATGTGCCGAGGCTCACCGCGCCGGTGAGGTTTCCGGACCAGGTCAGTTGTGGACCGCCGCAGGTTGTGCCCGACGCATTGTAGGTCGCACCCGACAGCGTCAGCGAAGGGAATGCCGAGCCATTTTTCTTGAGCGCCGCGCTGATCGACGGCGAGCCGGGCATCGCCCCGCCGGTAACGGCAATGCAGGTCGTGACGCTGACCGCACCGCCGCTCGGCAGGCTCAGCGTACCGGCCATTACCGGTGTCTGGGTGAACGTGGCGCTGGTGTTCCCCAGGCTCGCCACCGTCACCGTCACGTCATCAACGAAGGTCTGTTCTCCCGGGCTTCCGGTGTCGCTGGCCAGGTGGGCGAAGCGTATCCGGGCATTCGCTGTGAGGTCACCTGCTGGAATGGTGTAGGACTTGTTTTGCCCGCCGGCTCCGGCGGCCTCGACCGTATCGAGGGTGATCACGGGACTGATGGTGCTGTAGGTCGTTCCATCGCCCGACGCTTCAACGGTAAAGGTGTCGTTGTTTTCGTGGCCACCAGAGGCCCGGATGTGGAACGTGAGCGTGGCACTCGTAGCGCCACTGAGGTTCAAGCCGCGGTCGATGTCTTGCGTCGCATTCCGGGCGTGGAACTGCAATTCTCCGGAAATGATCTGGATGTCGCCAGCTGTCGGGCTCGTCGCGGCTCCATCATTGGTCTCAACCCAGCTTCCCGACCAGGTCAACGTGCCATCGTTGTTGGAATACGACGCCGAGCCGAAGTGGTCGAGATAGGTGCCGGAGCTACCGCTGGTGCTGAGCGCGGCACTCGCGGAGGCGATCGTATCCAGTGGCGTGAAGTGCACAGGATCGACGCGAGTCAGCGATCCGGTCGTGTCGTTGTCGACTCCGTCACTTCGCAGATAGAGCTGCTTCGTCAGGCTTGGCATCGGGATGGACGCATCCGGTGTGCTGGCGCAGCTGTCGCCGTTGATGCTGTCGCTATGCGTGGCATGAAAGGAATTTCCGATGAGCGCATAGAGCGTCCCGTCTTGTGCCGCCTGGCCGGTCGTCTGCGACAGCGGCAGGCTCGTGGTATTGCGAAAGATGCCGCTGTTGACGCTCGTCTCGGTCAAGCTCAGGGTCTGTGAGTCTCCGGTCGTCGCATCGGTCACGAGAACCGTGATCGGTCCCAAGCCCTTGGTGTCATTGTCGGTGACGGTGACATAGACGAGCCCGTTCGCTGCATACGTCGTCACCGGGCTTCCCGAGCTGTCGGTAAACGACAAGGTGCAAATCGTCCCGTTCGTCGGCACGCTGTTGCTGTCGGTGAGCACGTCGCCGCCGCCGCTCACCGTGGCGGTGTTGACGACGCTGCCGGCGGCGGTCACGGTGGCGCTGTATTGAAACTGTGCGAACCCGCCGGGATTGATGATCGGAATCGTGTAGCCGGGGCTGTCCAGCGGGAAGCCGTTGCCGTCGTCTGGAATCGGGTTTCCATTGAGCGTGGTGGAATTCGGGACATAGACCAACGGTGCGGGTGGCGCATCGATGACCACCAGGTTACCCAGCACGAGCACGCCGGCGTTGTTGATCTTGATCGTGTACTCGATGACGTCGCCGATGTTGGCGAAGCCGATCGGTGGCGTGTCGGTGGTGATCCTCGATGTCTTGGTCAAGATCGCAACTGGGAAGGGCCGCACGGTCGTTCCCATGTCGAGAAACGGATTCCCGGCGCCGGCGGTAGCCGGATCTTCGCCCCACGCGGCGGTGATCAAGGTCCCGTTGAGGGTGTAGAGCTTCATGCCGGTTTGGTCCTTGTCCGGGTCGAAGACGCGGACAGAATCGAGTGCCGCCAGATTCAGTGCGACGTCGTACTTGTGCCCTCGCGGGTCCGTTTGCGAGCCGGTCGCCGGGTTGCCGTCGTAGTCGACGTACACCGTCGTCGGGTTCACCGCCGTCACCCACACCGGGCTGCCGTTCACCGAGAGATCACCGCTGCCGGGGCCCCAACCCACGACCGCCTGGGTGGTCAGGAATGTTTCGGGCACGAGCGCAAAACCCCAGTCGTGCACGTTGTTCGATGTCGGGCTGGCCGCGACCGCGGCGTAGGCAAAGAACGGGCTGCCACTGCTGTAGAAGTGCCCGCCGGAGCCGGCCGGCATCAAGAACTGAAACGCTGTGCCCGCAGACACGGAGAAGCTCCCCGTTCCCGATTTGGTCGCGTAGTTGATCGTCAACGCCGATGCGTTGGGGTTGAACAGGAAAATAAACGTTTGCCCATCCGTGGCGCTCGACGTGGTCCCGACGGGCGTGTAGTAGCTGCTGCCCCATTGGGTCGTTGGTGCGATGGTGTAGGAGCGCGATTCGTAGTTTCCATTGATCCTGCCGGTGATGGCTTGCACCATCACCGGCTTCGTGGCGCTGACAGTCGCGCCCACTTGGATCCCCCCACTGACTTGATAGCTTTGTCCCTGATTCAGGGTGACTGTGAACGGCGCGGTGGCCCCGCCGCCGTCGATGTCGATGGTGACGGCGGTGCCGTCCTGCGCCGCCATGATCACCGCGCCGACGTATCCGTACATCGAGCCGGTCGTGATGTTCTGGCCGACTGGAATCTTGAAGGTCGTGCCGTAGTCCCGCACCGCCGGCACGTCGACGGCGCTGGCCAGCACGGTGCCGGGGTTCACTGCCCAGCCGGCGCGGGTGACGGCCAACGCTTTCGTCGCCGCGAACTTGTCGTGACCGTCGTAGAACAGGTTGCTCGGGTTGCGCGGCAGGACGACATCGTTGCGGAGCGCGATGACTTCACCTGCCGTGAGGACATCGTCCGCATTGGTGGCGCAGGCATGACCCGGTGCGCAGCCGTTGGCGATGTTGCCGTCACCCCAGACCCGGGTGCTGGCCTGCGTCGGGTGTTCGATGTCGACCTCGTAACCGTCCTCCCAGTGGTCGAAATAGATGACCGTATTGTCGCCAGTGACCACGATCGAGGTCACACTGGTCATCGTCGTGCCGATCGAGGATCCCTGCAGCGCCACCATAACGGTGCGCAATTGATCCTCAGGAATCGGCACGTAGTACGTTTCGACAACCGAAGCCGCGAGTGCGCGTCGAGGCACGAGCGTACCGACGCATAGCAGAGCACCAAGGGCGATTACCCAGGCCGACGGCCGGATGCCAAGGCGTCGTAGCCGACCGCTCTGGTACGGACCCGCGAGGACTCGTGTCGCTGGCGGAGAAAGAACGCCACGCGCTTTGAAACCGCCGTCAACTCTGGTTGCCTGCGTTCGTACCGAACTCTGCAGCTCCCGATTACTCTGTCCCAGTCCTCTTCCGATCACCGATCACCCCGTCCGTTGTCTTCTCAGGCGGTGTCACCAAGCACTATCTACGCCAGCATACAAAGAGGTGAGTTCGAAACAGTGCGGAACGAGGAGCTATGAGTGGTCCGACGAATTTCTGCCCGTCGCCGCCACAGGTGCCAAATCACGGCACTTGATCATGGGGCCTCGACAGTTTTGCGCGCCTGCCACCGCAGTTGAAAATCCCGCCGCGCTCGGTGGCAATGCTCAGAGCGCAATGCAAATGCCTGTCGGCGCCTTCTCCCCGAGAGTGACGCTAACCACCGGCCTGTCACCCCCACGGGTATGCGTCGATCGGATACGCCGCGCAGCCCTGACGTCCGGCGGTTGGATAATCCTTGCGCGTGAAGTTCCGCGACCACTGTGCCAAGTCACGATAGATCATGCATTTGTCCCGTTGTGTCGGCAGGCGTGGATCGTCGTCAATGGCGGCGAGGACGCTGGCGGTGGTGACGGTGTCGCTGGACATGCGCACGCCGCCGCCTGCGGCGGTGTCGAAGATCATGAACTTCGGGGCCGCCGCACTCTCATTCCACGGTGTCCATTCAGGCAGGTGGTCGTTGCGGCCGCGACTGGGCGCGCCGGTGTACGCAAACTCGGCCCAGTACGACATCATCTGCGCGCTAAGCGCCTTGCGTCCCGGCTCATTTTCCGTGGTGAAGATCATGTTGCCCTCGCGGCCGAGATCGAAGTGTCCGAAGACGAAGGGGATCTCGAAGGCGTGCGCGGCGCCGAGAAGCACCGACAGATCCGTGCCCAGAACGCGCGGCTCCTCGTTCCAATCGAAACGATACACGAAGACGCTCGCACCGGCCGTACTCTGGATTGCCGTTGCCGGCTCGTCGGCGCCGTTGGCCTTCCACATCTTTGCCATGTACTCCGCCATGAGGTTGTAATGGCGTTCGTCGCGGATGCGCGGAATGATCCACAGGATGCGATGCACCAGCTGCGAGTCGCCTTGCATGAACAGCTTGTTTTCGTCACGGTTGGTGCCGAAGATGACCGGTACGTGGTTGTACCCGTCGGGCTGTCCGAGACGCTGTAGTGGATCCTCGGCGGGCAGCACGACGCCGTCGCGGAATACCTTCGGCATGTCGATCATATCGACGTGCGCGATGGGCGGGTAGGCGGTGAGGACCTCGATCGTCGACTTCCCGCGCAGGTAGCGCTCGATATCGGCGCCGCTCATTTGTGCCAGACGGCTCTTGGCCGCGTCGCGGTCCGGTGCGGTGCCGTCCGCCGCGAGGAGGCGCAACAGCGCTTCGTTAGAGCTGTTGGCGTGGCCGCCGCCATTGTCAGCGAGCGCTTCCGCTTCGTCGACATTACTCATTTGCATACCGCCGCTCTCAACGATGGCGCGGTGAAACAAGCCATGGGCCTGTGGCGAGAGCAGCAGGGAGAACACGTTCGTGCCGCCGGCCGACTCGCCGAAGATGGTCACGTTGTTCGGATCACCGCCGAATGCAGTGGCGTTTTCTCGTATCCACTGCAAGGCGCGTACGAGATCGAGCGTACCGAAGTTGCCGGAACGGTCGAGCTCGTTGGTGCCGGCGTTGCGCATCGCGGCGTGACGAAACCAACCGAAGGGGCCGAGCCGGTAGTTGGTGGTGACCACGAGCACGTGCTGTTGCGCGGCGAGGTTGCCGCCGTTGTAGAAGCCGGCTTCGCCGATGGTATTGCCGCCACCGTGAATCCACAGCATGACTGGCAGCCGGGCCGCGTCCTTTGGAACGTCTGCTGCGGCGAAGCGCGGCGCGTAGACGTTGAGGTACAGGCAGTCTTCGCTCCCGACGGGGGTGCCTTCGCGTCCCTTCTTCACGCCACCGAACGGGCTGGCGTACTGCGTGCACGCCGAGCCGAAGGCCAGCGCCTCGCGTGTCCCCGTCCACGGCTGCGGCGGCAGCGGCGCGCGCCAGCGCAGCCCGCCCACGGGCGGCGCGGCAAACGGAACGCCGAGCCACACATGGCTTCCGTATTCGCCTACAAACCCCACCACCGCTCCTGAAGTAGTGCTGCGCCGTGCCGCGGGATCCGCTACCGGCCGCGGCGGGTCCTTGGTCCCGCAGGCGCCAAGCACTGCGGTCAGCAGCGTGATGCATCCGGTTGCGACGAAGGTCTTCGAAGCTCGCATAACCCCTCCGGTCTGGAAGAATTCTTACCGCGCTCGGCAGGCTGCGCGAAAGACCCGCGAGACAACCGTGGAGACGGGAGTGCACAAACGCAAGAGCCCTCATGACGCCGCTGCGCGCAAGAGCGAAGCCCCCAAGCCCCCTTTCGACACAGAATGCGGTTGAGCCCCGCGAACCTCTGCTGGTAAAACGCCACCCATGATCTCAGATGGCGACACGGTGGTGCGACTCAGCGGCTTGCAGGCGGCGCCCAGCGACCTGGCGCATTTCATACCGGCTTTCGTCGAAACCGCCAGCACCTATCTCGGTGTGACCGGCTCGACCGCGTTGAACGCCGCCGGTGACCGCCGTGCCGGCCCCTTCGATTTTCTCGGCTTGTGCCCGGCGGCGGATGGGTACGGCTGGCAACGCGTCGGGACGTTCGAGCCCGCGGTGGAGACCAGCGGCATCACGTACGATGTTGCGCGGTGCGGTGAGTGGAGAGCCTGCTTGCCGGGATAGCCTGGGGCGGTTGCCGAACCTCAGTCCGAGCCGCCCCAGGCTAACGGCTTCCTGTCGCGGTGGGGCTGTTCAGGCGTTTCACGTGGCGCCTTTGAGGCTTTGCGTGAGTCCGTCGTTTTGGATGGTGGGCTAAGGTTCCGCGACGCTGGTCTCGTCAGCCGGCGCTGCGATCACATCCTCCCCGCGGATGGTCAGCGCCACGCGGATGAGGAACTTCCCACACGGCGGGCCGGAGACGCATTCGCCGGTGTCGGGCACATAACAGGCGCCGTGCGTGGCGCACTGAATGAACTGCTGGTCCTCGGTCATGAACTGGTTGTCGATCCAGTCCATGGTCATCGGCACGTGCAGGCAGCGATTGACGTAGGCATAGAGCGTGCCGCCGTGGTTGACAACGAAGCACTCTTCTTCGCACCCGTTCACCTGCAGGAAGAACTTCTTGGTGTGGCCGGGCTGGATTTCGCCGACCCGCGCCACGACGACTGAGGTGTTCGCCATTTCGGGGAGAGTAAAGCGTGAAACGTGAAACGTAAAGGCAGGAGTCGAGGAGCGGGCGGTAACTGCGGAGTCAGCGAGCGGCGCTCGCCACCTCGAGCCGCGCCTCTGCCCACCTGCGGTTGGCGTCGGCGGCGAGGTAGGCGTCATCGAGCTGGGAGAGATCCTTCAGCTGCGCTTCGGCGGCTTGCAGATCGCTGCGTGCCTTCGCCGAATCGACGTCCTCCGGGAGCGCCGCGTCGTCGGCGAGCACAGTCATGACGTTGTCGATGACCTCCGCGAAGCCGCCGCGCACCGCCAGCCGCCGCACGTCGCGATCGGTGCGATAGCTCATCGCGCCGATCTCCAGCGACGTCAGGAACGTGATGTGGTCCGGTAAGACGCCGAACTCTCCGAGCGTTCCCGGGCCGGTGACCTCGCGCACCTGCTCGTCGAGCAGCAGCCGGTTCGGGGTGACGATGCGCAGCTGAAAGGCAGTGGCCATGTCGTGAATTATCCTCGGGCGCGTTGACGTGGTCTAGCAGCGTGTCGGACTTGGAAGTCTCCAGCCACCCAACGGGGCGCGGTCCATAGAAGAGACGCCGGCCGCAGGCCTAGGCGGCCATCCGGCGGGCCTTTTCCAAGACCTCGTCGATGGTGCCCACCATGTAGAAGGCCTGCTCGGGGATGTTGTCGTGCTTGCCCTCGACGATTTCCTTGAAGCCGCGAATCGTGTCGGGGAGCTTCACGTATGCGCCCTTCATGTTGGTGAAGGCCTCGGCGACGTGGAACGGCTGCGACAGGAAGCGTTGCACTTTGCGGGCACGCGACACGATCAATTTGTCTTCTTCCGAGAGCTCGTCCATGCCGAGGATGGCGATGATGTCCTGGAGATCCTTGTAGCGCTGCAGAATGGCTTGCACGCTGCGCGCGGCGCCGTAGTGATCGGGGCCGACGATGCCCGGGTCGAGAATCCGCGATGTTGAGTCGAGCGGGTCCACAGCGGGGTAGATGCCGATTTCCGTCAGCGCGCGCGACAGCACGGTGGTGGCGTCGAGATGCGCGAAGGTGGTGGCAGGGGCCGGGTCGGTCAAGTCATCGGCGGGCACGTAGATGGCCTGCACCGAAGTGATGGCGCCTTTCTTGGTCGTCGTGATGCGTTCCTGCAGCTCACCGAGGTCGGTGGACAGGGTCGGCTGGTAACCTACGGCGGACGGCATGCGGCCGAGGAGGGCGGAAACTTCGGAGTTGGCTTGAGTGAAACGGAAGATGTTGTCGATGAAGAGGAGCACGTCCTTGCCCTCTTCGTCGCGGAAATACTCGGCGGCGGTCACCGCGGTGAGGCCGACGCGGGCGCGCGCTCCGGGTGGCTCGTTCATCTGGCCATAGACCAGCGCCGTCTTGGAGATCACGCCCGACTCGCGCATTTCCAACCACAAGTCGTTGCCTTCACGGGTGCGCTCGCCGACGCCGCCGAACACCGAGTAGCCGCCGTGGTGCGTGGCGATGTTGTTGATCATCTCCATGATGAACACCGTCTTGCCCACGCCGGCGCCGCCGAACAGGCCGATCTTGCCGCCGCGCGAATACGGCGTCAGCAGGTCGACGACCTTGATGCCGGTCTCGAAGGCCTGCACCTCCGTCGCTTGATCGACAAAAGCGGGTGCCGGGCGGTGAATCGGATAATGCGCCGTGGCTTCCACCGGACCCGCTTCGTCCACCGGCTCACCGATGACGTTGATGATGCGGCCGAGGGTTTGCGGACCGACCGGCACCTTGATGCCGTCACCGGTGTCCTGCACGTCCATGCCGCGCACCAGGCCTTCGGTGGCGTCCATGGCGATGCAGCGCACCGTCTTCTCACCGAGGTGCTGCGCCACCTCGACGACCAGGTTCCACTCCAGGCTGTTGATCGCCGGGTTGGTGACGCGCAAGGCGTTGTAGATCGGGGGCACGGCGCCGTTGGCGAACTGCACGTCAATGACAGGGCCAATGACTTGGGTGATCTTGCCGATGTTCATTCTGAAATCCCTCTGCGTTGGTTGCTCAGCCCTTGAGTGCTTCTGCTCCGCCGACGATCTCCATCAGTTCCCTGGTGATCGTTGCTTGGCGGGCGCGGTTCATCGCGAGTGTGAGGCGGTCAATCATGTCCGACGCGTTGCTGGTGGCGCTGTCCATTGCCGTCATGCGGGCGCCGTGCTCGCTGGCCGTCGCTTCGAGGAAGGCGCGGTGAATGAGCACGGTAACGTACTGCCGCAAGAGGCGGTCGAGCAGCGTGGCGGCGTCGGGCTCGTACAGGTAGTCCGCCGAATCCGCGCCGCTCGGTGCATCGTGGGTGATGGGCAGGAGCTGCTGCAGGGTCGGTACTTGCACCAGCGCGGAGCGGAACTGGTTGTAGACCAGGTACACCGCGTCGGTATTGCCGTCGGCAAATTCGTGGGAGAGTTGCTCGCCGATGCGCCGCGCCAACTCGCTGTTCGGGCCGCCGAACAGGTTGATGTGCTTCTCGACGATGGTCACCGGCCGCCGTTTGAAATAATCGAAGCCGCGCCGCCCGACGATGGTCAGGCGCACGCGGTCGCGGCCGTGCTCGTTGAGGAATTGCTCGGTCTTGCGGATGATGTTGGTGTTGTAGCCGCCGCACAAGCCGCGGTCGGCGGTGACCACCAGGAGGTGGATGCTGCGCACCTCGGGACGGTTGGCGAGCAGGGGATGGGCGCCAACTTCGACACGGCTGGCGACGTTGTGCAGCAGGGCGGTGAGCTTCTCGGCATAGGGACGCGCCGCGGTGGCCGCTTCCTGGGCGCGGCGCAGCTTCGCCGCCGAGACCATCTTCATGGCCTTGGTGATCTTTTGGGTGCTCTTCACCGAAGTGATGCGCTTGCGGATGGCTTTGAGGCTGGCCATGGAACGTCAGGTCGTTGATCGCCGCGGCAGGCTAGGCGGTGAAAACGTCTTTGAACTCGTCGAGCACTTTGTTGATCTTCGCCTTCAGCTCGTCATCGAACTGCTTCTTTGACGTGATCGCCTCGGTGATCTCCGGATGGCGGTTTTCGATGAAGCGGAACAGCTCGGTTTCGTAACGCCGCACCGCGCTCTCCGGCAATTGATCGATATACCCACTGGTGGCGGCATAGATGATCAACGCCTGCTTCTCCACTGGCAGCGGCTCGTACTGGTTTTGCTTGAGGATCTCGACCAGCCGGCTGCCGCGCGCCAATTGCTTCTGTGTGGCGGCGTCGAGGTCGGAGCCGAATTGGGCGAAGGCGGCCATTTCGCGGTATTGCGCCAGCTCGATGCGCAGCGATCCGGCGACCTGACGCATGGCTTTGATCTGCGCATTGCCGCCGACGCGGGACACCGAGATGCCGACGTTGACTGCCGGCCGCACGCCGGAGAAGAACAAGTCGCTTTCGAGAAAGATCTGGCCGTCGGTGATCGAGATGACGTTCGTCGGAATGTACGCCGAGACGTCGCCCGCCTGGGTTTCGATGATGGGGAGCGCCGTCAACGAGCCCCCGCCGCGGTCCTCGCTCATCTTTGCGGCGCGCTCGAGCAAGCGTGAATGCAGGTAAAAGACGTCACCGGGATACGCCTCGCGGCCCGGTGGACGGCGCAGCAGCAAGGAGAGCTGGCGGTAGGCGACGGCTTGCTTCGATAAGTCATCGTAGATGACCAGCGCGTGCCGGCCGTTGTCGCGGAAGTACTCGCCCATGGCGCAGCCGCTGTACGCGGCAATGAATTGCAGCGGCGCGGCGTCCGAGGCCGTGGCGGCGACGACGATCGTGTAGTCCATGGCGCCGAAACGGGTGAGCTTCTCCACCACCTGCGCGACGGTGGAGCGCTTCTGGCCGATGGCGACGTAGATGCACTGCACGTTGCCGCCGCGTTGATTGATGATGGTGTCGAGGGCCACCGCGGTCTTGCCGGTCTGGCGGTCGCCGATGATCAGCTCGCGTTGGCCGCGGCCGATCGGAATCATCGAGTCGATGGCCTTGATGCCGGTTTGCAGCGGCTCCTTCACCGGTTGGCGAGCGACAATGCCCGGCGCCTTGAGCTCGATGCGCCGCGTCTCGGCGGTGTCGATGGGCCCTTTCCCGTCGATGGGCTGGCCGAGGGCGTCGACGACGCGGCCGAGCAACGCGTCACCCACCGGAACCTCGGCGATGCGGCCGGTACGGCGGACCTCGTCGCCTTCCTTGATCTCCTGCGCTTCGCCGAAGATGGCGGCGCCGACGTTGTCCTCTTCGAGGTTCAGCACCATGCCGAAGATGTTGTGCGGAAACTCGAGCAGCTCGCCGGCGGCGGCTTTGTCGAGCCCGTAGATGCGGGCGATACCGTCGCCGCACGACAGCACGCGGCCGGTCTCGCGCACTTCGACCTCGCGGCCGTACTCGGCAATCTGGCGCTTGATGACGTCGCTGATTTCAGCGGGGCGAATATCCATGTCTGATGTCTCCTACAGCGAGGCGGTTCCGGTGAGCTCTTTGGCGAGCCGGGTCAGCTGGGTTCGCACGCTGCCGTCGTAGACCTTGCCGGCGGCTTCGACGACGACTCCCCCGAGCAGTTCCGGGTCGACGACGACGGTGGGGATCACCTGTTTGCCGGTGATGTTTGCGAATGCCGCGACCAACTCGGTCTGCTGTTGCGCCGACAGTGCGCTGGAGCTGCGAATGGTGACGCGGACGCGGCCGAGATCCTCATCGAGCAGCTGTTGAAAGTATCGGTGAATCGCCGGCAGCTCCGCCAGACGTTGATGGTCGGCGAGCAGGGATACGAAGCGGGTCAGCAACGGCGAGGCTTTGATCTCACCCGCAAGCGTGCGTGCGAACTCCAGACGGTGTGCCGGCGACAGCAACGGGCTGCCGAGCACGGCGCTGATCGCCGGTTCGGCGGCGAGGGTGGCAACGCGTGCCAGCTCCTCGGCGGTCGGCGCGACGGCGGTCGCCTCCTTGGCGAGCGCGAACAGCGCCGTGGCGTAGCGTCGCGCGACGGCGCTCACGGACGCACCTGCTTCAGGAAATCGGCGATGAAGCGCGCTTGGTCAGCCGGGGTCCATTGGCTGTGGGCCTGAGCTTCGGCGCTGCGCAGCGCTTGGCGTACCAGCTCGGCGCGCAGCAACTCCTGGGTGCGGCGCACCTCGTACGCCGCGGCGCGTTCCGCGTCGCGGCGAATCGTCTCCGCGGTCTTGTGTGCCGCGGCAAGGATCCGCTCGCGCTCGCGCTCGGCATCTTGCCGCGCCTGGGCGCGCATCTCTTCGATCGTCTGATCGAGGCGCGCCAGCCGTGCTTCCCATTCCGCCTGCAGCCGCAGCGCTTCCGCCTTGGCCGTTGCGGCGGCTTCCAAGTCGCTGATGACGCGCAGGCGGCGGTCGCGTACCCAGTCGCGCACCGCGGGCATCACGTAACGCGCCAGCACCCACAGGAAGATCAGCAGATTGATGGTCGAGAAGAGGAGGGTACTCCACGGAATACCGGCCTCGTGGGGTGCCTCCTCGCTGGCCAGGGCGGCGCGAGCGAACAGGGCGATGACGGCGATTGCCGCGGGCAGGCGGCGCCTCATGCGAGGGATCTCCCGATGACACGCTCCAGCATGTCTCCGGCGAGCGTTTGTGCTTCCGATGAGAGCGCCGGACGGGCCTCATTCGCCTGGCGGGCGAGACTCTCGCGCAGTTGCATGAGTTGGGCACTAGCGTGCTCGCGTGCGTCCGACAAGATCTTGCGCTCCTCGGCTTCGATGGTCTTGAAGCTGGTTTCCGCCTCGGCGCCGAGCGTGATGCGCATCGCGTGCATGCGGCGTTCGTAGTCCGTCGCTGCTTGCTCCGCGGTCTTGCGCAGCGTATCGGCGGCGTGGCGTTCCCCCACGGTGCGCCGCTCGCGTTCTTCGAGCACCTGTAGCGTCGGATCGAAGAGCAACCGCTTGAGTCCGATCCACAGGACCAGAAAACAGACGATTTGCACCGCGAAGGATGAGTCGAGAGTAATCATTTGCCTCGGCTTCTACGTTGGGATCGCGCACGACAGGCCACACCACCCGCGTCACTACCGGCGCGGCGTGGTAGGCATTACTGGCGGGAGGTGCGCGGAGAAACGGTCGACCGGCGAACGAGCCGGCTGCACCTACTTGACGGCTTCCGTCGGCAACCGCAGTGCGTTAGAGATCCGCTCCTCCTTTGGAAAGAGGGCGACCTTCTTGTCCGTCTTCTCCGTCTTGGCTTCCACCCCGCCGCCCATGGAGCAGTGCCCTTCGAAAACGACGCCTTCGTGAATCACCACGCTCGGGGTGGTGATGTTGCCGATCAATTTTGCAGGTGCCCGCAGCTCGACGCGTTTGCGGGCGATGATGTCCCCGGTAACCTTGCCCTTCAGCACGATGGTGCCGGCGTTGATCTGTGCGTTGACCACGGCGGTTTCGCCGACCGTGACTGAATCTTGCGCCTCGATGTCTCCTTCGACCTGGCCATCGATCTGCACGCTGCCTTCGAACGTCAGCTTCCCCTCGATCCGACTGCCCTTGGCAAGGTGTGCTTGCGCAGTCGGGTCGCCGCTTGCAACCTCACCGCCGTGCGTCGGGCCACCGACCACAAACGGTCGTGCATCCTCGGGGCGCTGCATTCTGTCGTCCTTGCCGAACAAGGCCATACTCGTCTCCTCGTGCTGGTGGACTTGAAGCGGGTCGCATATACCATCGGGGTAAGTCGTTGTCCAGCGTGTGGACGACGTCAGCAGCAGCCTGTCGGACTTGGCAGCCCGCAGCGACCCAACGGGGAGCGGGCCACAGAAGAGACGCTGGCCGCAGGCCCTACGTCGTCCGTTGCGCAGCGACCACGCCTACCGCAACCAGCGTGGCGCCGTTGAGGATCGTCAGCACGCCGAACGACGCGCCGACCACCTCAAAGGCGCGTTGTACGCGCGCTTTCCCGAGCTCGGCTTCATACATGATGTTACCGGCGTTGCGTTCCGCCGCCAGCGCCGCCCGGCTGTAGGTGTCGCGGTCCCGCCCGATCGCCAAGAGGGACAGCAGCAGGAGCACCACTCCCAGCGCCACGAGCAAGCTGCCGCCGACCTTGCACGCGCGAGCCATGTCGGCCTCAAGGGCGCAGGCTGCGCGCCGCGCCGATGGCCGTGGCGAACTCGGCGTGCGGTGGAATGATGAAGCTCCGATCGAACAACAGCCGGGTGGCGGTGATGCGTTCGACGAACGGCTTCACCCGCAGCAGCTTGCCGGTGAGCACGATATCGTGCAGGCCACTGGCGCGTGCCGCGGTCACGCTGAGCGAGACGATCACCTCGGCGATCATATTGATCAGCGCGCGCGCCTTATCCTCCGGGCCGACGTCGGACGACAGCTTTCCAAAGTTACTTGCGGTCGCGTCGGCCGGCAGGTTGCCGACCGGGCCGCCGGCAACGTCGCCGACGGTCAAGTCGATGCGCGACAAGTCGCCGCGCGCCGCCAACTGCTCCAGCGTCTCCAGGCGGGCGACGTTCAAGAGATGCTTCGACAAGCCGAGCAGCGTGCCGCCGCCGACCCCGGTGCCGCTGACGTGCTGGATGGCGGTGCCTTTGACCGACACCATCGCCGTGCCCGTGCCCATCGAGACGACGAGCACCTCCGACTTATCCGCCAAGGTGGACCCGCCGAGCCCAATAGCCGTGATCTCGGGAATCTTGTGGACCGGCACTCCCAACAGGTCGTCAGCCAGAAACCGTGCGCCACCGCCGGTCGCGGCGATCGCGGTGATGTCGCTCAGGCGCCGATGGAGGTCGCTGACCAGCTTGCCGAGCGCCCCGGCGGCCGCGGCAACGGGATCGTTGGCCTCGACGGAAACGACGTGCACCGCGTCGTCGAGGACCACCGCGTCGGTGGTCGAGCCGCCGATGTCGATGCCGATGATCATGGGTGATGCGGCGAGGAATAGGCGCGCCCCTCAATACGCCGCCAGAAAAAGGCGGCGACTCGGGGTGAACGGTCAAGTATCCCGCCGGCGATCCCATTCCCGTTCGCCCCGAGTAGGCTCCGTCTTTTCAGGAGCCGTATCGAGGGGCTGCTCAAATTTGGCGGCATTCTCTGCGCCTCTACCTGGCGGCCGCGTCGAGATCAAACCGGAACACGGCCACTTGCGCCTTGCGTTGCGGATCGTACGACTCCCACTTCGCGGCGGGCACATCCGCGGTGCCGACGCGGCGGAAGCCTTGGCGCTCGAAGAACGTTAACGCCCGCTCTTCCGTGGTGCACGCGAAGACGTACGCCAGCCGCGCGTTGCGTGCGTCGTCGAGCAGTTGCGCCACCAGGCGGCCGCCGACCCCCTCACCCTTGAAGCGGGTGATGGTGTACAGCCCGACGACCTCGCCGGCGTGTGCTGCGACGTAGGGCTCGGTCACCAGCGCGCAAATACCGGCGAGATGGTGCGCGCCGATGGTGGCGCCGTACCCGTTGATGAGCATCAACGCGATCTCGTCGGGCGTGCGCAGCTTGAGCAAACCTTCGCGTTGGCCGCGCTCGATCAAACGCTCGACCTCTTCGAAGTCGTCGATCCCGAGCCGCTGGATTTTGCAGTAATCTTGATGGGTGCACAGCGTCCCGGAGCCGGTGTAGGTGAACAGCTCGCGCGGCGCACCGTCGAGGGTACAGAGGTTGACCGAGGTGACCCCGCCCAGCAAGGCGGCGCGCGCGGCTTCGAGCCCCGGCCGGCGCTCCGCCAGACCCGCCCACTCCGCCTGTCCCGCCGCCAGCAGCGCGGTCAGCATGGTTTCGTCCATGAACGAGATCTGCTTGCCGTCACTGCCGGAAATCCCGCCCGCGGGATGGATGAGAATCAACTTGTGGACGCGCAGGCGTGTGGCCATCTGCTGCGCGATCGCCTTGGTCGCGTCGGCGTCTGCGCTGGCGACGACGCCCACGAACAACGGGCCGCGGCGCAAGGTCGTCCATACGCTGCTCAGCAAGGTTGATGCGGACGCCGGCGTTGCGAAGGCATCGGCCGGGACTTCGGAAAATGCGGCGGTGCGCGCTTGGCGTTGCGGGAATAGCGAGATGATCTCGTCGCGCAAGAGCAACGGGCCGAGCCGGTGCTGCAAACGCCGCAGGATCTCCTTACCAGGAACGTCGTCCGGCGCCCCGATCAGCATGATCACGCGCGTATCGTTGACCAGCAGCTCGCGCCCCATGGCGGCCAGGCATTCAAAGTCTGCGTCCTGCGCCAGCTCGCTCACGGGGATGGAGAACAACAGCGTGCGCCCGCGGAACTCGTCGAGGTAGAACTGCTTCTCGTCGAAGGCTTCGACCGCCGGTTGCGGCTGCTCGGCAACGTTGCGCATCGGCAGCACCCTACCATACGGGCAGACACGAAGACACGGAGCCCCGACCGCAGATCCTAGTCATGGAAAAGCTGCTGTCTGCCTTTCCCCGCGTGTTTGTCGATTGCCGCCTGGCGGGGACTGTAGTACGCAGTCCCCCAATGACGGCCGCCCGGCGACAACCAGTGAAACCGCTGCAGCGCGTGCTCGGAGCGCTGTTCCTTGCCGGCGTGCTGTGCATACCGGCCCTGTACGCTTTTGCGGACAGCGGTAGTACCTGTGCCGGCGACTGCAACGACGATCGCGCCGTGACCGTGGATGAGCTCCTGGTCATGGTGAACGTTGCCCTCGATAACGCACCGGCATCGGCATGTCCCAGCGGCGATCGGAACGCTGATGGTGCGATCACCATCGAGGAGATTCTGCTGGCGGTAAACAGCGCGCTCGGCAGCTGCCCCGTGGAACCGACCGTGACGCCGACGCCGGAGACGCCGACGGTCCTCTACAGCAACGATCCGCAGGCCGTCGATAATCCGTTCCCGAGCGATCGATTGCTCGACGCCTCCGGGCACGTGCAGGTGCCGGTGAGCGGGCTCGATCCCGGCTTGCCGGCGAGTGCCGCGTATCAGCAAGCGCGCGACTATCTCAACCTTCTCGCGTCTCAGCTGCATACCTTCACCGCCTTCGGGACGTATGCCCCGCTCCGCATTCGCGTCGGCGCCCCGGTGACGCTCGATGCGAGTGGCAGCTCCCCCGGCATCATGTTGCTGAACTTCAACGACCTCAGCGCTCCACCGCCCGCTATCCGCGCCACCTTCTATCCGCCGGACAGCAGCATCGAGGTGCAAACGCTGCAGCCGCTGCAGCCGCACACCACATACGCCATCGTGGTAACCACCGCGCTCCAGGATACTCATGGCAACCCGATGCAGCCGTCGGCCGACTTCACGGCGTTGCTTGCGGGTGCCACGCCGGATCTGCAACCGCTGCGCACGCGCCTCGAACCGGTGATCGCCTACCTCGGGGCCTACGGCATCGGGACAGACCAGCTGGCGCTCGTCGACCTGTTCACGACACAGGCCACGACGGACGACTTGCTGGCCGTCCGCGATCGGCTCGATTCCGGGGGTCTCGTTCCGGGCACACCGGTCTTCGCCAATGCCCCCATTCCCGATTTGACCACCGGCATTTTCCCCGAGGGCACGGCACAGTTTAAAAGCTTGGTCGGAGCGTCTACATCGTCCAACGTTGCCGCGGTCGCCGTCGGCAGCTTCGATTCATACGACTTCCGCGCCGAAACCGACGGCCCATTCGACCCGAGCCTGATCAGCGGTCCGGCGGTTCCCGACGTGAACCACCTCGACTTCTACATGACCATTCCCAAGGCCCCGGCGCCGCCGAACGGGTATCCGATCGTCATCTTCGGCCACGGGTTATACGGCTCGAACCGCGACGTCATCGCGAACCTACCGCCGACGCTTGGTGACGCGCCGATCATGGGGATTGCCATCTCCGCGCTCCACAACGGCACGCGTGGTGAGCCATCGACGTTCTTCGACTTCGGCAACGTCGTCGCGACGCGCGAGTACCTGCGCCAGACGGTCGCCGATCTTTTGCAGCTCCGGCGCATGATCACGAACGCGCAGCAGGCGATGACCCCGCCGTTCGACCGGATCGACCCCGAGCATGTGCTCTACTTCGGCGGGTCGCTCGGCGCGATTCTGGGCACAATGTTCATGTCGCTCGAGCCGAACGTCGGGGTAGCGATGCTGAGTGTGCCCGGCGGTGGCCTCGCGACCGCGCTGTCATCATCGTATCTGACCGGCATCGTGAATCCGCACATCGTGGCGCAAACCGGCATTGCGCTGACCGACCCGCTCTATCCGCGCATGGTGCATCGCATACAGCAAATCGTGCAGTGGACATGGGATGCGGGCGATCCGATCAACTATGCGGCGCACGTCATCGTGCCTGGCGCGCAGCTTCCCGGCGTGCCGGCCAAGCACGTGCTCATGCACGAAGGCATTACCGACACCATTCTGCCCAATCCTAACGAAGACGCGTTGGCCGCGGTGATGCAGCTCCCCGACGTCAAAGCGTCGCGCGGATGCACCGACGCCGCAGGGTGCAGCGGAATCTGGCGCTACGTGATGCTCGATTACCACAAGCCTCCGACCGCGGGGCACGCCGTCACCAGCCTCATTCCCCAGGCCCGGGCGCAAGCCGGCGAGTTCCTCAGCAGCATGGGCACGGTCATCAATGATGCGAGTCCTTAAGGGAGAATGAGACTCACGCAAGGACGCAAAGCCGCAAAGTGAGACGCCAGGAGATGCTTGCTCCGACTCACGGGCGCTCCGATGAGCTTGCATCCCCGAGCAGGATTTCGCTCTTGGCGACTCATCCTTTGCAGCTTTGCGCCTTTGCGCGAGATCTCGGCCTTTGGTTTGGAGGGAGACATCGATGAAGCACAGTCCCGGATTTCTGCGCGTGGTTGATGAGGTGAAGCAGCGCATCCACGAGCTGAGCGTTGCCGATGTCAAGGCGATGCTGGATCGTGGAGAGCGCTTTCACCTGGTCGATGTGCGCGAAGACAACGAGTGGGTCAACGGCCATCTCCCCGGCGCGCAGCATCTGTGCAAGGGGATCATCGAGCGCGACATCGAGAGCGTCATCCCCGATCACGGCGCGCCGATTGTGCTGTATTGCGGCGGCGGCTTCCGTTCGGCGCTGGCTGCCGACAACGTGCAGAAGATGGGCTACACCAACGTGTGGTCAATGGACGGCGGTTGGCGCGGCTGGACCGAAGCGGGGTTGCCGATCGAGAAAATGGCAGGTTGTTAGGTTGCTAGGTTGCCTAATCAAGCAACCTAACAACCTAGCAACCAACAACCCGCCCTACTCCAGCCAGTAGTTCCCGAAGAGGATGAACATCTCGTCGGTGGTGCGCATGCCGCCGGTCAGGGGACAGGCATCGCAATCGCCGTCGCCGGCGCCGGTGGTCGAATCGCAGTTAGCGTTACTGCCTTTGCACAGCTCGTTATGATGCGGTCCACCGATGCAGCGCGTCTGCGATGCGGCGCAGGGGCCGCCGATCGACAACTTGAGGCCGAAGTCGATGCTGGCGGCGGGAGCGGAAGTGGAGCGGCGCTTCACCCAGTCGGTGTTCGGCGCCAAGCCGTTATCGTAATGGGCGCAAAATGTCAGTGAACGATCGGCGATCGGCGCGGAACCGGAAATCAGAATCGGCGGATCCGGCCGCAGGATGACCGGATCGTTGTATACGTAGTTCGTGTACAACAGACTGGCTTGCGGATCGCGGCCGCCACCGTCAGTACAGGTTCCCCCGGGACACATTTCTGGATTGAAGGCCGAGCAGGGCTGCCCCGCCTGCTGTCCGCCCTTGCAGGTGAAGGCACCGCGGAAGATGCGGAAGCGCTTGCCGTGCTGGTGCATGTGGCCGCTGAGCTCGAACAAGTGCACAGTTTGGTTCGGGGAGACGAGCGAGTCGACAAATCTTTCACCCTCTTGCCCGAAGGCATGAACCTGGCAGACCTCGCGATCCTGGAAGGGCGGTATGGATGGCAGGGGGAGAGTGATGAAATGATCGCTCCAAAATATTTTGCTGGCATTGAAGATTTGCTGCGCCTCGTAATGCAGCTCGCCGGGTTTCGGGAAGAGGATATTGACCCACGCTTCCATGCGCCCATTCTGGTGCGTGAGATTGAAGGCGTGCGAGTTCCACAGGATCACGCCTTTAACGGGAATCTCGTTGTACACACCGTCGGGGAACAGGAACTGAGCGGCGGTCGATTGGGCAAACACGAAGCCGCCGTTGGTGAGCGTGTTCACGCTATTTTGCGGGCCGAAACCGACGCAAGCAATGGCCGTCGGGTCTGGCTTCGTCGCGCAGTCGCCACCGTCGCCGCAGAAGCCGAGGTGCAATGGATCGCATGACGTCCCCTCTTTCGGTCCGCCCATGCAGGAGTACGGACCCCACGCCGGATCGTCGGCGGCTTCAGTGCCGCGAAAGATGTTGATGATCAGGTGATGGCTGAGGGGGTCCTGGCGGATGTCGACCTGCTTATAGTAGAACTTCGTGCCGTCCGCGCTCAACGCGCTGGCTGGGATCTGCCCGGTGAAATCGTAGTAGGTACTGAAGCACACCTCCTGCTCGCTGTTGGGAGCCAGCGTTAGTGCGGGCATCCGCATCTGGACACCTTCGCCTGGCGCTGGTGTTGGCAACGGCTCGATCTGCGCTGGCTTGGGTTCGGGCAAGCACGCGGAGAGCAAGTTTGCAGTGCCGTCGACGGCGGCGGTACGCGAGGCGCCGCCCTTCTCAATCCACAAGCGCATGGCTTCCAATTCGTCGGTGCTCAACGGCGCGGCGCTCAGCGGCATGCCGCGCAGCGGGGCGTGGAACTGATCCGGAAGTGTCAGTGCCGCCAGGTTGATCCACAACAAGCTTCTGTCCTTGCTGCCTGGATCGACGCGCTTGTACCCCAAACCGGGAACGGTTTGGGCCGGAACGTCGATGAGGTTTTGATACGAGACATCGGCACGCAGATCGAGGCCACCGGATTGCGCCGCACCGTGACACAGTTGCGAGGTGCAGCCGTGGTTCTCGAAGATGGATTGCTGAATCATGTCGTAGGTGGTGGAGAACGACTGGCAATTGGTCTTGGTGCAATCGTGGTGGCAGCCGTCGCCCTCGAAATCGTTGCCGTCGTCGCATTCCTCACCGGGCTCCTGGATGCCATTGCCGCATACTGCGGTGGGGCAGGTCACGGCGTTCTGGACATACACGGCGCCCGCGACACAGTCGGCGCGCTGTGCGATACCGATGAGGTAAGCGTCCACGCTGCGATTGTAGACGGACGCGAACGTCGTATCGGGACATGCGGTCTCAATGTCCTGCTTCAAGAGCGCACGCGCCTGGTCGATCTGCTGCCCGGCGCGCATAACCCACGCAAGCTTCAGGCTCGGCCCCATGTTATCCGCCGCGATACGGTCCAGCACCCGTTGCCGCGCACGGATCGAAAAGCGCAGGAGCCGGGCACTGGCGGCCGCGGCGACGTTGACGCAGCTCTGGGTCGTGTCATCGACCGAGATCACCGAGCCACCGACCATCGCCGGCGCATAGGTTGCGGAGGAGGCTTCGGTGTCGAGCTGGCGGCAGATCGTGGTCACGTCGTTGATCGCATCGTTCAAGTCGAAGTAACGGAGATTTTGCAGCGCCGCGGCGTCGCAAACCGGCGCGAGCATGTTGCTCGCACGCGTACGCGCATCTTGCACACGCGCCTCTACGGTTGCGGTATCACATGACCCGCCGGAGAGCTCCGCCCCCATGCAGGCCATACGGATGCTGACCACCTGTTGGACGCAGAGGGCCGCGGCACGGCTGATGACGCGCTGACAGCGCGTTGCGTCCGGCCCGAAGTTACCCCAAAAGGCGAGGTCGGCTCGAACGTTGTGCGCCATCGCAGCGCTCGCCCATGTGAGTGACAAGAGAAGGACAGACGTCACTGGTCGCGTCAGCAATGATCGCATCACCCGCATGTAGCCCCCGTTTCAGTGTGAGGTTTTAGCGTCTGACTGTACTTGGGCATCGGGCAAATTACAAACCCGAAAACCCGCATCCGAAGGTTCCGTCTGTCGATCGGTTTGAAAGCCGGTGCGACCAGCGCGGGCGCCGTAGGCTCTGTCGAACTTGGAAGTCCCCAAGTACTGAGTGTAGTGCGTCAAGCATATGGTCTATTATTCTTCACAACAGATAATCCGTTTGCCCCGAGAGTAGGCCCCATATTTTCAGGGGCCGTATCGAGGGGCACCGTGCTTGTACGAACGAGGCTTCCATGTCCCTCGATACGCCGCCACAAAGACGGCGGCTCGGGACGAACGGGTCTTCATTCGGCACTCCAGTTGTGACGCACCACACTAGCGACCAATCCTGTCCTGAGGCTCCCCGACGGGGGGAGCGGTCCATAGAAAAGACGCCGGCCGCAGGCCCGCCGGCCGCAGGCTAGACCCGCAAGGTGCGCAGGCGGAGGTTGGTGAACGTGAAAACGAGGACGGCAACCATGACCGCACTGTTCAACAGGTAGGGACCGATCGGCAGCACCTGATACAGCTGGGTGCCGAGCATCGGTCCAAACACGTTGCCGATCACCGAGACCCCGCCGACCACGCCCGCTGCCGCACCCTGCTCGTGCGCTTCGACGGCGAGCGATGCGGCCGCCGCATTGCCGGGACGCACCAGGCCGAGCCCGATGCCGAGTGCCACCAATGCCGTGAGGTACCAGGTGAAGGCGTGCAGTGTGGCAAGGAGCACAAACGCGACCAGCATCAGCGGCAGCCCGGAGCGGATCATGCCGCGCGCCGACGGGCGGAAGCGCTGAACGATGACCAGTTGCGCGAACAACCCCGATACCGCGAGGACGACGAAGCCGATGCCCGAGTATTGCACCGTCTGCTGCGCGTTGAGCGACAGCGTATCCTGCAGAAAGAAGGCGAAGGTAATCACCGTTGTGGCGCGCACGGCTTGCAGCGAGGTGGCCACCAACAAAAACGGCAGCACGCGAGGATCGCGGAAGCTCAACCGCGCTGCATGCGCGGCGCCGTGCGCATGGGGCAGCTGGTGCTCCGGGAGGAAGAACCAGATCATCACCGCGCTGAGGACGGCCAACGCGGCGGAGAGATACAACGGCGCCAGCAGCCCGATGGCCGCGAGTCCCGCGCCGACACCCGGTCCGACGGTCTCGCCCAGGCCCATCGCCGCGTTGACCAGCGCGACCCCGCGGGTGCGTTCGAGCGCCGAGGTGCGGTCGGCAACGTACGCCTGCGACGCGGGGCCGGTCCCCGAGCCCAGCAGCGCAAACAGCGAGCGCGAGGCGATCATCAACGGGTAGACGGCGATCACCGGCAGCAGCTTCTTGAGACCGATCTCGATCATGGTGGCGAGCAACGACATCGACAGGGCAAAGCCCAACAAACCGAGGAGGATGACCTTGCGCCGCCCCCACACGTCGCTGCGTCGCCCCCACATCGGGCTGACGAACACCCACAGGCTGGCCGAGGTGGCGAAGATGGTCGATACCTGAAACGGGGAGATGCCGATTTCGCGCGCCGCCGGCGGCAGAATGGAAAACAGCATCGACTGTCCCAGCCCGACGCAGACGAGGCAGACGAACAGGATGCCGAAGGCGCGCGAGTTGGAAGACAGTGACGAGTGATGAGTGATAAGTGACAAGTTAGGAGCGCTCCTTACTCGTCACTCGTCACTTGTCACTTGTCACTGTCTTACGTGTTCTTCGGCCCCGTCGGCACGTCCTTGAACGCCATGCCCTTGTCGGCACGGATTTCCGGCGGCAGACCCAGAACGCGCTCGGCGATGATGTTGCGCAGAATCTCATCGGTGCCGCCGGCCAGGCGCAAGCCGGGCGCGCCGAGAAAGCTCTGCTGCCACGCCGCGTCCTGCGGGGCCACGGTCTTGTCCGTACTCGCGCCCGCTGGACCTTCGAGATCGAGTGCGAAGATCGCCATCTCCTGGCGCAGTGGCGCGCCGACGAGCTTGCCGATCGAGCTTTCGGGACCCGGCGTCTGGCCGCGTGACAGCGCCGTCTGCGTGCGGTAACTGGTATATTGCAGGCCCTTCAGCCGCGTATAGAAGCGCGCCAGTTGCTGGCGAACGGCGTGATCTTCGAGGGCCGGTCGACCGTTCCAGGCCGTGTGCTTCGCGAGCTGCATCAGATCATTGAAGTCCGGGCCACCGCCGCCGCCACCGATGGAATGGCGCTCGTTCATCAGCGTC
>Ga0265314_10000338_pt1 | contig 65723 bp, 50 predicted proteins | sample 4126metaG_FD_203106 | JGI IMG/M metagenome (GOLD analysis project Ga0265314, IMG submission 203106) | Rhizosphere microbial communities from Carex aquatilis grown in University of Washington, Seatle, WA, United States - 4-1-26 metaG | ecosystem: Host-associated > Plants > Roots > Rhizosphere >...
GCGCTCTGTTGGGTTTCATTGTTACTCTTGGGTTTAGAAGATGCTCTCTTGGGTTGTCATTGCGGTGTCATAATGACGACAACTGCGTCCGAAATGGAAGCTTTTATCCTTACAAAGTCGAACTACGTCGCAACTTGTGTTGCTGGATGAACCCCGCAGGCGAAAGCGGGAAGCGTAGCTTCGACGTGGTGATCTCGGTAATGCTACTGCTAGTCGGAAGCCCATTGTTCCTCGTCATCACCCTCCTAATCTGGCTCGATGACGGAGGGCCAGCAATCTTCAGGCAGACGCGAGTAGGACGGTTCGGACGGAAGTTCACCATGTACAAATTCCGTTCAATGTGCCCCGACGCCGAGACACGGATGCGGGAAATACTGGCAAAGAACCATCACAAAGAAGGTGTCACGTTCAAGCTCAGGGATGACCCCCGGCTCACGCGGATTGGCAAATGGCTGCGCAAATGTTCCCTGGACGAGTTGCCGCAACTTTTCAACGTCCTTACAGGTGACATGTCGTTGGTTGGCCCCCGGCCGCCTTTGCCCCGCGAGGTCGCCTTGTACAGTCTCGCGGATCGCCGGCGGCTAGCCGCCAAGCCCGGCATTACCTGCCTTTGGCAGATCAGCGGCCGGAGCAACATCGACTTCTCAGGGCAAGTGAGGCTCGATGTGCGGTACATCGAGACGCAGAGTCTCACCACTGACATCCAGATCCTGGCAAAGACTCTGCCGGCGGTCTTAGGCGGAAAGGGAGCGTACTGATGAAAGCATTGTTGATCTGCCCGGCGGAACGGGAAGGGGTGTCGGCTTTGATGGAGTCCGGGCCCTTGTCGAACCTGCCGATCCTCGGCAAGAGCCTTATCGAGTACTGGCTCGAACACCTCGCAGGCCTAGGTGCAACCGACGTTTGGGTCCTGGCGACCGACCGGCCGGAGCAAGTCCGTGCCCTGGTGGGCGACGGTGCGCGCTGGGGACTGCGTGCGCGCGTGCTACCCGAAACCCATGAGTTGAAACCGGACGAGGCTCTGGGGAAATACGCGGGATTGGAGCAGTCCGACTGGCTGCCCGCTCCGAATAACGCCCAGGTGATGGATAGCCTGCCAGGGCTGCCCAGTTCGCCTCTGTTCGTCAGTTACGCAGATTGGTTTTCGTCCCTGATGAAATGGTTGCCCCAAGCGGCGACTCCGGATCGCATTGGTGTGCAAGAGATTAAATCGGGTGTGTGGGCTGGGCTCCATACCAGGGTCGCCCCGGACGCCGAATTGCGCGCACCTTGCTGGCTGGGTGAGCATGTCCGCATCGGCCCGGGAGCGGTAATCGGGCCAATGGCAATCGTGGAGAACCGCGCAGTGGTGGAAGCGGGCGTCGAGATCTCCAAGGGGATCATTGGGCCGGAAACTGTCGTTGGAAGATTCACTGAGGTACGCCATTCAATTGCCCAGGGTAATCTTCTGGCGAACTGGAAGCTGAATTCCTGCATTAGGGTGCCGGATGCGTTCCTGCTCAGCTCACTAGTGCGGGGCAGTTCCGGGGCCAGACTGGCTGGCTCGCCCGGTCGGATTGTCGCTCTTTTGGTGATGCTTCTGTCGTTGCCCTTTGCCCTGCTGGCCATTCTGAATGCCGTGATTCGCGGGCTGCCCGCTCTGCGACCTCGCGTGGCCGTCCGCCCTGATCCCGCAGATTCGGGACCGCTCCCGACCGGCCGGCTAAAGTACTACGAGCTCACGACTCCGCGCGGCTGGCTGAAGCGATGGCCGCAGCTATGGCAAGTCGCTCGAGGCCAGTTTTCGTGGATAGGCAATCGACCTCTGAGTCCTGAGGAAGCCGCAACCCTGGGCAACGGGTTCGAGCGCCTGTGGCTCAGGGCGCCGCTGGGTTTGCTATCCTTAGCCGACGCTGAAGGCTGTGCGGACGGTGACAGCGATGAGTTGTGCGCGCACGCAAGCTACTACACGGCGCGGGCTGGTTGGCGCCTGGACTGCCTGATTCTTGCCCGTGGGTTGTTCCTTTTGGTTTTCGGCATCCCGTACTCTCGGGTACGGCTACGCGGGGCCGACCCCATGGGTCGTATCCAAATCCAGGAAAGCAGGGCGCACTAAGAATGGAGTTCGAGCGACACAACGGAACTTTGCATGTGAGCGGGGTCCGGGAACTTAGCGCCCTGAACGCCCGTTTCTTTCGCGACGAGGTGTGTGCTCGGCTGGCGCCTGGGTTGGAAAGGATCGAAATCGACTTCTCCGAGACCCATTTAGTGGACAGTTGTGGACTTGGTGCGCTCGTTTCGCTGTACAAGGCGACCAGCGGCCCAACTGGCCCGCGACGAGTGGTTGTTCGATTGCTTCAGCCGCGGCCACCAATTCAACAGGTATTTGAACTCACGCGCATGCACCATTTGTTCGAAGTTGTCCTGCCTCAAGATCAACCACCTGCCGGGTCAGGACCCACCTGAGCTGACTACCCAACCCAAATGAAACCCATCCTACCGTTATTCATCTTCATCGACGCGTGCGGCTGGGAGATCATCAGGAACGATCCATTCGCAAAGGCGTTGGCTCCCAACCGGAGGCGGCTCGAATCGGTCTTCGGCTACAGTTCCGCATGCGTTCCGTCGATTCTCTCTGGGCGCTGGCCAGACGAACACCGCAATTGGTGTTATTTCGTTTATGATCCGAAGAACTCACCGTTCAAACCGCTGCGGCCGCTCCGCCACCTGCCCACTGCCATCACAAGCCGTAGAATATTCCGACGATGGCTTTCGAAATTGATCAAACTAAAGCTTGGGTTTCGAGGTTATTTCGATCTCTATAATATCCCCTTCGGGCACATTTCGCTCTTTGATTTTACTGAGAAGAAAAGCCCGCTCAAGCCAAGTGGCATGAATCAGGGAGCGAACATATTCGATTTCCTGGAGGACCGCGAGATTGCCTATCATGTCAGCGATCCTGCGAAGTGTGAAACTGAAAACCGGGACGACCTTCTGGTTGAACTGGAGAGCGGTTCGATCGATTTTGCCTTCGTGTATTGGCCGGAGCTCGACGGCCTCCTGCACCGCGTGGGCAATCTTTCGCCCCAAATAGAACCGAAGCTTCGCCAATACGAAGATTGGATTTGTCAATTGGTGCGGACCGCCAGTGGGAGCTACCAGGACGTGCGCCTTTACATCTTCAGCGACCACGGCATGGCCAATTGCGATTCGTTTTTGGACCTTAAATCGACGATCAACGCCCTGCCTGTTAAAATGGAGCGAGATTACGCAGTCGTCTATGATTCCACAATGGCACGTTTTTGGTTCTTCAACGAGCGAGCGCGCCGGCTCATCACGGAGAGCTTGCAGACGATCGGGTCGGGCCGCGTCTTAGCTGATGAGGAACTGAAGAGGCTCCGGACGTTTTTCCCGGACCGCTATTTTGGTGAACTGATGTTCTTAATGGACGAGGGGACGTTGATCGTCCCCAGCGACATGGGCGAGCGTCCAATCCGCGCGATGCATGGATATCATCCGGGTGATAAGCACAGTTACGCGGCATTGCTGAGCAATCAAGATCAGATCCCCGACAACATCCGAGCAATACCCGATATTTTCAGGCTGATGGCGGGAGATGCAGAGCTGGCAAAGAAATCAAACGCTGACCTGGGACCGCGCCGGTCAGTCACGGCCCGGCGCAAAGTGTCGATTGCAGCGGAGGGGTTGCAGCCGGCGAACGTATGAACGTGGCGCTGGCTGGAGCACAGGACTTTAGTTCCTTCAAGAGCAAGAAGTATTTCAGTTCGCTGGACGGTCTCCGCGCCGCTTCGATAGCGCTGGTGCTTCTTCATCATGTCCCGCGGTACTCTGGGCCTTTCATCAGGACTCTTCAGGAAAACGGCCGTTACGGTGTTTCCTTCTTTTTTGTCATCAGCGGCTTTCTCATCTGCACATTGCTTCTCCGGGAGGAAGAAACGACTGGCGCGGTGGACTTGCGAGCCTTTTATTTGCGGCGAGCGTTGCGTTTGCTACCACTGTATTACGCGGTGCTCATCGTGCAGGCGGTTCTGGTGTATCGGTTCAGACAATACACACCCGAGAACCAGGCCCTCTTCACCTATAAACTGCCATCTTACGTGTTTTATTACAGCAACTGGCTGGCATCGGCGACCCAGGGTCCTTTCTTTCAAGCATGGTCCCTGGCGGTGGAGGAACAATTCTACGTGGTTTTTGGAATAATCCTGGCGTTCCGTTCGCGCCGGTTCCTCGTTGGGGCGGTCCTGGGAGGGCTCTTGGTTAAATTCACCGCCTACTCGTTGTTTGGCCCAATTGACGCCGATTCCACCGTTTGGCGAGTGATCTTCAGCTATCGAGAGCCGATCCTTCTTGGGGTATTGGCGGCGGTTGCCTTGGACGGTCAGCGAGGGTACCGGCTGTTCCAGGGGTGGATAGGTTGGGCGGGGATGCCGCTAGGGCTTGGCTTGGCGATTGGCGGATTGCTATGTTTTCATGAGTTTCGGCATGAAAGCTACTGGGATGCTCAGGTTCTTTACGTACTGATGTGCCTCACTGTGATATGCCTGGTCGTTCGGCAATCCACGGGGCTGATCAGCGGGCGCGTGGCGGTCCACGTTGGCAAAGTCAGTTACGGCATTTACCTGCTCCACATGTTCGTCATCAGTGCCGTAAAAAAATGGCCTTGGGGAGCGTCTCCCGCATTCTGTCTAGTCGCGAGCACGGGCGTGGTGATTCTTCTAGCCTCAGTGGTGTTCAGGTATTTTGAACAGCCGATCATTGCTTTCTACAAGCGGAACATGTCCCCTTTGCACCAGAGCTCGGCTGGTGTGACCCCGGGGGAGGGCATCAAGATCGTGCCCGCCTAGCCGGAGCCTGGAAGCAGCGATTCGGTTAAAGCGCGTTAGCAGCGTTTGACTGCAACGTAGGATTTGGTCAAACCGAGCAGTCGCTCCGAGTGAAGTGCGGCGTCGGGAAAGAGTGAGCGCATATCTGACTGGGATAGCAAACGGAATTCTGCCAGGGTCTGGGCCGCGAGTTTGAAGGAAGGCTTGCGAGTTATGTTACCCAGGGAGAAATAGCGGACGAGCAGAAGTCTGAGGTAAAATGGCAGCCAGTGGAAGAACGGACAGAGGAAGTGAGGTTCGATCGGGAAATAGAAGTTCGGGGTCTGGACAAAGTAGTTTTTGCCAACACGCCTTATTTCTTCTGCCATTCGTTGCTGATCCGAGTAAGTGCCCAAATGTTCGATGACGGAATTTGAAAACACCACGTCGACCGACTTATCCTCGAACATGCTCAGACTTCGGGCATCTCCAACCAGGGAGGTGAATTGTGGATGGCGGACTTGCACGTCAAAGAGATTCAGGATGAAGACTTTGTGGGGCGTGTCGGTGAATCCCATCACTTCCCAAAACTCCTGAAGGCCGCCTATATCAAGGATGGTCAGTGGCGATCGATTGAGAGACGAAATGAGGTCTTGGAAGAGGCCAAACCGTTTCTTTCTGAACGTAGCCGCGAGGGAATCTGGCGACCTGCTGCAGGCGAGGTGTTGAAGCCGTGCTCTCATAGTCTGATCAGGATAGTGGGACGTCACCATCGGGGAGTGCGTCAAACGAAATGACTTTGAGGCCTGCTTGCCCGGCGAACCAGCTGGCTAGCTCGTGCAGGGTTTGGATGAATCCTTCGTTGGGCACCCCATCGCAAAAATACTCCCACCAGTGTGTTACCAGCACGGTCAGCGCCTGGTTTTCAACTGCCCTTCGAACCTCCCTGAGCATGGTCTGGTAGGGGCGGTGATACGAAAGCAGGCATCCCGGATGACTCAAGAGCACGGTACGTCCAATTTGCCAATGTTGATCCCCGGCGATCTTTTTCAGGGCGTATCGCGGCCACCATGGCAACGGTAGCCGCGCCAACTCAAACCAGCCGGTCGAAATGACCCGAAACCGCTTGGCCGCTTCAGCGAGGCTGACTCGAGAGAAAGTATCGTGCGGGGCGACAAACGTCTGAGGCCGGGGGAAGCCTGCATCCATGAGCAAATCGGTGCCGAGTTCTAGGCGAGCCCGAACATCATCGGCGTCTCCTGAATCAAATTCAAAGGCCGAATGATCAAAGCCGTGTTGTACGATGTGGAATCCTGGATTGCCATGGAGGTAAGACGATAGTTCCTCGTTGTCCCCGATGGGCACGGAAGAGCCCGAGGGTGTGCCCCTTGCGAAGAGGAACTGCTCCGGTGAACCGTCCGGGCTGGTGGCATCCAGGCGGACCCGCGGGATCACCGACAGGTTTACCGCCATGCCGTGATCCAGAAATGGTCGATAAAGACGTTCCAGGCATCGCACAGGAGTCAAGGCGTTGGTGTCATCGTCGCGCAATATGACGTACCGCATGTTTATCCTCGATGAGTTGGCAATAGAGATCTTTGAGCTTACCGGCCAGGGCTGAATTGTCGTATTGTGCAGTTACCAGGCGGCGTCCTTCGGTGGCGAACTGGGCGGCGAGTTCCCGGTTGGTCAGCACCGCGTCAACCGCTTTATGAAAGGCGTTCGAGTCCTTCTGGTCGAACAACCAACCGTTCTTTCCATGATCGATCAGCGCTGAGGCGCCCGAGGTGCGGCTAGCGATGACGGTCGTGCCGGCCGCCCACGCCTCGAGTAGCACCAGTCCAAACGTCTCAGAGATCGAAGGCAAAAGAACCGCACGGGCTTCCTGAAAAAGGCCGAGGAGGCGTTCGTCCCCTGGTGGAAGACCGCCGGTGAGGAGCACACTTCCTTGGAGTGAAAGGGCGCGGATCGAGAGCAACAGGGACTCGCCATAGGGCTCGTCAGTGCAAGCGCCAGCGAACACCAGCAGCGCTCTGGGATGGCGCTGGACGATTGAAGGCGCTTCCTCGATCAGCCAGCGTTGGTTTTTGACCGGATCGATTCGTCCAGCGCAAAGCAGGACGTCGCGGCCGCAGATCTGCGGGAATGCCTCACGGGCATGCCGGCGGCAATCCTTCGCGTAGTGCTCCACCACGACGCCGTGCGGTTGAACGGCCACTCGCTTCCCAGGAAATCGTTCACGCAAGTGTTCAGCTTCCCGCAGGTTACAGGTGAGGATCGCGTCCGCGTGCCGCAGCAATTGCCTGGAGCGCAACAGCAAGCCGAAGACCTTCCCCCACTCCCAACCTCGGCGGGAACTGCTGAAGCTGTTTCTCAAGGCATCTGGGAGGTCGAAAACCCCGCCATGGATGGTGACAACCAAGGGCAGCCCTCGGCGCCGGGCAACCAGCGCAGCAACCCCACCAAGGCGTGCCAGAGCATGGCTATGGATGATGGAGATGCCGGGTTCACCCCAAAGGGCTAAAGGCAGATCGAACGACATCAAGTTTCCACCGATGGCGACGCCCTGGCGCCGCTCGACGGGAGAGATGCCGAGGACGGGAAGAAAGGCTCGAAAGCGTTTGACGGTGCAACCTGCCAGGGCCAAAGGATCGTGAGATGGATTCGCATCGAGTCTAGGGCAATACACGAGCGACTCCACCCCGTGCTTCTGCAATCCGGTGAACAACCTGTGCACGGCAGTCTCGGTCCCGCCCCATTCCGCGGGATTGTACTTGCGCATGATGTGAGCAACGCGAAGGCGCGTTCCTTTATTAGTTGAAGAGCCTGCGATGAATGGTGCGACGAACGCTGCTCGCAATCCGCAGCTGGTCGCAGGCGAAAGGGCATCTGCTATGGGCAGCTCAACCAATGGTGGCTTCATACTGAAGGAAATCCTCCTCTGCCTCCTCAACGGTCAACTCAGCAACGGCGGCCTTGGATCTCTGTTTCGCCGCATAAAGAGCGGCCAAAGTCCCCAGCATGATGTGCAATGTGAGAAAAATGTGGGTTTGCCTGAAAACCCATTCCGTCATGCTCTGCAAGAACGCCCCAGTAAGACCGAACAGTATCCCCACCCCAAGACGGAGCATGGGGTCCTCTCTTCGGGATAGGAGAAAACTGGCGCCCATCTGAAACCAGCGAAACCAAACAAGAGCAAAGATGGCCAGCCCGGGCAGACCCAATTCACCGATGGTTAAGGCGGCCAGGTTATGTGCCGGTGCTGCGTACATGAAGCTGGGTAGCAGCTGTTTGCTGGGTGCATAAACAAGATTGTCGTAGTCCTCGTCGGGTTCGTAAGGCGGCACGAGCGCCGAGTACTTTTTGCTAACCCAATACGACCAATTATTCAATCCGACCCCGAAGAACTTGTCGTCGGCAATGACTCGCGCGAGCCGCAGGTAATATCCGCGGCTGTCGGGCATGGTCTTGCTGAGATATTCCTTTTTAAGCGAGTCGTTGGACCAGCGTGCTTTGATGAGTTCCCATTGTTTGAAAAGAAGGCCGCTCACACATAGTAGAACCAACACAACCGCGGCGATCTTTTTTGGAGTGAGCCTCCAGGAAACGCACAAGGCCGTCGCTGCTAGCATTACAAAGCCAAAGATGGCGACGCCGGCGCGCGAGATCGTCAGGACGATCGAAATGGTTGTCAACGCAATGGCCAGTCCGGAGAGCCACCGCAGCCACCGCGGCAAAGAGGAGGTCGCCGCCGCGACGAAGATCGGCGATATCGTGCAGAGATACATCGAGAAGCTATTCGGATCATCGATGGTTCCGGGCACCCTATAGATCCCATCCAACAGGCGCTGCTTCAGCGCCCATACGCCCTCGAAACACCCGGCGCAACAGAGCGCAAAAACAAATATCGCCAATTCGCGCTCGCTCCGGACGAACAAGGCTGCAGCGAGGAAAAAAACGATTCCTCGCAACATTTTTGAGAGCTCGAAAACTCCGTACACCTTCGGCTCCGAAAAGAAGACGTTGCCGCATGAATAAGCGATAAACAGCAGCATGAGTCCTAGACTCGCCGGCCAATAAAACCTGGACTCGCTCGGTCGTGGAACCAGAAGGGAACTGGCCAAGACGCAGAAAGCGAACACGTCCACGAGGGACACTTCCACTCCGCGCGTGGTCCCGCGGTACCAGTAATGGCTGTGGAAGTTCACATCGATTTTGAAGGTGATGGCAAGGAGGACCAGCATCAGGAAGAACGCCGCGTCCCGGGCTCTGAATGAGAGGCAGGTCAGAACGACACCAATCGCCGTTACGACAAAGAAGAACGCTCCACCTATGAGATCCTTCGTTTCCATTGTTGCTCGTGCATCTGGGTGATACGCAGAGCCGGGTCACTCCCTGCTCTATCACCTCTTTGGATGCTAAATGGACGACAGAGCGGCCGTCAGTAGGTAGATTCCTCCACTTTGCTGGGGAAGAACCCCATCCTTGGATTCGCACAGGTTCTTTATGATGTCTGATCGAAGACCGTTCATGAACGTTCCTTTCCTTAGTATCATCCTGCGATCCTTTAATGAGGCGTGGGCGTTGAGCGGGACGTTAGCTTCACTTCAGGAGCAATGGCACCGGGACTGGGAACTTATCGTAATTGATTCCGGGTCGACCGATGGTTCGACGGAGCTGATCCGTCAGGCAAAGCCGCGCCGATTCATTCAAATCAAGCCGCATGAGTATAACCCGGCCCGTGTACTGAACTGGGGAATGGAGCTGGCGCGCGCGGACTACGGCATCTTTCTGAACGCGGACGCCACCCCCCAAGGGAACGATTGGCTGGGACGTCTTGCCGCACCGCTGGTCAAAGCCGAAACCGCGGCGGTGTTTGGACGCCAGATTCCCCGGCCGGATTGCAGGGCCGTGTTCGCCCATGATTATGAACGATGCTTCGGTCCCCGGCGCGACTCTGCCCAATGGGATCATTTTTTCAGCATGGCGAGCAGCGGTCTGCGGAAAGATATCTGGAAGCAACGTGGCTTTGATGAACGAATGCAGTACTCGGAAGACGACGAATACACACGCTGGTGCCGGTCGCGAGGTTATCTAGTGGAGTACGTGCCTGAGTCAGTTGTGGTGCACTCCCATAATTACAGCCCAAGGCAGGCCTGGAAACGGAGCTTTGGGGAGGGGCGCGCCCTCGCGGCGGTCTGGACAGGGCGCCGCGAGGACTTCAACTTGTGGCGAACCCTGCTTCTGGGCTGGGCTAATGATTGCCGGCGGGATCTGGGATTCTGCCTGCGGCAGCGGCGGCTTGAGGAGTGGCCTTACGCGGTTTTAATTCGCTGGAAGCAGCGGCGGGCGAGATTGGTTGGATTCAAGGACGGCTGGAGAGTGTATAGAGACAGTGCCGTGTCTGGGGACACTGCATCATCGGGAGTGGGAGGCTACAAGCCATGCTCGAATCCGGGGAAGTGATGGCTGCGCCAGGGCCGACCTTTGAGGCGATTCAGCCGGAGGGCGTGCAGTTGCCGCAACCCGGTCTCGATACTCGGAAGCGGTTCACGGTGGATGGAGGCGATGCCCTGGAGCATTCTTTGCTGGAGATTTGCGAAGCTGTGAGGCGTGGGGTTCTGGACATCATCCCATCAAGGACGCTGGAAGCCTTGGTTCTTGGAGGCGGCTACGGACGCGGAGAAGGGGGTGTTTTAAGAACCGGTGCTAGGGAGCTGCCCTACAACGATTTGGAGTTTTATGTTTTTGTCGACGGCCCCATTTGGGTCAGCGAACGGCGTTACGGTCCCGGTCTGCATCGTTTGGCGCATCGCTTGACCGCGGTCGCCGGCATCGAGGTTGAATTTAAGATCGTTTCGCAACGAAAGTTGAGACGAAGCGCTCCGAGCATGTTTTACTACGACCTCGTTGTGGGTCACCGGCTGATTTGGGGGGAGACCAGTTGGCTGCTCGCTTGTCAGCGCCACGAGGATCCAGCGTGTCTTCCGCTGAGCGAAGCCACGCGGCTGCTCATGAATCGTTGCTCAGGTTTGCTTTTCGCACGCGATCGACTGAGGCACTCGCCGATCAGCAGCGACGATGCGGACTTCGTCGGGCGCAACCTGGCCAAGGCAGAACTCGCGTTTGGGGACGTCGTCCTGGTCGCTTTCAAACGATACCACTGGAGCTGCCGCGAGCGGCACCGGCGATTGAGGACGTTGGAAGCAGATGAGGACCTACCCTGGCTGCTCGAAGTGCGCCGTCACCACGAGGTGGGATTGCAGTTCAAACTCAATCCATACAGGACGTGCGCTACGGTGACTGCTCTAGAGAGGCAATTCCAAGAGATTTCAGCTCTCGGATTTCGACTGTGGATGTGGTTGGAGAGTCGGCGTCTGAGCTGCAGCTTTGCGTCCGCTCGAGATTACGCTCTTTCTCCGATCGACAAGTGTCCAGAGACAAATCCCTTGCGCAACCGATTGGTGAACGCAAAAGCCTTTGGACCGGCGGCCTCGCTTGGAGCCCGCGGCGCTCGCCATCCGCGGGAGAGGGTCCTCCATGCGCTAGCTCTGTTACTTTGGGAACCTGCTTTGGAACAGGATGTGCTTTGCCACGTCCGAAAAGAACTGGGTGCGCCCATCAACGGCTCCGGGAGGGTTGAAGAAGCTTGTCAAACCCTGTGGAGCCGATTCAATTGAGATGTTAGGAATGCAATTGGACTTAGCGGTTTATCGAACCGGGTGACGTTTGAGCAGAAATTGTTTCCTGGTTTGAAGGAACGCTAGCACAGCAGCTTGCGGGAGTTATTGATCTCGATTCGCGACTGGGCGGGTTCCTAACCCCAGCAGCGCCACCGCACCACGCACCGATCGCAGGATCACGACCGCCAGCGCGCTATCCCGTTTGTTCGCCTTGCGCGAGGTCCGATGGTCAGGTCCGGCCTCCAACATGACGGTTGCGAGGGCCAGGGACCAGAATAGCGTCGCCCGCCACCAGGACCGCGGCTTATGTGCCTAATGCCGCGTAGAAGGCGTCCAGGCTGGCCAGCGGCGCACTTGGCGGTACATCGCATCCGGAAGAGAGGACGAAATTCCGATAGCGTGCAGTCGCGTGGAGTAGATCGGACGCGCGGGCGGTGATTTCTGGGGGCGAAAGCTGGCAGAAGACACCGGCGGGGTCGAGATTACCACAGAGGACCACGTCTGGGGGGATCTTGCCGAGTGCCGCCATCAGATCCATCGGTGCCCCGAAATGGAAAGATTTCAGGCCGGATTCAAGGATCGATTGGAGGTGCACCAGTTTGGCGCCGCAATTGTGCAGAATAATCGAGAACTCCTCATCCGAAAACGCGTTCGCCACTAGTTTGACGTAGGCCGAGGAGAAAATGGCCAGGCTGCGGGGCGAGAGCAGCCCCGCGGCGGGCTCTGCCATGATCAGACCGTGGGCGCCTGCGTTTCTGAAGGCCCGTGCGTAGGCGATCAGGAATGAAGTGCTTTTCTCCAGCAACGTGTGGACCAGCGCAGGCTCCGTAAGGGTCAATTCCATCGTTTCGCTCACTCCCGCGAGGCGCGCGGCCAACGAAAACGGCCCGATACACCCCGCCAAAACCAAGAGGTCGCCTGGGAGCGTCCGAAGTCTGCGCACGGTATCCAAATACACTGCGGTCCGCTTATCACCCACCGCCGGAGCGGTCAGCTTGCGGGCTTCTACCGAGCTCCTGACCAGGCGGCCGGTAACCGATGGAACTTCGGTGTCAGGTCGGTATATGGCGCATCCAAACGCTTCAGCCTCCACGCTAAGATCCATCGCTGACATCACAAAGGGCGTTTGGTAGCGCTGATGTAATGCAGCCTGCGCTTCGAATTGTGCTTGGGGATTGGTGACAATGTCGCACACTCGAGCTCCCGTTAGCGCCATGCCTGGATAGGAGGCGATCGGCATGGCGAGCCGTCGGTCTGAGGCGAGTACCAGCCTGTTGAATGACTTAACTAGTGTTTCCACAGGGGTTGTTGTTTAGAAATGAGCGTTCGTCCTCATTATTCATGTAACTTGCTCCTGATCATCAGGCAGGGGCCAGGAAGCAAGATCTCGATTCCATGGTGCTCGGTATCGGAGAGCAGTTCGATCACGTTGATGCCCTGTTTCAGGATCCCGGGGTCCACCTCGAAGCGGCTATAGATCAACTCATGCTTCGCGCCCTCGGCGACCGGGAAATGGTGACCGTTGAGCCGGAAATACTCCTTCACGGTCCCAGCACCGCCCGTCCACGCGTTCACGTGCAACTCGGCACGCTCGATCCTCTCTGGTGCGACATCGAGGTAAATTGTGCAACGTTGTTTCCGACCTGCCCTGGACCAAAAACCCTTAGGCAGATCATGGGATGAGTAGAGCGTGACCTGGCTGGTGGCGCGCTCGGGAATCTCCAAATTGCGCGCCGGCTCGGTGATATAGACCAAATTGCTCTGTCCTCTAAAATGCACAATGGCCCTGGCGGCAACCTCCTTTTGGCTCGGCAACATCCGTGTGTCCCAGGGTAAGTTGAAAGGGGCGTTCGTTGCGCTGCCCAGGAGGGCCGTCGGGCGGCGAGCCTTGGTAAAGCCATGCCAGTCAGCGGACCGGCCGCCACCGTTCTCGTCGTATCCGGCATAGAATCCCTGGAAATCCACGGACTCAATCCTGCCTATCGAGGAGGAGTTCACCTCGAGGGACAGATCGAATCGATCGGAAGATCCCCCCGGTGTCGCCGCGGTGAGGATCGCCTTAAATCCTCCCAAGCCGGCCCTGGCCAGATCCGGATGGGTGTTCGTCAGGGCCACCCGCAAACATGCGTTGTCCACCAGCATGTGTCCCCAAAAGGTTTTCCCTTGATCCAGGGCAAACTGAAAAGCGTTATAGCCATTGACCAGATCGGTTATCTTCAGGTTGATTGAGGGATAGAAATAGGTGCAGTTCATCTCCTCGGTGCCAACTCGCGGGAGAAAATAGGTGCTCCGGCCGTTCGCGGTCACTCGTTTGTTGGCGGTCCCTGGATGCCCTCCCCAAGCCTCGAGGTAGAGCTCCGCCCCGGTGAGGAGGCTCAAGTCCTCCTCCGCCAGGATCAACATCATGCCGTTCTCTCGTGCTTCGATGCGTTTGCCGAACTCCGGATGGAGGACCACCTCGGGTGAATTGACCCGAAATCGCCCCTCGTAAGCCGGATTGGCGTGTTCAATTCCCCGCTCATACCAGTGGATGCGCCAAAACTGCCCGGCAGGCTCGCTGCCAACCGATTTTGGCTCGGCAGCCCTCAGAGCGGTGCCGATGCAGGCCAATAGGGTCAAGGTGATTAGGGCGTGATGCATTTTTACCGTGGCACTCGCCCAAAAGGTCGAAGCAGGTACTTGCGTGACTCCAGGTCGGTGACGGTCGCCCACCTGCATAAACCGGCAAGCACAAACTGGAGGACCGTGAACCCGACTGCGAAGGCCCACTGCCCGGGGCTTGCCCCGCCAACTCTTACCCAGAAAGTTGAAAGGGCTCCGGCCATGGCCGGTACTCCGATTCCGATCGCGGCCGTCCAGAGCCAACTGCTGATGGGATTAACGCGACGGACTGCAAAGCGCGCTGCGATAAAGGGCGCGGCCATGAACGTGGACCAAATCCCGACGAGAGTTGGCAAAAAGTTAGGCCTCTCACTGTCCCAGGAATCCCTCAAGCCAAAGCTCCGGCTGTGCAACCACAAGGCCAGACCGGTTCCGAGCGCGAGCGCAGGAAAAAAGTCCCACCAAAGAGACCAAAACCGGGCGCGCAAGATCGTCGCCGGGCGCAGTGGGGTCACAAGCAACATTTCCAGAGTACCCTCCGCCATTTCACGACGGAAGGCAGCCGACGCGGCAAGAGTTAGCGCTCCGGTGAGCACACAGGGCACGATGATGGCCGTGTCGTAGGCGACAACCGAGAGGACGTCAGCAGACAGAATGCACCATACCACAGCGACCAATCCGCACCAACCCCAACGATTCAGGCGGAACGAAGGCCGAAGCGTGTAGAGCCAGAGCAGAGGGTTCCTCTCCAGGAGCGACCTTCGCCTGCGGAAGTAAAACCGCGGTGCACGCAGCCGGAACCAAAAACGGTGCCACTTTTCCTGGCGCTTGGTTCGGACTCTGGTCTCGCCGAGGGTCTGGATGCGCCGCGCTGCCAGCCAGCCAACGCGCGCAAAAATGAAAAGACTTCCGACTATCAAAGCGCCCAGCGCGACATGGATCGCGACTGCGGCCCAGACCGGAACTCTCGTCAGGTTGGCCGCCCAGCCGCTGTCGCCTCCTGGGAAACCGGAACCAACCATCCAAGGGATGATGGCGCCTATCCCTATCAGTTCCAAGCAATCCGAGGGGTGCGAGGGCAGGAGTTCGCCTCCCAGCCAAGCTCGCGCGAGGAATGCGCAGAAGCTGCCCAGCGCCAGGGCTTCTCCAAGCAGGACGGTGTAGAGAAAGGCAAGAGTCGTGGCGGCGCCCCAGCGAACGGTGTGGCTGGAGGCTAGCAGACCCCCCGCCAGGCTGAAGAGCACTACGCTGCATTCAAAAACCAGCGCGATTCCAATATCCGTAGGAGCAATACCTCCCAGCAACAACGGGACAATCAGTACTGGCAGCACGGAGAGCCAGATCGTGAATGCGCGCAGGAGATGCACCGCCATTTTGCCGAGCACCACATCTCCTGGACGCAGCGGAGTCAGCAAGAGCAGGCCGAGAGTCGCTTCACGGCGTTCGCGGGCCAACGTATCCGCCGTCATGAACGGGCAGGCCAGGCACAGGACAATGCAGATGCACGTATGCAACAACGCGAAGAGCTTGAGCCCCAGGCGAGCGCTGGGGAGATCATCGTAGGCGCCGACCGCCACTACGAACACCACCGCCGCCGTGCCGCCGGCAAGCAAGCGCAGCCAGTAGTTTGCACGCGCGCGGGCCTGCGCCTTTAGCTCTCGGCTGATGACCGGCTGAACAAGCATGATCTGTCTGGACAACTCTAGCGTGCAGACCGCGCAGGGAATCTGGTCCGGAGCGAGCCCAACGCCGCCACAGAAACCATATTAAGCAAGGGCGGGGCTTTTGGAACGCAATTCCGCAGGCAAGCGGCTGGCCACCTTCGTTCGGGGCGCGGATTCGCTCGCCAGCCTGCGTTCTTCGATGTAAGGATCAGCCCGTGCGCATGCCGAACCGATGCTTGATCGACTGGCGGGAAGCGGCTTATTCATTCTGACTTGCCAACCATGAAATACCTGTTGCGAATTCTGGGACTGGGGGTGTTCCTCGTCACCGTGAGTTGCTCTACCACCGGGCTACCCCGCGGCGCGATCCTCGTTGGAGGCGGATCGCACATCTCCTACAACCCTCCCGGTGACGGGACCTTAATACTAGTAGAGAAAACCTCCGGTCGGATTGTGGTCACGCAGAGCAGCGGCGATGGTAAATTCGAATTCGACGCTACCGCCGAGGAACAGATCCAGATGCTCAAGTCCGTGTTCGGCGCACCTCCGACCAACGCGCGTTACGTGCTGTATTTTGTGCCGCGGGAGGAACGGTGGTAATCTTCGCAGCGCGATTCTATGAATGGCCGTGATCTAACGCCCGTGGAAAGAACCTGGGCGAGCGGCTCGCCGGCGATAACACCCAAGCCCCCTTCGGTCGTTGACACCAATTCGTCCCTGAAGTAGTTTGCCTGTAGATCGTTCAGGAAGCGCGGTAGGATCGTTATAACGTCGCAGGGGACGGACATTTGGCGGCGCGATTGTTCGGATAGGCGAACTCCTATGGGCAACTTCTATACGAACTACACAATCAAAGGACCGCGACAGCACGAGGTCGCCGCTGCCCTGGCGGGCCGCAAGGCAGTCGTGGCGTGCGGGGAGAACGGCTGTGTTGTCGTTTTCGACAAACAATCCGACCACCAGGACGAAGAGGAGATCGCCGCGTTGGCGGCCCAGCTCTCGGCGCGATTCAACTGCCCTGTGCTGGCGGTCATGAACCACGATGATGATATTCTGTGGTACCAGCTCTACGAGAGCGGCAAGCTCACCGACGAGTATGATTCTTCGCCTGGATATTTCGATCCGGATGAGGAGTTCTCCGCGCCGGCTGGCGGCGATGCGGCGCGCCTGGCCTCCGCCTTTGGGACAAAGGACGTCGCGACGGTGGAGGCCGTGCTGCGCAAATCCGACCATGACGATGACGGTTATACCTTCGCTGTCGAGCGCCACGAAGACCTCGTCCGCGCGCTGGGATTGCCGGAGTTTGCGGTCGGCTACTCGTACATAAGCTTTGGCGGGGACGAGTTCCCGGAAGGTTTGTCGGAAGACGGGATTGTGAGGACCCAGTAATAGTCGCTGTGAGCCGATAACGTGGTCAGGCTCTGTCTGGGGGCGGCGAACGATTAGTCTGGTTCCTGCGGGCCAAGGGGGTACCATGATGATGGCTCAGGCCGATTGCGAACCGACCAGACATCAAGTTCGTGCGCTCACCACAACCACTCCTGAAAACCTCTCGCCGTTCTTTTCTCCGGCGGAGCATCACCGGCGCTGCTTCGGTCGCGGCTTGGCAAGCTTTGCCCATCCTTGAGGCCCTCGAGCCAAAGCGTTGGGAGTTCGAACCCAACCAGAATATCATTCCTGCGCCAGACAATCCCTCGGAATGGCCTGCGTTCCGGGAACGCTTGTCGCACTGGCGGGAGGCCACCCGACAACGGCTCAACTACAACGATGCACTCTACCGAAAGCCCGAGTTTACTTGGGCGTCGTCGTCCTTCGCCTGTTGTTTCCTGATGATGTGCGACGAGACGTTTTACGATCAGCGCGGGGGCGCCTATACCTTGGACGAGTTTCTCGACCACGGTGTGCGCGAGTTCGGTGGTTACGACAGTCTCGTGCTGTGGCACGCCTATCCGCGGATCGGTGTGGATCAGCGCAACCAGTTCGATTTCTATCGCGATATGCCCGGCGGGTTAAAGGGGCTGCGCGACTTGAGCCGCCGGTGCCACCAGCGCCAGGTGAGAGTCTTCATCGATTACAACCCTTGGGACACTGGCACTAGGCGGGAGCGTAAAAAGGATCTGGAAATGCTCGCGGACATGGTTGCTGCTATCGAAGCCGACGGAATCTTTCTCGATACAATGGATAAAGGCGCCGCCGAATTCCGAGGCCTTCTCGACGGCGTGCGCCCCGGTGTAATCCTGGAAGGCGAGGATGCGCTGCCGCTGGAGAGTATTCACGACCATCACGCCTCCTGGGCACAGTGGTTCGCCGACGGTGAAGTGCCGGGCGTGCTACGGAATAAGTGGTTTGAGCGCCGTCACATCCAGCATCAAATCAGGCGCTGGGATTACGACCACACAGGCGAACTGCATGCCGCGTGGATGAATGGCTCAGGTATGATGGTTTGGGAGAATGTCTTTGGGGCGTGGGTTCCCTGGAGCCAGCGCGACCGCTCGATATTGCGCGCGATGTTGCCAATCCAGCGTCGCTACGCCCGTCTGTTCTCCGGCGAGAATTGGACCCCATTGGTCCCCACGAGCCAGCCCGGCATCTTCGCAAGCCTCTGGGAGGCACACGGTCTGCGGCTTTGGACTTTGGTCAACCGCCGCAACGAGCCGGTATCCGGCCAATTGCTTGAGATCGATTCACTGCCTGGGGAAGCGATCTCGCCGCTCCACTATGATCTGATTCAAGGTGAGGAGCTTTGGCCGAAGGCGTTGAAGAGAGGGCTGCGGGTCGACGGCAGCCTCCCGGCGCGCGGTATCGGATGCATCCTCTCTGGGGAAGCTGCCCAACTGGGCGGGGATTTTCCTGCCTTCTTGCGGCACCAGCGCCAAATCAATGCCCGCGCTGAGTTCGATGCATCGACTCCCTGCCGCGAAACGCGTGCGATCGCGGTCGTATCCACCGCGCGGCCGAAACAGCCGCCCGCGGGGATGGTGGAAGTTCCTTCGGGAACGCTGGAGTTGGCCATTGAGATGCGCCAGCGAGAGTGCGGTTATTACGTGTCCGCACCGCCCGGAGGACATCGACTTAACGATTGTTATCGGTTCAACACCGTGACCTTCCGCCGGCGCATGGAGTTCAAGCGTTTCGCTATCGACCTCACTCCGGTCACCAATCAGGAATTCTCCGAATTCCTGAAGGTCGCGAAGTGGAAACCGAAGTTTCCTCAAAACTTTCTAAAGCACTGGATCAGTGGCAAGCCACCGGTCGGCCAGGAAGACCACCCGGTGGTGTATGTGGATCTCGACGACGCACGAGCCTACGCCCGATGGGCCGGCAAGCGGCTGCCGACCGAAGAGGAGTGGCAATACGCCGCGCAAGGAACCGATGGACGCTCCTATCCCTGGGGCGACGAACTCCAGCCAGGTCGCTGCAACGACGGCAGGTCCGGCCAAACCACGCCAGTCAGAGCCTTCCCCTCGGGTCGCTCCCCATTTGGGTGTTACGACTTTTGTGGCAACGTTTGGCAGTGGACCGAGAGTGAGCGCACCGACGGCCGGACGCGATTCTGCATCATCCGGGGCGGCTCATTCTTCTCTGCCTCCGGCTCCAATTGGTACGTAGACGGCGGCCCGCGGCCGGCGAACTTCGCTACCAAGTTCCTGCTAATGTGGGCGGGCCTGGATCGTTGCGCCACTGTCGGCTTCCGGTGTGCCAGGGACCTGGGCTAGCATAGGCCATGAAAGTGACGCTCGTAAGCGGATCAGGCGTGAAAAGCCTCTCAGCCCTGTGGGTCATCTTGGCCGCGACGCTCGCCGTCACGGCGGAGCCCACCAACCGGCAAGGTGCGACCTTTTACGTCTCAAAGCTGGGAGACAACTCCGATGGGACCTCCTGGCAAAAAGCCTTTAGGACTATCCAGGCTGCGTTGGATGCAGTTCCCGACGACCGCGGCGGTCACCGCGTCATCGTGCGCCCTGACACCTATGCAGAGGCGAACCTTTACCCAGCCCACAAGGGGGCAGTTGGCGCGTATGATGTATTGGAAGGAGACTGGGATGGGAGCCGTGGTTCCGGAGCGACAGGCTGGGTCGTCATCGATTCGGGAGCTCCACTGGCGGTTGTGCGGACCAATCCCAAAGCACCGACGGGCAACCCGACCTTTATGGTTCTCGAACAAGGCAATCCGGAGCAAGAAACGGGGTTGAAGAGCGTCGATTGGTGGGGACCTTGGCGTTGCGACCCCGCGTTCTCGGGTTCCATCTGGGACCGCTGGGTCTTCCGCCGCCTCTATGCGACCGGTTCCGAGGGAGGGATCGGTTGGGACATGACCAGCGCGGCAGGCTGCGAGTTTTCCGCGATCGTCGAGGATTGTGTCGGCTTGGGCCGGTTCGCGGGCGCCTGTGTCATGGCGCACGTGAATCGGCCGGAGGAACCGGTGGTGTTCCGGCGCTCGTATTTCATGTGCTTGGATGTCTGGGGTGACGCCGGGGGGGCCTATGTCCGGGCTCACAATCACTCGATGCCACAAACTCCCGATGCGTTGTTCGAAGACTGCACTTTGGTTGGACCCGATAACGCGCTGCAAGTGGGCTATCCGGGATTCGAAGGCTATACTCGCGTGCGGTTTGACGGCTGCCGCTTGATCGTCCTGAATTTCTCGCAGCCGAACGGCACTCCTGCCACCGGCGCGGTCTACAGCGATCTGGCTGGAAAGTTCCTCCATGTGGATTTTCATGACTGTCTGGTGATGGGGTACAAAGCCTTGGGCGCGCGCAGCAACGACCTTTTTTCCTATACGACAACGGGTACCAACCGGGCGTATGTGCAGTATCGCCAACCGGTGCCTGCCGGCTTCGAACGATTGCGGTTTTGGCCGGTGGAGGCTTTCAACGATTTGTTGCCGGAGCGGTTTATGGCTCCCCGCCCGGGCACGGCGGAAAGGCCAAAACTTTCGAAGCTGCCGTTTGCCTATGGCGATGCCATGGAGAGCACTCCGGTTATCTTCCAGTCCCGTCCCTTGCTCGTCACCAACCGCCGTGATGACAAGGCTACCTACCTCTACATCCGTGATCTGACCACAGGTCAGGAGATCAGCCGATTTGGCACCAACCATTCTTTCGCCAACGCGTTTGTCAATGGGGCGGAACTCAACGTCTTCGCCAGCGAGAGCAAGACCAACGACTGGTTCCAGAGCATCTACCGTTTCTGGTCGACCGATCTGACCAATTGGAACCGCGAATTAGCGATTCCGCGCGAGGCCGGAGAACACCTCTTCAACGCTTCGGTCTGCCGGGACAACCGCGGATACCTAATGGCGTATGAATCAGAGAAACCGGTCCAGTTCTGTTTCCGGTTTGCACGTTCCACGAACTTGTCCCAATGGGAGAAGATCCCGGGCCTCACCTTCACCGGAGTGAACCACGAATACAGCGCTTGCCCGGTGATCCGCTACTTTGCTCCGTACTACTACGTGATCTACCTCCACGCAGCCATACCCGATCACAAGGGCTGGGTGTCGTTCCTGGCCCGCTCCCAGGACCTGGCGGCTTGGGAACTCAGCCCGTTCAACCCCATTCTTGAGGCCGGGCCGGGGGAGGGCATCAATAATTCTGACGTCGACCTTTTTGAGTACGAGGGGAGCAGCTACCTGTATTACGCAACCGGTAACCAGCAGGATTGGGGTGCTGTGCGTGTCGCCCAGTTTCCGGGAACGATGCGGGAGTTCTACGCCCGCCACTTTCCACCTGGGGCGCCGTTCGTTCGAGCCACGGCGGTCCAAACGCAATCTCAGTGAGAAGAGCAGCCGGAGATTTTCAAAGACGCAGGAAACGCAGCCGCATTCGTGGGGAGGCCTTTGGCAGGGCGAGGGAGGGCAGTCGCGGCGAGCCCTGCGATCGCAGAGTCGGTTGGGGCCCCAACCTCGGTCGCTTGTTGCGTTTAAGCATTATCCAGCCGCACCGCTTCATTCAACTCGTCGAAGAAGGTCGGAAGCGCAGATTGGACGCGGTTCCAGTTGGGGATCAGCGCCGTCCCCAATGGATCATGCAGGAACGCTTTCTCGGCCACTTGGATACTCCTGACAAAAGTGGACACCGCCTTCTCCTCCTCGTCGCGCGGGAACGACAATCCGTTGATGGCCGCGTCTGCCGCGTAAAAACGCAGGGTGTCCTCGGCCTGCCGCAGATAGGAACTTAGCAGGGTATCAAACAGGCCTGTGTCGAGTTTGATGCCTTCGGCGGCCATCCGCTGGAAGAACGATTTCGCGATGTCCACGGCCATTTTGTTGAGTCCCTTCTCCGCGTCGCGCGAGGAGAGTTCTTGATGTTTGTGATCGTAGTTCTCGCACAATTCAGACTGGCAGATGGCTCTTGGCGCGGCGTTCCTGAAAACCTCGGCCAGAGTCCCGATTTCCAGCGCCCAGTCATGCGGAATGCGCAAACGCCTTACCAGATCCAGGTCGAGCGAGAATTCGCCTGCCAGCGGATACCGGAAGCTGTCCATGTAAACCAGGAATGGGTGTGGCCCCAGGCTGCTTCTTAGCGCCCGGATAAGCGGCGTGACCATCAGGCGCATCACTCGGCCGTTGAGTTGATGGCTGATGCGCGCGTAGTAGCCTTTGCAGATATCGAAGCCCAAGCTGGGGTGTGCCACCGGGTAGCACAGCCGGGCCAGCAATTCGCGGCTGTAGGTGAGGATGTCGCAGTCATGGACGGCCACCATCCGAGCTTGCTCGCTGGCCAAAACGTACCCGAAGCAGGTCCACACGTTGCGCCCTTTTCCGCCTGGGCCGGCGCTTAGTTCGGCGTCCTCAAGCTTCTTGTAGAGATGCTGCACCCGGGGACCGTCGTTCCACAGGAGGGTGGGGCGCTGGGGCAATTGCCGGAAGCAGGTTCGCGCTTTGCGGAAGTCGCGCGCGTGGGTGGCACCATCGATGCCGACGACGATTTGTTTGATGTAAGTGACGCCCTTGAGTTCTCGCAGGATCAGTTTTAAGGCCCGCGTGCCGATTTCCTTTATGTGGCAGGGTAGAACCAGGGCCATTGGCGTTTCGAGGGAGTATCGTTCCAACTCCTGTTCGAGCTGCTTTACGTTGTCTCGCCCCAGCCGATGCAGCGTCGCGATCGCCCCGGTCTGAAAGAAATCAGACATAATCTTTCCTTTCGCTGCCACCTAGCGCGTCAGCGGCCACAGCCAGACTCTGGCGCCACCTGCAGAAAACGATGAACCGGCGCCTCCAGGAAACAATTCGCACACGCTGGGGTCTCATGTGACACTATACACATTGAAACTGATTATCGTCCATCACCACTTTCGCCCGGGTGGCGTGCGGCGTGTCATCGAGCTCGCCACGCCGTACCTAGTTTCACAATTGCCGGAGGAAGTCGATGGTGTGGTGTTGGTCGCTGGGGAAGCGCCCGATCCGGCGTGGCTCAAGGCCTTCCGTGCCAGTCTGCACGGTACTCGAGTGAAGGTCATGGTCGTGGAAGCCTTCGGCTACACGTCTGAACTGGCGACGCACGGCGAGAACCTAGAACGTCTTGTGGACGACGGGGTCATGACTCTGCTGCGCGAGAGTGGGCGCGGGCCTTGCTTGATCTGGGCACATAACCTTGGCCTTGGCCGCAATCTTTACCTTTCGCGCGAGCTTACCTACACCTGCCGCTGCTGCTGCGTCCCGCTGGTGGTACACCATCACGATTGGTGGTTCGAGAATCGGTGGCACCACTTCACTGGGGTGCGTGAGCGTGGGTTCCGCACGCTCCGTGCCATGGCAAGCGCCGTTCTGGCAAGTTCGCCTCTAACTTGTCACGTCGCCATCAACCAGTCCGACGCCACAGTATTAGAAAAACACCTCCCCGGCCGGTCGGGCTGGCTCCCCAACCCCGTCGAGCGGCCAACTCCGCCGACTCAGGCGGCCATTCGGGCCGCCCGGTCATGGCTGAGCCAAGAACTTGGAGATGATGCACCGGTGTGGATCATGCCCAGCCGGCTGCTGCGGCGCAAAAACGTCGCCGAGGCACTCTTGCTCGCCCGGTGGCTGCGGCCGCAAGCGTGGTTGGTTACTACAGGGGGCGTGAGTTCTGCCGAAGAGCAGGCGTACGCACAGGCATTGGCTAGCGGTGCGCAGAAACACGGGTGGAGGCTGCGTTTGGGGGTGCTCCACGGAGACGAGGACCGTAAGCCGCCCGTAGCTGACCTGATGGCCGCCAGCGAGGCCGTCTTGATCACGTCCCTTCAGGAGGGTTTTGGCCTGCCCTATCTCGAAGCTGCGGCGCTCGGGCGACCGCTGCTGGCGCGCCAATTGCCAAACGTGGCGCCGGATCTGGAGAAGTTCGGTTTCAAATTCCCGCAGTCATACCGGGAGCTCTGGATCGATCCGTCATTGTTTGACTGGTCTGCCGAGCGAGCGCGTCAGGTGGAGAGGTTTGCGAAGTGGAAACGGCTGATGCCCGACGCGGCTGCCAGGCTGGTAGGCAAGCCCGCTTTGTTGGCCGCAGGAAACGAACCATGTCCCGTGCCGTTCAGCCGTCTCACTCTGGCCGCACAACTGGAGATTTTGACCTGCCCGATCGAGTTGTCATGGGATCGGTGCTCTGCGCTCAATAGAAGTCTGAATACGTGGCGCAAGCGCGCTTCCGCTGGGCGGCTTGAGACCAGTCCGTGGCCTCGGTCGGCAACTAGATCGCTAGGTGGTCGGAGGTTCGCGGAGCGCTTGTTGGAGATGATGCCGACGTGGAGGACCGAAGACCCCGCTCGAGATGCGGGCCAGGCTGCGCAGAGGGAATTCCTACGGAGAAAACTACGGTCGGATTGCCTTTACCCTCTGCTGTGGGACGGGAAGCCATGAAATCGTTCGCCGCCATTTTCGATGTCTACGGGACTCTCCTGATGGTCGGACCGCCGCCGCCGGATGCCGACGCGCGATGGCATCACCTTTTCCGGGACCTCTTGGGCACCGCGCCAGCCCTGTCCCGCTTGGAATTCTCCATTGCGACCAATAAAGTGATTGCCAGGCAGCACGAGGAAGCCCATGCCCGAGGCATCGCCTGGCCTGAGGTCCATTGGCCATCGGTTGCTTCCGAGGTCCTCCCTGCACTGACAAAACTCTCAACCCAGGTTTTGGATGAATTTCTGTTTCGCCAGATCCAAACTGGCCACACCATTCGCATGACCTCCGAGACGGCTGGCGCGCTACGGTGGTTCAAGGAGCGGTCATTCCTCCTCGGAATCGCCTCCAACGCCCAGTCATACACCCTCCGCGAGCTGTCCGAGGCGATGGCCGTCCACGCCTTGGGGCTTGAGCTGTTCGAACGTGATCTCTGCTTCTGGTCTTTCGAGCAGGGCTTCAGCAAACCCGATCCTCATGTTTTCCAAGTCCTCTCGGCCAGACTCACCGCTCGGGGTCTGGGTCCACAGAAGGCTTTGATGGTCGGGGACCGGGAAGACAACGACCTTGCGCCTGCCCGGGCTTTTGGATGGCGTGCCTGGCAGATCTGTGCCCACTCCGGGGAAGACGGCGGCGAGTTCGGAGACTGGAACCAACTGATCCGCCGACTGCGGGACCAAAAATGAACGCTGACATATCGCAATGCAAGCGGGCAGGGGAACGATCGACGGGCTTGCTCGGCGGGCGTACCAAACCCAGACCTGGCCCCTTCGATCGGACCGGGAATTCGAATGAAATCCAATGAGCACATCGGCTCTCAATAGGGGTTCCTCCAAGCGCATTGGGTTCATTTCCACGCGTTTTCACGGCACCGACGGAGTGACTTTGGAGTCGCGCAAATGGGCCCACATTTTCAGTGGCATGGGCCACTCCTGTTCCTGGATGGCAGGGTTGCTCGATGCGCCCGAGGAGATTGGCCACACCGCTCCGCTTGCTTTCTTCAACCATCCCGAAGTCGCAGAAATCCAAGCCAAGCTTTTCGGCGTCACGTTTCGCACCCGTGAGATCACCAACCAGATCCAGTTCATCAAGGAACTGCTCAAGGACGAACTCTACCGCTTTATCGAAAGGTTCGAGTTGGACGTCCTCGTGCCCGAAAACATCCTGGCTATCCCCATGCATGTTCCTCTTGGCCTGGCGATGACTGAGGTAATTGCCGAGACCAGGCTCGGGATCATTGCCCACCATCACGACTTCTCGTGGGAACGCGAACGTTTTACCCTGAGCGGCGTTAATGACTATCTCCAGGCTGCCTTCCCACCGCTGCTCCATGGGATAGAGCACGTCGTCATCAACTCCATGCAGCAAAAGGAGCTGGCCCGCCGGCTTGGCATTCCCTCGCAGGTTATCCCCAACGTGCTCGACTTTGAGACGCCGCCACCGGGCATAGACGATTACAATCAGGATCTCAGGCGCCAGATTGGCCTGACCGACAAGGATTGGTTCATTCTTCAGCCTACCCGCGTCGTTCAACGCAAAGGCATCGAGCACGCCGTCGAACTGGTGCGCCGTCTGAAGGACCCGCGTGCCAAGCTCGTGATTTCACATCCCGCCGGCGACGAGGGAAATGCCTATATGGCCATGCTGAAGGATCGAATCGCCGATGCCGGCATTGATGTCCGGTTCATCGCCGACCGCGTGGGCGAGACGCGTGGCGTTTCTCCGGACGGGAGAAAGATTTACACCCTGTCCGATGTCTATCCTCACGCCGACCTCGTGACCTATCCAAGCCACTATGAAGGCTTCGGCAATGCATTCCTGGAGGCTATCTATTTCGGCAAGCCGCTGGTCGTGAACACGTATGCCGTCTATGCCCGAGATATTGATCCTCTCGGCTTCAGGACCATCGAGCTAGCGCAGCTTGTGACGAGGGAAGTGGTGGACCAAGTCCGCGCCGTTTTGAACGACCAGGCGCTGCGGGAAGACTGGGCCAAGACCAACTATGCCTTGGGACTCCGTTACTTTTCCTACGCCGTGGCCCGCCGGAAACTCGCGGGCCGCCTCTCCAACCTGTTCGGGGAGGGCGTTTAGGCGGCTCTACTTCGTTCTGAGGCGCTCCGCCCAGATGCTCTTGATGGTTTCCTCCTGGTTGAATCCCTCCAGTGTGGCCGCGCTACGAGTATTGGCCCAATACCACGACTGGCCGTTGACGGGCGCGTGGAGCGTGCGACTGCCCGGCATCTGCAGCCAGCCGTTCGTGTCATTCGCGCGCAACCAGTCCCAGGCGTAACGCAGCCAATCGTTTCGATACTGTTCTGGTTGGTGCGCAAACCAACTGATCTCGTCGTAGCCCCAGGTGAAATAGGGCGTGCCTGGCTGACCAGGTTTTGCGCTCACGCCATAATTGTCGAACTCGACGAGATAGGGGAGATGGGCGCAACCCCAGCCGCTCGGGCTGATGCCTCCTTTGCTCCGACCGTAGATTGTGTCCAAGTGCCCCATCTTGAGAACGCCTTCCTGCGGCTTGTCCGGCACTTCTGCAATGCGCAGCGGGAATGAGTGAAAATCGAGAAGCAGTTGACCGTCCTGAACGATGCCGCCGCTAGGTACGTGCGCGTCGCACACGACAAAGTGCCTCTTCGCGTGCTGTGCCGCGTAGCCGCGAACCCGGGTCAACAGGTCGCGCCAGTGGACGTGAGATTTGTCGCGCTCGTCCATGATTTCCACTTGTCCGAAGTGAATCGCTTCCACTCCCACGTCCAGGTAGGAAGCTGCCAGGAAGAGAAACCACAGCCGGGTCTCCTGCTGGCTCATGTCGGGTACGGAGGCGCCCTTGCCCCATTGGTCCTTGCGTTTGCCATCAGGATAAAGCATCGCCTCGTAGCGGAACGTGCGTTGCTCGGTGGGCAACCCAAACGCCTGGAAGACCCAACCGGGCACGGGCAACGCTCCTACGCCGGTGGTTACGATCTCGAAACAGGCCGCTTGGAGGATAAGGTCCGGATCGGATTCATGCGCTCGGCGGGCGATAGGTTTGGCGGTCTCGAGCAGTGCAGGCAGCGTGTCTTCCCCGCCCCATCGGTAGATGGCACGCCCGACGAACTTGGCTCCCGTGTTGGTAAGGAAACGGAGGTTATCCGTCACATCGCCCTTGCCGTGAAGGAAATCGGTGAAGGTGATTGCGCGTGAAAGGTAATTCTCAAGGACGTTACGCGATATTGTGCCATCGAAATGATAATCCCGCTCCGCGGCGTGGGTGCTCGTGAATACAGTCAGCATCGCCAGCCATGCGATGGCTAGATGGGTTCTCATAATCGGCACAGGATGCCACTCGCCGGCCGCCGCTGGCGAGTCGTATCTGCCTCGCGGTTCTGTGCTGTCCAGAGACCCAGAATAGGTGTATGGGTCGCAGGATGCACCAAAGCTTGAGTCGCGGAGCGTTCAGGAAGCCGTTCTATCGAGTGTTCGGATCGCTCTTCCTGCTCACGCTCCTCAGTGCTAGCTCGGCTGCTGCTGACGAGGCGCGATTCGAAGGCAGGTTCTTCCGGGGTACTGGCGACGCCAACTATTTGCGCCTCCTGGACACCGCTCGGCGGATGTTCGCGCCCGACCCCGAGTTCCAGAACCTGGCTATGCTGTACCTGCCGAGTTGGAACGGCTTGGTGGAGGGGCCCACCTGGGATGCCTGGTGGATTCAGAACAGCTACGGCACTACCTACGCGGCGCTGCCCTTCTTGCAGGAGCCCTTCGTCACTTTCCTACAACATTCCCAGGACCTCTGGTTCGATCAGATGGGGGACGGCAAGCGCGTCGGGGCTGCGCCGCCGTTCGACTGGATCGCGCCGGACGGTTGTCTCTGCGACGCAGCGCGCCCCGGTTGGATTGTATATCGGCAAGGGGATGGTCGCACCCAGATCCACGATTGGGGCGTCGAGTTTACCGCGGCCGGCCTGCTCATGCAAAGCGAGCTGTTGCTGATCAGCCGGGACGCGGCCGCCATTTCCAGGTATCTTCCCAAACTCGAACGGTGCGCGAACTTCGTCGAGACTCGTCGCGATCCCACCAATGACCTCTTTCTTGCCGGCCCTGCCGGCAATCTTCTTGCGCCCAGTTTTGCGGGTTGGAAAAAGCCCGATGGCACCTATGGCAAATCCTACCTCGCGGGCCTCTCCGTGACCTATATCGCGGCCCTCGATCGCCTGATCGAGATTGAGAAACTCGCGAGCCGGGTGGATCAAGCCAGAGTCTGGAAGGAACGACGCGAGGCAGCGAGGGCGGGCCTAAGAAGACTGACGACGGAGGAAGGCTACTTGATTAATTCACTCGACCCCGATGGCACACGACATGGCGTCTTCGGCGCGGCTGCACACGGTTATTTCGAGAGTTCGCCGAACCACGACGCCATTGCTTTTCGAGTTGCCGACGACCCGCAGGCCCGGCGGATCTACTCGAAAATCGCTTCCATCCCGGGCCTGCGCCCGCATCAGTTCATCATCCCGAACTATCCCTCTTACGACGACATGTACGAGAAGCCCGAAGGGCTGTGGGCGTTTGGCACGTGGGTCAACGGCGGGCATTGGTCTACCTGCGAAGCACGAATGATTTTGGGCTACTACCGTCTCGGCCAGTTCGAAGACGCGCGCCGCTCAATGCTCCAGCTGCTCTCTTTTGCCGAGCTGTTCCGAATGGACAACCCTCTGGTCAAATTCGGTGGCGACGTTTATCAGCCCGGACTGCCGATCAATCTCACCTACGACGCCTTTGGTCCACCGGCGGCTTTTGTGCGCGGGCTGTTCGAGTATCTCTACCGCGCCGACGGGCTAACGCTCTTGCCCCACATCCCACCCGTACTCGCGCGGCTCGAACAACGGTTTCCCGTTCGCTACGGCACGAAACGCCTGGTTCTGGCCACCGTGGGCAGCGGTCCAGTCACTTCGGTGACGATCAACGGAAAGCCCTGGAAGCAGTTCGATTCGCAATCGGTAATTCTGCCTTACGGCCAGACTCCACAGCACGCCGCCATCGAGATCGCGCTGGGTGGGGCCAGGCTGGTTGGGTTCCATCCCACTCGCGCCAGCCCTCTATTGCCGCCAGTCCCGCCCAACGATGCTTTGTGGCTTCGCCTATCGGCGACGAACGGCGTTGGGCAAGGCGCAGCGCTTAAGCATGGCCTCGATGACCCCAGGGCGAGCCTGTTAGCCCCAGGCATCGTTTCGCTCCTGGCCGATTGCGAGCGATTGCGCGCCTTTCATCGTCTTCTCGATGCGAAGGGGATGGCCGATTGCTACGAGGCTGCACACGCCCGGTTGGCGATCGAGGCCCTTGCTGTGGCCCATCAACGCCTGAGTCTATTGGAGCAGGGGAAGCTGAGGCCCTTGGCAAATCCGGTCTCTGAGGCCGCCGCCGACCAGCTCTACTTCGACACCGCTCGCAAGTTGGCAGATGGGTTGATAAAGGCACTCGCGGACGACGAGAAATCCTCCGACCCGCACGCGAAACTCGTCGCGGAGTTTTGGAAACAATGCGCGACCCAATCCAAGTGAACTGGCTGGTTTGCGTCGCACTAAGGTGCAAAGGCCGCCAGCGCTGCCCGCCGGAAAGCATCCTGGCTTTTGCCTCCGTCGCCTGGGAACCCGTTGTGTTGCACCATCCAAACCAGGACTAATCCGCGCTTGCGGTCGATCTGTAGGTTCGTGGCGTAGGCGCCCCCATGGCCGCACCAATCGGTGCCCACCGCAAAGCCCAGCCCATAGCTATCCTTGAGGTCCGGCGCCGTTTGCCGGCTGGTCAACTCTTTGACCGCTTCCTCGGTTAGCAGTTGCTTGCCCCCGTACACGCCCTGCTGGAGAATCATTTGGCAGAACTTGGCGGTATCGCTGGCGGTCGAGAAAAGCCCCCCCGCCGGCATTGGGTAACGGTTGGCGTGATTTGAGAGAGGATAGCGCAACTGCGTGACCGTCGTTTCCACGAGCCCGGTCTTGTCCGGAGTGGGCTTATAGGATTTGGCCAGCCGCTTCACCTGTTTTGAATTTGGCCAGAAGGTCGTGTCCTTCATCCCAAGCGGTTTGAACAGCCGCTCTTCCATGAATTGCTCGTAGGGCATCCCGCTGACGACCTCGATGATGCGGCCCGCGGTGTTGATGCCCGCGTTGCTATACTGATACTTGGTGCCGGGAGGAAACTGCAACGGCCCCATTGCGTAGCTCCGGACGGCGTCTCGCAGCGGCAGGCCGTCGAGGGTCGGTTGTTCCATCGGCGAGGAGAACGGCAGTCCGCTGGTATGGCTGAGAATCTCGCGCACCGTGATGGGATGAGCGGGTTTTCGCAGCAGGACGTGCTCGGCGTCGCGTTCCACTGCCAGCATCTGTCCCTTAAACTCCGGCAGATACTTCTCTACCGGGTCGTTCAGATTCACCTTGCCCTCGTCGACCAATATCATGAACGCGGAGGCAGTCATGGGCTTGGACTCCGAGGCGATCCAAAACAACGCGTCGGGCTGCATCATCTTGTGCGCCGCGATATCCGCCCATCCTACCGCGTCCAAACTCAGCACTTTGTCTTTCGACGCCACGAGCATGACCGCGCCAGCCAAGGTATTGCTGTCCACGAACGGCTGGACGGCGCTGATGATAGGCTTGGTTGGTTCCGCCGCGGTGCAGGACAGCTGAACCTGATCAAGCGCGGTCAGACTGGTCAAAAGAGCGCCAAAAAGCATCAGGCGGTTCATCGGAAGTGTTTTCATTGAGTGGAGATTGTGCGCCAAACACTCCGGAAAGCAATGCTGTGGAAGCTTGCTAATGGCTGCTAGCTGTCTTGGTTGATCCAGTGATTGCTATCCTCAGGAGGTCCCTTCTCGCGCCTGATCCTACGAACAGATCTTCCGGAAACTTTCGGTAATTGAGTATCTTGTTGAGTATTTCCGAGCCCTCATAAGAATTCAGCCACATGCCCGCCAGGTATTGGAGGCGCAGGTTGTGATCGGTGTTGATTTGAGCGTCACGTAGCCATTCCCCAAGGTCAGAAGGGCGCCCCGCGTAGGTTGCCAGCAGGCTCGTCGCCGAGTTGAATCCTGCATCCCGCATCGAATCCCGCACCCGGGCATGATCGGCGCGGCCCAGCCGGGTGTAGATCTCATCAATGTTATATCGGAGGGGGCCGGCCTGGCCCAGCAGCACGGCGTCGTAACCTTCGCCCGCCTCGTCGTTGCTGCACAGGATACCATTTGGGAAAACTTTGAAGAACGTCGCGATCACGCTTTTCGCGGTGATTTGGTTGCCCTCGTAAAACGGTATCCAGAGGCTCATGACCCCGCCGGGTTTCAGATGCGCTTTGCACAGTTCGTAATACTCGACCGTGTTCAGCGCGGCACAGCCCTTCACCCAAGGATCGATCGGGTCCGAGGTAATGATGTCGAATTGCTCACTGGTGGTGCGAAGGAAATGGCGGCCATCATCCGACACGACTTCAGTGCGTGGATCGGCGACGACACCATAATTCTCCTTCGCGAACATAGGCGCCACTCGCTGGGGCACGAGTGGTTCGATGTCGCAGATCACAATCCGTTTCACCGTGGGATGCACGACGAACGCTCCTGCCGTGATTCCTGCTCCGCAGGCCACCACCAAGACCGACTCGGGTCCCTTATGAGTAAGCGCGGAAAGATGGCCCAGCATTCGCTGGAGCCGCATGTCCTGCGCCTCAGTCGAGGCTTGCACCTTGCCTGCGGAACAAAAGCTCTTAACCCCGGAGGTCCATTGGGTCACGGCAACGGATCCGTTCATCCCTTCCCCAAGATAGGTGCAGTAGATATCGGGCTTCGTGTCGTCCTGAGGGACATCCTTCTCCGCTCTGATACCAGGAGCAAGCCGAGCCAGCCACGTCGCCATATAGCGCCCGTAAGCGACCAGTCCCCAGGGGGCAGGGGATATGCTCCAGGCAAGGCAGCCAGCAAGCGCCAGCACCGCTGCTGCGGCTGTGATGCGGTCAGTCCACTTTCTAGGCTCAAGGGCGGCATCGGATCCACCCTGCGGTCTGCGGCAGGGCCGGGCGAACGCCACCAGAGCCGCGACCGCCGCCAATCCGATCAGTACCCGCTGAGCGTTCTGTGTTCCGAATCGAGGAACGATTACGAGACTGAAGATCAGCGCGCCCAGGATCGCCCCAACGGTATTGGCGGCATAGACCGTTCCGACAACTCGGCCGGGATCCTGTCCTTCCTCCGCCACCGACGCCAGCGCGAGCGGGAAGCTCGCTCCCCAGCAGCAGGCCGCGGGGAGTACCGACCAAAGGCAGCGCGCGAAATCGAGTTGGAACAAGTACCACGGGCTGGTCGTGATCGCGGGGTTGATCGGCCAATAGGGAAGGGAATGGGAAATCATGAGCGCTGTCCAGGCCACGCCTGCCGTCAGGAGCAATTGGCAGATCCCCAGCGCTCGCTCGGGGCTCCGGATCGTGCGGGCCGCGGCAGAGCCGGTGGTGCTCCCCAGCCCCAGCCCAATCAAGAATACCGCCAGGATGATCGAGAATGTGTAAACCGTTCCCCCCAGGGTGAGCGACAGCAACCGGGTCCAGACCACCTCGGCGCCGAGGGCGGACATCCCAGACAGGGCGATTACCAGGTAGACCAGTCTTGAACCGCTGTTCGGCGTGGTGATGCGGTGCGCCTTGGGTTCCGGACTCCCCCCCCTGGTCCTTGCGGCCAGGGCGAGCGCGGCCAGAGCCACCGCGACGCTGAGTCCCGCGCCGGCGTAGGTCGCGATGGCCACGTCGTGAACGCGCAAAAGGTAGAAGCCCGCAGCCAGGCATCCAACCACCGCCCCTGCAATGTTGCCTCCATAGAAGAACCCGAGCCACGAGATCCCTTGGCGGGAAGTGTCGATCCACCGGGCCAGCGCCGGCAGCGTTGCACCCATCAATATCGTGGGAGGGAGAAGGCATACTGCCGCGAGCAACCCGCGGACCAGCACCCCGGTCAGGCCCCGTCCGCCGACGCTCGCATAGAATGGAGAGACCCATGGAAGGCCAAGAAGGACCCCCAGGGCGAGCGCCGCGATGCCCAACTCGAGAAACGCATACACTCGCAAAGGATGAAACCGCTCGCTTATCAGGCGCGGCAACCAGAGGCTGCCGAGACACATTCCCCCCATGAAAGTGCCCAGCAAAATGCCGAGCGAAACGCTGGTCAGGCCAATGACCAGTTGGAGCATTTGCAGCCAGACGATTTCGTAGATCAGCGCGGCACATCCGCTGCCGACGAAGAGCAGCGTCAGCCAGGGCAACCACCGGTCTTTCTCGGCTTCGACCGTTGCGTCGAACGTCGATCCTGTGCGTGCCTCGTCGCTCTGCGGCGATGGAGGCGTCGGCAGGTCTGCCTTTGAGGCTTCGGGCGGTTCGGGGCTCGTGGGGGCGCTGCTCGTCACGGTTTTGGGAGGCTGGCGAAACACCAAAGGCTCTTGTCCGTGTGCATGAACAAATCCCCCTGAGCAGCAGCAAGTGAGGCATTCGTGGGTTCGCCCACCGAGTTGGTGGCGAGCAGTTCAAATTGTGGGCTAGCGCGCACCACGAAGACTTCACCAGATTGGTTGGGAATGTAAATCTTTCCGTCGGCCAGGATCATCGAGGACCATGAACTGTTGCGGCCCGCCTGGCCTTGCAGCCGTTCTGACCAAAGCCGGTCACCGGTTTTGAGATCAAAGCACTCGGCCACCCCGGTGTCGGCGATCCCATAGATGTGTCCTTCGAAAATGACGCCCGAGCCAATTCTCCCACTCGTTCGGTCCAGGCGCCAGAGCCGCTGGGTTTCCGTAACGTCGCCGCTGCCACCGGGCTTGACCGCGATCGCGGGGCCGCCGCCCATGCCGCTGCTCATCGCGACAATGACACCGTCTCCCCAAAGGGGGCTGGTATACATGCTCCCGCCCAGGCCTCTCGCTAGCCAGAACTGCTGGCCGGTCTTTGGATCATAACTCGCCAGGCGATAGGGAAAACTCACGATCAGTTCATCGCGCGATCCGCTGCGCAGCACCAGGGGAGTACTCCACGATCCATTTGGGCTGCCCCCGCCCCGACCACCAGGACCGCGGCCGCCCCCGGGGCCGCCGAAGTTGGGGCGGGGCAGCGCTCCATTGAAACCCTCCCGGAGCTTATCCTCATTCAGAGAACCCGACTTGTCCGAGTCCCATGCCGTAAACCATTTTTCGAAAGTGGCCTTCAACTCGGACCGGGTTAACCAGCCATCTTTGTCCATGTCTGCCGCGGCAAACAGCACTGGACCGACGAACCCCGCTGGGCCGAAAGCCCGACCTCCGCCGCCCGGCGGCCCACCGTCGCCTCCCCCACTTTCCCGTCCTCCAGGCCGTTGTGGCGGAGGCAATACATCTTTGAGCCTCTGCGTGAACTGCTCCTGGCTGAGTTTCCCGGCCTTATCGGCGTCCATTTTGTCCATCCACTCATCGGCCAGACCCGTAAACTCTTCTTTGGATAGCGCCTGGTCCCCGTTCTTGTCCGCTTGGGCGAGGATTTGCGGTGCAACCATCATCCCGGGGCCGAAATTCCCGCCTCCCCTAGGCCCGCGCCCTGGTCCGCCACCAGGTCCGCCGCGCATCGGCTGTTCTTGTTCGCTTGGCTCTACAGCCGGTGGTTGCGCTTCCCAGACCAGTTGACCGGTCTTTTTGTCTAACGCGACCAGCCGGGCCTTCTCGTCCGGGCCGTAATTAAGAATGCAAAGATCCCCGTACAGGACTGGTGAAACCGCATTTCCGAACATGTGATTGAGCTTACCGAGGTCGTGGTGCCAAGCCTCCTTACCCTGGAAATCGTATGCCGACACGCCCGCTGAACCGAAGCAAACGTAAACCCGTTCACCATCGGTCGCCGGCGAGCCGGAGCAGTAGGGATTGTTTTCCTGGGTCGGCTCTTCCTCGTTATAGGTAAGACCCGACTGCCAGATCAGTTTCCCCGTGGCGCGATCCAAACACATCAAAGTCCGCCGATTATCCTTGGCTAGGTATTGCGCCAGGAATACGCGGTCGCCCCAGACTATGGGCGAGGAGTTGCCTGGCCCGGGCAACTCGACCCGCCAGCGGACGTTCTCCTTGTCGCTCCATTTGAGAGGCAAGCCCTTCTCGGCGGCAATCCCTGTCATCGCAGGGCCTCGCCATGAGGGCCAGTCGCCTGCGCGTGCCGGGAGGAAAGTTGTGAGGGCCAGGCCGACAGCGACACTGGGTAGGAACGAGCTGCTCATAGGTGCTTGCGGGAATGCGACCGTTCTTTATGCGAGGATCCTGCTCAGGTTCTCGTAAGCGATGCGGCAATCATCAATTGCGTCTCTGCCACCCTGGCCAGCGGTGTCCTGCTCGATCACAAAGTACTTCAACCCCGCGAGATCGGCGTTGGCGAATATCGCTGGGTAATCGACGTCACCTTCGCCCAAGGCAACGATCTTGGCAGCACGCTGGCGCTGGCCCGGAGTCAGCTTGGAATCAATGTCTTTGTATTTCACGTCCTTCACATGCCACAGCTCAAACCGCCCTGGGTTCTTCTTGAACATCGCCAGTGCGTCTTGTCCACCGATGTATGCCCAGCCAATATCGAGCTGCATGGCCACCAGTGCTGGGTCGGTTTCTGCAAGCAGCACGTCATATTGAGTGGTCTTGCCATCGTCCAGGAAATCGAATTCTCCGGCGTGGTTATGGATCAGGATTTTCATCCCGAACTTCTTCACAATTGCCCCGTATTTGTTCATTTCCGCGCACGAGGCTTTCACTGACTCGACCGTTCGGGGTGGACGCGGCTGAGAGGGTCCGCCGCCGGGCCCACGGCCGGGCCCACCTGGCCCACCAGCTCCGCCTGGAGCACCCGGCCCGCCGGCAGGTCCAGGGCTGCCTGGGCCAGGCGGTCCCCCGGGACCCCCAGGTCCACGACCGCCAGGGCCGCCCTTGCCGCGCACTTCGGTATATCGGATCCCCATGAGCTGGAAGCCTTCGAGTTGCTTCTCAAGATCCGGGCCATCCGACGCCCCAGAGTGTGTGCTGAACATCTTCAGCCCGTGCTTGTCCAACAGCGCCTTGTAGTCCTTGGGATCCAGCTTATTGTAGGGGTCCGCTGGCTCGACCTCCTTATAGCCGATCGCAGCCAGTTTCGCCAAAGTCCCCTCGTAGTCCTGTCTCAGCAGATCTCTCACGGTGAAGAGTTCCAGCCCAATGTGATCCTTCCAATTGGGCGCGATTTGGGCGCTCACCGCGCGCGCGCCGCCCGCCAGCACAAGAGCCCCGCTGGAAGCGGCAACGCTTTTCAGAAAACTGCGGCGGTTCTGGCGGGTTAGGTCATTGGTCATATTAGCAGGTTATATGGCTTTAGATTAAGGCAGCATTAAGACCGCTCGGCCTCGCCAGCCGGATGCAGCCGCACGGCACTTAAGTCCCAAGGACGGTCATTGCTACAACGGCGATGATGCGCGCGCAGGGCCTGAACGCAACAGAAGAACGATTCAGGATCGCGCGGTTGCGACAAGCAAACCGCGGTCCCCAACCTTCGATACCCGGACTCGACGCCCTCCGAGCCCTCGCCGGATTCCCTAATGACATCAGGCCGAATTTGAGGCATTCTCTTATTTACGAAGCCAGATTGTTTTGCTCCTTGCGATGGTTCTGGGCCTCAAGCCGAACGGCCTGGGCAACACATTGAGCTCGCTTTGAACCCAAGCGGCGAGGAACGGCTTTCGGCTGGGTTCTCAGGCGGTTCCAGAAGCTCTACCTAAACGTATGAACACTCCCAAATTCTTTACCCCAATCCTATCAGTTTCAGCGCTGGTCGTGACGCTGGCTACCTCGGTCGCTTTCGCCAACAACGCCCTCGTCGGGCTGTGGCGCTTCGACGAGGCAGAGGGCGACACCGCGTTGGATTCATCGGGCCTGGGCAACAACGGAGTCCTGTCGGTCATGGCTGGTGAGGAGGACATCAAGCCTGAGCGAGTGCCCGGACCCCCGGGGCTGGGTGGAGCGCTGAGCTTCACCAACAACGGGGACAGCACTTTTCCGCATTCGATGGTGTATGTGGCTCCGTCCGATGTGTTGAAGATTGGAATGACCGCAGACGACACCTGGACCATCGCGGCATGGACTTATGAACGGTCGGATGGCTTTGGCGACTTCGGAGGCACCTACGGCCGGTTGTTCGCGCAAGACGGCGGGCTGAGCCTTAACTTTAACTCCGGGGCCTCCGGTGACGCCCAATACTACATCTGGCACAACAGCGTCGCCGACTGGCAGCAAGGGTTCGGGGTTGGCGCTGCGGTGGCGCCGGTGTTCGACCAGTGGGTCCACCTCGCGATCGTTTATACCGGCACCAACCTGATGCTATATCGCAACGGCAACTTGGCGACTCAAGACGGCGCCGTCACCTCCGTACCGGTGCACGCCGCCATCAATCACAGTGACTTCGGCGGGTACCACGGCTCCCTGCAAATCGGCACCATGCCCAACATGGTCAACCGCAATTGGAACGGCGCGATCGATGATTTCGCAATGTTCAAAGGGGCGCTCTCCGAAAAGGAAATTCAGGCGATCATGAAGGGGGACTTCTCGGCCTACCTGAGCGGGGCGCCCACCATCGTAACCCAGCCCGCCAGCCAGGCGGTTAATGCCGGACTGGATGCCACCTTTAGCGTCGCGGCCTCGAGTTCTCTGGCCCTCACCTACCAGTGGAAATTCAATGGGACGGACATACCAAGCGCCACCTCCGCTACCCTGCTTGTAAAAGCCGCCCAACAGCGTGACGCCGGAACTTACACTGTCCTGGTCCGCAACGCCGGGGGCACAACGCTCAGCTCGAATGCCGTGCTTACCGTCCTGGTGCCGTTGCCTCCCCGGTTGATCGGGCTGTGGCGTTTTGACGAAGGCACCGGAACAACCGTCCACGATAGTTCGGGTTTGAAAAATGACGGCGAGCTCACGATGGATGATCCGGGCGGGGAGCCCCCGACATGGGTGCCCAGCCGGACTGGGTTCGGCCAGGCCCTGCAGTTCCAGGTGGAAAGCGCCGCCCATTCTTACGTCGATATTCCGGCGAGCGATTCACTGAGGTTTGGAATGACCGCTAATGACACCTGGACGATCACCGCTTGGACCTTCGAGGCGTCCGACGGATCGGGCGGCTTTGTGTCTAGTTACGGCCGGCTCTTCGCCCAAAATGACGGTTATGGGCTGAACTTCGATTCCGGCTCCAGCTCATCGAGTGACTCCCAATACTATATTTGGCACGATCCTCTATCCGCCTGGCAAAAGGGTTTTGGCACCGAAGCCGGCGACATCACTCCGATCCTGGACCAGTGGGTCCATCTGGCTTTGGTTTATGATGGCCGGAGCCTCACTCTGTTCCGCAACGGGAACTTAGGCGTGCAAAACGGCGCCAAGGAATCCATCCCGGTCAACGCAGGCCTCAACTGGTCCGGCTATGACTCCAAGCTCCAGATCGGCAGCGTCAACAATGCGCCGGCCGACCATAATTGGAATGGCATGATCGACGACTTCGCCATCTTTACGGGTGCGCTGAGTGAATCGCAGCTCCAGACCGTCATGAGCGGAGACTTTTCAGCCTTCCTTAACCAGGCTCCGTCGATATCCTTGGCGCGCAGCGGTAGCCAAGCGGTCGTCAGTTGGGACTTCGGCCTGCTGCAAAGCACGGCCCAAATCATCGGCGGTTGGCAGGACGAAACCAACGCGGTATCCCCGCTGATCCTCACGCCGACGAGTGCCGGGCGGTTTTTCCGTGTCAGGCGATGAGGCCTTTCGGAACATTGATCGAAACCACGCTCTGCTGGCAGATTCCCGAAACGTGGGGTAGGCGAAAACAACGCCCTCGCCCGCGCTTCAGCCGAACTCACCGAACAAATGGGCAAAGGCTGAGCGTGGGCGGGAGCGTCGCTCATCTCGTCCTTCCCTCACTTCTCTTAGCGGGCGTGCTTGCGGCCATCACCGCGCCCTCATCGACCGTTGCTGGCGAGGCTGGCACGACGCCGCAGATTGTGCGTATCGCCTCGGACAATTCCGTGACGGTTGGTTGGGAAGGTCAGACCGAGGTGCTCAGGAAGGGCCAACGGCTGGGGAACTGGACATTGATGGCCGTCGTCAGACGCCGTTCTGAGAAGCCGCTCGCGGTGCTCGAGGATTTTGCGGATCTCAAAGGGTGTCTGGTTTTCGCCGGAGAAGGCGGACAGAGTATTGAGCTGCCAAAATCACTCGAGCCCACCTGGGCAGAGCCCGGGAGTTCGTATCACGGACATAGCCTGAGCGAGGTTTTGAACAGCGAGCATGATTTACTCGCCGAGGAGCTATTGGCCGGCACCGGTGATCCGAATTACAGCGATGTGGCGGCGTGCTTTCCACCGATCGCCAAAATGTACACCTATACCTTCGTGGGTACTCAGGACTGCGCGGAGAAGATCGGCATCTTCTACGGTGGCAGCACGCCAAATTTCGATCCCGTCGCCTACCTCCCGGCTATCGGCCCAATCCGCTCGAAAGGTCGAGTGCTGGACGGGTTGGTCGGCGGCTGGCTCCCGGTGATCCGTTTTGTGTATCCGGAGAACCCGGGAACCTGGTCTGAGTTGCTGATCTATGCGCCGATGCGGACCGAGAACGGCAACCAGCGCGTGCAGCCTGCCTGGTATCGCGTGAGCAGGATCGAGGGTAACACTCTTCGTTGGGTCCGTTACTTTGATTCATACCATCCGTTCCCGCCGCGCAAGGAGGCCGAAGCGGAGCCGTTTTATGAGGAACTACTGACGATGCGATCTGCCTGGGAGCGGGCCCTTGAACCGGGCATGCAGATTGATGTCCCCGACCGTCGCCTGTCCGACCTCGCTCGTCATTCGCTCGTGCGGGAAATGATGACCAGGATCGGTTCATTCCCAAAGTACGGAGTCTTCGACCGAGGTTACGGAGGCAGCGAACACGACGGGTTTCCTGACACGTTTACGACTGACACCATGGCTATGCTTGAGTGGGGCTTGTTTGACCTGGCGCGGCGTTACATTGACAACTATTTCACCTCCTTCGTCCGCGACGACGGATCAATCCTCTATCGCGGTCCTGAAACCGGCCAGTTCGGGCGAATGCTCACCGTCGTGGCCGGTTACGCGAACTACACCGGCGATACAGAGCTGCTCCTCCGGCATCGGCGACGAATCGACGCCGTCGCTAAGCTCCTCCTGGCTCTAAGGGAACGGGCGCTCGTGCTGCCGCGGGACAACCCCGCCTACGGCATGATCGCAGGCTGGAGCGAGGCGGACTCGTGTCTTGATCCCGACCCGCCGCGTTACATGCAGCCGTATTTCTCGAACAGCACCGAGGCCGCCCGCGGCTTCGAGGAGCTGGGCGCCGTTTGGGAGAAAGTCGGAGCGGTCCGACGTCAGCCGGAACTCACCAATTGGGGTCGACGACTCCGAAGTGAGTCCCGTGCCTTGGGGCTGGACATCCAAACCGCGATTGCGCGTTCCGTCCTGACAAATACCCAACCCGTATGCTTGCCCGCGATTGCCGGGGCGAGGGAGCCTTTCGACGCCGCTTTCAAACGCGACGCCCTGGACCCGCAGTTCCGGTCCTATCGGGCCTACATGGAAATGCTCTACTCGGGCAATTTGACGCGCGCCCAGGCGCAGATGGTGCTTCAGTATCGCGCCGCACACCACGACGTGATCTTGGGGATTCCCGCCGCATACGGTTATAACACCCATGAATGGGCCGGATTCCTTTCCTACGGCCACGCGTATGGCTTGCTGCAGTTTGATTTTGTTAAAGACTACCTGTTAACTCTATACAGTTTGATGGCGCATCACTATACCCGCGGGACATGGACGGCGCCCGAAACTCGCAGAATCGACCCGAAGCAGTTCGCCGCGCCCTATTGCACGCCAGCCCAAATGACGGTCCCGCTGCTTACGCGATGGATGCTGGTCTTCGAAGAGCCTTCCTCCGAGCTCTTGTGGCTCGCGAAAGGCACACCGCGAAACTGGCTCGAGGATGGGCAGAACATCTCCGTTTCCAAGGCCCCGACCCGCTGGGGCAGGCTCGGCTTCGCGGTGCACTCGCACATTCGCGAAGGTCGAGTGGACGCCGCCGTGGACTTACCCTCCAAACCCACAGCAGCCGTCATCAAACTCCGCCTCCGCGTCCCCGAAGGTTACCGCATGCGCTCGGTTTCGCTCAACGGCAAGCCATGGGAGCAATTCGACGCCGCAGAAGAAAGCGTGACCTTGCCTTCCAGCGCCAAGGGTCGGATCGAGTTGAGCGTGGAATACTGACCGGGAGCCGAGCTGGGTCCGGGATTGGGCCACCGTTTCAGGCGGGGAGTGCTTGATACACCGCCATGACATTCTCAGGCGGCACGTCCGGCTGGAAGAAATGCGACGGGGCAAGGATATAACCTCCGCCTTTGCCGAGCGTTTCGCAGTAATGCCGGACGGTCGCCCGGACCTCATCGGGATTGCCCTGCGGCAGCAACCGTTGCAGGTCGATCCCTCCATGGAAACAGAGCTGCTCGCCGAAGTCGGTTTTGAGCTTCCCAGGCGCCATCTCCGGCCCCGTTGGCTGTATCGGGTCCAGCACATCCACACCCAGCTCGATCAGAACAGGAATCAACGGCCGGATCATCCCGCAGCTATGGAACATCACCCGAGCTCCCAGCCCGTGAATGTGGTCGATCATTTCCAGGAGGTACGGCGCAACGAATTTCAGGAACGTCATCCGCGAGATCAACGGACCGTGCTGCATGCCCAGGTCGCTGATCAGCAAATACAAGTCGATCCGCCCGTTTGTCGCTTCGGCCGCGCGGGTATAGTCCTCAATGTAAAAATCGGTAAACTTGCGGCAGAGGAAATGCGACCATTCCGGCCGCTCCTTCATGTCCAGAAACATCTGTTCCCAGCCTCGCACTAAACCGGGCCGCTGCCACACATCGGCGAACCCGTAGATCAGCCCGTACGCCTCATGCTTTCGCGCCAGGTCCTTGAGCGGCGAGTGGTCGAGGTCGTCCGGGCTGGGCCAGGAAAAGGACTCCAGGTCGCCGAGACCGCTAGCGTCGGCCAGGGCGCCCCTGACGTCTTCACGCATCGGCCCCCAAGGGGTCTGGCGGTAGATATACCGTTCCCCCCAGAAGTTCTGGAAAACACCGTCGCCAACCTCGCGTTCTGCGGGCCCCGGCGCGTCCAGGTGCCGGATGTCAATGCCCAGCTCCTTGAGCAATCGCTCGCGATCGTTGTGCCCGGCAAATTGCAGGATTCGGTTCCAGGCGGGCTCTTCGGCCCAGAAATCAAACGGCGTGCGATCAGGCTGCTGATGCGCCAGCGCCGCGAGCACTCGCTCACGCGGGATCATCACTTCAGAACTATGCATATTAAGGGGGGGATGTCGATAAGTAATTGGCTATGATTAATCGGGTATGGCATACGGCTGGAGCGCCATCCGTGGTTCCCGCGGTGCAATCAATGAACCCGATCCGAATCCCGCTTGATTGAGGTGTGCTAATCGAACTACATTGCTCTAGAACCTGGGCTTCCGTAGCCCAAAGCGGGCCCCGCTTGGAGCATCGACTTGAACCGCTGGAAAAGGCGGAGGATGAGGTGCGCTCGTAGGGTTCGCAGGCGCTCCACAGGGCGTCACCGATCTTTATTTGAAGGCTGAACATGAATAGAAGCATCCGGAACCTGGCTGCAATTCCGTTGCTCGTCGCCTTTCTTCATCTTCGCGGGATTGCCTCAGCCTACGATCCGCCGGTCGAGAACTCACCCGCCGTACCGCCCGATGATTCGCCCACCGCATTGGCGGTGAATGCAGAGGGGACGTCGCTTTTCGTTGCCTGTGCCACGGCCAATCAGGTTGCCGTCTTCGACACCGCTTCGTCCAATGTCATAGGACGCATTGACGTGCCCGCATCGCCGTTGGGCTTGGCTCTCTCGAAGGATGGCGCAAGGCTGTTCGTCGCCTGTGCGGCTCCCACCAGCACCATCTGCGTCCTCGATGTTGCGACGCGCCGGATCATCGAAACGTTCAGCGCTGGGCATACGGCGATGGCCCCGGTGCTCAGCCTGGACGAAAAAACGCTCTACGTCTGCAATCGTTTCGACGACGACATTTCGGTGATCGACCTCAGCCGGCAGCGCCCGGTGCGCCGAATTCGCGTGGAACGCGAGCCCGTGGCCGCCGCGATTACTCCCGATGGCAGGTTCCTGGTCGTTGCCAATCACCTGCACGCCGGCACCGCCGACCATCTGGAAGCACAAGCGTTGGTCAGTGTTATCGACACCGCGCTAGGTCAGGTCGCGAAGAAGATCGAGTTTACGCCGGGAGCGGCGTTTCTTAATGGCGTAGCCATCTCGCCCGACGGACGGTTCGCCGCGGTTACCTTCGTGCGCGCCCATTATTGGCTCTCGACCACCGAGGTGGAACTTGGCCGAATGAATTCTAGCGCCGTCGGCGTCATTGACTTGTCGCGCCTGCAAACCCTCGGAATCCTTTTACTCGACCAGACTACCAGCGGCGCGGCCAATCCTTGGGCGATTACTTGGGTGCCGGATGGAAAAACCATGGTGGTGTCACACGCCGGTACTCACGAGTTGAGCCTGATTGATGCGCCAGTCGAGGCGGACCCCAGGAGTTTCCCGAGTCTGACGCTAGGCGCATACTTCGAGAACGCACCGCGCGGTCTGCCAGCGCCCCCTCAGCATCCGGTTCGGGTTCGCCAACGTGTGCCACTGCCTGGCAAGGGCCCGCGCGCTATGGCCGTGTCCAGATCAGTAGTCTACGCTGCGAATTATTTTTCCGACAGCTTGTGTCGGATCGATTTGGCATCGCCAGAGCGCCCCGTCGATCCCATGCCGCTTGGGCCCGCTAAGCCCTCCTCGCTTGTGCGCCAGGGCAACATGTGGTTCAACGACGCGAGTCTCTGCTTCCAGGGATGGCAGAGCTGTGCCAGTTGCCACGACACCGACGCGCGAGCGGACGGCTTCAATTGGGATCTGCTCAACGACGGCCTGAACAACCCCAAGAACACGAAGTCGTTGTTGTGGGCGCCCATGACGCCTCCTGCCATGTCATTGGGGGTACGAGCCAATTCGCAAGTGGCCGTGCGAGCGGGTCTTCATCACATCCTTTTTAGCCAGCAAACCGAGATGGTGCCGGCCGCCATCGATGCCTATCTCCACTCGCTCCTGCCGGTTCCCAGTCCGCATTTGGTGGACGGCCACCTTTCTCCAGTGGCCGAGCGCGGCAAGCTCCTCTTCATGAGCCCGAAGACCGGCTGCGCAGATTGTCATCCGCCCCCCTTGTTCACCGACCTCGCTACTCACGACGTCGGCACGTCGGAGACGTTCCACGGGTTGCTCCGGGCACAGGCAGCAGACAAACCAGCCGAACGGTTCGACACGCCCACGCTGGTGGAACTCTGGCGCACAGCCCCGTACCTGCACACCGGCTCGGCCGCCACCCTTCAAGCCGTGCTCACGTTGAAGAACCGAGGTGACCGCCACGGCAGGACTTCCCAGCTCACACCCGACGAAATCGACCAACTCGTGGAGTATCTCCTATCCCTCTGAGCGCCGCTCACTTGACCTGCTCTCGGCTTGCCGTGGCTCCTCCGATTCCCCGCGCCGTAAAGCTGGAGAAACCGAAATCAGCGTTGGATCCGACGCCCCGGCCACCCTCGCATGCGAGGAACTCCCCGACCCCGGGATCCCCCGCCTTGAAGGTGTCATCAGTCGCCCTGGCCTTTTCGACCCCGTTGACGTAAACCGTGATCACATTGCCAACGACCGATGCTTTGAGAATGTCGCCATTCTTCAAGCCAAACTCCACTCCTCGTTTGTCGGCCAGGTAGGTGAACTTTCCCAGCGGTCCATCCCAGCGAACAATCTGCACATACGACGAGGCGTTGCTGACACACCTGCCAAAGCATTCATACCCGGTGGTGCGATGGGGGGCACTGGTCCAGCGAAGGAGAATCTCGACCTCCTGAGTGCAGGGCGCGTTTGTCTTGGCAATGTGGACTTCGCCCCAGGCCTCCTGATCCGGCGGGAAACCGGAGAGGTGGGCGTAGGAATCGTTGAACTTGTAAATGCCGTCATTGGTGCCGGTTTGCGTGCCCGAGGCCACGCCGTTGAGTTTGGTGATGACAGTCCAGTCCAAGCCGTGATTCGCCCACTTCCCATTTTCCGACAGCGGATTCTCGGCTCCCTCGAAGCGGGTCGTGTAGGTTTGGCCAACCGAGCCGGTGGTTAATCCGATGATCAGGAGCAGCCCCGGGAAGAGAACTCGATTCGGCCAACTCACATCGGATCTATCAGTAAAGCTTTCACGGCATCGATTCATAGTGCTTCTCCGTAAGCGAAGACGGTCACTTTTACACGCGGAGCCGGGCCACTTGCAGGAGCGCAAGAGAATTCCAGTCGGTTCTCCCCTGGCCGAAGGGCAGGTAGCCGACCCGATGGAGTTATCTTGCCCAGTAATTCCCCCTTCGGCCCATAAAGTGTGCAATCACCTGTGCCGTCGCATTCGAGCCAGCTCCCCGGGGTCATTGCGCTGGCAAACACCGTCTTCTCGCCGTTGATGTTGATCGCCGGGTCAATGAGCTTGCCCGGTAGCATCGGCAGCGCCTTGATTGGACTAATGGCGCATCGGACTTCTTTTCCCGGCGGCAAATTCTGGCACCAGATTTCCAGCGACTCGACGGCGCCGAAATCGATCGTCTCACGATAGAGGTTATAGAGGCTTTTGCCGTCGTTCCACGTGTAGTCGCTCCAGCGGGCGGATTCAGTTTCTACCAGGCTGAACCAACGTTTCCCGGTGAAATCCACGGTAACATAGCGATCGGCGACAGCTCCAAACGCCATCGCCTGCGGGCTCTGGAGTCGGAGGCCGATGATTTCGCCCAGGCCGTCACCCTCGACCCACAGGCCCAGCGCCTGGCGGTCCTTTAAATTCAGGTTTGGCTTGAAGGTCTTTTGATATCGAGCCCACGCCGCGCGGCGATCGACTTTGCCGCTATTGGTGGCCTGGATCAGCATGCTGCTCTCGGCGCTAGCCACGGCGGTCGATGCAAGCGAGGCTACTACGCCTTGGGCCGTAGTCACCGTCCAGCCACCCGCATCCCCAGCGGCAGGGCTGCTGATCGCCATCCCCCCTGCATCGTCGGCGGGGCCGGTGGACATGAGCGCCTCAATCCGCACCTTCAGCGGTTGCTCCGCGAATCCATTGGTTGCGGGCCAGGCGAGTGTCCACGGCTCGGAGAGCGCCACGGTGTGTGTCTCCGAGTGTGATCGGCGGAAACGCTGTTTCCCCTCCGCATCCCTGAACAGCGCGAATTCGCTGCCTGGTTCTCTCAGCTTCGCTTTGGTGGCTTCGTCCATGGTTCCTGCGTGCCGAATCTCCTCGCAGACCCGGAGTGTTTCCACCGCTCGGCGAAAGAGCGGGACGTTGCGCAATTGTTCGCGGTCAACCCCGCCGGTCAGCGAAATCCCGGCATCCCAGCCGATGAGCTTGGCGCCCAAGCATTCCATCACGTCGGGGTAGGTCGGCTCAATTTGCGGCGGGTTAAAGGATTGAAAGTTCCACCACCCAAGGTGGAGCGGCAGGAGCAAGCCGCCATTGAGCGCCTCCGCGTGCAGGTCAATGAAGCGTTTGTGGCCGCGTTGAGGGTAATCCCAGGCCTGCCAGCGGGTCCGGTATTGCCAGAAATGATGCCACATCGCGCTCATCTCCATGCCCACGGGCCTCTTCAGACGTTTTTGGATCTCCATGACGAACTTGTTCGCCCAATACCAACACTCGTCTTCGCCGCGCAGGATGGAGCTGCCGTCGATCGCGTCCAGATAGATCCCATCGAAATCACAGCGGTTCACGACCTCCGCATGATTGGCGGCGATTTCTACAAACAACGAAGACTCCACATCGGGCACAAACAATCCAAAACATTCCTTCAGATGGCGCGCTCTTGCGCCTTTAGCGTGTGCCGCGGCCGTGGTGCCCAGCGCGCCTCGCTTCACCCCCGTGAAACGCCACGGTGGCTCCTGACTGACGCCCCCGAAGGTGACCAGTTCGTCGCCCACGTGCAGCACCACGCTGTTGTGCTCGAAGAACCCCGTCACGGTGCTCATCCCGGCCGTGGATTCGTTGACCGGGATTGTATCCGACTCAGCCGCCACGTCCCCGGCCAGGGTAAAACTGCGGAAGGCGTCGAGGCGCTGATCCGGAACCGGCGCTACGTACTTGGAGTGCTTATCGATGAAGAACGCGTAGGTGTGAAAGATGGAACCGATACCCGCGGAGTGGAGACGCGAGACGATCCCGCGGTATGTCTCCCAGCCCTCAGGCCATTTCTCTCGATTCAGCTCGAAATCTCCGAACTTGAAGAATCCTGCCCCCCCACCGTGATTGTCGACTTGGGTGAACCCCAGGCTCTTGGCCATGTCAACCCAATCCCCCACGGTTGCTTCCGTCAGTGAGCCGAAGTTGAACAGGTAGGACCCATGGTTGAAGGGCACCTCCTGCGCCCAAGGGCCGGCGACCTTGCAGACCGGCATTTCCTCCGCCTCGGCGAGCACTTCCTTGAGCGTGGACAACACTCCGCCGAGCGGCATGCCTACGAGCGCCACCTTCGCGCCCACAATGCCGAACTTCCGATGCGCGGCCGCCCGCAGCTCGCTTTGGAGCGCAGGCAGCGAGTCCACCCGCGTGATGAGGTTGAGAGACAGCGCGCACGCCCCGAAGGGCTCGCTGGGCTTCCCTCGCAGCGTCAGCGGCACATTCAGGAACACGAAGGATTCTACCTCCGCTCCTTTCACAGACTCCACCGTCAAGCGAAACCAGGCAGGCTTGGATTCTACCTTCAGCACTGCTTCGACACCGGCATCCTTGAACTCCAAGGTCAGCCGGCCATCGGCGAGTGCGGCAGAGGTCGCTGGGTAATCCTTTCCTTCTCGACGGACCAGGGCGCACGGCGAAATAGCTCCTCGGCGCAGGTAATCGATTCCCGATGCGCGATCCACGAATTCTACATTGTTCCCCTCGGATGAAATGGCGTACCGGACGTGTGCGTTCTCAAGAACGACATTGGTCGAAGGCGCCGCCTCGACCGCGAGATGCAAAGTCGTGAAGAGGGTCACCAGCCTCCCAAGACCTTTTGTGAACCGGGGGGCTGGGGGAATCCTGTCGCGGGTTAGCCCGGTTTCCTCAGGTGTGCCCGACAATCCCAAATCTGGTTTAGGGCACGTCCGGGTCAAAGCGGGTTTTCTGCAATGGCGGACGACCACGGTTTTCTGCACAAACCGGCATCCAGAGTCGCCAGCCTCATTCCGGAGCTCGAAGCTAATCGCGCCAAATGAGCGTCGCTTATGTCCTTACCCGTTGGGACCTCAGGCAGGGAACCCGCGGTGGTGGCATCAGAAAGGAAACGGTGCGATGGCAGCTCCAGAATCGCGCGGAGCGCCGTCTGCGCGTCGGCGAATGAAGCACCGTATGCCGGGCTCATGCTCACGCGCATGAATCCCATTTGAGTGACCGAAGCCGTGGCGAATTCGTCGACCGAGTTCAGCCACCGATTGGCCCGGGAATGATCGTGATGGCCCGACCATGCGCATGCCACCAAGAAGCCTGCGTCCAGGAGGTGGCTCATGACATTTCCTCAAGGATTGCCTTAATTGCATCCGGCGTCATGGCCGGGGCCCCCGGCGGAGCGATCAACACTGGGCGGCCGAACTTGCCGCGGACTAGGCGGGCGCGCTTCGGTTCATCACGCCACAGGATCAACTTATCACCTTCCTGCGAGAATGAGACCTTGTCACCGGGCTGGAGATGCAAGGCTTTGCGGTAGCCATGCGGGATAACCAACTGACCTTTGGTTGAGAGCGTTGCGGTTCTCACGCCTAAAGTCTTACCTGTCTTACCTGGTTTTTCAACCCGTTTCTCGCGGCCTCGGTTCGGCGCTCTGGAGCCCCTAAAAGGAGACCGCCTTCGACGCTTTCATCGTTGGGTACTGAAGTGAGGGTTGCATAAGTTCCGAAGGAACGCCCCCCGTTTTCCTTGGCCCAGAACATGCTATAAATCCGGCATTCCTGACACCATTACTAGAGCGAATAACCATAGTAAATGTCTCAGCAGGCGCCACGCGTCATCAGGCCGAGATATCATGAAGACTCGATGCTCGAACCTCATTCGATCCCTTTCCGTTCCGCTCCTCGTAACGGGGGCAATTGTGTCACAGGCCTTCTCTCAGGCCCAGCCACGCCTCGGCGTGCAATGGTCCGAGGGTAAGATCACCTTGAGCCTCAGCGGGGCGGCGGGGACTGTTTATTCGATCCAATATGCCACCAGCCTCTCTCCCGCGAGTCATTGGGTGGACCGCACCCTCCTCCAGGCACAGGATACCGGCAACGTTTGGCTGGATCCAGCGGCATCCGATGCCGGTCAACGGTTTTATCGCGCCGTATCCGTTCCTGCACCTGCCGATCCTAACTTGGTGTTCATCCAGCCTGGTACCTTCCTGATGGGCAGCCCGGCGAACGAGGCCGAGCGGAATTCAGATGAAATCCAGCACCCCGTGAGAATCAGCCGAGGATTCTGGATGGAGAAGTATTTGGTGACTCAGGGGGACTATTTGGGGGTCATGGGTACCAATTCGAGCTATTTCGTTTTTAACGACGACCTGACCCTTCCGGCAGATGCAGTGCATTGGGCTGACGCCACGAATTATTGCGCTCTGCTCACGCAACGGGAGCGTGCGAACGGGCGTATTCCCATCAACTATACCTATCGGCTGCCGACGGAAGCCGAGTGGGAATATGCCTGCCGGGCGGGGACGACCACCGCGTTCTATTTGGGGGATAGTTTAGTGGCGGACCAGGCGAACTTCTATGCCATCTACGAATATCACGGCGTGCTGGGTACAGTTACGAATCTCGACGCCTCCTTTGTTAACGCAACCACCCCGGTCGGGAGCTACGAGCCGAACGCGTGGGGCTTGTATGACATGATCGGAAATGTTGTTGAATGGTGCCACGACTGGTATGGCGGTTACCCAGCCCAGAGTCTGATCGACCCGCAAGGAGCCGGATTCGGAGTTGGCCACGTGTACCGCGGTGGTGCGTGGGGCAACCCAGCTACCCAGTGCCGCTCGGCATCCCGCGGTGTGAGTGGTGCGGGCGTAGTCTTTCCGGGTGGCTGGGGCTTTCGTGTCGTGCTCGCGCAGGGTCCGTGAAGGGCGTGCCGGACGGCCTGAGTCGCCTATGGCGGCGGAGTCTGTAACGGCAACTCCAACCAGGCGAGGCCGACGTCTCGCCGCATGTGGCTCTTACTCTCGCCGCCGGGAGCGTCGTAGAAAACCGCCAATCGGTTTCCGACTCTGATTGCGGAGGGCAGCCCAATGCATTTCTGACTCCATGGACAATTCTTTCCGTCCAGGACGACGGCTTTGTGGGCGGGGTCCCATTGGTTCAGATCTTTCGTCCAATAGACCCACACCGCATCGGTGTACTCGAAACCCTCCAACCCGATGTGGTCAGTAAACATGAACCAGGTTTGGCTGGTGGGCTCTTGATAGAGAGAAGTGTTCTCGATCTGTTCAGCCGGTGGCAGGGTGGGCTGGGGAGCCACTCGCCAGGCGCCGTTCAAGTCCTGTGTGCGAGCTATCCCGATCGTGCGGTGCGTGCCCTGACTGTCGTTCGAGGCGGCACTGAAAAACATGAGGTACTCGCCGTTCTGTCGGACGATCTGACCCGGGCTGGCAGTCACGTCGTAATAGGTCTTGGGCGTGCACCTGAAGGGTGCTACCTCGCGTTGCTTGATCCACGGCCCCGCCGGGGACCGACTTTGCGCCTTGAGCGTCAGGTAAGGAAAAGCCGGAATCAAGTCCGGGGCAGGGGAGGTATGTGGCGTGCCCAGGTAGAACATGTGCCAGGTCTCTCCGTCGAAAAAAGTCACGCCATACGAGGCGGAAGCCGAATCGTCCTCTCCGGGTTTGCCAAAATCCAGGATCGGACCGTGCTTGACCCAGTCGGTCAGATTCGTGCTGGTCGCCAGGCAAGCCAGCCACCCTTTCGGCCCCGCGCCGTCGTAGTGCATGTAGTACTTCCCATCAGCTTCAAAAACCCAAACGTCGCGGGCGCCCAGTTTGTCGCATTCGGCCGGACCGCCGCCATGCCGGAGCACTGGGCCTTGGTCTTTGGCCTCAAACCGGAGGGTCGCTGCCGGTCGGCCGTCTGGATAACTGGTTTGCTCGGACGCGGCTCTTGCTTGTGTGCCGCTCTGTGGGCCCGCCGCAATTCTCAGTGAGGAGAACACGCGCGTGTCCCCGCGCTTAAGTTGGAGCGAGAGTTTGGGCCCGCGGCCGATGACCTGACCGGTCACCACATCCGAAACCGACGCTGATTCGCCAGTGTCCACTTCCAGCGGACCATCTTGCGAGGCATGAAGGGCCAGAAACGGGCCGTTCGCGTAGACGTTGCAGTCTGATTGCGTAAAGAGATGGACGCCGGCTTCACGGGCGGCAATGCGCAGCAGTTCACTGGTCAACCGCGGCACGCCGACGAACATCGATATGCCTTCCCTGCCGTGGTGCCACGCCACTGCGGGGGGGCCATCTCCATACGTTGCCAGAACCTCCTCCGCCTTCGCCGAAACCGGGGTGAATAGGGGTTCGATTAGACCTTCCGCTCCGAATTCCTGGCTTAATCCCAACCGCCGACCCGCGTCGGTGGGCTTCGCCCAAGCCTTCTCCAGCGCCACTGATTTCATCTCAAAGCCCGTTAGCTCTTTCATGGCCTCAGGCGAGGCTCGATCACTGTCGAAATAGCCTGGAGCGGAGCACCAAACGCAGCCGCTGCCTTGAGTGGCCACAGCCAGCCTCGCTCGCTGATCTGCGGTGAGTCTCCACGCGTTGAGAAAGACAACGAGTTTGGCGTGGACCCGGCCGGCCACGACGTCGTCCAGAAGGTACTGGCCATAGGGCGCACCCAACCGGCCTAGCGCCGCACGGGCTTCATAAACGCCTGGCCGTGTCACCCTCGCGCCGTCGGCCGCCACATAGCACATGCTCTCCTCGTCTAAGACTGCCGCCACCTCAGGCCGGAAGGCCGAAGGCTGTGCCTGGAGCGCCTGGTCCATCAGCCTCATGCGGGACATCTCCGACCACATCCGGGGATCGTTGAACCAACCAGTTGCGCCCAGGTCCATCCACCACGTGCCAAAGTTGCGGCAACCCTCCTGCGCCAGGTTGCGCCGCAGCTCCTGGTTGCTCTCCTCGAGGGTGCGCGCATGATCCATCGAACCGGGTTGGTCTCCGGTCGCCAAAAAGGTGTGCGTGTCGTCCTCGTTCAGCCACATCTTGCCAGCCAAGGCGACGCTTTCGGCGGCCGACATCGCCGGCGCATTGCCGCCTAGCCCGCGGTCAAAATACGAAATAGGGGAACACAGAACATCAATGTCTGGACAATCCAGCGCTCGGCGCAGGGCATAGTGGCCCGACACCGTGGGCCCGTTCGGCAGCGCGCCGAATTCGAACACGTAGCCGTAAAAGAAAAGCACCAGCTTGCGACCCTGAGACGCCGTGCGCACCGCGTGGGCCAATTCACACACGCAATCGGCCATCGTTTCCTGCTGGAACTCAGCGAAATCGATCAAGGGTCGTTCGGTCGCCGGGTCGCGGAAAACCCCCGCCGGAGAGTGGTGACGTGCCGCGGGAGTTGGCAGCGACGCTGTCTCGAAACTGACAACCGAATCGGCCCACTTGCCTCGCAACGCCTCCACGCTCAGATAACGTTTCCTGAGCCATCGCCGCCACCCTTCGAGGTCGGCGGGTGCATAGCCGCTGAGCGGCGGTTCCCAGGAACCTTCGTAAAACCATTCCCCCGTATTTTGGCCACACGGATGATAGCCAGCTACATGGTCGCCGAACTTCTCCTCGAGATGTCTCACTAACGCCTCCAATTGCCTGGCCGCGTCATGCCGATAGGCCGGGGATGCCGGCACGGCATGGTCCCGCCGCCCGTTCTCCCATTGCATTACCTCTTCCGGATGCGCTTGGCCCCACCAGGCAGGCGGGTCCATCGGTATGCGGGGAATGAGCAGAGCATGAGGATTAGCGTTGAGCACCATCCTGCAGGCCAGGTCGATGTTGTACCAATCCGCACTCTCGCCCGGCTTCGGCCAGGGCATTCCGACCGGGAAGCTGACGAAATCCACCCCAGCCGAGGCTGCCAGTTGAATCTGTTGGACGAAACATTCTGCTGGGCCACCCAGAAACACAAATGGCTCACCTGGTTGGTAAAATGCCACCGTCAGGGACCGGGCCGGCTGCGCCTGGACCCAAAACTTGACTCGATATCGGTGGCCTTCTACCAGGACCAGGTTCGGGTGATGATAGATATGAAAATCGGGCCATGCGCCTTGCGGTGGAGCTTCAAGGGTGATCCGTAGGGCGCCCGAGCCGTCCTCTCCCCGGTCTGGGACGGTCGAGACGGTGCCCACCGTGTTCGCCGCGTCCGGCGGCCAGAAAGTCCAGTCGCGCTGGAAGCTCAGCGGCCCGCCCTCGAAGTCGCAGCGTGGGAGCACTTCGCTGGATCCGCTTAGATCGGTCACCTGGATGTTGTCCAGGAACACGTCTCCCGCTGACTGGCCAAATCGGAAGTGCATCGTCGCATTCGAGGAACTCCCTAGTGCCGCAAATTCGAACGCGACCGTTTGCGGGGCCGGCGAGACGGCGATTTGGGACGGGCCTGGCGCGCCCCAAAACACCCGCGCGGGTTTCGGTTCGCCATTGACCACCCACCGGGGCGCTCCTCCGGCCGCGTCAACCCGCACCGTCAGCTCACACCGTCCTGGGTTGAGGCTGGAGGCAGTTTGAAGGCCGATGACCAGGATCAGGGCTTGTCGAAGCCCGGTCCAACCATTGAGCCAGCCCGCCATCCGGCAGGCGATGCCAAGTCGCTTGAACATCAGTTCGCGACCCGTTTGGGCCGCTAAGCCCCCTGGAGTTGCGCGAGCAAATCCTCAGTCGAAAGAATCAGCAGAATCGTGCAGCCGTGCTCGGAGAAATTCACCGGATGCGTGGTGCCCGTGGTCGCGTGGTGGTAATCCCCGGCGGTGAGGACTTCCGAGCCGATATGAAGATCGCCCGAAAGCATGTAGATGTCCTCCGGCCCGTAGTGCTTGTGCGTCGGGAAGTGAGCTCCCGGGGCCAGCCGCCCGAGGGTCACCGCGTAGCGGCGCTCCTGATCCACGGACAAGAGCTTAAACGAAGCGCCCGGCACCGGCAGGTTCTGCCAGCCCTCTCCGCCCACATCATGAACAAAAGCGAATCCTTGGGATTGCTTGGGCAGCAGCGCCTTGAGCAGATCCCAAGGCGATGGTTGCGGGTTCCGCGGAGCAATCTTACGCAGCAGCGCTTCCTTCACCCTCGGCGAAGGCTTAACCGGCGGCACGGACCTGGCTATGGCCGCGCTGACATCTTCGAACGCGCCAACCTCTCGCTGGACGGTCGCATCCCCCGAGCCGAGGAGGCGCGCGAACTCGATCGCGTCATCCCCCTCCAATTGGCCGAGGGCGTGCAGCGCTGCCAGCTCTCTTAAACGATCAATATCCATGAAACTCTTTCGTGCCGGGCCATGGTTCAAGGCGTCTCCCGAAGCGTCGGGTCCAACAGCTCACGCAGCTTGAGCATTCCCCGACGGATGCGGGCCTTCACTGTCCCCAATGGTTCTCCCAGGACTTCGGCGATCTCCATTTGCGTCAGTCCGCCGAAAAACGCGAGGTCGATCGCCGCGCGTTGTTCTGCGGGCAACAGGCTTAAGGCCTGGCGAATAGCGGTCGAGCGTTCGCCCTCCACCAGGTGGTCCACGGTGGGGTCGGCGTTGGTCGCCACGGCACCATCCTCCGGTGCCGCTTGGTCCAATAATCTTAGCCGGCGCTGGCTGGCGCGGAGGCGGTCGATTGCCTTGTTTCGCGCCATGGTGAGCGCCCAGTTGAAGGGTTTGCCCAGCCGCCCATCGTACCGGGGCGCATTCTCCCAGATCAGCAGAAATGTGTCTTGAAGAACGTCTTCGGCCTCAGCCTGATCGTTCAGCATGCGCAGCAGCGTGCCTAACAGCACGCCGGAGTACAAATCGTAAAGCTCCGCGAATGCCTCGCGGTCGCCTTGAGCCACGCGTCCGAGCAGTTCGCGCTCGGGTTCGATTGTGGCATGGTCACTCACACCCCTGAGAGTTACGAGACTGGGCCGATCCGTCAAGGGCATCGGCGCAGGGCCGATTGCTCGCGAGAATCCGCGGGTCTCGGGTATCGAGGCGATCATGGTCACAACAAAGCCATTTGTTACGGAACGTCCCTGGGGGACATATGGATGCACTGATCCAGGCTTTGGCCCAGGGGAAAGGCCTCATCGCCACCCCGCGCCTCCAAGTCCTCCTACCGCCCGAACCCCTTCTTAATCTTAATCTTAATCTTAATCCTAGGCCCCTCCCGGTGCAACAGCGGCTGCCTTCGGACCACTTGGCCTGTCTCTACCCAATTCCTCCGAAACCCATCGCGCCAAGTCTGCGCCCCGGCTCCGACGGACCGCGGCTCTAAGAGCCGCAGCAACGCTGCAACCTCAGAACGCTCTAAATCCCTCCCCACGCGCCTCGACCACCCAACCCGCTGCGAGTCACCGACTCGCGCCCCGGCTTCGACGGACCGCGGCTCTAAGAGCCGCAGCAACGTAGAAACCTCAGAACGCTCTACATCCCTCCCCACGCGCCTTGACTGCCCAATCCGCTGCGAGTCACCGACTCGCGCCCCGGCTTCGACGGACCGCGGCTCTAAGAGCCGCAGCAACGTAGCAACCTCACGACGCTCTAAATCCCTCCCCACGCGCCTTGACTGCCCAATCCGCTGCGAGTCATAGACTCGCGCCCCGGCTCCTATGGACCGCGGCTCTAAGAGCCGCAGCAACGTAGCAACCTCAGAACGCTCTAAATCCCTCCCCACGCGCCTTGACCGCGCAGACCGCTGCGAGTCGCCGACTCGCGCCCCGGCTTCGACGGACCGCGGCTCTAAGAGCCGCAGCAACGTAGCAACCTCAGAACGCTCTAAATCCCTCCCCACGCGCCTCGAGCACGCAAGCCGCTGCGAGTCATAGACTCGCGCCCCGGCTCCTATGGACCGCGGCTCTATGAGCCGCAGCAACGCTGCAACCTCAAAACGCCCTGCTTTCACTTGCGTAGCCGAATGCATCCAAGCACGATCGGCGGGCGTTCTGTATCATGACCGGGCCGCCCTGGTCGGCCCGTTGCCTGATACCCATGAATTCCTGTCAAAAAGCAAACCAACGGCAAGCGCCGAGACCCTCGAGCGCGCCTTCGGCTGGCTTCACACTGGTTGAGCTCCTGGTGGTGATCGCCATCCTGGCTATCCTGGCCGGCATGATCCTGCCGGCCATGCATCGGGCCAGCGAGAAAGCGCGCCAGGCCGGTTGTTGGAACAACCTCAGGCAGATGGGCTTGGCCGCCCGCCTCTACATGGACGACAATGGCGGTGGCCTGTTCCACCATCACGAAGGTTGGGTGCTCGACGACGGAACCCAGGTGGATCAGCTTCCCGCCACCTTGGCGGGGGTGACCGGTGGTGGTGTGGGCAACAGCCAGGCCGAAAAGCCCTGGGCGATCATCCTTCAACCCTATCTCCGGAGCCGGCAATCCGCTTTTTGCCCCTCCGACCGCACACCGCGTTCGACTCTGCTGGCAGGGGACCTGAACGCCTACAACGGAGGCATCACCAGCACCAGCCAAACCCCTCCGCCGGCGTCGGAAGCGGCTTTGGCTCAGGCCCGCGGCCTGACCATCGAGAGCTACCTCTTAAACTCGGTCTTTACCCACAAGTCCGCCCGCTACGCCCTCGAAGGAGCGTTGGCCGGATTCGCCACCGACTCCGCCCTCAACGCACTGCCCAACCCGAACCTGATCATGTTCTCCGAGCGCAACTCTGAGGCCCTGGACGCCCCCGACAACCCGGAGTATGGCGTGGTGATCCAGGACGACTATGATACCTGGGTGGGCGAAGCCCCGCTGGTTCGTTGGGGCAAGGGCAAGTATGGCGATCAGGGGTGGATTCGCTATAACCGCCACGCAGGACGGGCGGATTATGGATTCAACGACGGCCACGTAGCTTATTTGCCCTGGTTAAAGGCGCGCAGCGACCAATTCCCCGACCATAAAGTGCGTGTTCCACTGGCCTCCCCGCCCTGAGCCGGGGCTTCGATGGCGCCAGAGCGTCTATCCTGCGTCGCTCTGCGCCCTGCGCGACGCGACTGACTCCGCCCATTCCTTTCTTCGTGTCTCCCGTAAAGCGCCAGTGACGCTCTCAGGACTACTGGGGCGCGCCGAACGCTAAGGAAGTCGGCACGCTCTTCGGATTCTGTTATCCCCGAACTCCGAGGTTTTGACCCTCCCGCGACCATTGGCTTGAAGAGTCGCCGAGGACCCAATAACCTCCCAACCGCGAGCTATGAGTCTACCTCCGTACCTTCGGGTTCAGATTGCTGCCGTCCTGCTGGGTCTGAGCGCCCTGGCGCAACCTGCGCCCGCCCCACGCATCGATCCCCGGTTCGAGATCCCCGCGACGGATAATGGCTTGCCCGGCACCGGCCCAATCCGACGATACGACTGGTTCAAGACACTCTGGGCCCAGCGCCGCACGGCTTGGTCTTCCCGGCTCGAGCAAGACAAGGGCGCGGTTGTCTTCTTGGGTGACTCCATCACCCAGGGCTGGGGGGACGATATCGGTGGGGCCTTCAAGGGAATGAAGGTTGCCAACCGCGGCATCAGCGGTGATACCACGCGAGGTGTCCTGATTCGCGTCGAAGAGGACGTGGTCGCCCTCAAGCCCTCTGCCGTGGTGATCCTCATCGGGACGAACGATCTGGAGGAGGAGGCGCCGCCTGAATCCACCGTGGCGAATCTTAGAATGATCTTGGCCATCCTCAAATCGAGCAACCCCAAGATGCCGATCGTTCTCTGCAAGGTCTTCCCCAGCTCGGCTACCAAGAAACGGCCCCCCGACGCCATCAAGAAGATCAACGACCTCTATACCGCGGCCGTGAAGGGCGATGCCCAAATCACCCTCCTGGAAACCTGGATTCTGTTCGCCAACGAGCAGGGCGACGCAAAAGGGGATGAGTTTCCCGACTTGTTGCATCCGAACCAGCTGGGTTACGCGAAGTGGGCGGGTGCCCTGCGGCCGATCCTCGCGACTCTGGGATTTGTGGACACCGAGCCGGACAAATTCCTCCCTGAACCCGGCTTCGAGAGCTTGTTTAATGGAACCGATCTGACCGGGTGGGGCTATCGGCCAACTTCACGGGCAGACGCTGAAGCAGCGGAGAATTGGCAGAAGAAGGACCCCACCGCACCGCCTTGGCCAATCGTCCAGACCCCGGTCAGCTTTGATGGGCTGACGGTGAGCCCTGACGGCCGATATCTGGCCAAGAACGGGCGTTTGATCGTAACCACGCCTGCCGAAGGCCGGAAGATTCAACAGATTTCCACCACTCAAGAGTTCCCGAAGGATTTCGTGCTCAAGCTCGAGTTTCGGGCCACTCCTTACGCCGACAGCGGGGTGTTTATCCGGGGTCCGCAATTGCAGTGTCGCGATTACCTCCTAGCTGGCCCATACAAGCAGCTCAAGCAGTATAAGCCGCAAGACTGGAACGAACTGGTGGTAGCGGTAAAAGGCGGCGTGGCCCGCTGCACCTGTAACGGTGAGCTTCTCGAGGAGGCGTTCCAGGTCCCGCCAACGGGCCCAATCGGTCTCGAGGGCGATCGTGGTCAGATGGAATACCGCCACATCCGGATCCAGGAGACGCCGTGAGCGGTTCCAATCCGCCGATGACCTAACCTGCGCTGCCATGTTCGGTTCCAAGAAGAACAAAGAAGAGCATCGGTATTACCTCCTGCCCGGGATGGGTCGGAGCAATCGCGAGCACCGGCAGCGGATGCTGCGCTGGGCGATCCTGGTTGGGATTCTTGTCTCTGCTGCCGTGGCTGGGCTTCTCTATGTCCTGAACCGCCGTATCTGAGCTCCCTGCAAGGGCTGGAGGCCCTGGGTAAAGCGATGCCCTGTCCCGAAGCGAGGATCGATCTGGCCACCCGCTTCACCCTTTGTGGCGCTGCTTGGAATCTAATCGTAATCCTGCTCCTAATGCCCTCCTCCGCCGGTGCTCAGAATGCCTGTATTTCCCATTGACGTCGTTGGGTCTTCGCGGTGGCTTGCATAGCGCAGGTCTCTGAACCTTGTCCATTGCCGACTCCCCAGCCTGCGAACCGTGTCGAGACCCGCGACCTGCCCTCGCAGGCGGCCCTGAGCCCTTCCGACAAAAAAAGGTCAGACCATAGCGGCCGAGGCGCTGGCTGATCAGATTGTTTCCGCAGAGTTAGCTCGGCGTGGCTGGCGTAAGACCGAGCTAATGAGTCGCCGCAAGAATGATCCGGACAAGCTAGAGATCGCAGCGCGGCTGCGCCGGGAAACGACGCTGACGATTAAAGAGATCGTCGCCCGGATGCACTTGGGCTCCTCAAAGGGGGCGAACTCGAACCTCCATAAGCACATGCAACGCCGTACGTCGCTTAAGCGCGACACCAAACCAGACCGACTTCGAAGGGAAAACGGCGAAAGAAATGAACCAATGGTCTGACCCCATTCCTGGTCACGGCGCCACGGCCCGGTAAAACTTCCGACTCGCGTTCACAGCGGACGCGTCGCCCCAAGGGGAGGGCGAGGTTTGGAGCAAGAGGTTGGTGAGGTGGTTCCAATGGATCAAATCAATCGACGTCTGAATCTCCAAGCCGGCGCCCGTGTCGCCGGCTACGGTGGATGTCACTCCCGTCGCGCTCAGCCAGCGGGGAATCTCCAGGCGCGGCGGGGTGCTTTGGCCGCCCAGCGAGTCCGATTGCACAATGGCCCAATTGCAGGTGGCGACGAAGGTGCCAGCACCAAACGCAAGGCCGGAAACCCACTGAGACGTGCCCGAATCGTGCGTCTCCCAGGACACACCATCGACCGAGGTATAGAGCAGTGTGTGGTTGTAGCTGCCGTTCTGGCCCCCTGCGATGAAGCGTCCGTCCCCAAAGGCCAGCGCGTAGCGAGTGGAGGAGTTGTCACCGGTGTCGAAGGGTACGGTGTGTGCACTCCATTGGACCCCATCGGGCGAGGTGAGCACCTGAGATCCCCCCACCGGAAGAGCCACGAAGATCCCGTTGCCGAAGGCCACAGTGCGCAGCGAGAGGTCCAACCCCGACGTTCGCCCGTGCCACTGAACCCCATCTTCCGAACTGAAGATCCGATCGACGTACGCAGTGCCGTTCCAATTGTGGTCCCCCACCGCGACGAAGACTCCCTTGCCGGCGGCGAGGGCGTTGCACGAGTTGAAGCCGTTGGCGGGGCCATTGGAGGCGTGCCAGGTCGTCCCATCGACTGAGGTGGACACGGTGTCCCCGCCGGCAATGACCGCGAACACCCCGTTGCCATAAGCCACCGCCATCGGCAGGTTGGTGGTGGCGGGGTCAGCGGGAATCCAATCGACCCCATTGGTCGAGGTCAGAAGCGCCGGTGTGGCGGGGGAGTGCCGCCGGTTGAACCCCGTGACAACAAAACGGCCGTTGCCGTAGGCCACCCGCTGGAGTTGGTTGGTCGTCCCCGAGTTGCGTCGGGTCCACTGGATCCCATCTTCCGAGGTGAGGATCGTGCCGTTGGTGGTAAAGATGCTCCCCACGGCCACAAACTGGCCGCTTCCGTAGGCGACATCCCCAAGCACTTCCTGGATTCCGGCATCGCGCCGAGACCAGTCGATGCCGTCAGACGACGAGAACAGGGCGGCTGCAGGTGAGCCCCCCAGCGAGGCCCAATACGTCCAGCCAACCGCGACATATTGGCCCCCGGCCAAGGCCAGGCCAATGAGCTCGGTGCTGCGTTCTCCCACGGTCTGGGTGCGCCAGTTGAGGCCGTCGTCAGAGGTAAGCAGGTTCCCCACGTTGGTCAAGCAATCCGGGGACGTGAAACTGCCGCAGGCGAAGAACTGGCCGTTCAGAAACGCGATGGAGTACCACGTGGAGCAGGTGTTGAACCCGGCCAAGTCTTGGTGGGTCCAGGTCGTCCCATCGGAGGAGGTGAGCACCCAGAGCGATCCGGCCGGGCCACCCGCGGATTTCTGCTGACCGTCGATCCCGACGAACAGCCCGTTGCCATAGGTGATGGCGCCCAAAGTCAGGTCATTGCCCGAGTCCTGGGCCGTCCAGTTACTGCCGTCGGACGAAGTGAAGACCGTGTCGCCTGGCAACGGGGAGCTGCCCACCGCCACGAACGTGCCCTGCCCATAAGTCACATCGTAGAAATCCACCGACTGACCTACCCTTTGGGTGGCCCACTGGTCGCCGTCGGATGAGGTGAAAATCAGACCCGAACCCCCGACGGCCACAAAAAGTCCATTGGCGTAGGCGATTCGCGCTGGCCCGAAACTGGAGAAGTCCGGGCCGGGATCCACGGGCCGCTGGGTCCAGGATAGGCCGTCAGTGGTGATCCAGACGTTGGTGCCGCCATCGAGCGCCGCAAATCGCCCGTTCCCGAAGGCGATGTCGGAAAAACCACTCAGGCCCCCGGTGACGGGGAACGCTTGGGACGTCCAATGGATGCCATCGGGAGACGTGACCACCCCATGCTCCCATCCGACGGCCAGGAACCGGCCGTTGCCCTGCGCTACCGCGGATAGCGGGGTGGCGATCGGCAACGGGTTTCGCAAATGCCACCGATCCAGGGGATCACTCGCGGCGACGACACCACTACCGCTGCAGACAACAAGGAACAGGCCCGCCAGGGCTGACCAGGTACCGGTAATTGGTGATCGCCTTGTTTTAGGATGCAAGGCCATAGGTGGTGAATGCCATAGGTGGTGACTATCTGGGTCTGCAACACGCTGCACTACTTACCCATGCGAAATCAAGGCTCAAAGGGTCAAAGGGGGTCAAACCATAGATTGGACTGACCTCTGATTTCGCGTTGAGCTCGAAGGCAGCCCGCTTGTCGGGATCATCTTGCAGCTTGGCGTCTTGGCGACTCTGCGTTCGTCGGCAGGAGACAGGGGCACGGAGGTTAAACGCAAAGAAGCGCGAAGGCGCAGCCGGCGGTCCTAGACGCGCCGGCGCAGACAAGCAGCGGCTTTCCATCCGGCTGAAGGGAGTTTATCCGGCGGCCGTCCTCGCCCTGCTGCGTATTCCGATGAAGGCCCTGCTGAGTCTCGGGTTGCGGGGCGCGTCGGCGTGGCCTGCTGTGCTCGCGATCTATGGTACCCCTTCGTTGCCTTCGTTCGCTTCTGTGAGATCTTTCCTTTGCCTCCTCTTGCTCTTCCCGCACTTTGTTGTAAACCCCGTCGTTTTCCAAGCCTTGTGTTCCTGGTTCACAGCTCGGCGTGGCTTCGAATCCTAATCCTGCTCTTAATCGTAATCCTAATCTGCTCCAGATTCCCGTCCCATCCCCATTTTGCATTCCCGGCGTGAGTCCTGATTGAAAGAGAAAAAAGGGAAAAAGGGGCCAGACCATTGGTCTGACCCCTTGCCTCGCGTTGTGCTCGAAGGCGGCATGCTTGTCGGGATCATCTTGCGCCCCCACGAAAACGACTCCCTTCCCCTCAGTTTTCGCTCCGTGGTCTCGGTGTCCTTCGTGGTGAACCTATGCCTTTGCGTTCCCGCCTCAATTCTTCAGTTGGTCGAACAATTTCCAATCCGATCCAAACCGCTTCATCATGATCATCTGCGATGGTGTATCCGCGGCGCCGCTTTGAATCTCGAGCACCACTTTGTCGTCGGACAGCGCCACCTTCTTCAAAATCTGAAAGGCCGCCATGTCGCCAGTCTCGTGCACCCCAAGTTCCGCAAAGGCGTTCGGACCACGGCTTTCGGCGTCGCGCTCGATCTTGGCCCTGAGATCTGGACTGAGCCCCTGAAGGTAGGCCTGAAACGCATTGCTGTCTCCCTGGTGCAGCGCCCAGAACAACGACTGTATCCCCGCCTCAGGTGATCCATACCCGCTAAAGGCCCATGACTCCTTCGGGATCGGCTGTTGTTGCCCGGCCTCCTCGCCCTTCTGCTGGTCGCTAGCTGGTCGCCCAACCGGGTTAGCCGCGCGTTGTGCGGCTTGCCGGCGCAAGACCCCCACCTCACCGCGCAACCTGAGCAGTTCGGCGTGCTGGGCCTGCTCTAAGCGCGCGTCGGTCGCCGCACGGACGACCTGGTTCGAGAGTTGCGCATTCTCCGCCGCTAGCGCGCCCATCGAATCGAGCTGTTGTCGGAGCGCCAGGACCTGCTCACGCAGTCGGCACTGAGATTGGTATTGGATCACCAGGGGTGTGACGAGACCGGCGACCACCACCGTTCCCACCGCGAGCTTCACCTTGGATATCGCCATAAACTCTAGAATTTCAATTGTTATGCTCGTTGCCGCCACGCCGGAAAGCGACGCCGCTGTCAACGCCGCGGCCAAACCGGGCGGCGCCACCTGAACCGCGCTCACCGAAATCACCGACGCCAGTGCCGCGCTGGTGCTCACGCCCCGTTTGCCAAGCAGCCGACGGAGTTTTTCTAGCGCGCGATCCACGCGTTTGCGCGCGCCGTCCTCGGTGACGCCCAGTTTCTGGCCGACCTCAGCCAGTTGCCGGTTTTCAAAGAAACGCAGCAGAATAGCTTCGCGGTCCGACGCGCTGAGTTCGTGCATCACTCCATCGAGCAAAGGGCCAATCCTCTCCCACTCCGCCGGCGCCTCAGCGGTCGAGACCAGTTCATGCATGGCCTGAGCCTTCTGTTCGTGATTCGAGCGGCGTCGCTCCGTCCGGACGGCCTTGGCCGCCGCAAAGTGGGTTGCCGTATACAGCCATCCGCTCAAGTTCGCGCGCTGGCACAGCGTCGCCGCCTTGCGCGCCAGGGTGGTGAAGACGGCCTGTGACACATCCTGCGCCAGGTGAGTGTCGCCATTGACCTGGCGCAGCGCCGCCGAATACACGAGGTCCACATGCCGTTGCACAAGCTGGGCGAAAGCGGATTCGCTCTGCTTGTCCACGTAGCGGCGCAATAGCTCACCATCTGGAATCATGGCCGCTATATAGCACCCGGCAGGAGAAAAACCGGACACGAAAACTTCGCCACTGCCGATTCGCCGCGACCGGATCTGATAAAAGAGAGCAGGTCATGACCGTCCCTCTCCCGGCCACATCAGCCACAGTCACCAGCAATTTGGTGGCTGTGCCGGTAACGATCTCCTGGGATGGGAACTGGCTTCAGGCCCAGACGCCGACCAACCAAACCGATTTGGCCCTGAGATTCGTTTGTGTTCGCGATAACCATGGGCGCCAGGCGAACTGGTCCAGTGGAAGCTGGAGCCGATTCAGCTTCAGCAAAGGGAGCTTCATGACGATAAGGGCTGACTCCTCAACCGGGGACAACTTGAATCCTTCGTCCTTAGCCTTCGTCATGGTTCCAAATCTCCACGGCACGTCTTTTGCCCAGCCGCAGCTCCTCAATACCCAGGAGTATTTGAAATGAGTGATCTTGGTGCCGCCGGGATTCAAAGCCATTCTCGTTGTCCTCTCAGGCGGCCCGCTTGTCGGGATCATCTTGCGTCTTGGCGTCTTGGCGCCTCCGCGTTCGTCAGCAGGAGACGGGGGCACGGAGGTTAAACGCAGGCGCGAAGGCGCAGCCGGCGGTCCTAGACGCGCCGGCGGAGACACGCAGCGGCTTTCCATCCGGCGGAGAGAAGTTTATCCGGCTGGCCTCGGTGCGCCAAGCCTCGACCTGCGTGTGCGGTGGGGCGCGTCGGCGTGGCGTGCTTTGCTCGCGATCTATGGTACCCCTTCGTTGCCTTCGTTCGCTTCTGTGAGCTCTTTCCTTTGCCTCCTCTTGCTCTTCCCGCACTTTGTTGAAAACCCCGTCGTTTTCCAAGCCTTGTGTTCCTGGTTCACAGCTCGGCGTGGCTTCGAATCCTAATCCTGCTCTTAATCGTAATCCTAATCTGCTCCAGATTCCCGTCCCATCCCCATTTTGCATTCC